>Ga0306921_10004636_pt1 | contig 14164 bp, 8 predicted proteins | sample sta12Cox44000080_FD_203760 | JGI IMG/M metagenome (GOLD analysis project Ga0306921, IMG submission 203760) | Lab enrichment of tropical soil microbial communities from Luquillo Experimental Forest, Puerto Rico - statoxic.12C.oxic.44.000.080 (v2)... | ecosystem: Environmental > Terrestrial > Soil... | reverse complement strand
GCACGCTGCAGCTCGAAGAAGAACAGCTCCGCCTGGCGTACGAGCATGAAGAGCCTTACGTGGATACCGCACACGGCTTTTGCTACGGGCCGGTGCGCATTGGCATGAAGTCCATCGGCAGTTTTGGAATTTCCGGAGCGCCACTCTCCCGCCAGACGCTCGAGGCCGTCGGAACGCTTCTCGGAATAGCCATTGAGCGCGCCAGGGCCGTGGAGCAGCTGAGCCGCACGGAAGCCGACCGCCAAAGCGAGCGCCTGAAATCGGCTTTGCTCGACTCCATCACGCACAATTTCCGCACGCCGCTGACCTCGATCAAAGCTTCGGTGACCTCTCTGCTCTCGTCGCAGCCTCCCGAGGCAGCACAGCGGCACGAGCTGCTCGAAATCATGAACGAGGAATGCGACCGCTTGAATCAGCTGGTGGAAGATGCTTCGGAGATGTCCAAGCTCGAAGCGGGCGAGATCGAACTGGCTTTCCAGCCGGTTCGGGTGCCCGAGCTCGTCGAAGCGGCTCTGGCCTTTTGCCGGACCTCGCTCGGCTCGCGCGAAGTGCGCCTGCAGCTCTCCGACGGATTGCCAAGCGTCTACGCTGACCTGCCGCGCGCCAAGGAAGTCCTGGTCCATCTTCTCGAAAATGCCAATCTGTATTCGCAGAAAGACAAGCCCATCGTGGTCAGCGCAGAAGCCAACGGCAACGCCGTGACTTTTAGCGTTGCCGACCAGGGGCCGGGCATCGACACCCTGGAGCAGGGGCTTATTTTCGACAAATTCTATCGCGGCCGGGACCAGCGCACCGTCATCCAAGGTACCGGAATGGGTCTGCCCATCTCCAAAGCCATTGTGGAGGCGCACGGCGGCTCGCTTTCGGTCACCAGCCAGCTCAACCACGGCTCGGTGTTCAGCTTTACTTTGCCCGCGGTACGCAACGGAATGGATCGCCAGTGACTTCAGCAAAGATTCTGATTGTGGATGACGCGCAGCAGGTGCGGCGGGTGCTGCGGACCGCCTTGTCAGCGGAGGGTTACACCATTTTTGAGGCCGGCTCCGGCGAGGAAGCGCTCGAATCGATTCGCCAGTCAACACCGGACGCCATCCTGCTGGACGTAAATATGCCCGGCATGGGCGGGCTCGAGGCCTGCCGGGAGATCCGTCGCACCTTGGACGTACCCATTCTGATGCTGACCGTGCGCAACGCCGAGCAGGACAAAGTTCTGGCGTTGGACGCGGGCGCCGACGACTACGTGGTGAAGCCGTTTGGCATGCAAGAGCTGTTGGCCCGCATTCGCGCCGCCTTGCGGCGCCGCCTGCCGCAGGGCAAGCTCACTTCGTTCGAGGCTAAGGATTTTAGGGTGGACTTCGAAACCCGCCAGGTAACCGTGCGGGGACGCAGCGTCCATCTGACTCCGAAGGAGTTCGAGCTGCTCCGTCATCTCATCTCGAACGCCGGCAAACCCATCACCCATCGCCGGCTCCTGCAGGCGGTCTGGGGCCCCGACTACGGCGACGAGCCGGAGTATCTGCGCGTCATGATCAATCAGCTCCGGAAAAAGATTGAAAGCGACCCGGCGCGGCCCAAATTGATCCTTACCGAACCGTGGGTCGGCTACCGTTTTCAGGCGCCGCGCGAAACCCAAGGCGCCAACGCGGAGAGCGGCAAGGATTAATGTCGCGGAACGGCCGCGTCCAAAGCACGGTTCAGCTCCACAACGTTTACGCGAGGCTCACCCAAAATGCCGAACTGTCGCGGCGTCGTGTGCGCGTCCACCAGCTTACGCAGCTCCTCGGTCGTGATCCTGCGGTTTTTCGCGATACGGGGAATCTGAAACTGTGCCGCCGCGGGGGAAATGTCCGGATCTAGGCCGGAAGCGGAGGCCGTCACCAGGTCAACCGGGACGGGAACTCCCGGATTTTCGGCTTCGAGCCTGGCCACATCCGCGCGCACGCGGTCGACCAGCTGATGGTTGGTCGGAGCCCGGTTCGAGCCGCCGCTGCTCATCGGATCGTAGCCGTTTCCCGCCCCCGAGGGGCGCGGATGAAAGTAGGCGTCCGAGGAAAAAGGCTGGCCTATCAGGCGTGAACCGCCGGACGCGGCGCCCTCGAGCATGCTGCCGTTGGCCTGCTTAGGGAAAAGAACCTGCGCCAGCGCGGTGACCAGGAGCGGATAGACGAGGCCAAAGATCACCGTCGTCAGAAGGGTGAACCACAGTGCGGTCTTGAGTTGCTGTTTCATGGCTCCTCTATGCGAGATGCAGCGCGCGAATGATCAAGTCAATGGCCTTGATGCCCAGAAACGGCGCGATGATTCCGCCCAGCCCGTAAATGAGCAGATTCCGGCGCAGCAACGCCGCTGCGCCGAGCGGACGGTAGCGCACGCCGCGCAGGGCCAGCGGGATCAGCGCCACGATGATCAGCGCGTTGAAGATGACCGCGGACAGGATCGCGGAGTGAGGGGTGGCCAGGCGCATGACGTTCAGCAGGTTCAGCTGCGGAAGAGCAGCCGCAAACATGGCCGGAATGATGGCGAAATACTTGGCCACATCATTGGCCACCGAAAAGGTGGTCAAAGCTCCGCGCGTGATCAGCAACTGCTTTCCGATCTCCACAATTTCAATGAGCTTGGTCGGATTGGAGTCGAGGTCCACCATATTCCCGGCCTCTTTGGCCGCCTGGGTGCCGGTGTTCATGGCCACACCCACGTCGGCTTGCGCCAGTGCCGGCGCGTCGTTGGTGCCGTCCCCGGTCATCGCCACCAGGCGGCCCTTCGACTGTTCCCGCTTGATCAGCGCCATCTTGTCTTCCGGCTTGGCCTCCGCCAGAAAATCATCCACGCCTGCCTGGCGCGCGATCGCGGCGGCGGTCAGCGGATTGTCGCCGGTGATCATCATGGTGCGAATGCCCATGGTGCGCAGGTGATCGAAGCGCTCCCTCATTCCGCCCTTTACCACGTCAGTCAGGGCAATCACCCCCAGTACGCGGCGGTTCTCGGCCACCAGCAGGGGCGTGCCGCCGTTGCTCGAGATCTCGGTGACGCGCTGCCCGATTTCCTGCGGCAGTCCGTTTCCTCCCGCGTAGCGGGCGATGGCTTCGCTCGCACCCTTGCGGATTTCACGGCCGTCGATGTCCACGCCCGACATGCGCGTTTGCGCCGAAAAGGGAATGAAGCTGGCTCCATGCGAGGAGAGATCGCGGCCCCGCAAACTGTACCTTTCTTTGGCCAGAACGACGATCGAGCGGCCTTCCGGCGTCTCATCGGCGAGCGAGGCCAGCTGAGCTGCATCGGCAAGATACATCTCCTCGATGCCGGGGGCAGGCGCAAATTCCGTGGCCACGCGATTGCCGAGGGTGATGGTTCCCGTTTTGTCGAGCAGCAGAATGTCTACGTCGCCCGCGGCCTCTACAGCGCGGCCAGACATGGCGAGAACGTTGCGCCGCAGCAGGCGATCCATGCCGGCGATCCCGATCGCCGACAGCAGGCCGCCGATGGTGGTCGGAATCAGGCAGACCAGCAGCGAGATCAGCACAAAAACGTCCTGCGGCGCAGCAGAGTAAATAGCGAACGGCTGCAGCGTAACTACGGCCAGCAGAAAAAGCAGCGTCAAGCCGGCCAGCAGAATGTTCAGGGCAATTTCGTTGGGAGTCTTTTGACGCTCGGCCCCCTCGACCAGCTTGATCATGCGGTCGAGAAAAGTCTGGCCGGGATTGGCGGTGATGCGAATGCGGATTTCGTCCGACAGCACACGCGTGCCGCCGGTTACCGCCGAGCGGTCTCCGCCCGCTTCGCGAATCACCGGCGCGGACTCGCCGGTAATCGCCGACTCGTCCACGCTGGCGATGCCCTCGATGATTTCGCCGTCGCCGGGTATCATTTCGCCCGCTGCCACCACCACCACATCTCCGGTTCTTAGGTTGGATCCGGGAACGCACTGTTCGCCGCCGGAGGTGAGGATCCGCCGCGCCATGGTTTCCGAGCGCGCCTTGCGCAGCGTCTCCGCCTGGGCTTTGCCGCGTCCTTCGGCCATGGCTTCGGCGAAATTCGCGAATAGCACCGTGAACCACAGCCACAGCGTTATCTGCAAATCAAAACTGAAACCGGGCGCGTGCTTGATTAACCCGGCCACCAGATCGACCGAGGTAATCACCGCTCCGATCTCCACCACAAACATCACGGGATTCTTGAACTGAATACGCGGATCCAGCTTGCCAAAGGAATCCTTTATGGCGCGTCGCAGCAGCGCAAGGTCGGTTAACGATTGTGATTTGGGTTTCATGAGTGTCCTAAGGCCCCGCTAAAAGACCTTGCCTGCGTGCAGCAGCAAATGCTCCAGGACCGGGCCAAGGCTCAGCGCGGGAAAAAAAGTAAGAGCGCCGACAATGAGCACCGTGGCCGTAAGCAACAGCGAGAAGAGCGACGTGGTGACGGGGAAAGTGCCTGAGGACTCCGGCACGGTTTTCTTCCGCGCCAGATTGCCCGCCAGCGCCAGTACCGGGATCACCGCGAAAAAACGGCCCAGCATCATGGCCACGCCGAGCGACAGGTTGTACCAGTGTGAGTTCGCGCTGATGCCCGCAAAGGCCGAGCCGTTGTTTCCCGTCGCCGAGGTATAGGCATAGAGAATCTGGGTAAATCCGTGCGGGCCGGGATTGCTTATTCCGGCGAGACCGGCCTGGGTCACCACGGCGATCGCCGTGAAGCACAGCACCGAAACCGGAAAAATCAGGATCGACAGCATGGCCATCTTGACGTCGTAAGCCTCAATTTTCTTGCCCAGATATTCCGGCGTGCGCCCCACCATCAGGCCGGCAAGAAAAACGGTAACGATGACGAACACCAGCATTCCGTACAGCCCCGAACCGACCCCGCCAAACACCACTTCGCCGAGCAGAATATTGACCAGCGGAATCATTCCGCCGAGCGGCGTGAGCGAATCGTGCATCGTGTTGACCGCGCCGCAGCTGGCATCGGTGGTCACGGCGGTAAACAGAGCCGAGTTGGCGATGCCAAAGCGAACCTCCTTGCCCTCCATGTTTCCGCCGGACTGCAGATCCGAAACTCTTTGATCGGCGCCCGCGAGGAGCGGATTCCCCTGCGCCTCGAGCAGGTACAGAAATCCCACCGCCACCACAAAAAGCAGGGCCATCGCTCCGAAAACCGCCCAGCCGTGCTGCCGAGAGCCGGTCATGATTCCCAAGGTCGCCGTGAGGCCCGCGGGAATCGCGAAGATCATCAATACCTGCAGAAAATTGCTGAGCGGGGTGGGATTCTCATAGGGATGCGCGCTGTTGGCGTTGAAAAATCCGCCTCCATTGGTGCCCAGCTCCTTAATGGCCTCCTGCGAAGCGACCGGGCCTTGCGGAATCACCTGCTCGTTGACCACCTGGGTCGAGACTTTTCCGTCAGGCGCGGTCGCGGTGACCGTCTGCGCTTCCATCAGCTGCGCCTTGGCAGAGGGCTTGAAATTCTGGATTACGCCCTGCGACACCAGCACCAGCGAGAGAACCAAGCAGGCCGGCAGAAGCACCCAAAGCAACCCGCGCGTCAGATCGACCCAGAAATTGCCGATGGTTTGCGATTCCTTGCGCGCTACGCCGCGAATCAGCGCGATGGCCAGCGCGATGCCGACCGCGGCGGAAGTGAAATTGTGATACGCCAGCCCGGCCATTTGCGTGAAGTAGCTCATCGTGGATTCGGGCACGTAAGCCTGCCAGTTGGTGTTGGTCGTAAACGAGATGGCCGTGTTCCATGCCAGGTCCGGCCGAACGTTTGCGATCTTTTGCGGATTGAGGGGAAGCCAGGCTTGCGTGCGCTCGATGAGGTACAGCAGCAAGAGGGAAACGCCGCTGAACAGCAGCATGGCAAACCCGTACTCCGGCCAGCGCATCTCGCGCTCTTCCCTAACTCCGGTCAGGCGATAAATCGCCTTTTCCACCGGCAAGAGCAACGGATCGAGCAGCGTCTTCTGGCGCGCGAAAACGCGCGCCAAGAAGCTGCCCACCGGCTTGGTCAGCACGAGCAGCACGCCGAGAAACAGTCCGATTTGGAACCAGCCGTTGGCGCTCATGGTCAGAATTTCTCCGGCCACAAAAGTGCCGCCACCAAATACGCAAACAATCCGATGCAGATCAGAATCAAAAGCACTTGTCCAATCATGTGGGAACCTTCGTTATTTCAGGCGCTCGCAGCCTCGCACGTAGACCAGCGACAGCGCGAAGAGGAAGACGGTGCCAATCAGGGAGATAATATCGGCCATAGAGCTCCGAACCGGATCCACCTGACCAAGAATGTAAGCCCAGCGGGCTAATCAAAAGGTGAGCGCGTCATAAGGATTTTATCAGGAAGCGGAACGCCCGGAAATCGCCGCGGGCCCCCCCCGCGCGCCGCCCGGAGCGCCGATTTCGCGTATGATTCGCTGGTGCGGGTACTGTTTGCAGAAGACGATCCCGGCGTGCAGCGTTTCGTGGTCAAAGGCCTCAAAGAGCAGGCTTATGCCGTCGACGTTGCCTCCCACGGCTCCGCGGCCCTCGAACAGGCGGAAATCAACTCCTACGATCTGATCATTCTCGACGTGATGCTTCCGGGGTTGAGCGGGTTTGCCATCTGCAAAAAGCTTCGCGAAGCAGGGCAGATGGTGCCGATCCTCATGCTTACGGCGCGGGACGCTGTCGAAGACCGCGTGGCGGGACTCGATCACGGCGCGGACGACTATCTCACCAAGCCCTTCGAGTTTCGCGAGCTTCTTGCCCGCATGCGCGCGCTGCTGCGCCGCCCGGTCGAGCTGAAGCCCGCGCAACTCGCGGTGGCGGATCTGACCCTCGACACCGGCACGCAAACCGCGAAACGGGCCGGCCGCGCCATCTTCCTTACCCACAAGGAATACGCGCTGCTGGAATTCCTGGTGCGCAATGTGGGCCGGGTCGTCGGCCGCGCCGAGATCGCCGAGCACGTCTGGGACGAGCAGTTCGATCCTTTCTCGAACCTCATTGAGGTCTACGTCAACCGCCTGCGCCGCAAGATCGACGGGCCCAAAGAGATGCCTCTGCTGCATACCCGGCGCGGCGCGGGATACCTGCTCACAGCCGCGGACCCCGACGAAGCGCAAGCCACCTCTCGCGGCAAGCCGAAATCGCCGGGAAGAAGGCGCGATGCTTAGTTCGGTGCGCAGCCGCCTTACGCTGTGGTACGCAGGCGTGCTGACCTGCACCTTGCTGCTGCTGTCCCTGGCCATCTACTGGATCGTGAAGCGCAGCGTGATGGCGCGCACCGATGCCGGACTGGCCGAACTTTCGGATTCGTTCCTGGCCACTCTCGATGCCGAGTTGAGCGATGCGCCGGCCGCCGAAGGCGTGGTGCCGGCAGCCCAGCAGTCGATGATCGAGCACCAGTATCCCGGCCATGCGTTCGCGGTGCTGACCGCGCGAGGCCAGCTGCTGGTAAGCTCGGGCGACCTTTCGGACGCAGGGATGGATGGCGGCCGGAGGGACAGCCGTCCGGTAATTTCACCGCAGATTCTCGAAACGTGTCGGGCTGCTCTCGGCGCGGGCTCGGGCAGACCGTTTCGCTCATTTCCCGGCAGGCACGGCGGCACCCGCTGCTATGCAAGAACGTTTACGGCTGGCGAGAGCAGCTACGAGCTCGTGATCCTGGCCTCTCTTTATCCGGAAAGCGAACTGCTCGAACGCCTGCGCATCGCCATGGGCTGGCTCGTTCCTCTTACCGTCGTGCTGGCCTCCGGGGGAGGCTACTTCCTGGCGCGCCGGAACCTCGCTCCCGTCGCGGACATGACCGTCCGGGCGGATCAAATAGGCGAGTCCACACTGCACGACCGCTTGTCGGTTGAGAATCCCGATGACGAGCTCGGACGCCTGGCGACCACTTTCAACCGCCTTCTCGACCGTCTCGATCTGGCTTTCGAGCGGCAGCGCCGCTTTATTGCCGATGCCTCGCACGAACTGCGCACGCCGCTGGCCATCCTGCAGGGCGAATCGGAGGTGGCCCTCTCGCGATCCGGCCGCACGCCCGAAGAATACCGCGAGTCGCTGGCCATTCTGCATCACGAGGCGCGCCGTCTAGCCCGCATTGTGGACGACATGCTCACGCTTTCGCGCGCCGACGCGGGGCAATTTCCCGTCAACCCGCGCGAGCTGTATCTCGACGAACTGGTGGCCGAATGCACCCAGTCGGTTCGCACCCTCTCAGCCGCAAAGTCCATTGCGCTCTCGGTCGAATCGAGCGGCGAGCTTCCCGTGGTCGCCGACGAATCCCTTCTTTCGAGAATGCTCCTGAACCTTCTGGACAACGCCATCAAATACACCCCCGCCGGCGGAAAGGTGACCGTGGCCACCCGGCACGGGGCCGCGGGGCCTGAGATCACCGTAAGCGACAACGGCCCCGGCATCAGCCAGGAATTGCAGCCGAGAATTTTCGAGAGATTTTTCCGGGCTGACCAGGCACGCACCCGCGGCAACTCCGACGGCGCTGGGCTCGGCCTCTCCATCGCCAAATGGATTGCCGAAGCTCATCACGGCAGCCTGGAGCTTACCCGTTCGTCGCCCGAAGGCACCGTCTTCACCGTGCGTTTGCCCGCTACAGAGGCTGCTTTTCATTAATCCTGGGTTTAACTCGGAATCGCTAGATTGAGGTGCGGCGATTTTTTCGACGCTGGTCATTACTATGCATGGGATCGGCCGATTGAGCTTCACTGCCTGGTGGCGCTCGGCGCTGCCCTTTCTGCTCCTGCCGTGCTGCGCCTTGGCGCAGCAGAAGCCGGAAGCGCCCGCGCCCCGGACGCCGCGCACCCCCGCGGCGAAAGACAACTCTTCCCCCGCGGCGCCGGTCGAGCTTTCTCTCGCGGCTGCGCTCGCGCTGGCCCGTCAGAACAGCACCGTCTATCAGGCGGCTCTCGCTGAGGCGGGTGCGGCCCACGAGGGGCGCGCACAAGCCCGCTCCGCGCTCCTTCCGCAAGTCGCTTATAACAACGAGTACCTTTACACGCAGCCGAACGAGCTGGGCCAGGTTCGCTATATCGCCAACAACGCCGTGCACGAGTACGTGAGCCAGGGTAACGTGCACGAATCGATCGACGTCGCGGCGGTCGCTGGCTACCGCCGGGCCGCTGCAGCGGCGGCCGTGGCGCGCGCGCGAGCCGAAATCGCCTCCCGCGGCTTGGTGGTCACCGTGGTGCACGACTACTTCGCGGTGCTGGCCGCCCAAAACAAGCTGCAAGCCGCGGAGCGAACCGCCCAGCAGGGCGACCAGTTTCTCCAGTTGACCGAGCAGCTAGAAAAGGGCGGCGAAGTCGCGCATTCCGATACCATCAAGGCCGAGCTGCAGGCCCAGGACCGCCGCCGCCAGCTCGAGGAGGCGCGACTCAACTTTCTGAACGCTCGGCTCGATCTCGCGGTTCTGGTGTTTCCCAACTTCGAGGACAACTTTGTCCTTACCGAAGACCTCGCCGCTTCGGCGCCCCTTCCGACCTTCCAGGAAGTCGAGCAGCAAGCCGCGCGCGACAATCCCGATCTGCGCGCGGCGCTCGAAACCGTAAACCTCACCAGCAGCGAAATCACCGCCGCGCGCGGCGGGTATCTGCCTTCTCTCGGCCTCGACTATTTCTACGGCATCGACGCTCCGCAATTCTCAACCAACAGCATTATCGACGGACAAAAGGTCAGCAATCTCGGCTCGTCGGCGCTGGCCTCGCTGACCATTCCGGTGTGGAACTGGGGCGCTACTCGCAGCCGCATTCATCAAGCGGAGCTGCAGCAAAAACAAGCCAAACTCGAACTGTCCTACACCCAGCGCAAGCTCATTGCCGAGATCCGCTCGCTCTATGCCGAAGCGGAAACCTCCCTCAACGAATTGAGCGGCCTGGCGCGCTCGGCGGAGCTCGCCGCGGAAAGCCAGCGGCTTACCACGCTGCGCTACAAATCCGGCGAAGCTACGGTTCTCGAAGTGGTCGATTCGCAGACCGCTTTGGTGCAGGCCGCCAACAACTATCAGGACGGGGCGGTCCGCTATCGCGTCGCGCTAGCCAATCTCCAGACGCTCACCGGAGTTTTGACCACGCCATGAACCAGCCGAACCGACAACCACGGCAGCTCGGGCGGTTTTCCGGTGTTCTGGCGGCCGCGGCGCTGCTCCTTTTGAGCGGGTGTTCAGAAAAAGAGCAGCAAGTCACTCCCGAAGTCACCGTAGAAGTCGCTCCGGCGCGAAGCGGCGAAATCGCCAGTGTGGTCAGCGCCGAAGCGGTGGTCTTTCCGCTGCAGCAGGCGGTCATCGCACCCAAGATCACTTCTACCATCAAATCTTTCCTGGTCCAGCGCGGCGCTCATGTGCGCCAGGGCCAGCTGCTGGCGGTGCTCGAGAATGCCGATCTGTCCGCCGCCGCCATCCAGAGCAAGGGCGAATTCGAACAAGCCGAAGCGAGCTACGTCACTTCCACCGCCGCCGGAGTCCCCCAGCAGATCCAGAAAGCCGAACTCGACGCCGCCAGCGCCAAGTCCGCTCTGGACGCCGCGCAAAAGGTCTACGACAGCCGCAAGGAGCTCTTCGACGAGGGCGCGCTCCCCCGCCGCGATCTGGATTCCGCCGCGGTGGCGCTGGTGCAGGCGCGCAGCCAATGGGAACAGGCGCAAAAGCAGCTGGACGATCTGCGCCGCGTCGGCAAAGAGCAGGAGCTCAAAACCGCCGGCGGCCAGCTCTCCGCCGCCAAAGGCAAGCTCCTCAGCGCGGAAGCGCAGCTCAGCTATTCCGAGATTCACAGCCCCATCGACGGAGTGGTCACCGACCGTCCCCTCTATCCTGGCGAACTTGCCTCCGCCAATCAGCCGCTGCTGACGGTAATGAACACCAGCCGGCTCATCGCCAAGGCCCACATCGCCGAGTCACAAGCCGTCACTCTCAAGGTCGGCGATCCCGCGACCATCGAAATCCCGGGCGTCGAGCAATCTGTTCCCGCCCGGGTCAGCCTGGTCAGCCCGGCGCTCGATCCCGGCAGCACCACCATTGAAGTCTGGGTAGAAACTTCGCAACCGCCCGCCGCTTTGAAGCCCGGCATGACCGTCGGGGTCTCGATCACCGCCGCGACTGCCAAGAATGCAGTTCTCGTCCCCAGAAAATCCGTGTTCGAATCGCCCGAGAGCGGTTCGTTTGTCTTGCTGGCAGGCAAGGACGGGCTCGCCCATCAGACCGCCGTCGAAGTCGGCCTGCGCGGCAAGGCGGACGCACAAATCGTGAAAGGCCTCGCCGCCGGCGATTTGGTGATCGTCTCCGGCGCTTACGGACTGCCCGACAAGACCAAAATCAAGATCGCAGCGCCGGCCGGCCCCGAATCCGCTAACCCAGGCGACAAGGCGGCCGCCACCTCTCCCGCCGGCGCGGAGAAGGAGTAACCGCGGTGTCGGAACCGGCTCCCGCCTCTTCGCGGCCCCGCGTTGTCGAGCATGCCTTCTGGTTCCAGAGAATCTCCCGCCCCATTCTTTTTCTGATCATCAGCCTCGCGCTGGTCGGCGCCTACCTGGCCTCGAGCGTTCCCGTTTCGGTTTTTCCCAGCACCGATTTTCCCCGCGCGGTTATCGGGGTGGACAACGGCGTCATGCCCATCGACCAGATGCTGGTCACCATCACCCGCCCCATCGAAGAGTCGGTCAACAACGTTCCCGGACTCAACCGCGTCGTTTCGATCACCGGCCGGGGTTCGGCCGAAGTGGATCTCTTTTTTGACTGGCAGAACGACATGGTCCTGACTCTGCAGCGCGTCGATGCCGTCATCGCGCGGCTCCAGGCCGAACTCCCGCCCACGGCCAAAGTCGAAACCCACCGCCTCACCTTCGCGACTTTTCCCATCGTCGGCTACAGCCTGACCTCCGATACGCTCTCCCCGGACAATCTCTGGGAAATGGCCACCTACGAGATCAAGCCGCGCATCAATCGCCTGGACGGCGTGGCCTCCATCGTCATCCAGGGGGGCCGCATTCCCGAGTATCAAGTGACGCCGGATCCCGCGCGCCTGGTCGCTTCCGGCATCACCGTGGCCGACATTCTCGATTCCATTCGCCGCACCAATCTGATCGATTCGCCCGGGCTGTTCGAGCACAATCATCAGCTGGTGCTCGGCCTGGTGAGCGGCCAGGTCCGTTCGCCCGACGAGATCGGCAAGATTGTCGTGAAGAGTTCCCCCGCCGGAGTACCCCTTCGCATTGCCGACATCGCCACCGTCTCGCGTTCCGTGGCCCCGGTGTATACCCTGGTCACCGCCAACGGCAAACCCGCCGTACTCATCAACGTCAATCGCCAACCCGACAGCAACACCCTCGCGGTCGCCGACGAAGTTCACCAGAAGATCGCGGAACTGCGGGCCTCGCTCCCTCCCGCCGTTCACCTCGAGCCTTTTTACGATCAGTCGACCATTGTCCGCGACTCCATCTCGAGCGTCCGGGATGCCGTCCTCATCGGCATTATCCTTTCGGTGATCATCCTGATTTTGTTCCTGCGGGATTGGGGCGCCTCGCTCATCGCCGGACTGGTCATTCCGGCCACTCTTTTTATCACCTGCATCGCCCTCAGGTTCTTCGGGCAGAGCTTCAATCTGATGACCCTCGGCGGCCTGGCCGCCGCCGTCGGCCTGGTGATCGACGACGCTATCGTGGTTCTCGAAAATATCGTGCTCCATCGCGACGCCGGCCAGTCCCGGTTCGAATCCATCGCGAGCGCGCTTCAGGAACTCACCGTTCCCCTCATCGGCTCCACCATCACGCCCATCGTCGTTTTTCTTCCGCTCATCTCCATCTCGGGCGTAACCGGTACCTTCTTCCGCGCGCTGGCCATCACCATGACCGTCGCCCTGCTGGTCTCCCTGCTGCTGGCGATGACCTGGACGCCCACCCTCAGCCAGTACTTGCTCGGGGAACGCCAGAGGGGCCACGGCGGGGCGCCCGACGGCTCGCTGCCGGACGCCGAAGAGGCGCAACTCGGCGGCTTCTTCGGCCGCATCGTCGATTTCTATACCCGCGTGATGCGGCGTATCCTCGCGCGCCCCTGGCTTCTCGCCGGCAGTTCCGTCGCCATCATCCTGCTCGCCTTTGTCTGCTACCGCTTGCTCGAAACCGATCTGCTGCCCGAAATGGACGAAGGCGGCTTCATCCTCGACTACTGGACACCGCCCGGCAGCTCGCTCACCGAGTCGGACCGCATCCTGCAGCACCTGGAACGCATCCTGAAATCCACTCCCGAAGTCGAAAACACTTCCCGTCGCACCGGGCTCGAGTTGGGGCTGGCCGCCGTCACCGAGGCCAATCGAGGCGACTTTACGGTGCGCCTCAAGAAAAAGCGCGACCGTGACATTGACGAGGTCATGAACGAGGTGCGCAACGAAATCAACAAGACCGAGCCCGCCACGCGGGTCGAATTCGTACAGGTCTTGCAGGACATGATCGGCGATTTGAGCAACGAACCCGAGCCGGTCGTCGTCAACCTCTATTCGCAGGATCCGCAGCTTCTGCTGGGCGCGGCTCCTCGCGTCGCCGATGCCATCGGCAAAACCAACGGGGTCGTCGACGTACTCAACGGCGTAGAAAACACCATCAGCGGGCCGGCGGCAACTTTTCAGGTTAACGCCGCCACCGCCGCACGCTCCGGCTTCACTCCCGAGGAAGTGGCCACGGATGCTTCTGCCATTCTCGAAGGCCAGCCCGCCGCCACCCCGGTGGTCTTGAACGATCGCGTCTACCCGATCCGCGTTCGCTTTCCCGAATCGAGCCGGTCCTCGCTCGACCAGATGATGAACACCCCGATCGTCAGCGGCACCGGCCACACCGCCACTCTCGGCTCACTCGCTTCCCTGGCCACCGACCCCGGACAGAACGAAATTCGGCGCGAAAATTCCCAGCGTTATATGCGCGTCACGGCCCGGCTCGAAGGCGTGGGCCTCGGCTCCGGCATGGCCGCGGTGCAAAAAGCGGTTCGCGAACTCCACCTGCCCTCCGGGATCCGCGTGGAATACGGCGGCACCTTCCAGGAACAGCAAAAATCCTTCCGCGACTTGCTGAAGGTGCTGTTCCTGGCCCTGCTGCTGCTTTTCATCGTGCTGCTTTTCGAGTTCCGCAGCTTCTCCGCCCCGGCTGCCATCCTGGCTTCGGCCCTGCTCTCCACTTGCGGCGGACTCTTGGCGCTG
>Ga0306921_10004631_pt1 | contig 14169 bp, 11 predicted proteins | sample sta12Cox44000080_FD_203760 | JGI IMG/M metagenome (GOLD analysis project Ga0306921, IMG submission 203760) | Lab enrichment of tropical soil microbial communities from Luquillo Experimental Forest, Puerto Rico - statoxic.12C.oxic.44.000.080 (v2)... | ecosystem: Environmental > Terrestrial >... | reverse complement strand
GGACTACTCCGAGTACGGCGGTGCGCCGCTGCTCGGTGTCCGGGGCGTGTGCGTGATTTCACACGGCAAGTCGAACGCCAATGCGATGAAGAACGCGATACGCGTGGCCGCAGGTCTCGCGCGGGCGCGCGTGAATGAGAAAATCGAGCAGGAGCTCTCCCTGACGCATGCGAGGGCGTGACGTCCGGAGAGAGGAGCATGTTATGGGCAAAGTAGCGTTTGTGTTTCCAGGTCAAGCATCGCAATACCCCGCCATGGGGAAGGAATTGGCCGAAAACTATGCCGTGGCCCGCGCCGTCTTTGAAGAAGCCGACAAAATGCTGGGTTTCTCGATTTCGAAGATCTGTTTCGAAGGCACGGAAGAAGACCTGAAGCTGACCGCGAACACGCAGCCGGCAATTCTGACCGTCTCCACGGCGGCCTACCGGGTACTCGAAGAGAAGGGAATTACGCCGGATTTTGTTGCCGGTCATAGCCTCGGGGAATACTCTGCGCTAGTTGCGGCCGGTTCGCTGAAGTTCGCGGACGCCGTGAGGTTGGTCCGCAATCGCGGCGGGTACATGCAGGAAGCGGTGCCGGCCGGGCAGGGCGCCATGGCGGCCATCATGGGATTGTCTCCCGCGGTGGTCGTCGATGCTTGCAAGCGCGCGGCGGAAGGTGAAGTTTGTTCGCCTGCGAATTTGAATTCGCCCGAACAGACGGTAATTTCGGGGCAGGCCGGCGCGGTAAAGCGCGCGGTCGAGATTGCGTCGCAGTTGGGCGCGAAACGCTCGATGGTTCTGGCGGTGTCCGCGCCCTTCCATTCGGCGCTGATGATGCCCGCGCAGCAGAAGCTCGAGAAAGATTTGGCCGCGACGACATTTGGCGAGTTGCGTGTGCCGCTCGTGACCAACGTCGATGCCGACACCATCCGTGACGGCGAAGAGGCACGCAGCGCCCTGTTACGGCAGGTCTCGATGCCAGTACGGTGGGAAGAATCGATGCGCTTGCTTCTGGACGAGGGTGTAAACACTTTCGTTGAAGTCGGGCCAGGCCGCGTGCTAACGGGTTTGATGCGGCAGATCGAACGCTCGGTGGCCACACTTAACGTCGAAGACGAAAAGAGTCTGCAGGCCACGATCGACAAAATCGCCGCAGCCAGATCCGACGCTGCGTGAGCTTCGTAGCGGGCGCCTTTTGCGGCGAGCGTTCTTGCGAAAGGGGATTTTTTGCTCCCAAGGATAAGTGCAAAGCTGTGACCCCTGTGGCTTTTACTTGTTACCCAGAACTTGAAACGGAGAACTCGAAACACCGAGGCTGAATGTTTAGTCTAAACGGAAAAGTTGCGTTGGTGACCGGTGCGTCGCAAGGAATCGGGCGCGACACGGCGCTCGCGCTTGTACAATCTGGCGCGCGGCTCGTTGTCGCCGCGCGGAATGAAGAAAAGCTCACCACCTTGGTACAAGAGATCGCCGGTACGGGCGGGGAAGCCTTCGCCGTGAAGATGGACGTCACGGATGCCGAGCAAGTGAAGGCCGGGTTCAAGGCGGTACTCGAAAAATTTGGCAAGCTGGACATCCTGGTGAACAACGCGGCGATCACCCGCGACGGCTTGGCGATGCGCATGAAGCAGGACGATTGGGAGGCCGTAATTCGCACCAATTTGACAGGCGCTCACCTGTGCAGCCAACAGGCTTTGGCGACCATGATGCGTGCGCGTGCCGGACGGATCGTCAATGTCGCTTCGATCGTGGCGCAGATGGGTAACGCGGGTCAGGCAAATTATGTGGCCGCGAAGGCCGGGCTGATCGGGCTGACCAAAGCGTTGGCGATGGAGATGGCTTCGCGGCATGTCACGGTGAATGCCGTGGCGCCCGGGTTCATCGAAACACCGATGACGGACGTGCTGCCCGACAAGGTCAAGGAAGAACTGAAGACCCGCATCCCGCTCGGACGCATGGGAACGGGCCGCGATGTCGCGGCGGCGATTGTGTTTCTCGCGAGCGACGAAGCTGCTTACATCACCGGACATGTGCTCGACGTAAATGGTGGCATGTATTTGGCATGACACGGGTTCCCAAGTTGACCTTGCTGCGCAGGGCAAATAGAATGGGCAGGTTACCCAGGCAAGGGCGAATGAGATTGTAGGCCGGCCCACATGCCGGATTACGGTGCGGAGTAGTTTGAACGATTAAGGTGCGACGATGGGTCGCGGAGGACTGGAATGGCCAGTGTAGAAGAGCGCGTAAAGCAGATTATCGTCGAGCAACTTGGAGTGGACGAGGGTGAGGTGACGCCTACGGCATCGTTCGTCGATGACCTGGGTGCGGATTCGCTCGACCAGGTGGAATTGGTAATGGCGTTCGAGGAAGCGTTTGGCATCGAGGTGCCCGACGAGGACGCCGAAAAAATGACAACCGTGAAGGATGCCATCGAGTACATCGAAAAGCACTCGAAGGCCAAGTAGGCCTCCGGCAATTTCCCCCACGAAGGAGCAAGAGATTGACTCGCCGAGTCGTCGTTACGGGCGTTGGTCTGGTCTGCGCGCTAGGAATCGGGACCGAAGAAAGCTGGAAGAACCTGATCGCCGGGTGCAGCGGCATCCATCGCATCACACATTTTGACGTCACCGAGTTCGACTGCAAGATTGCCGGTGAAGTCAAGAATTTCGATCCCTTCCAGTGGATCGAGAAAAAAGAACTGAAAAAAATGGGCCGGTTCATCCAGATCGCGCTGGCCGGTGCGAATTTTGCCGTGAACATGGCGGAGTGGAAGCCGGAACAGTCGGACCTGGACGAGGTCGGCGTCTATGTGGCCTCCGGAATCGGTGGATTCGACATCATCGAGCGCGAGCATATCAAGCTGATGCAGGGCGGCCCCGGGAAAATCTCCCCATTTTTCATTCCCTCTGCGATCGTGAATCTGGCTTCCGGGCATATTTCGATTCGCTACGGCGCGCGTGGGCCGAATTCGGCGACCGCGACCGCTTGCTCCGCTTCCGCCCACTCGATTGGGGATTCCTTCAAAATCATCGAGCGCGGCGCGGCGGAAATGATGATTTGCGGTGGCACCGAAGCGACCATCACGCCCATGGGCATCGGCGGATTCGCTTCCATGCGCGCTCTCTCCACCCGTAATGAGGAGCCCGAGAAAGCCAGCCGGCCCTTCGATGCCGGACGCGACGGCTTTGTGGTGGGCGAGGGCTCCGGCATTCTGGTTCTCGAGTCTCTCGAGCACGCCAGCAAACGCAATGCGCCGATCCTGGCGGAAATTGTCGGTTACGGCATGAGCGGTGACGCGTTCCACATCACCCAGCCTGCGGAAAATGGCGACGGCGCCTACCGCGTGATGAAGGCCGCCTTGAAAGACGCCAAGCTTTCACCGGACGATATCGGTTACATCAACGCGCACGGTACTTCGACGCCCATCGGAGATGTCATCGAGACAACGGCGATGAAGCGCCTCTTCGGCGAGCGCGCCACCGGCAAGAAACTGGCAGTCAGTTCCACGAAATCGATGACCGGGCATCTGCTCGGCGGCGCCGGCGGTCTGGAAGCGGGCATCAGCGTCCTGGCGCTGCGCGATCAGATTTTGCCGCCGACGATCAACCAGGAAACGCCGGATCCGCAGTGCGATCTGGACTACGTTCCCAACAAGGCGCGCAAAGTCACTGTAGATTACGCGCTTTCGAATTCCTTTGGTTTTGGCGGGACCAATGCGGCTTTGATTTTCAAGCGTTGGACCGGCAAATAAAAGGTCGTTTCTCGCTGCAGCGACTCTCCTCGGTTTGGCGGCTTCGGATGGGAAGGAAACTCCCGTGAACATTATCGTGTGCATCAAACAGGTGCCGGCAAAAGACGCGCCCCTGGCGATTGCTGGAAACTGGATCAAGGAATCGGACATCGGCTTCGAGATGAACGAGCCCGACAGCTACGCGCTCGAAGAAGCGCTTCGCCTCAAGGAAAAACATGGAGGCGAAGTGGCTGCGCTTTCTTTCGGGCCGGAGCGCGTGAAACAAACCATCAAGGAAGCGCTGGCGAAGGGCGCCGACCGCGGGATTCACATCGCGGACGACAATTTTGCGCAGCTCGACCCGCTCGGCACCGCCACAGTCCTCGCCGCGGCGATCGGCAAGGAGAAATTCGATCTGCTGCTTACCGGTTTGCAGAGCGATGACCATGGGTTCGGGCAGACCGGCGTGCTGCTCGCCGCCCTGCTGAATCTGGCGCACGCCACCATCATCATGCAGATCGACGTCCAGGACGGAAAGATGAAGCTTAAACGGGAGCTCGAAGCGGGATGGTTCCAGTGGATCGAATGCCCGCTGCCTGCGGTGCTTTCCATTCAGTCAGGAATCAACAAAGTGCGCTATGCCACGCTGAAAGGCATTATGGCCGCGAAAAAGAAGGAAATTGCCGCCGTGACCCGCCAGTCGCTTGGCGTCGCTATCGCGCTAACGCAGAAGATTGAAAAGATCTACGTACCCACGAAGACAAAAAAGACAGAATTTCTGACCGGAACACCCAAGGAAATGGCGGCCAAGCTCGTGGAGAAACTGAAGTTCGAAGCGCGAGTCATTTAACGACGGGGGAGCACGATGAAGATCCTGGTGGTAATGGAACAGCGTCAAGGGAAATGGAATAACACGAGTTTTGAAACCTTGGTGGCCGCGCAGCCGATCGCCGCGGCGGCTTCGGGAACCATCACTGCCGTGGTGCTCGGCAAGGGTGTAGCTGCACTGGCGGACGAAGTCGCGAAAAAAAATACCGCGGAAGTGCTGCTCGTCGAACATGATCTGCTGGAGAACTACACGCCGGACGCTTACTGCGTCGCGCTGAAGCAGGTGGTCGAAGCGGCCAAAGCGGATCTGGTCCTTTTTCCGCACACCTACCAGGTTCGCGACTTCGCGCCGAAACTGGCAGCCTCGCTCGGCAAGGGAATGGTGGGCGATTGCGTTGGTTTTCGGAGCGAAGGCGGAAAGCTCGTCTTTGTGCGTCAAATGTTCCAGGGCAAAACCGCCGCGGACGTAACCTTCACGGGGACGGGTCCTTGGTTCGCGTCGTTTCAGTCCGGTGCATTTCGAGCGGACCTGTTGTCGGCCCACCCGAGCGGCAAGGCGCCTGTGAACTCCGTGAGAGTGGACCTGAAGCCGGAAGATATTCGAACGAAACCGCTGGAACGGTTTAAGGAAGCCAAATCGGTAGTGGACCTCACGCAAGCTCCTCTCATCGTAGCCATCGGGCGGGGTATCAAGGCGCCCGAAAATATTCCACAGGCGGAAGCCTTGGCCAAGGCGATCGGAGGCGAAATCGCCGCGTCGCGACCGATTTGCGATGAAGGCTGGCTGCCGATGGAACGCCAGATCGGTAGCTCCGGCCAAACCGTGGCGCCGAAACTATACTTGGCGTTGGGAATTAGCGGCGCAATTCAGCACGTCGTGGGAATGAAGGGTGCCCGAACGATCGTCGCCGTGAACAAAGATGAGAATGCCCCCATTTTCGAAATTGCCGACTACGGGGTCGTCGCGGACATTTTCGAACTCATCCCGGCTTTGACGGAAGAGCTCCAAAAAGCCAAAGGTTGATCTCACCAAAAGGGGTGTTTGATAGAGTGGCCGAATGCACATCCAACGCGAACAATTGGAAGCCGACGTTCTGATCGTGGGCGCGGGTCCGGCGGGGTTGGCCTGCGCGTTGCACCTCGCGAACTTGATCAAGCAGCACAATCGGAGCGGGGCGAAGCCGGAGCTCTCAGCGGAAAACGTCTACGTACTGGAAAAAGGGCGCGACGTGGGCGCGCACCAACTTTCCGGCGCGATCCTGAACCCCAAGGCCTTGCGCGAGCTTGTGCCGGATTTTGAAACGAGCGCGCCCCTCGACACCCCGGTGACCGATTCCGCGGCGCTGATTTTCACTGAAAAATCGTCTTACCGGATTCCGATCACGCCTCCACCTTTCAACAATGGAGGCAACTACGTCATCTCGCTGAATCGCTTGGTGAAGTGGATGGGCGGCTTAGTCGAAGCCGCGGGTGTCAACATTTTCAAGGAGTTTGCCGGCGCGGAACTTATTTACGAAGGGAATGGCATTGCCGGGGTAATCACCGAAGACAAAGGCGTGGACAAGAACGGCAAGCGCAAAGACAACTACACGCCAGGATACGAACTGCGCGCGAAAATAACCGTGCTTGCGGAAGGTCCGCGGGGGTCTCTCGCCAAGAAGCTGATTGGCAAACAAAACCTGCAGAACATCAACCCCCAAACGTACGGCATCGGCATCAAAGAGCTTTGGGAAGTGCAGCCGGCAAAGATCAGCCCAGGCTACGTGGCGCACACGCTGGGCTGGCCCATTTCCACCAAAATGTACGGCGGCGGATGGATCTACGCACTGCGAGAGCAACGCGTCTCCATCGGCCTGGTGATTGCCCTGGAATACCAGGATCCGCGTTTCGATCCTCACGCGGCATTTCAAACCTGGAAGACGCATCCCTTCGTCCGGAATCTTTTGGAAGGCGGCAAGCTGGTCCGCTACGGCGCGAAATCGCTGCCGTACGGTGGTTGGTATTCGACGCCTCGTATTTATGTTGATGGTGGCTTGATTGTCGGCGACTCCGGCAGCTTCCTGGATTCGCAACGCCTCAAGGGCATTCACTTGGCGATGAAGAGCGGCATTCTGGCGGCGGAAACCATCTTTGAGGCCCTTAAAACCGGCGACACCTCCGTGAAAACCTTGAAGCTCTACAAACAAAAAATCGACAACAGCTATATCAAGGACGAACTGTGGAAGGTGCGGAACTTCCATCAAGGGTTCCATGCCGGCTTGCTCGACGGATTTTTCCATTCCGCGATGCAGCAGATTACCGGTGGAAGCGGACTCATCGATCCGATGCGCACGCATCCGGGGTATCAAGCCTACAATCAGATTCACGGCCGACCCGCGCCAGAACGCCTTAAAGGCGACGGGAAATTGACCTTCGACCGCCTGACCGACGTCTATCACTCGGGTACGCGCCATGAAGAGGATCAGCCGTGCCACTTGAAGGTGCTTGAGCCCAGTATTTGCGGTACACGCTGTGCGGAAGAATACGGCAATCCTTGCCAGTATTTTTGCCCCGCAGCGGTTTATGAAATGGTGAAAGAGAACGCGGGCTTAAAACTGAAGATCAACGCCGCCAATTGTGTGCACTGCAAAACGTGTGACATCGCCGATCCTTACCAGATCATCGACTGGACCGTGCCGGAGGGCGGAGGCGGTCCGAACTACGAAGGTATGTAGGTTGCGCGGCAGGCGTGGGGCAGGTTAAGAACTCGGCGACCATAGTTTGTGGAAGAAGGAACGCACGCGGTTCCATGTGGAGTCGTCGACCGGCTTCTGCGCGTCTTCCGGTTTTTGCACACTCGGCACGGGGGGAGGAGCGGCCGCCTGGGCGATCACCGGATCGCCTTCGACTTTTCCCTGGAAAAGCAGGGTCGGACGCACGCGCGCGCGCCGCACCAATACTATGAGTTTGGGGTCGTAGTCCTGTTGCACTTTGGCGCCCGCGTCATAATGCAAAGGTGGCATAAAAACCTGATATACAGGCTCGTCGGTGGTCACCGAATTCTGCGGCGGAGCGCTCGGCTTAGGGTCCGCAGCCTTTTTCTTCAGTTCCTCGGTCGAAGCCAGGGCACTCACTTGGGTGCTGGTGGCCGGCGGTTTCGCGCTGACTTGCAGTTCGCAAGCGCAATGTCCCGGCGTATTCTGCAACGATTCGAGCTGGCCATTCGCGACCGAGACATCGCCATTTTGCGGTATCAGCAGGCTCTGTCCGGTGAGTTGCTGCTCTATGCGCATTGCGCCTTTGCTGGCGCGAAAGCACATGGCACCGGATGCATTGAGCCCGACGAGAACATCCTGTGCGCCGCCGCCGATGGAGATCGGGTGCGCCTGAATCTGTGCGGTGTAGACGTTGAGGGTCAGCAAACCCTCAACATGCGCATGAATTGTCCCGCTGTTGAGCGCGACCGTAAGCGCGCTCCCGGACTTCAGTAAGGACAAGTGCGCCGGCCCGCAAATCGTGATATTGCCACCTTCGACCAGATCAATGTGCGCCTGCCCGGACTTCACGACAACCTCGCTGCCGCTGCGCAGCACCGTTCGCATCTGGCCGTTCGCAGAATCGATGCTCATCGGTCCTTGTACCGAGATGGCCTCCCCTTCGATGGCTCCTACCGTGTCGCTCGACGGTGGATTATCGGGCCGGGCAGCACCGGACAGCAGCACCGTCACCGGAAAGAGGATCGCCACGCACGCGAGCGCTACGATAGACCGAGGCAGCATTGCTTTTCGGGATTGCACCAGCCTGACCTGCTCCTTGTGCGCGGGGAACACCAACCCCTCTATACTATATGAAGATGGAAACGACGGAAAAGCATCTCGACCAAGCTCAGGAGCCGGTCAGTCCGCACTACGACGTGCGCCTGCCCCAGCTGCCCTGGCACCGGCGAATCCAGATCCCCATCATCGCGGCAGTCGTTTACAGCATTATTAAAATTCTCGGTCCAACCTTACGGTTCGAAGTACTGGGACGCGCGAGAGTCGAAAGGATCTGGGCCGCAAAGCAGCCGTGCATCTGGGCCTTCTGGCACCGCTGCATCATCCCGATCGCGTGGTACGGCCGCGGTCGAGGGATCGTGGTTATGAATACCACCGCATTTGACGGGCAATGGACCCGCAAGGTCATCGAATGGCTCGGATTCGGCACGGCGCAGGGAAGTTCCTCGCGCGGAGGCCTGCGGGGGCTGAATGTTATGGCGGAGCGCATCCGCGAGGGCTTGGATTGCGCGTTCACGATCGACGGGCCAAGAGGCCCCCGCTACGTCGCCAAGGTCGGCCCGGTGCTTCTGGCTCGCATGACCGGCGCGCCGATCATGGTTTTTCACGTGGGCGTCGACCGCGGCAAAACCATCGAAAAGACCTGGGATCATTTCCTCCTACCGTCACTGTTTGCGCGCGCCATTCTGATTGGTGGCGAGCCGATTTACGTTCCGCAAGACGCCGACGCGGATATGATTCGCGCAAAGCACGAGGAGTTGCAAAAGGCCCTCGAGCGGGTGCGCGATTTGGCCGAGGGTTGGTTTTCGAGGAACGAAGAAGAACGGAACCGCTTGCGCGGCGAAATCGGTCGCTGAGAAAGATTGTCGCCGTTGACGCTAGTTGCCCTCGCGTTCGCCGAGCTTGACCGGGATGTCGAGCTTTTTAGCCCCGCGATACAGAGTCACCGTGACCGTGTCGCCCGGACGTTTACGGTTCAATACCACGTTGATGTCGAACTGATTGCCGACCTTCTGCCCATCAACGCCGACGATGACGTCTCCCCCAATCATGATCTTGCGCATGCCCGCCTGAGCCGCGCGATCACCGCCACGAATCCCCGCCGCGGCTGCTGGGCTGCCTTTGGTAGTCTCTTCGACCAGCAAACCGTCCTGCACCGGCAAATCGAGTGCCTCGGCAAGCCATCCCGCTACGGGAATGGTCTGCACCCCGAGATAGGCGCGCCGCACTTTACCTTCCGTGATCAAGTCATTGGCAATCAGCTTGGCCGTATTGATCGGAATCGCGAAGCCGATTCCTGCGGCGGTTCCCGACGGGGTATAAATCGCGGAATTGACCCCGATGACTTCGCCGTGCGTATCGATGAGCGGCCCACCAGAATTTCCGCGGTTGATCGAGGCGTCCGTTTGAATCGCGGCATCAATGAAAGTAGTCTCACTGGTTTGCACCGTCCGGCCGAGGGCGCTGACCACGCCGGTGGTAAGAGTAGATTGAAAGCCGAAAGGATCGCCGATGGCCAGAACCTTTTGTCCCACTTGCAGCTTGGAAGAATCGCCTAATGGCAAAGCGACGAGTTGCTTTCCCTTCGGATCGATTTTGATCAGCGCGACATCGTTTCGTTGGTCCGCGCCGATGAATTTCGCCGGGTACCGGCTCTTGTCGCCGAGGATAACCTCGATCGTCTGGGCGCCCGCAACCACGTGATAATTGGTCAGTATGTAGCCCTTCGGATCAATCACAAAGCCTGAACCTGCTCCCTCCACCGGAACCGCATCCATGAAGAAATCATATTCCGTCGCTTTGGTCAGGATATTCGCGACTGCCGGGGAAGCCTCGCGGTAGATGCGAACATTGATGGCTTCCTCCTCCGTTAAGGAAGCGTTGTGTTCGGGGTTTGCTACGGTTGCAAGCGGCGCACCCTTCCCGTTCTCCATGGCCCGCCGCGCTTCGACGTTTTCTGGCTGGCGAGGACCGTACCGCGCACCTACCCAGAACGCACCCAGTACCAGAATCAGAGCGACAAGAACGAGCCGGCTACGGCCCAGATCAGTTCGGTGGGTCATCGAAGTTCCTCTCGGTATACCATCCTTCTAGTATAAGGAAAATCGCGAGCGGCTTCACGCGGGCGGCTGGAGGAAATGAACTGCGAGAAGTGAAAGAGGCGGCAGGCGAGCGACAACGGCTAACCGACGCGGACAACGACTACGCCGCGATGGAAACGATCTTCTTCGATTTGCGGGCAGTCTTCTTGGGAGTGGACTGCACCGCTTCCGAGAGCTCCCGCTCGGCTTCGAGCCAATCCTGCATGGGGTCACCTGGAGTGGTACCGCGTTCCAAATAAATGTGGTAGGCGCGCAGCGCGATTTCGTCATAGGTCGGAGCTGGCGCGGCTTTTCTTGATTTCTTTGGCGCTTCCTTTGAAACGGACTTCGACTTCGGCATCTTTCTTTCTCCTTCTAACTGCTGTCTCCATTGTAAGAATGCGGAGAACGGTAGGGTCTATTTCGATTTTGTAATAAGTGCCGTTTCAGATAACCAGCAAAGAATCGATGCGAGCGATTAGGGAATTTGATGGCTGAGCATGAAGAGCAAAGACCTTGCGTTTTCCCGAGATGGCCCTGCGCAACAAAAAGAGGCGGCCCGAAAGCCGCCTCCATTGTTATCTGCGTTTTGCTTGAGTTAGAAGTTGAGTTTCCCAAACACTTGAACGATGCGCATGCCTTCGGCCGCGGACGCAAACGCGCCATAGGGTGTGGTCGGCGAAACTGCCGCAGTCGTAATCGAGCCGAACGAGCTGCTCAGGTCGGTGCTGACCGGGTTGTCGAAGTTCGGGTGGTTGAGAATGTTGAAGAAGTTGGCGCCCAGGCTGAATTTGAAGCGCTCCGTGATATTGAACGTTTTCTTCAGGTTGAGGTCCGTGTTGAAATAACCCGGGCCACGGAAGTCGTTTCTGGCATTGGCGTTGAAATTGGTCGGGGTTGCGAAATCGCTGGTGCTGAAGCACGAATGCGTAGCGCAGCCCGAACCAAAGGTTGTTGGGAACCCTTGCGCCGGTTCATACAGCACCGTGGCGAGCAGCCCGCCATTTTGCGTGAGGTTCGGTACCATATTGACAGACTGTGCTCCGTTCTGCATGCTGAACGGGAATCCCGTCCGCCAGAAGAACGTTCCCGCGACCTGCCACCCTCCGATCAGGAAATTTGTCCAGTGATGGGAGCTCTTGAACGGCAATTCCCAGACGTAGTTCGCCGAGAGTTGATGACGTACGTCATAGTCTGACGACGCATAGCTCGCGTTCGGGTTCGACGGATCGATTTGCAGCAGGATGCTGTTGTTGAAGCTGTACGGCAGGATCCCGCCATTCGAAACGTTGTCCGTCGTATGGCTGAACGTGTAGCTGAAGCGGCCGGTCAAACCGTGCCACAGGTTTTGTTGCACCGAAACGACCATGCCGTTGTAGTTCGAAAAACCATTGTTGGTGAGCTGCTGAACCGCTGCCACGCGCGCATCCGGCGCCGCACCGACAGGAAGCTGGGTGAAGCCCGTGCCGCAGGTGGCAACCGTGCAAAACGCATTCAAATAAGGATTGATTAGCAGGATGTTATACCCGTGATTTCCCACATAGTTGACGGACACCATGGTGTTGGGTGTTAGCGAATGCTGAACCTCCAGGTTCCATTCCACGTACGTAGGATTCTGCGTCTTCGGTCCGACATCGAAAAGCGGCGGCAGGGTCGAAGCGCAAGCAGGTGCCGCAGACTGGTATTGCGCAAGCGTTTGCCCTCCATTGAACGCGCTCCGGAAGGCCGTGTTGCACGTTTGAGCGTTGCTCACGCCACTGTTGGGCTCGGAGGGATCCACAGTTCCCCCCGGGACCGAGAAGCTCACCACCTCGGGGAAGTTGACCGTGAAGTTGTCCAGGATGCTGCCGGGGTACAGATCGGTGAACAGCCCACCGCCGCCGCGAATCACCGTTTTGCCACTAGCACCCGGAGTCCACGCGAAACCCAACCGAGGCTCGACGACGATCCCTTGGACGCTTCGCAAAATCTGGCTGCGCCCTGTTGTGACCATTTGATTAAAGGGAACCGAAGCATCGTGGTTCAGGTTCTGGAACGGTACCGTGGGAATCGAGACGCAGTTGGAACTGCAGTTGCCACCCGAATTGTGATCGAAACGCAACGCCGCGGTCAACTTGAGTTTGGCGTTGACGCGGAATTCATCCTGGCCATAGAAACCCAGGCTCCAGATCGACAAAGGCTGAGGCGAGCTCAGGTTAAAGTTCATGGTCGTGCTGGTGTCCACGGTGTCGGTTGCAAAGCCACCAAGAGTTGTCAGTATGCCTGCGGTTTGCGTCAGTTCCGACGCGCGGAAATCGTCGACCGCGTCATGACGGTAGTTCACGCCAAACTTCAAGCTGTGACGACCATGTTGCCACGAAAGGTCGTCCACCAGCTGCCACTGATTGACGTTCCGGCCTTGCGGGAAATAGACCAGGAGCGGGAAAAATCCGCCGACAGCGCCAAGGCACGACATGCTGGTATCCGCGGAGCAAAGAATTTCAGGGAACGTCGCGTTGGCCTTTTGCACGTTAGTAGATTCGAAGATCGCCGAGTAATATAGGTACGAGAAGATGGCATTATTGGTTAGGGTAGGGCTGAAAATGTGCGTGTAGTTCAATTGCCCTTCATCCTGCGGCTGATGACTAACGGCATTAAACGCAGAATTGATTGGATCCGCATAGGTCGGCTGCGTGCCGCGATCGAACTTTACCCGTCCGAAGATCTTGTCTTTGTCACTGAACGAGTAATCGACCCGGCCGATGAGTAACCATTCCTGGTTGCCGCTGGAGCCGGCCAACGTCACCGCTCCAAGACAATCGGTAGAGCCTCCGGGCAAGGCGCCAAGACTACCGCAGGTATTGGCCGTCGGAACCGCGTTAGCCGCTCCCTTCGCACTGTTATAGAGATTGAAGGCTTGCTGGTAGAAACTGGTCGCGGTCGAAGGAATCTGCGATAGTACGTAACTCTGGAAAGTCGGCGTTGGCAGGAAGGACTGCGCAGCCGTAGCAAAAACATAGCGCAATCCCTCCGTATCGACGAAGAAATACGCTTTGTCGCGCTTGATCGGACCGCCGATGTCTGCTGCCCACTGATTGTTATTCTGGAAGGGCTTAGGCTGCTGACTGGCCTTGAGGAAATAATCCTCGGCATTCAAAGTGCTGCCGGTGTAATAGTAGTTTGCGCTGCCGTGGAAGGCATTGCTGCCCGATCGTGTGGAGTAGTCGACCTGCGCTCCGGCTTGTCGGCCATACTGACCGGTGTACCCGTTGCTGACCACAGCGACTTCCTGTACGTCGTTGCCGCCGAGCAGCAGGTTGCTGGCCCCCGAATTGTTCAGGTTCAAGAACGCATCGTTGTAGTCGTTGCCGTTTACCGTGAACAAATTTGCAGTGCCAGGTAGACCAAAAGCACTAAAGTTGCCATAGCCGTTTCCGGAAGAGGTGTTCATGGAAACGCCTGGAGCTGTTTGCGCAACGTAAGTGATATCGTTGCCGGGGTTCGGAATATTCTGCACCGTGCGGGTGTCAAACGTCGTCGCGATGTTGGCGTTCTCCGTTTGCAGTAAAGCACCTTCGCTGGTCACTTCAACGGTGGTTGCGCTGGCACCGATTTCCATTTCCGCGTTGACAGTAGAGTTCTGACCAAGAAGAACGTTTACCTTCCTCGTTATGGTCTTGAACCCATCTTTCTTGATGGTCAGTGTATAGGTGCCGGGTTTCAGCAGTGAAAATTGATAGCCCCCGGTGGCCGAAGTCGTAGCGGTAAAGGTATCGTTGGTCGCGTCATTGGAAATTGTCAGTGCCGCGTCCGGTACA
>Ga0306921_10004621_pt1 | contig 14182 bp, 18 predicted proteins | sample sta12Cox44000080_FD_203760 | JGI IMG/M metagenome (GOLD analysis project Ga0306921, IMG submission 203760) | Lab enrichment of tropical soil microbial communities from Luquillo Experimental Forest, Puerto Rico - statoxic.12C.oxic.44.000.080 (v2)... | ecosystem: Environmental > Terrestrial >... | reverse complement strand
AGAATCTTATGCCGTTTTTGCGGTCGACAACGAGGTTCCGGATGAGCTCCCGCCGGTTAGCACGTCTTAGTGGTATGCATTTCCTGAAGCCTGCCGCCGTAGTTTTCCTGTTTACTGCGTGCGCTTGGCCCCAGGCAGCGCAGCTCACAACGGCAGAACAGGTTCTCGACCGCTACATACAGGCCCTCGGTGGGAAGCAGGCCATCGCGAACGTTCAATCCATGACCGTACAAGGCGACTTTCGTCTACTACGCGAAGCCGTTCAAGACTCTCTTCAAGCTCACGCGTGTCGACGGCACTCAGATCACGGCGGGATTCGACGGCAAAGTGTCCTGGACCATTGCACCCAAGGGTGCAGAAATCGACAAAGACACCGCCCTCGACGCGATCCGCCGCGATGCCGATCTCCAGTACCCGCTGCACCAGCCCGATTATTTCAAGAGGCTCGAACTCGTCGGCGTCAGCGATTTTGAAGGCCATCGCTGCTACTGGTTGCACGGTACGACCAACTGGGGAAAAGACAACAACCAGTTCTATGATGTCGAGACCGGGTTGCTTGCTGGCTATCGCTTCGAGTCCGACGACTCGTCGAAGACGGTTACGTTCGCCATTTTTGAGGACTATAGGAAGTTTGGTGGCCCCTTGATCGCTACCAGAAACACCACCCGCGCAGGCAACAACCGCCGAACTTTTATCTATAAGTCCGTCAGCTACGAGCCACTGGCCGATTCCATATTTGAATTACCGCCAGCCGTCAAAGCCCTGGTCAAATAGCGAGCGAATAGTCCAGTTGCGGGTCATCGGAGTGACCGCAGGATGGCTGCTCAATCCTCTCCCTCCACTGACCGATGCTTCTGTCTCCCAAAAATGGCAGCCATGCCATCTGGATAGCATCAACAGGGCAGGCGGGGATGCAATGCTCCTACTTCCACACGTATCTGGGAAAGCCAGCACTGCGATTCCATCTGCCATCGCCAGTGACTTGGGTCCACAGGCATCAACGCACGGGCCGCATCCTATGCACTGCTCTTCCAGCACGATCGGCATCCATTTAGAGTCCATGCTGCGCACCCCCGATTGCCACAAGTTTGACCTGCCGGCGGCCGGTTCGTCTGCGTCGGCCACCCGCACCCTCCTCAGAGTTGCAAAACCCGGCACCCCCTCTCTGGGAGACAGTGTCCCTTAGACCGGCTGGCTAGTCGAATCGATAATTTCCATCGGAACCATTCGAGTTATCGCTTGGTCGATGACTAACGTGGCTTCGAGCGTTCCGAATAAGAGCATCTGCCGCTATTTCAGAATCAATCAACGAATCTCAGAATCCTGATCTTTGGGGATGAGATGACAGAAGTCTGCCTCGAACAAATCGATGACCCGTTCGATTCCGAGCCGACTCCGAGACTGGTTGCGTCAGCGGTTCAGTGGGCGGAGCACATCCCATGGTGGGGTCTGACCTCGGGGGTCACCCAAAAGCGGCCACCTGAAACCCGGCCACTCTGAGTGAGGTTCAGACATTACGCGGACGGGGCGCAATAGCCTCAGTCGCATGGGTAATGTCTTGAAGCGAGAGAAACGGGAGCAAGTGATCGCGCTGGGCCGGCTTGGCTGGTCGCTCCGGCGCATCGAGGAACCGAGGGGTGTCCGGCGCGAGACGGCGGGAGAGTACCTTCGAAGGGCCGGGGTTGCGATCCGCCCGGTGGGAAGTTGGGGCGAAAAGTCGCTGGCAAAAGCGGCCACTCAGGTGATCGCCGGATCTGGCGAAGAAGGGGCAAATCCGGCCATAGTGATGAAGAGGCAGAGGCGTTCGTCGCCGATCTCGCCAGCGATGAATCAGCTTCTTCCGGACGAGCAAACGAAGTTCCGAATCGATTCCGTTTCGACGCAGCGAGGCCAGTCGCTCGACTTGACCTGCACAGCACGATTCGCTTTCCGGCTCGTCCCTGGGAGAGTGCGTACACGGTAACGCACAAACCAGACAAACCAATACGGCCCGTGGATTCGGACGATGAAGCGCGCCCGATAAGCCGATGCCCCCTTGGACGAGCCGGAAACCTTTGCAAACCAGCGCCGCTGTTCCAGGTAGAGAAAAGGCGCTGGCGTGGCAGATTATGGCACAGTTCGGGAAAAACAGCAGCCCACGAAAGTGACGATAGCCTTCTCAATTCCCAGCCTCGAAAGTCGCCCGCGTGACCATACTTGCTGAAGATGCTGTTGATGGCATACGCCGTGGCTGCGCCGGGTACCGCGTACTGCAACACTTTGACGCCTGCTTCCTTTTCGCTTTCCGCGATGTCTTCCAACTGCTTCGCGCCCTTGAACTCACTCATGGCGTCGAGATAGTCCTGCGACCTTCCGGCTCCGGTCTGCGGTTTCCTTGACTGCGTCAGAGAGTGTGCTGGTGAATTCCGCCAGGTAGGGGCTGGCCTGCGGCGTTAGCTTCGTTTGCGATAGTCGTGCGATTTGATTTCCACAGGCGTGGCGAGACGGCAGCGCCTTGTGGCAGGATAACGGCATGGCGAAGAAGCACCCTGCCGCACCCCACATGATCCAAATCGGTGAACAGCCGGTGAAACTCACGGGCCGGCTTCAGGAGGTCTTTGTGGAAGACTTCCGCAAGGAGCTGACTGAAATCCAATCACCTATTGCCAAGCGCCTGTTTATCTTGGCAAAACTGGCCCACCTCACCCACCTCCGCATCGGGGAATATGTAGGCCTCATAGCGGCGGCGGATCTTGCGGGCCACCATGGAGTGGGCGTGCTTCTGGAAAGCTGTCTTGCCGACAAGATGGCTTTTGTAGAACGGAACCGCCACCTGATCCGACACGTCATCGAAGCCAAGGTAGGCGAGCGCAAGGCTGTCGCCGCCGCTTGAACCTAGAGTTGGCTTCAACCACATTTGAACGCGCCGGTCCGCACTTGAGTGCGGGCCGGTGCGCATTTTCCAAGCGTGCATGCTGATGCGGAAAAGATGACAGTGGTAATTAACAGTGGTAATAAGAAGTGAAACGCAAATGGGCAATCCCTACACGAAGCTCATTTCAACCTTTCCCGAGTTGGTGCCTAGTTCCAAGGGATTATACGCGGCGTTTTGGGTTGACGACCAATTCATCGTGACGGGTATAAACTTCCCAGCCCTCGGTGCCGGCCCCCCGCAAGGCAAATTCTCGTTGCAGGCGCTTCAAATCGGTACGGATCTCCAACGCATGCTGGTACCGCAGTCCGCGCTCCCCCTCCGGACACTTGCTGATGATGTGCTCCAGCTCTTCGGGAATAATGGGATTGAGCCGCATCGGCGCCGGAGCATACGGTCCTCTGGTCAGCAAGCTTTTTGGCGAATTTCAGCAGAAATGGATGAAAGTTGCGACCACCCTCGCACCAAGTGCTGTTGGGCACACCCGACATCGCGTCGCTCGGAAACTTTGTAGATGTTTACGATGTAGTGAGCAAATTACAGTTCTTTCCCTTTGGCCAGGCGTCGATATTCGATATTTGCAGTAGCAGGTTTGATTGCGCCGTTCACGTTGACCGTGTAGTCTCCCTAGCAATTGGGACGCGTGCTTTTGAAAGTGTTGTTTTGAAGGGAGCCTGCAAAGAATGGCGATGACAGAAACGGCTGGGCAGCTAGATTTGGAGCCGCGCTGGCCTATCATCCTGACAATCATCGTAGTGTTTGCGTTAACTCTCTTGCCGGGTCGCGTCAGGGCATTTCCTCCCTGGGCGAGGGTTCTCGTCGTTGTTGTGCTGATCGCACCGATGGCAGGCCTCTGGCTGAGTCCCGCAAAACAGCGATGGCTGCGGATCGAGAGCATCGTCACAGTTGCGTCTGTTTTGATCGCAGGCGCTGGAATGATCCTCGATCTCAAAGATCTCTTCGTCAGAATGGTAACTCCGCCAACCGGCATCACCGGAATTCAATTACTGAACTCCAGCATTGCCCTGTGGTCCTCGAACATGCTCATCTTCTCGGTGCTCTACTCGCGCGTCGATCGGGGCGGCATTGTTGCCCGTGCGCAGGGAAGTCCCGGCGCACCCGATTGGCTCTTCCCTCGTGAAGAGGCCGACCACGAATTGCTGCCCGCATGGAGGCCCACTTTCGTGGACTATTTGTTCCTAGCCTTCTGCACAGCGGCGGCATTTACTCCTGCCGAAGCCATGCCCACGACGACCCGCGCCAAGTTGCTGATGATGGCCGAAGGCCTCATCTCGCTGGTGATCGTCCTGGCGATCGCCTCGCGCGCGATTGGGCTGTTGGGAAGTTGATACGCCCCAAGAGCTGCATTGTGCGGCTGAGATTGGTCAGGTATGGTATGGCGCATCGAAGCCACATGCTTATGGATTTAGGTGTCAACGCAAGGCTTCAAGATTCTGCGAATTCTCGAAAGAAACCAAGTCGGTGTTTTCGACGCGCACACTTAATCACGAGGAGACTCGAACTTCTGACCTTGTGACCGGTGTCACAGACCTAGGTGTGAGTCGAGGCATACCTTGTGCCTGTTTTGAGGTGCAAAATGAAAATCCCAGTTCAGAAGAGTTGCGTTCCCAAAGTTGGACACATGGAAGCTGTGGCCAGGCCTCGTGTGTTGCTCGCCGATGACCAAGAATCGGTGTTGGCGCGGACAGCCGCGATTCTCTGCGATTTTGACCTAGTCGGCGTGGTACATAACGGAAGAGATGCTATCGCCGAGTGCAGCGTCTTGACCCAGATGTGCTAGTGATTGATATCTCAATGCCGATTCTCGATGGACTTCAAGCGGCATCCCAACTGCAATCCGCACATTGCCTTGGACGCTAGGCAGAATCGACCCGAGCCCAACTCACCAGTTTTGACCCACCCCAAGCGGTAATGAGTTTCGAATCAAGCACAATCGCCTAATTGTTGTTGGTCTACTCGGCCTGAGATAGTGTAACGAGGTTCTGTCACTACACAGAGGCGCCCCGAAGGGGAATAGCGTCCCCTCCGAGGCTTGAGCTTCTGGGAGCAAGCACCTCCCATGGGCCCTTGTGAAGATCGTTCAACTGCCGGGAAAAATCAAGCTGGCCATGGCCACACAGCGGGGCCAGGGAGGCGAGCCCGACGTCCACGGCGTCGGGGGTGCTTGCTGAAGGGATGCGAGCGGCGATTCCGACCGGTCCATCCGTTGAGCCGCTACTGCAGCCAGGAATGTCGCGAACAAGTCCGGTCGCAGCCAGCACCAGCCCAAGCAGAGAGAACACTGCGAACAGAGCGGCAATGAAGCGCGTCTGTCCCCAGACCATCGTGTCCATGAACCAAGTCAAGGGATGATGCTGGATCACGGCGATCTGCGGATCCGTCTCCTGAAGCCGCAACAGGGCAGAATGTATGGCATCCGCGGCGTCGCCTTTCGTTCGCACCACCAGGGAAACGTACGGAACCATCACAATCGTATGCGGTACATAAAACGCAGGCTCGATCGGCGCCTGCTTGACGTTGGCCGCGCCGTTGTGGAACCCTGCATTATTGCGGGAGTCGGCAACGACACCGATAATCTCGAACCAGTCATCGTTACCGGGAGCGTTGACAAAGTCTGGTCGTTCCATTTTCAGCGTGGGCGCTTTCACGTGTCGTCCCAGGGGACTTCCGTCGGGCAGATATTTGCGCACGAATGCCTGGTTCACTAGCCCGACGTGCGCGGGGCGCATTAATTCCGACTGGGTGAAGTTGCGGCCCTGCACTAGCGGAATCCCTAGGGTCTGGAAAGCTTCTGGGCTGATCAGCACCAATTGCGATTGGATGCCCGTCAGGTCCTGCTTGCCCTCGATTTCGATCTTGTCGGTGTAGGCCTGCATGGGCGGTGTCCATGTCGTCACAATGCTGGCGTGTTCCACACCGGTGCCGGACGCAATCGCTTGCCGGATGGAATCGAATTTGTTCGCCCGTTCGGCCCAACCCGGATAGGACTTGCGTGGTAGGGCGAGATTGACTTTCGTGACCTTGTCCACGTCGAAGCCCAGCGGTAGGCGGTAAGCGGTTACAAACGCACGTGTGGCTGCGCCAGCAATAGTCAGCAATACCAAGGTGAGAGCGACCTGACAGGTAATGAGAAGCCGGTGCGTCTTGCGGTCGCTGCCCCCGCCAGAATGACGGCCGGCGCCACTCTGGATGAGCTCGTTCAGATTGGGTCGCGATAATTGCAGGGCCGGCGACATGCCGAAGAGGATTCCCGTCAGAACTGCAAGCACGACAGAGAAGAACAGTACGGGCAGGCTCACCCGGATAGCTGCTTCATGCGGAAAGGAGTAATAGGGCATGGCGGCAGCAATCCATTTGACCGCGCCGTAGGCCAGCAGAATGCCCAGCACAGCGCCTGTTAGAGAGAGCAGCACCGACTCCGTCAGGAGCTGGGTATGATGCGCCATCGGGAAGCCCCCATCGACGATCGCACTGCGAGCTCATGCATGCGTGCTGTGCCCCGCGCCAGCATGAGAATGGAAACATTGGCGCAGCCGATTACCAACAGCAGTACCACTGCACCAAACAGGAGTATCAGCGTTCCCGAGAACTGGCCAAGAACCTGTTCATTGAGTGTCACCGTCTTAATACGGACAACTGGAGGATATCCTTTGGAGTCGCGATCTTTGAAACTCAGGATAATCGGCTGCAACTCGGCGTTGGCAGCTTCTAACGTGACGCCCGGCTTCAGCTTGATGAAGCTTAGGCGGTAGTCGTGCGGATCGGCGCTTGGAATATACGGAATGTACACATCGGTGTCACCCCAGGTGAAGCGTGGACCGGCCACGCCGATGATGGTGTAAACCTTGTGGTCCACCTCGATCGTCTTGCCCAGGACGTCGCGGCTCGCTCCAAACTGCTTCTTCCAAAACAGGTAGCTCAACACCGCCACCGGGGATGCTTTCCCATCGCTCGTGTCCGCTGCCGAGAATTGACGACCAAGCAACGGCGGGACGCCCATATAACTGAATAGGTTCGACGTGTACTCGCCCAACTGCACCGTCACAGGGAGTTGTTGACTGCCCGTCATAGTGGCGGGGCGGTTGCCATCCATCATGAAGACTTCGTCCACGCACCTGGCCTGCTTCAGTTCGTCGAATTCCGGGCCGGTATTCATCACCAGCGCCATTTGCCGCCCGTCTTTGTCCAGCAACTGGACGTGCACCATGCGCTTGGCGTCTTTGTAGGGGTACGGGTCCAACAGGATGCCGTAGACGACGCTGAATACCGCGGTGGTCGCTCCGATGCCTAAGGCGAGCGACAGGATCGCCGTCAACGTGAAGCTCTTATTCTTCAGCAGCTGACGGGCTGTGAAGCGAAGATCCTGAGATATGGATTGCATTTGTGCTACTCCTGCAAGGGCTCTGCGCAGACCAAAGTTCGCGCGGAGATCAAAATTAAGCGCTTACCGGCACGACTGAAGAGGCCAGCGAAAAACTCCATTTCTGTGTTGGAAAAGATCTCAGCGGCTTAAAGCCCATGTCCAATTTTCAACACCTTGCGGCACGACTGAAGTCGTGCCCTGATATGAATCAGTCAGTCGCCAAAGCGAGTTTTTCAGGCCGCCGCGGCGGGTTAAGTCGTGCCCTGACGCGGGCATCAAAGTGCGACCACCTATGTAAGTACCAACATTCTTACCACCAACGGAAATTACTTAGAATAGACACCGCTGTGCTTCGCCTCGGCCATTCAGCCGTCCGTAACGTTATCTTGGGTGTTCGCTGGTCGGACAGCGTTTTCCCACCTATTGCATCTTCTTCCCAATACTCTGTCTAAAGAGGGGTGGAATACGCTGTTCTCGCCTCAAGGGTGGACGCGCGAGTATAAGGTGGAAACCATGAACAACATCACCCGGGTGAAGAAGGGCGAAAGCCTTCTCTCGGCAAGGTGCTTGTCACCTGCACGGTCACCATCATCGGACTGTGGTCGCATTGCGGAACTGGGGAAGAGTGGGCCGACGATGACAACAGTGTGACCTCCGCTGACGCACAGGCTTTCAAGCGAGCCTGTTCGTGCTTTGGTCTGGGCCGCTATTTCTACGATGTCCCAGCAATCTGGGTCGATCTGGACCAGAACCGCCAGCCGGCAAAAACACCTGTATTGTCCGCTTGGGCTTTACCGGAAAACTGGCGCAAGGGTATGCGCCCGCGAGCCAGAAATAGCGATGAAAAGCCCAGAGCGGAGTTGCAAGGCAAGGGCCCAAAGGAAGGAAACGATGGCGGCCAGAAAAAGGCAATTCGTCGGCGTGATGGTAACAACAGCGAGAGCGGTCACGGTCCAGCTGAAAAGTTTAATGGCTCATCTGGGACGAATTCCGACGATGAGCTCGATCAGCGCATCGTTGGAATGGAAAAAGCGGTAGGTACGGTTTTCTACCGCAATATCCTGCAGGAGTACGGTCGAGTCAATCAACCAAGATTGATCCGCGATGCCGCCGTCAAACAGAAAGTGCTGCTGATGCTGGAGTCGGTTACACGTGGAATTGATCGTTTGGAAGCCGTCCTGAAACGGATCGATCCAAACACCGTTCAGGCTCTACTCACGAAGCTGCAAGTTTCGTCGCTGGGCCAGATTGCGGACATCAAGACACTGCAACACCTTGTGCTCGGCCTCGAAGAACTCTCCGGGCCAGCCCAACCGCATGCTTGAAGCTATCGATTTGCTGGCATGGCACGTTCGGCGACGCCTTGATAAGACTCCGCGGACAGCTCAACCCCGACAAACAGCCTGGGTTAGTGACTTACTTCCGTTGTGTCGCCGGTCTGGTGATCTCTTATCTGGAACGTCAGGAATTGATGGATTGCCGACACCGCCTCCGCGTTTTCGCTGGCAAGTTTCACCTCCGCCCCTTTCTCAGTAACCTGGGTGTTATACGTGATTTCGTCCTTCAGGCGCTTCATCGTGGGCACTCCCGGTGGGGTCTGCGCGTGAATGAACATCGGTATGTCGAAATCGCCCTGCTTGAACAGCGTCGCAATGTGGTCAAGATGTTGCCGGATAGCGTCGCGGCTTGCCTTATCGTTGGGATCATCTGCTTCAACTTCGATAATGCCTCCGTCTTTGGTGAGAACGAAGTGGTGTGTGGTCATCTGGTGGGAAAACCCCATAGCCTGATCGCCACGTTTCTCTACACCCTGCTGCTGTGTTGTGTCCTGGGACATTCCAAGTGAAGTGAGCAATAAGACAGCAGCAAACCTCAGCATGACGCTTTCCCCCAGCGATTGGACGTACTTCCAGTAAGAATGTTTCCGGACTGTCGCAGGGACGCGCGCGCCTCGAGGCATTAGCCCAGATTTGCCAAACGAGGCAAATCTGGGTATCCGCCGACTTCAAGCCTGTTCTACCGCTGTGTGCCGCCGGATCGAGAAATAGGTTCGCTGGAAGTAGAACGCGACGTTCACCAGCGCAATCATTACCGGCACCTCGACCAAAGGTCCAATGACTGCCGCAAATGCCGCTCCGGAGTTGATGCCGAAGACCGAAACCGCCACGGCGATGGCCAGTTCGAAATTGTTCGAGGCTGCGGTGAAGGCGAGCGTCGTGGTCTTGGAATAGTCAGCCCCCAGCTTACGTCCCATATAAAACGACACCAGGAACATGAGTATGAAATAAATCAGCAGAGGAACCGCGACGCGCAGCACGTCGAGCGGCAACCGCACGATGTATTGTCCCTTGAGAGAAAACATCACCACGATGGTGAACAAGAGCGCAATCAGCGTAAGCGGGCTCACCCGTGGAACGAAGGTTCGCTCGTACCAGTCGCGCCCCTTCGTACGCGTAAGCACGAACCGCGTCAGGAAACCTGCCAGAAAGGGAATGCCCAAATAGATGAATACGCTTTTGGCGATCTCTCCGATGGAAACCGCTACGACGGTTCCCTTAAGTCCCAGATAGGACGGCAAAACCGTAATGAAGATCCATGCGTACAGCGAATAGAAGAAGACCTGAAACAGGGAATTGAACGCGACCAATCCGGCAGCGTATTCGGTATCACCTTTTGCGAGTTCGTTCCACACGATCACCATAGCGATGCAACGAGCGAGCCCGATCATAATCAGCCCCGCCATGTATTCGGGATAGTTCCGCAGAAAAACGATGGCCAAGACGAACATGAGGATTGGGCCGACAACCCAGTTCTGCAAGAGCGAGAGCCCCAGCACCCTCTTATTGCGAAAGACCTCTGGCAGCTCCTCGTAGCGCACCCTGGTGAAAGGGGGATACATCATCACGATCAGGCCGACAGCGATGGGAACAGAAGTTGTGCCGACGCTGAAGCGGTTAAGAAATAGCACCACCGAGGGTACGAGCCAGCCGAGGACAACGCCAAACACCATAGCGGCGAAGATCCAGGCGGTGAGATAGCGGTCGAGGAAGCTGAGCTTAAACTTCTGGTGCATAGTGAGCCTTTTTACGCTGTCAGCGAGTAGCGGGCGCGTCCGATGTGTGCCCAATGTCGTCGACTTCTTTTTGGAGTGCCAGCTTGCTGAGCTTCTCGATAGGAAGGGCGAGGAAGAGGCTGATCCTCCGATCGAGCATGAAGAATGCATCACGGTAAGCACGCTCAATGTCAGCTTCTCTGCCTTCAACGGCCGCGGGATCAGGTATGCCCCAATGGGCAGTCATTGGCTGTCCGGGCCAGACCGGGCAAACTTCCTTTGCCGCGTTGTCGCAGACGGTGAAGACGAAGTCCAGCTTGGGAGAGTCTGGTTTCGCGAATTCATCCCAAGGCTTGCTGCGCGCGCCCCAGGCGGGAATTCGCGCCACTTCAAGCTGACGAAGGGCCTCGGGCCTGACGGTTCCGCTGGGATGGCTGCCTGCGCTGAACGCGGTGAAGTTCGGCCTGCCCTTGAAGTTCAGAAGGGCCTCGGCCATGATCGAGCGGGCCGAGTTGCCGGTACAGAGAAAGAGCACGTTGTAGTGGTTCGGCATAGCACTCTCCGTCTCGCTAATTGCAGCAAGTTGGTCCGCAGCACGAATCCGAAGCCGACGGTTTCACGGCGCGCACGAACGCGCTCATAAACTTGCCATCCACCTCGGCGGCGACCACGTTCACGTCGAGCCCTTCAGCGGCCAGAATGTCCTTCGCTTCCTCAGCGCGGTAAACGCGGGTTGGTTCAACCTCGATATCCTGGAATCCCGCCACCGCGAGTTTCGAACGATATTCGTTTTCGTCTAGCGCACCTGCGATGCAACCTACCCACAACAGAATGCTCTTGCGGATTTCGGGGTTGATTTCGCCGCGTGTGACCACGTCGGAAACGGCAAAGCGGCCACCCGGCTTCAACACACGGAAGGTCTCGCGCAACACCTTATCTTTGTCGGCGGAAAGATTGATGACGCAGTTCGAGATGATCACGTCGACGGAATTGTCGGGTAGCGGAATGTTCTCGATTTCGCCCTTCAGAAACTCGACATTCTCGATTCCAGATTTGCTTTTGTTTTCGTTGGCGAGGGCGAGCATCTCGTCGGTCATGTCGAGTCCGTAGGCTTTGCCGGTCGGGCCTACCCGGCGAGCCGACAGCAGCACGTCGATGCCGCCGCCGGAGCCAAGGTCCAGCACGACCTCTCCAGGGTTAAGCTTGGCAAGAGCCGTCGGATTGCCGCAGCCGAGCGAAGCAAGAAGCGCTTCCTCTGGAATCTGGCCGATCTGCGTGGCGTCGTAGAGGTTGGAGGTGATGGGGTCCCAGCATTCCGGGTTGGCGGCGGTGGCGCCGCAACAACCGCTGCCACCGGTGGTCACGCGCAAGGCCGCCTGCCCGTACTTCTCCTTCACAACTTCTCTTATGTCGTTGGTCTCGCTAATGCTCATCGCGCTCTCCTATTTGCAAATTTGAATGATGGTTTTAGGCTGCACGACTTTGTTTCTGGTGCAGCACTCGGCGTACAAGAACTGCAGGAGGTCCTGAAGACCTTCGGTGTTTGCCGTGTAGCGTAGGAAGGTGCTCTCGCGCTTTACATTCACCAACCCCTCGTTCCGCAGCTTGTCGAGATGGTGCGACAGCGTCGAATTTGGAATGTCGAGCTCTTCCTGAATTTCTCCGACAACGAGCCCTTCGGGGTGCGCTGACAGAAGCAACTGCATGATTCGCAGCCGTGCTTCCGTTCCCATGGCGGAAAACATGTCGGCATACTTCGTTACCTGCTCGGCGCTCTTCTTTGGTGAAGCGGTTCGCATGTTTCCACAATTGCAGAAATATCAAGAGAATGTCAAGGGGTAGAGTAGTGCTCAGTTTGAAATTTCACCCCTTGGCGATGTAATCTTGGCTGCGAGAAGGGGTGAATTCAATGCGCAAATGGCTTGTAGCTGCCTCGGTGATCTTGAGTGCGGTTGTGCTCACCGCCGCGACATACGCTTCACACGCAGGCAAATGTCCGCTTTGCTGGTTTAAATAGAGCGGTTCCAGTGCCTAACGGTCTGTTAAGCAGGCGAGGCAAAACTCCCGGGGCTGTTTGCCGTGGCGCGCCATTCCGGTTTCCGTCTCTTTCGTCGCCTCAGATAGGGCACGTTTTACATCCACTACGTCAAAGTCGCGTAGACCGCCAGGGTTCGGGGCGAACATCGTAATCGAACAGAGCCAGTCGCGTGTATGCTTTCGTGCCGCTCCGCACTTCCCAAAACAGCAGAGTTCTTAATTAAGGCATAACATTTCGCCACAGTGCCGGTTCGCGATCATGGTGCGCCAGGATCCTCTGCTGGCGAAAGCTGAGGCGCGTAGACATAGCCTTCCCGGGTGGTTTCGGCGGTAATAACAGATCTGATGTGCAGACCAATGGTGCGTCCCGCCGCGCGGTTGACCATGTCATTGAGGTGCGCGGCCTGCTCGGGGGAAACGGGCTGTGGTGTGCGCAAGACCACCCAGGCAATCGTTTCGGCTTGTTGCGGCGCGAGTGTCACCGAGACCAAACGTGTCCCAGGCATCTTTGTCAGTTCGGAGGACAGGGTATTTCGGATCGCGCTTTGCAATGCCGAGTGCGTGATGGTTTGACGGAGCGTCAAGGTCAGATGGGCACCAAGCACAACAAGCAGCAGAAATGAAATCAAGCGTGGGAGTAAGACTTTCTTGCGCAGATCCGCAGCAGCCGGCCGATGTCCAGCGAGCCAGAAGGCGATCATGGCACCTGAGGCGATGGCGGTGAAGTTCGCGAGAAAGAGCAGGAACGCTCCGGCCGCGAGTTCCGGCAAGTGGTGAGCCAGCAGGATGCCGCATGACGTCAAGGGAGGGACCAATGCTGTGGCAATGGCCACACCGACGATTGCACTCGTTAAGCCCGCTGCAACGTACGTGAAGCCCCCGGCGAGGCCGCCGACCAACCCGATCAATAGGTCGAGACTAGTGGGCGAAGTGCGAGAAAGGATCTCGCTGCCGATCGGAATCCCCGCAAACGCCTTGCCAACGGCATAGCCGATGGCCAATACCCATGCGATACCGGCGATTTCCGACACAAAGGAACGCCCCAGCAAGGGCAGGTTGGCTTCAGCAAGTCCCATGGCAATGCCAACGATGGGACCGAATAACATGGCGATCAACATCGCGCCGATGATGACAGCAGGAGAGTTCTGCAAAAGGCCGAAACCAGCTATCAAAGTCGCGGCCGCATTCATGGCCAGATACGAGCGAGTTAAGGCGGCGCCTGAACTCACCGTTTGGCGTGTGGCCAGACGTTGGCCTTCGTTTCTTCGAAAATCGATTCCCCAGGTATGACCTGACTGCTCGTCCATGACGGTCACCGTTGCCTCCTGCTGGCAAGAGGCCAAACTCAACAAGTCATGTGTAGGTTTACGTTGATCTTGGCGGTTTCAGCTCTTATTAATATTCCGATCGCTTCGGACGCCGTCAGGATCAACAATTCAACCTTGCGACGCTTGGCTTCTGCGTTTACCTCTTGTTCATAACCGGCAAGGCGCCTATGCCGGTACCGACTACCGGGCAACGGCGCTTCCACGGTATGCCTTCCTCCCGCGACAGTGGCGTGTGCTCGAAAGCTTCAGGGAACTTCGTCGAGGCTTTCATCTAGCGCTTGCGTACCTTGCCGCGATCGATTACGACGTCGCGGTTGTAGGGTACCCGTCAATCCGATGGTGCCAAAGGAAAAGAGTTCGAATCGCATTACCTCATCTCCTTTTTGCGGGTATTCGAAAAGATCATTCCGGGTTGGCGATAGGCAGTCAGTTGGCATAACGCAGCCGGATCATCGTTGCTCACGGCATTG
>Ga0306921_10004617_pt1 | contig 14187 bp, 11 predicted proteins | sample sta12Cox44000080_FD_203760 | JGI IMG/M metagenome (GOLD analysis project Ga0306921, IMG submission 203760) | Lab enrichment of tropical soil microbial communities from Luquillo Experimental Forest, Puerto Rico - statoxic.12C.oxic.44.000.080 (v2)... | ecosystem: Environmental > Terrestrial >... | reverse complement strand
ACGGCGTTCGCCGCGAATGCGATTGATGGCGATGTGCTGGCCGACCTGACGGAAGCGGATTTTGAAAAGATCGGCATCCCGCTAGGTGACCGGAAGCGTCTTATGAGAGCGATCAACGCGCTCGTGGCGGAGTCTCCGCAGATAGTCACAAAGAAAGAGATCGCCGAACACGCGCAAAGCGCGCCAGGCGCTGAACGGCGTCACCTTACCGTGATGATCTGCGATCTGGTCGGTTCGACGGCCCTGACGGCCCGACTTGATCCGGAGGACATGGGGGCCGTGATCGATGCCTACCATGCCGCCTGTGCCCGCATCACGCTGTCCTACGACGGCTTTCTTGCCGATTTCCGAGGAGACGGAATATTGGCTTACTTTGGCTACCCCCGCGCGCACGAGGACGATGCCGAGCGAACGGTCCGGGCAGGGCTTGATATCATTGCCGCGATTGCCCGGCTCGAAACACGCGCTGGAGAACCTCTCTCGGTCCGTATTGGGATCGCCACGGGCATAGTGGTGGTGGGCGACCTGGGCGGCGAGGGCAAGCTGCGGGAGCACGCTGTGGTCGGGGACGCGCCGAACCTCGCCGCTCGGCTGCAAGCATTGGGCCAACCAAATACGGTTGTCATCGCCGAGTCCACTCGCCGCCTGCTTGGCGATCTTTTTCGTCTGCGCGACCTTGGTCAGCATGAGATTAAGGGCATTGACGAACCCGTCATGGCATGGGCGGTCGAAGGGCTGTCGGCTTCCGAGAGCCGTTTCGAGGCAGTGCGCCCGGCCAGCCTGACTCATCTTATCGGTCGTGAAGGCGAGATGGAATTTCTGCTGGAACGACAAAGCTTGGCCTGGAAGGGCCAAGGGCAGATTATTTTGATTTCAGGTGAGGCTGGAATCGGCAAATCGCGTCTGGCAACGGCTGTTGGCGAGCGCATAGCCCGCCAATCGCACGCGCAATTTCGTTATCAGTGCTCACCGTACCATGCCAATAGCGCTCTTCGTCCGATCATCGACCAATTGGAACGCGCGGCGGGATTTAAAGCAGACGATACGCCTGAGCTGCGTCTGGAGAAGCTGGAGGTGCTGCTTGCTTTGAGCACAACGCAGGTTCAGGCCGTAGCCCCCCTTTTTGCAGCGCTGCTGTCCATTCCGTTTGCCAACCGGTATCCTCAGCTAGCGCTCAGCCCCGCGCAACAGCGTCGCCGGACGCTCGCTGCGTTGCTTGATCAGTTCGAGAGTCATGCGCGCAAGCGACCAATCCTCTTGATGGTGGAAGATGCGCACTGGGCGGACGATACCTCCCTCGAACTCCTCAACCTGATAGTTGAGCGAGCGCGCCAGCTTCCAATGCTCGTGCTGGTCACCTGCCGTCCAGAATTCGAGCCGCCTTGGGCTGGTCTCGCCAATGTCGAGACGTTAGTGCTTGGCCGTCTCAACCGCGAGATCGTCGCACGTTTGGTTATGCAGGTGGCAAACGGCCGCTTGCTGCCTCCAGAAGTGATGGAACAGATTATAGCGAAGACCGATGGAAATCCGCTGTTTGTCGAGGAACTCACCAAGGCTGTTCTCGAAGCCGGCATTCTCGTGGAGCAGCCTACGGGCTACAGGCTCGATGGGCCGCTTCCGCCTCTGGCCATCCCGGAAACACTTCACGATTCTCTGATGGCGCGGCTCGACCGCCTGCACTCGGTCAAGGAGATCGCGCAGATCGGCGCCGTCATCGGCCGTGACTTTTCGTATTCGCTGATACGTGCCGTAGCCTCTCGCGATGAGGCCGCGTTGAAGTATGCACTTGGTGAACTTGAGCAGGCGGAGCTGGTGTACCGCCATGGCGAGCTACCCGACGCCGTTTACAGATTCAAACACGCGCTGGTGAGAGATGCGGCCTACGAGAGTTTGCTTAGGAGACGGCGACAGCAACTGCACGGTCAAATTGCCCGCACTCTCGAGAAGAAATTTCCGGAGCTGGCGACGAGCGAACCGGAAATCCTGGCACACCATTTCACCGAAGCCGGCATGCTTGATGTCGCGACCGACTACTGGCTCAAGGCTGGCAACCACGCACTTAGCCGCTCGGCAAATGCCGAAGCCGTCAAGCATCTCAGACGAGGGATAGGACTCACCCGGGAATTACCGGAGTTCCCCGAACGCGTTCGCAAGGAGTTGGACTTCTACTTGGCCCTGGGACCGGCAGTCGCGGCTACAGAAGGCGACGCCGCACAGGAGACGTCCAGGGTATTCTCGCACGCTCGCAATCTGCTTGGCGATACCGGCACCTTGAACGAGCAGATGACGATCCTCTGGGGTACTTACCTGGCTCACAGCATGCGGGCGGAGCATTCGGCGGCGCTTGAAGTTGCTCGGCAGTGCCTGAACCTGGCTGCAGATCATGATCACCCCGGCTTATCGGCGCTCGCCAACCGATTCATGGGGCAGACCCTGCTTTACATGGGTGCTTTTGTTGATGCGCGCGCCCATCTCGAGCGCACGCTTGCACTGTGCGCGAATAATCCAGAGGCCGTAGCGACGTACCGGCGTTTCGGCGTCGACGACCAGGTCAACACGCTCTCGTTTCTTGCATTAACACTCTTGTTCCTCGGCTACCCGGAGCAATCCGCCGCCGCTGCCGAAAAAGCCGAGACTCGAGCCCGAGCGATAGGACGCGCTTTCACTACTGCCCTGGGGTTCACCAATATGGCTGCTCTTGGCATCATAGGTGGTGATCCACGGCGAGCCTTGGCCCTCGCCGATGAAGCGATCGCTCTCAGCGTCGAGAATGAATTTGCAAGCCTTGAGCGAAGAGCACGTTTTTTTCGCGGCTCTCTGTTAGCGCAGGCTGGCGATCTCCAGGCAGGGATCGAACTTATGCGAAGCGCTTTGGCGGCAGCCGACTCCAACTCTGAACGGAACCGTCGCACTCTTTATCTGTGCCATATCGCCTCTGCTTATGCGAATCTCGGTCAGCCCGAAGTCGGTCTCGATCTGTTGGACGAGGCGGTTCGATCGGCCGAAGCAACCAGCGAACGATTTTTCGAAGCTGAGCTGTATCGTCTTCGGGGTAGGATTCAGTTGAGTTTGGATAGGAAAGGTGAGGCGGAAGCCGAACTGAAGCGAGCATTGAGAATTGCGCGACAGCAGGAGGCGCGTTGGTGGGAGTTACGCGCCGCCACCACTCTGGCGAGGCATTGGTACGACGAAGGCAGATCTTTCGAAGCCATCGCCCTTCTGCAGCCGATTTACGGCTGGTTCGTGGAGGGTTTCGACACGCCGGATTTGAAAGACGCCAAAACGCTCTTGGACCGGCTGACGATCGTATCGGGCACGCAAATTCAAGCCGCAAGCGGGCAGTTTAGACAACGCAGGCCTTAATCGCGGATATGCTTTGCGCGATTAGCCCTTGCCCGACAACCAGTGAGCGGCGCGACTTTCGCTCCTGGCCCGAAGGCGACCCCACGTCCGTTTGCTTCGCCAGGCCGGACATCCATTACGATTTCCGGGCACCACCGCCAGGCGACGGGGCGGCACATGCGCCGCCCCGTCAAAGGTGAACCCCCTAGTGCGTGACCGGCTCGAGATGCTGGCGCAGGCCATCAGTGACCTGATTGATTGCCGCCTCGGTGGAGGGCACGTGACGCAGGGCGTTCAGCAGCACGAAGTCGTGAATCGTGCCGTTATAGCGAACCGCATCGACCTTGACGCCGGCTTCCTTCAGCTTGCGCGCATAGGCCTCGCCCTCGTCGCGCAACGGATCGTTCTCGGCGGTGATGACGAGGGCCGGCGGCAGACCCTTCAGCCTCTCGGCGCTGGCGCGAAGCGGTGAGACATAGGGGTTGTTGCGGGTCGCCGCATCGGGCGCGTACAAATCCCAGCCGTACTTCATGAAGGAGCGAGCCAGAAATCTTCCGGTCCCGTATTCATGATAGGACTCGGTATCGACACTGGCGTCGGTGGCCGGAATCAGTAGGACTTGATAGCTGATTTTGGGTCCGTTGCGATCCTTGGCCATGAGGCTCAATGCAGCAGTCATGTTGCCGCCGACGGAATTTCCCGCCACGGCGACGCGTCCGCCATCTACGCCGATCTGATCTGCGTTTTCAGACACCCACTTCAGCGCAGCATAGGCCTCCTCAAGCTGGGTCGGAAACTTCGCGGCCGGCAGCGGACTGTACTCGACGAACACGCCGATCTGGCCAGAGCCGACAACAAGGTCTCTCAGCAAGCGCTGGTGGTTTTGAAAATTGCCGACGATCCAGACGCCGCCATGGATGAACAGGATCACGCCGGGCCTTCCGTTCACCTGCGTGGGCTTCATGATGTAAAGCTTCACGGTCCGGCCATCCTGGGTGATGGTCTTCTCCGTGGTGGTCACACCGGACATGTCCACGTTCGTTTGCGATTGCAGCGAGGTGAGGATCTCCTGCGGCTTGGGCTGCGGCAGCTCCCAGAACGGAGCGCTGTTCTTGTTGATCTCCGCTAGGAATGCCCGAACTTGTGGATCGATCCGCGTGTCCGATGCAGGGTTGGGGGCGGCTACGGCCAAGCTGGTCATCAGGCTTGTTCCTACCATCAAGGCCGCGGTTTTGAAGATCTTGTTCATGACACGATTCCTTCTCCTGGTGGGGTTTGACCTCGCCGATGTGTCGGCCGAGGGGTGGCTTCCAAGTAGCCCCACATTAGGTCTGGCCCTGCTGGAGGGTCTTTCCCCGGCTTGCTGCTCCTTTGACCCGGCTTGCTGAGTGCTCTAATTCTTTGGGAACACGGTTGAGCTTGAGGCACCGCCTGTGCCCGGTAGAGCGGTTGAAAGGGACAGGGAGATATCCGACGCCGGCCTGCCGCTAAGGCCGGACTGGAATGCGGACGGCCAGCGAAAATACCCCCGGTCAAAACTTCTCTTGTCGTCCGCCGATCGAGGGTGGATGACCCTGTCGGCCGAATTGAGATCTCATTCAGCCGGCCGGATCGTCTCGATCGAGCAGCAGAATGTCGAGGTCGTCATCGCGCTTGCCGCGACTGACGGTCCGGTCACGCGAATCGGTGCGGGACGGCAGGAACAGACGCGTCCGGACCCCGGGACGGTCTGGCTGGTGCCGACGGGTGTTGGGCCCGAGGAAATCGTGATCTCGAAGCCAATGCCGAAGACGCTTCACCTGTTCTTGCCGATCGAGCAATTCGACAACTTGGCCGACCAGTATAACCTCAGCAAGTCGCTGGTCCGTTCGGTGCAATATGTTGGCGGCCTCAATGACGATCTGATCAGGCAGGTGGGGATCTCAGTGCTTAACGAGCTATCGGAACAGACCGCGGCGAGCCGCATGGTCGCGGAGATGTCCTCCCTCATGCTCGCGACACGCCTGATCCAGAATTACGTCGACCGAGACCTGATCGATCGCATTGCCGGCGGTCCCGCTCGCCTCGAGCACGTCAGGATGCGACGTGTCCTGGATTATATTGACCAGCACCTCGAGGACGACATCTCCATCAGCGAGCTCGCGCAGGTGGCCCATTTGAGCGAATTCCACTTCGCGCGCGTTTTCGCCACGACGATGGGGATGCCGCCACAACGATATGTCAGCCAGCGACGTCTTGCCGCGGCAAAGAAGATGATCGGCGTTGGCAAGCTACCCTTGAGTGAAATCGCCTTTCGATCGGGATTCTCTTCGCAAGCAAGTTTCACGCGTGCGTTCCGCCGCGCCACCAACATGACGCCGGGAGAGTTCAGGCTGCACTGTCGCTGACGCCAGGACATCGCGCTTGACTGAGTTCGCGTCAAAACTGTTCGAGTCTGGCCCTTGGCGGAGATGCCGATTAGCGCTCCCTCGCAGACCTGCTGCAAGCCTGGCGTGATCTAAGGTCTGGCTGCAATGGTCGATGAGCCTTAGAGCGGGAAGCTTGGTGCGGGCGACCGGAATCGAACCGGTACAGGCCTTTCGGCCCTACGGATTTTCTTACCAGCTACGGCTTTCGCCGCCGCCACCCGGCGTTTGTGGTCTGGACTATCCCTTCACCATGGCGTCGCCGCTGTAGGTGCTGCCCGTCTAGTCTCTACACCTTCCCGTTTCCAGGCTTGGCTCGGGATTACCAGTGAAGGCTTCCCCGATTTTGAGCAGTTCTGCATCCTTGGTTTCCCAGGGAGCACTCAAGTTGGCTTAAGTCCGTTGCGTCTACCAATTTCGCCACGCCCGCGTGCCATGGCCTTCATAACCCGGGCCGGGCTGGTCGCCAAGGTGTCAGGCGAGCGGTTTATGTCGGCTGTAGTTTGTTCGGCTGCGGCGCCTCTGGGTTTTTAAATGGGATGGCTTTGCCGGCGAGGGCACTTTCGGCCGCCGTGAGCTTCGTCGGTCCTGGGGGCCGTTTGGCGCTGATGGCAGCGGCGCTCAACTGGTTCTTGATGTGAGACGCATCAATCATCTCCGCGCTCGTGCGGAAGTTCTTGGCGATTTGATAGAAGTCCGCACCTTCCGTCGGACGTAAGCAGATGTTGCGTCTACCAGTTCCGCCACTTCCGCTCATTGATTCAACTGGCAAATTCGCTTTTCCTGCCAAATTGATTTGCAGGATTTCTGCCGTGTTTTGCAAAATTGGTGTGCCGCTTTCGGAGGTATAGTCGACGACGCCCAACAACACATACGGCCGGTTTTGCGGCTTCTGAGCGAAAAGTCAGTGGAAACCGAGCCTCAGCCTGGTCAACGCAATTCTCAAACCGAAGGAGCAAGACATGAGCAAGACTCGTACTCAGGTGATCGGCCTTTTGGCTTTCGGCATTCTGTTGATCCTGCCTGCGCGCTCCATAGCGGAGGAGAGCCCGTCAATTGCCCAACAGATCGCGAAGACCTACGGCCTCGATTCGTTCGGGCAAATCGAGGCAATCCGATACACCTGGAACGCGGAATTCCCTGGTCGCAATATTTCCAACAAATGGGAATGGAGCCCGAAGACCGATACGGTTTCCTACGAGGGCAAAGACAAGGAAGGCAAACCGGTCAAGGTTACCTATCAGCGCTCAAAGCTCGACAGTGAAAGCGATGTCGTCAAGAAGGAAGTCGATCCGGCATTCGCCAACGATCAGTATTGGCTGATTCTCCCGTTCCACCTTCTATGGGATGGCGCGACTGCGACCGATGAGGGCCAGCAGAAACGACCGACAGGTGACACGTCCGCCCGGAAAGTCGTGATGAAATACCCATCCGAGGGCGGCTATCAGCCCGGCGACGCCTGGGAACTCTATGTTGGCCCCGACAAGCGAATAGAGGAAATCGTCTACATCCGGGGCGCTGCCAACCCGCCCCACCACGTCACCGGGATATATGCGGGCTACAAGAAGGCCGGCCCGCTCCTGATCTCGACGGATCACCCGGGGACGGCGGACGGAAAATCCTTCCGGATTACGATTGCGGACGTGTCGGTGAAGTTGACGGGATCCGACAAATGGATCGACGCGCAGTGAACATCGGAAAGGTTCGTTCTCTCGGTTGATCGTGAAGGCTGAGGCGCACCCTCGTCACCGGAAAACCGCGTGCGCCTCGTCAGCCGACCGATACGCCGAGTAACGATTCAAACGGCCGACACGTAGAGCAACTATTCAATTCTTTGGAGCACGCGCCTATGCCCACAAATCCCTTCATCGATGTCCGGCATTTCCTGACTGGGACGACGGGTGATTATCTGCATCAGGGAAACTGGCGCTACCTCATCCTGGTGCTCTTCTGGGCGCTGCTGCTCGCCAGCATCGCCGTGGCAGTCCGGAATTGGCAACAAGATCCGGCGCAACGCACCAGCCAGCATCTGGGAATCTGGCTGGTCCGGCTCCTCATCGGCATCATGTGGTTCCAGGGTATGTTGTGGAAGCTGCCGCTGCCCGTCTCCGACGGTCTGCAATACTGGACCGAACAGGAATCGACGAGCGCTGCGTTCGAGTTTCACCGCACATTCTTGAAGGATTTCGTGTTGCCTCACATGAGGTTCTTCGGGCCAATTGTCTTTCTTGCCGAGCTGGTATTCGCGGGGTCGATGATGCTCGGGCTAGCGGTGCGGTTCGTGGGTGTGCTGGCCGTCGCCTATACCCTGCAACTCTGGCTTGGCCTCTACGGCAATTCGTCCGAGTGGCCGTGGACCTATATGTTCCTGGCCCTCCTGATGTTTCTGTTTGCGCTGGAAGGCGCGGGCCGCAGTCTCGGCTTCGATGCCTGGTTGCGCCGCGAGGTTCCGGCCGTGCGCGACGCCAAGGGCTTTGTCGGCTGGTTCTTCAACGTCGCGGGTTAGACATCGTCGCTTTGCGTGAGAGACGCGCACATGATGGCATTGGCCCGCGCAGCGGCTGTTGTGGCGCTGGTCGCAACTTGCGCATACGCCGCCGACATTGGTTATCTGGCTCCGCCTGGAGTGCCCGCCAAGGAGTTTCCCTCACCTCAGCGTCCGGTCGCCGAGATCGTCAGCCCAAGCCGCGCCACCGAGGAGCACCGCGACTCCCTGAACGAGGCCGGCGAGGTCGCTCGTCTTCTCGAACTCAAGCCCGGCATGACGGTTGGCGACATCGGCGCCGGCAGCGGCTACCACACGGTCCGTCTCTCGCGTCTCGTTGGTCAGAACGGCTCCGTCGTCGCGGAGGACGTCACGCGGGATTACCTCGTCGAACTCGCCCGGCGAACGGAACGCCTGAAACTGACAAACGTCAGATTCGCGCTGGGCGAACCCCACGACCCGCGTCTGCCCGCGTCTTCGCTGGATGCGGCCATCCTCGTGCATATGTATCACGAGATCACCCAGCCCTATGCCTTCCTCTACAATCTCGCGCCGGCCTTGAAGCAGGGCGCGCGGGTTGGAATTGTCGACCTCGAGCGTCCGACATCGGAGCACGGCACGCCGATCGAGCTTCTGCGTTGCGAACTGTCCGCCACCGGTTATCGCGAGATCGCCACGCATCGGCTCGCAGGCGACGGCGGATATTTGGCGGTGTTTTCTCCACCTGAGGAAGGCGCTCGAAAGTCTCCGCGGGACATCGTTGCTTGCGGAGATCGGCCGGCACGCTGATCACCGCCGCTGACGACTATTGTCCGCGAGGAGTTCTCAGCTCGAACGCGAGCCGAATAAATGTCGCCGCAATGGACCAGGCTGCCTTGAGGCCGGCTACGAGGTTGCCGGAGACTTTTGACACCCCGCCGATCCGGCGCCGCTGTCCGACGGCGATCTCCAGTGCCGGCATGCGGGCGGCCGCGACCCGCATCAGCATTTCCAGGTTCCAGCCATAGGTTTCCTCCTTCATGCCGAGACGCTGGAATGCATCCCGTCGGATTGCGCGGAACGGCGACATATCGGTGAAGCTTGCACCATAGACGAGGCGCAAAAGACACCTCGCGACATAGGCCGCGACGACCTGTTGCCGTGAAAGGCTGCCGGGCTCGCGCGAACCACGAACGCGCGAACCGAGGACGAAGACGGCCTCGCCCGCCATGATCGGCGACACCAGATCGGAGATGAATTCCGTGGGATCGCTGCCGTCGCCGTCGAGGAAGAGGAGGATGTCGGCGTCATCGCGCACAGCGGCGATGCCTGCCTGGATCGCGCGACCGTAGCCGCGTCGCGGCTCGACGATGACGCGAGCTCCGGCCGATTCTGCCCGCTCGGCCGTACGGTCCCGCGAGCCCCCGTCGACAACGACGACTTCGCTCACATTTTGCGCCAGCACAGCGGTCACGACCTGGCCGATCGCCGCTTCCTCGTCGAGGCACGGAATGATCGCGGCAACGACGGGCAGGCGGCGCTCCGTTGGCCGCTTTCCATCGATCTCGTGGGTCGCCTCGTTCACAGGCTCCAGCGCAGGCCGCAATTGGCGCAGCTCTTGGGCGGCTTGTCCGAAAGCAGCGCCGCACGAAAGTCCCGATACGCCGGTCCGTTCCAGATCTCCTCCAGGGACTGATGCGCGGCATGGCCGAGCGTATAGTTGCCATAGCCATGCTGCGAAAATGGCGCGATGCAGCACGGCAATGCCCGGCCATTGGCGGTGAAATACATCAGCGACCACGGGCGCCGGCAAAGCGACCAGGGTGAACCGTCACCGCTTCCTTTCAGACTTGGCCCCGGTTCGCTCGCCGCGCCGGAGGCGCTGAAGGTCACGCCAAGGGAATGCGCCAGATCCTCGGCCTGCTTCAGATAGACTGCATCTCCTGCGGTCAAGCGTTCGAACAAGGCTTGCTCCGGACGTGCCTTGCCGATAGCTGCTTCGTCGAAGAACACGAGCCGTTGCAGATACACTTCCTTGACACCGATCTCGGCTGCAACTTTCACAAATGACGGAAGCTGCTCCACCGTCTCTTTCAGGCCAGTGAGCCAGAGGGAAACCCGCGGCGTGGTGTGTCCCTCTCGCTCCTGCAGTTCGCGAAACGCGCGCACGTTGCGGAGGATGCGGCCGAAGTAATCCCTGCCACGAATCGCCTTGAAGCTCTCGCGATTTGACGCATCCAGCGACACACGCAACTCGTCAAGCCCGGCGTCGATCAGCGCGCGGCCATTGCGCTCTCTGAGGACAGTTCCGTTGGTGTTGAACAGGACGTAAACGCCGCGGTCCTTCAGATATCCGACCATCCGGGGCAGACTTGCGACCAACATCGGTTCGCCGACGCCGTGCAGAACCGCGCGCGCGAGATCGGGGACCTGATCGACAATCGACACGAACAGATCCCAGCTCATGTCTGCCGGCGGCTCGAGCTCCTCGTAAGTGCGGGGGCAGGTGGTGCACAGCAGATTGCAGCGGTTGGTCACTTCCAGATAAAGGCAGACCGGCGGACGCCGGGCGATCTCAGTGCGCTCGCCCGCGACGGACTCGTGATAGCGCCGCGGATCGACCGGCGCGTAAGTACCTCTCGCTTCGGCGGCAGCGCTCATTGCGACAACCCTGTGTCTGCCGTCGTCTGCATGCGGGTCCTCAAGACTGCAAAGGCCCAAGCCAGCAAGAGACTTCCGAACAGAATTGATTTGGTCACCATTCTTGGAAGGTAGAAATCCCAGTCGAGTTGTTCGGACAGCAAAAGCGCCCCGATCGAAACGGCCCACGTTGGCGGCGAGCCACACAGGGCGGCAAAGGGCATCATGACCAGAAAGTACCAGGGATAATTGGGCGACAACAACAGGAGGGTAAGGAGTAACATGTTGTTGATGTCGGCAATTCTCGCCGCGACGGTGTGATCGGAGCTGCGGGCCACGGAGAGTCCCTTGAAGATGAGCAACAGCGCGGAGAGGGCGGCGTAGGCTGCGACGTCGCCTTGATGCTCGCCAAATACAAGCCGCCAGAGCGACAATAGCCAGAGATCGTTGCCGGCGCTGATACCCTCTTCCATCAGATAGCCCTTGGTCAGGAAGCCGAGAACCCCCCAACCGACCGAAAGGTAGGGAAGATAACAAAGCGCCACGACGGCGATTACGACAAGCGGCATTTTGACGTCCCACGGGCGCCAGATCGCGGCCAGTGCCGGCGCCGCATACGGCTTGACCAGCATCGAAAGCGCGATCACGGCCGCTCCGCGGAGAGCATGGCCGGAGAGGGCGATCCACAGGCCCAGCAGCATCAGCGCAACCATCAGCGCATCGACATGGCCGCTGTTGGCAATCTCCCACAAGGGCAGGGGGTGCCAAAGATAGGCGGTCACGCGCGTCACCGGACGGTTCGTGCGGCGCAGCAGCAGCATGATCATTGCAACCGCAACGGACTCGCACCCCAACAGTGCAAGGCGCATCATTGTCACGCTTTCGCCGATCCGCGTGACAATGAAGAAGAAAAATTGCGCCACCGGGGGGTAGATCGTGACGGCGGTATCGACCCGGTTGATGTGGGGAAAGATCGTCCCGTCGCGCAGAAACGCGAGCGCTTCGTGGGCCGGGACATAGCGGTAGGGATTGATGCCGGCAGCCTGAACCCTGCCATCCCAGACATAGCGATAGATGTCACTGGACAGAAGCGGGTCGAACAGCAGCACATACACCCTCAGGACGACCGCAAGTCCAAAGATGAGCCATAGCGCGCGATCGGGTGGTGCGCGTTCGGCAAGGTACGTCGCCGCGATCGTCAGCAGACCTGCGGGGATGGTCAGAGCCATGAAGACGTTGTCGCCGCCGGCCACGAAGGCAAAAGGTGTGACCAGGGTCAAACCTGCGAGGACAGCACCGATGGCAGCCAGAAGATGAAGCGGAGGCAGATTGTTGGCAGAGCGCGCCAGTCGATCGAGTTGACTCGCAAAAACGCCCGACGTCGGCTTCATAGTTTTATCTGCGGTGCGATGTTGAGAAAGGCCCGGCTCGCCGGCGCAGGCCCGCCGGCACGAAAGCGGGTCGAACGGCCGGCCAGTTCCTCCTTGAGCCAACCCAGTGTTTCAATGTCGTCGACGTCATACCATTCCGGCAGCAGCGTGGTGGCAAGCCCGATCTCGGCCGCGCGCTCGCATGTACTGCGCGCGACAGTATCTGTTCCCCAGGCGATGTCGGTGAAAAGCCGTGGATGTGCGCGTTTGAGGCCGATGAGATAATAGCCGCCGTCGCTTGCCGGCCCAAGCACCATGCGGTCGCCAGGCTCGCGCAGGGCTTCGATGCCCTGGACCAGCAAGCGGGGCGGCAGGGTGGGGCTGTCGCCGTTGACGAGCAGGACGCAGTCATGTTCGGCGAGGAGCTTGCGCGCCGCGCCAATCAGCACGTGCCCGAGATCATCGCCGGCCTGGAGCAAGAGTCCGAACCCTGCCGGAAGCAGTTGCCGCATGATGTCTTCGGCTCCTGCCGGCGCATAGACGCCGTACCCGCACCTGCCGAGGGTTTCCGGGACCGCCTCGATGGCTGCGGCAACGTCGCGCAGAAAGCAGGCCGATAGCTCCGAGGCTGCAACCGCGCCAATGGCCGTCGCAAGCCGCGTCTTTGCGCGGCCGGGCTGTGGCGCCTTGCAGATGATGCCGATCGCCGCGCTGCTCACGGTAGCCGTGACCGCAGGCGATCGGCTGCGATCGCAATCATGGCCTCGCTACCGGCGAGCAAGCTGCGCACGATGTTGCCGTCGGGGTCGAGCACGCAGATGTTCGGAATACTGGAGTCCGTGATGCGCTTTTGTCTGCGTGCTTCCCGCAGCAAATTTTCGGACGTAAATGCGGACCGTTGGCTGTCATGCTTTTGCGCGAGGATAGGCGGGACACCGCCGTCATTGACCGCCATCACCAGACAAACCTCGTTACGCCGTGGCCGCTCATTGGTAGCGTTCTCCTCGACAGCGGGCAAGCATCGCCCGCCCGCAGCGGTTCGGAAGAGGAAAGCCGGCGCCCGCGTCACAAAAAAATAGATCTCGAGTGACGTAACAAAACAGCTCCAAGCGCGTAATGACCACCGCCCGTAACCGCCCTTGATATGGCAAGAGTTTGTCATGCCGGAATCCCATCGTGTTGCTCCCAAGGTGCGGGTCGCGTAGCATCGGGGGCGAAAGAGAGCGGGTTCGAATTTTCGAACGTGGTAGGCCGCGCCCAGATGTCGAGGGTCGTCATGAATCACGAGACCGCAGTTTCGAATGCCAAGGAAATCGCCGATCGCATTCTCGCACCGGCGGCGAGGCAAAACGACAAGGAAGCTCGATTTTCGTCCGAGGCAGTCGCGGCGCTCGGTCCAGCCGGATTGCTGGGGATCGTGGTGCCCGCCGAAATGGGCGGCTCGGCGCTCGGACCGCGGACGCTGGCTGCCGTCATCGCGACGCTGGCAGAGGCCGACGCGTCGGTCGCGATGGTCTATTTGATGCACGTGTGCGCCACCGCAACCATCGCGGCGGCCCGTCCGGGCGCGGCGGTCGCGCAGACGCTGAACGACATTGCGGCGGGAAAACATTTGACCACTCTGGCATTCAGCGAAGCCGGATCGCGCAGTCACTTCTGGGCGCCCATCTCGCGCGCGAAGCGCAACGGCGCCGGCGTGCGCCTCACCGCCAAGAAGTCGTGGGTGACGAGCGCCGGTCACGCGCAAAGCTATGTGGTTTCGGCACTGGCCCCTGAGGGGAAAAGTCCGACGGATTCGACACTTTACCTTTGCGCCAGCGGTACGCCCGGACTGTCCGTCGCAGGCCCCTGGGATGGTCTTGGGATGCGCGCCAACGCTTCCGCGCCGATGATCCTCGAAGACTGTGAAATCGCGTCGGATCTTCAGTTGACCGACGATGGCGCCGGGTTCAAGGCGATGCTGGAG
>Ga0306921_10004614_pt1 | contig 14190 bp, 10 predicted proteins | sample sta12Cox44000080_FD_203760 | JGI IMG/M metagenome (GOLD analysis project Ga0306921, IMG submission 203760) | Lab enrichment of tropical soil microbial communities from Luquillo Experimental Forest, Puerto Rico - statoxic.12C.oxic.44.000.080 (v2)... | ecosystem: Environmental > Terrestrial >... | reverse complement strand
TCGGCATCCCTTTGAGAAATGTCCAGGGAGTCTCCGCGCCGCAATTCGATATTGCGGGTACGGGAAGTCATGGTTCCCGCATTGAATTGGTAGAGAGTTCTGCCGGTCGTCAGCAGAAATGGGAACTCCGGCGTGGTGGTCTCCCTCGTCTCTCGATATTCGATGGTCCTGAATGCTGGCCGCTTCTCTGCAGGGAGGATTTCCGCGTGGAGAATCTTGGTCCCCGGGTGCCCATCCGACGGGCAGGGCCATTGCAACCCTTGGCTCTCGATGCCGGGATAGGTGATCCCGCTCGCGGCTTTCCAGACGGCTCGGATTTCATTCCAGATCTCTTCCGGTGAGCGAAACGCAAAATGCTCTCCTTTTCCCATCGCGCTGGCCAGCGCACAAATGATTTCCCAGTCGGGTCTCGATTTCCCAATCGGCTCAATCGCTTTGCGGACCCGCTGGACGCGGCGCTCTGCATTCATGAATGTGCCGTCTTTTTCGAATGAGGAGGACGCAGGGAAAAACACCGTGCCGCACTTTTTGGCAGTCTCGTTCAGAAACATATCCTGCACAATGACACATTCCATAGAACGCAACGCTTTCTCCGTCATGGCAGCATGTGGATTTGTCAGGAAGACGTCGTAGCCCATCGTCCAAAGAGCTTTGATCCGGCCCTCCAGCGATGCGTCCACCATGCTCATCAGGTTCAAGCCGGGTGCGGCTGGGAGCGAATGGTGCCACGTGCTTTCGAACAACGTTCTGCCAGCGTCCAGCGGATTTGCACCGGTCAGATTGTCGGGATCGCATCCCATCTGCGCCGCGCCTTGTACGTTGTTCTGCCCTCGAAGAGGATTGATGCCGGTCCCTTCGGAGCCGAGATTCCCGGTGAGTAACGCGAGATTCACCAAGCACATCACGCCTTCGGTTCCTTGCGTATGCTCGGTGAGACCCAAACCGTGGAAGCTCATCGCTGGTTTCTCAGTCGCGTAGATGCGTGCGGCCTTGCGAATCTGGAGTGCTTCTACGCCGCAAAGCGGCGCGACACGCTCGGGCGACCAAGCTTGAATAAAGTCGCGGAATTCCTCCCATCCGTCTACCCGCTCGCGAACAAACGACGGATTGTAGATCGCTTCCTGAACAATGGTGTGTGCGAGAGCGTTCAAGAGAGGCACGTTGGTGCCAGGCCGGGGAGTGAGGTGTATGTCCGCATAGCGGGCCAGTTCGATCTGGCGGGGATCGACCACGATCAATCGGGCACCGTGCAACACGGCTTGCTTGATCCGTGCACCGACAATGGGATGGTTTTCGGTGGGATTTGCGCCATAAACGAGGATTGTCCTGGCTGCTTCGATGTCGTCGAAGGAGTTGGTGGCAGCTCCCGTGCCGAGAGTTCGCTTCAGCGCTGCGGCACTGGGTGCGTGGCAGACCCGCGCACAACAATCCACGTTGTTAGTTCCCAAAACAACCCGAGCAAACTTCTGCGCCAAATAGTTTTCTTCATTCGTAGCCCGGGCAGATCCGAGCACGCCAACGCTGTCACGACCGTACAAGTCGAGGATGCGCTTCAAGGCGCGGGCGGTGAAGGCAATGGCTTCCTTCCACGACGCGCACTGCCAGTTGCCATTCTTTCGGATCATAGGCCGGGTGACGCGGTCTCCGGCATAAACAAATTCGTAGGCATAGCGCCCCTTGACGCACAGGTGGCCTCGGCTTACCGGAGCGTCCAAAACGGGTTTGATCGCAGCGATCCGGCCGTCGCGCGTGCCGACGTGCATCTCACATCCTGTTCCGCAATAGGGGCAGGTCGTTTTTGTCCAATTCATCGGCATTCCAGTTAATAGAACGGACTTGTCTTCCAGAGCGCCGGTGGGGCACGTGTCGACACATGCGCCACAGCTGACACAGGAACTTTCACCCAACGTCGTTCCCGAATCAGGCAGAATCCGGTTGGCATCTCCGCGGTTCCAGATCTGCCAGACAAATTGCCCTTGCACTTCTTCGCAGATGCGCACACATCGGTAGCAGAGAATGCATTTCGACATGTCCACTTCGATATAAGGATTGGAGGCGTCCAGCGCTTGAGTCGGAATGTGGTCAGGGCAAAGGTTTGTTAGGCCGTACTTTTGGATCTGCTTGTGGAATTCCTTTTCGGGGAAACGGTGCAAGGCTTCGGAAGGATAGGAGTTAGACATCAGCTTCAACAGCGTTCGTCGTTCTTCTTCAAGCTGAGGAGTGTGCGTCTCGATCGCCATGCCGTCTGTGAGCACGGAGTCACAAGCGGGCAAGGGACGCGCGTGACCCTGCACCTGCACGACACACAGTCGACAGCCGGCATGGGGCTTCAGGCGAGGGTCGTGACACAGCGTAGGAACCTCGATGCCGATAGACTGCAGGGCTTGCAGAATGGTCTGGCCGTCTGCAAACTGCCGAGCTACACCGTTGACGGTCACGCGAAGCATCGTTCTATGTCCTCTCTATAGTGGCGCAGAATGCTTCTCGCGAATTCGGCCAACCCGGTACCCAGCCCGCAAAGGCTTGTCTCTGCAAGACACGAAATGATCGCTTCGCAATCGGCCTTTTCGCGAATCGACGCGTGTCCCGCTTGTAGAATGGCGTGAAAGATTCTCTCGATGCGGCGGCTGCCGAGTCGGCAGGGCGTGCACTTCCCACAGGATTCGAATGCGGCAAACGCGAACACGTGGTGGATCAGTTCGGGCAAAGACGTGCTTTCCTCAAGCGCGATGACCCCGCCGTGACCCACACTCGCGCCGATGTTGGCTAATTCTTCGAAGCCGAGGGGTGTATCGAAGTGGCTTGGAGGAATCACTCCGGCCAAGGGGCCGCCGATGATGACGCCCCTCGGTTTTCCCGTTCGGAGGCCGCCGCCGAGAACTTCGACAATCTGGCGGATTGACATACCAAAAGGGACTTCGTAGAGCCCTGGCCGCATGAATAGGGAATTGAGAGAGAGTACTTTCGTACCGCGGCTGTTTGAGAATCCGAGTTTCCGATAAGCTTCGTTGCCATGCTGGACGATCCACGGTACATTCGCCAGGGTCTCCACGTTATTGACCAGCGTTGGTTTTCCAAAGAGCCCGGATTCTGTCGGATACGGCGGCCTGGGTCTTACTTCGGGCCGGCGGCCTTCGATCGAGTTGAGCAGAGCGGTCTCCTCGCCGCAGACATAGCTCCCCTGGCCGACGACGAGATCGACGTCAAACGAAAAGGATCGATGGAGAGTCTCGTTTCCCAGGAACCCCTCGGTGCGTGCCTCTGCCAGCGCCTCCAGCAAGGCTGTATAAGCCCTTGGATATTCTTTACGCAAATAGATGTATCCGCGCTGCGCTCCGATCGCATAGCCCGCGATGGCCATGGCCTCGAGAATGCGATGAGGATCGTTCTCCAAGAGGAAGCGGTCCACATAGGAGCCAGGATCGCCTTCGTCCGCATTCGCAATTATGAATTTTTCAGAGGAATTCTCCTGAGCAACGGCGCGCCATTTCTTGCCAGTCGGAAAGCCCGCGCCACCCCGCCCACGCAGCCCGGATCGATCGATTTCCGTGAGAATTTGGTCTGGAGTTCGGAAGAGAGCGGACCCGAGCACTGTGTAGCGGCCGCGCGCGACGTATTCGGAAAGGTGTCGAGCGTCCCCCCGCACCAGATTTGCGAGCACTATGGCTTCCGGGGCGTGAACTTCGATTCTCGGGCGCTCATCGTCAGAGAAGACGGCCGGAGCCGCATAACACTTTCCGAGACAATAAATCGGCGGGTGCTGCTCCGTGGATCTCTTCCACCGGCCGGGGTTGAGATGTCTCCCGACAAAGCAGGCCGTTCCTTGACAACCAAGATCGCGAAGGTCTTCGTCACGCAAATGATAGAAGGAATCGACCACAGTCTGCCGGGTTTGCTGACGTTCCTCGCCGGTTGGCTTGGCTGGATGATTCGAATAGAAAGATGACGCCACGTCGTTTATTCCCTGCGCGTTCACGGCATGGTCGCCGCCATTCGTCCGCCTCGCTGGCCTTTAGCCTGCATGGGAACAAACGGAACTCTGCCGGAAGGCTATCAACCAGCCTGCTATGACTTGACTTCAATGTGATCGGCCATGTTTCCGTCTGCATGTGGCACAAAGCGGATTAAGGCTTTCTGATCAACCGCCTTCGATAGCGCTTCCAGATTGCCCTTTTCGCCTTTGATTTCAATCTTTGTCTTCTTTGTTAGCTGGAAGACGTAGGGGATTCCTGCAGAAGTGACGGTTACTTTGAAAGCCGTTACGTCGACTGAGTGGATTGTCCCACTGATTTCCTCCGCCTCACCCAGCGCGCGCCCAAGCTGCGCGGTGGCTTTTCTTTGCTTTGAGGCCGCTTTTGCACCAGCCTCGGCTTGTCCCTGCGCGGCCGATGCTGTTGACCCAGCAACGAGCCCGATCGTCAGGAAAATCACCAACCAATAGATTACTTTTTTCATGTTTTAAGACCTCCATCGGGAAGTTGAGCACCATTAGAGCGTTTCGCTGACCTTGCTCCAGCCCCACATGTGACCGATCAGAATCGCGGAGATTGCCACGATGATGTACACCGGTGAGTGAATCCAAACGCTGTAAACCATGAGAGCAAAGCCTGCGATTTGCAGAGAGAGGTTCACCGGGTGTAGATGGAGCAGCATGATTTTCCCCAAAGTTGTCTGCGCGAGACGCTCTTCGTGCATCCCCAGAGTTAGAAACGTCCCGAGTACGCCACTCACCAAGATTGCGACCAAAGCGGATTCCCAGTTGTGAACCCAAAGGAAGTAAAAGGCCCAGACGGCGCCGACCATGCCGAGAATGAGCCAGCGGGGGTGCCCGCGCCGGATAAAAAGCCGCTCGAGAGTTGTCATTTTTCCCTCCTCGCCCATCGCAGCACTGGCGTGTCGAAACCCAAACTCGCTGTCACTTTGTGTATGACAAAAGGGTATTGCTAGCCATGTCCTTCATCACGGAAGCGTGTGATTTGCATCACAGCGGGTTTCGTACCTAAAGCAAGGTTTTCCGTTCGAAATTTGGGAAGCTGTGGGCACGTTTCCTGTGCAAGTCATACGCGGTGCGGAGGGTGCTGGGGCAGAGGGAATATCAGGGTTGCGCACGTCTAAAAAGAAGGCGTTTGGCCAATTCGACGAGAAAGAGATAGGTAACCGTCGAAATGATGAGGAAAACATAGAAAGGTCTGGGAAGCGCCGTAAATCCCAACTCGCGAGCGAGGGGCGAATAGGGAAGTACGACCCCCAGTACAACGATCAGAATCGTCGTGACCGCGAGGGGTAAGCTAGGGCGGCTCTTTAAGGGGTTTTGTGTCGTGCGGATGACAAAGAGCACAAGGGTTTGCGTAGCGAGCGATTCCACGAACCAGCCCGTGTGGAATTCGGTCTCAGCGGCGTGAAAAAAGTGAAGCAGGACAAAAAACGTAAGAAAATCATAGATGGAACTGATTGGTCCGATGAAGAGCATGAAATATCGGATCAAGCCCATGTCCCAGCGGCGAGGCACGCGTACATACTCCTCGTCTACATTGTCGTAAGGAATGGTGATCTGGGCCGTGTCATAGAGGAAGTTGTTCAGCAGAATCTGTGTGGGAAGCATGGGAAGAAAAGGGAGAAAGGCGGAGGCTCCTGCCATGCTGAACATATTGCCGAAATTTGAACTTGTGCCCATCAGGAGATATTTCAGGACGTTTGCCGACGCCCGCCGGCCTTCGAGTATGCCCTTATGCAAAATCTGCAGCCCGGGCTGGAGCAGGATAATCTCCGCTGCCTCACGCGCAACGTCCGTCGCAGACGACACGGATATGCCCACGTCTGCGGCGTGCAGCGAAGGCGCATCGTTGATTCCGTCGCCCACGTAGCCCACCACGTGGCCGCGAAGCTTGAGCGCATGGATGATCCGGTGCTTCTGCACGGGCGTGACCCGCGCGAACACAACCGTGTCTTCGGCGAGATGCTGGAGCGCCGGGTCGCTGGTGTGTTCGAGCTCCTCGCCGAGGACAATCGTTGGATTCTCAAGGCCGACTTGCTCGCAAATATGCTGGGCGACGAGTTCATTGTCTCCCGTCAGGATTTTGACTTGCACGCCATCACGCGCAAGCGCCGCGAGGGATGCGGTGGTGTCGGGGTTCAGCGGGTCGGCGAAGGTGAGAAAGCCGGCAAAGACGAGTGAATGCTCATCGGCGGCAGTGAAGCTGTCCTGTGCGCCAACGTCGCGATAGGCGACAGCCAGAACGCGAAAACCCTTGCCGCTGAGTTCGTCAAAGGTTCTCCGGCAGCCATGGCACGCGTCCTCGTCAAAAGGAACAATCTGGCCGTCGATTTCATAAGAGTAGGCCAGTTCAAGTAATCCTTCGGGAGCGCCCTTGGTAATGAAGAGACGGTCTGCTGCATTCCCGTCCTTCTTCTTTACGACGATGGAGAGGCGGCGGCGAACAAAGTCGAAGGGAATCTCGTCGAGCTTCACGTAGGAGTCGGCGTCGGCGCGTTCTGTTTTCAGGATCGCGGCGTCGAGCGGGCTGCGGATGCCCGTTTCGAACCTGCTGTTGAGGTAAGCGAGGGCCAGCGGCCGGTCGGATGGCTTTCCGAGATAGTTGAGAGAAGCGTTGAGAACCATCTGGCCCGTTGTGAGTGTGCCGGTTTTGTCGCAGCAGAGGATGTCGATCGTCCCGAAATTCTGAATCGCCGGAAGATGCTTGACGACAACGTGTTCGCGCGCCATGCGAACAGCGCCGCGGGCGAACGTGACGGATGTGATCATTGGAAGGAATTCAGGCGTCAGCCCTACGGCGAGAGCCACCGCAAAGACAAAAGACTCGAATGCATCCTTTTGGAGAGCTACGCGGACAACCAAAATAAACAGCACTAGGAAGAACATAGCCCGCATGATGAGGAAACCGAAGCGCTTCATGCTGTGCTCGAATTCGTTCTCCTGTGGACGCGTTACCAACCGTTCGGCGATGGCACCGAACGCGGTTTGAGGGCCGGTCGAGAGAATCAAGGCAGTTCCCATCCCGCTTACGACGGAGGTTCCCAGAAATACGAGATCAGGAGCGTCGGGCCCTTGCGTGATGCCGTATTCGGAGCCGCCCGCGTTCTTCTCGACGGGCAAGGATTCTCCCGTCAGTGCGGCCTGCTGGACATACAAGTGGCTTGATTCGATGAGTCGAGCATCAGCGGGAATCAGGTCCCCTGCCGAAACACGAATGATGTCCCCCGGGACGACTTCACGTCTTTTGATTTCCTGCCACGCTCCGTCGCGCAGAACCGTTGCTGTCGGAGTGACTCCCTCCCTAAGCTTTTCGACTGCGCGGTGCGATTTGTAGGTCTGAATGAAATTAATCGAAACACCCAGCAGGACCAGCAGGGCAATAATCAAGGCGTCGCCGGTGTTCCGCAGCGCAAAGGATACCAGGCTGGCTACGAGAAGGATGATGACCAGCGGGTTGAGGAACAGGAGAAGTAGTTCGGTCAGCGCGGTTCGGGGCTTGCTTGCCGCGGGATCATTCGGGCCGTAGTGCGCAAGCCGTTCCGCCGCTTCCGGGGAGGACAACCCTGTCGGCGTGGTGAAAATCGTGTGGGGCGGCGCGGAAGTCGTATCCATAGCGGGTTCATGTGTGAAGAAATCTGAATTTTAGAACAGCCCAATCCAAGGACCTCCGAATTCGCTACGTCAAGCCACCGACGACGTTCCAGCGCCTTTTGCAGCATAAACAGAATGGCATTTTGAAAGGGCAGTGTGGGTGAGTCGGATCACTGCCTGAAGTGACGACGGTCACAGCGTCCAAAGGGCCGGAGGAATAGACAATGAAAGGGGGCAAAATGAGCACAACAAGCGTTGCCAAGCGGATTCAGTTAAAGAACATTCTGTACGCGACCGATTTCTCTCGCGCTGCGGACGCTGCCTTTCCTTATGCGGCGGAATTCGCCCGGCGATTCGGTGCGAAGTTCTATGCGGTCCATGCGCGAACACCAGAGAACTATGTTCTGGGCGCTCCTGAAACTTGGCCTAGTACAAATGAAGAATATGAAAAACAGGAAAGCGAACTGAGACAAGTCCTTCGCAACGACCTGCCGCATATCGAGACTGACGTCCTGACGCCCGAGGGAGCTGTATGGTCGGTCCTGAGATCGGTGATCGATGAGGAAAAGATTGACCTGTTGGTCTTGGGCACACGCGGCCGAACCGGCATCGGAAAGTTCTTCCTGGGCTCGGTGGCGGAAGACATCGTGCGCCGGGCTTCTTGCCCCGTCTTGACGGTGGGTCCACATTCACCTTCCGAGCCGCCCCGCGAGGGGAGGTTCGGGGAGATTTTGTACGCAACGGATTTCAGCGAGGAATCGCTGGCTGCGGCTCCGTACGCGACTTCGCTGGCGCAAGAACATCAAGCTCACCTGACGCTTTTGCACGTCATCGAGAAATCTGGTGCTGGCGGCGCGATCCGCCCGGACGAACTCGAAGCCGCTGCGCTACAGCGCATGCAGAAACTTGTTCTTGAAAACGCCGAGTTCCGGTGCGAGCCTCGCTATCTCGTGAAGGAAGGCGATCCAGCCGAGACGATTCTCGAAGTAGCGAAAAACCGAAAAAGCGATCTGATTGTGCTGGGCGTGCGGAAGCCCGAAGGCATTCCGGGAGGAGCTACGCATCTCCCAATGGCTGTTGCTCACAATGTGATCGCATACGCCGTGTGCCCGGTTCTGACGGTTCGAGCGTGAGTTTTATGGCCGTTCGTTGCCCTGCTGGTTAGCTTTGTTAAAGTTCAGTGTACCCTACAGGTTTAGAAGTCAGAACGGCCAAGCCCTCGAGATCGTGGCGGAGAAGTTTGCTCGCCCGGTTCCCGCTGTGTACGTGGCCGTCAAGTCTGAGCCAAAGTTTCTCTGACTTCTGATTCTCCCATCGCTTTCCGGGTCATTAGGTTGCTCTTTCGGTCTTGCCATCCATCCGCGAGTGATGTGCGAACGTGCCTCCCCTGTGACGTTGCTCACGTAAGGGTGTAACCCGGTTCACTGAGCGCAGATCCTCGTTCGTTGACAATACAGGAAAGGAAACGACGATGTTCGTAAGAGAACTCATGACAAACGAAGTCGTCTGCTGTACGCCATGGGACACGGCACGAGCAGCAGCGAGCCTGATGAAAGAACACGAAGTTGGAGCCATCCCGGTGGTTTCAGAGCTATCCGACCCCTTGCTCGAGGGGATCGTAACCGACCGTGACCTCTGCTGCGGTGTCGTGGCGGACGGGAAGAATGCCGATACCGTTCAGCTCTCGGAATTGATGACGCCAGTTCCGGTGACCTGCGAGCCGGACTACAGCATAGAAGAATGCGAAGAGTTGATGCAGGAAAACCAGGTTCGCAGAATGCCGGTTGTGGACAAGCGCGGACGGTGCGTCGGCATGGTGACTCAAGCCGATCTTGCGCTTCATGCTCCCGTCGAGCAGGTCGCTAAGACGGTGAGGGAGATTTCTAAACCTTCGAGACCACGACAGAACATTCACTTCGAGAAAGGTTATTTTTATAACGGACTGCTGCACGAGGAGGACGAAATCCTGCTGCTGAATCGGCGGCGAGAACTGCACAGAGAAGTCGAGGTAGTCCGATGATTTTCCAGAATCGAGCAGAGGCGGGCCAACAGCTAGCGTCACACCTCGAAAAATACGCGAACCGAGACGATGTAATTGTGCTCGCAGTTCCACGCGGCGGCGTTCCCATTGCTTTCGAGGTGGCCAGAGCCCTCAACCTGCCCCTCGACATATTTGTGCTGCGCAAGTTGGGCGTGCCAGGGCATGAAGAGTTTGCGTTCGGAGCCATCGGCAGCGGCGGCGTTCGGGTCCTGGACGGACAGGTCGTTCAATCCCTGGGCCTGTCCAATATGGTCATTGACTTGATCACACGGGCAGAGAGAGCCGAGCTTGCTCGTCGGGAACAAATCTATCGGGGCCGGCGCCCCCCGCTGAATGTGCGCGGGAAGATTGTGATTCTGGTGGACGATGGCATTGCCACCGGGGCGAGCTTGACAGCGGGCGTGCATGCCGTACGGCAAATGCAGCCCGCGGCCATCGTAATCGCTGCTCCGGTCGCGCCCCGCTCGACGGTAAAACGTCTAAGACACGAAGTGGACGACGTGGTTTGTGTAGAAACCCCCGAGAGATTCTACGGGGTCGGGCGGTTCTACCATGATTTTTCGCAAGTGTCGGACGAAGAGGTCAATGCGTTGCTGGACAGTGCCTACCGGCAGCGCGGTGAGCAGCAATATCACGATGTGGAGGCCAAAGCGCGTCGGTGACTTGGGGTAACTGTGGAAAGGGGACTCCCGAGAGCGATGGTTCAGCCAAGTTCTTCATGGTCCTCAGAATGAAGGTGCAAGATGCTCGCCAAACAGGAACACAACTTGGTACACGCGATTCGCCGGTCGGCACACCCGCTTACGGGAGAGACCACGGATTTTGATCCCTTACTGAAAGCCATTGGGGACTCTCGTTTCGTTCTGATCGGAGAGGCGACGCACGGCACTCATGAGTTCTATCGGCTGCGCGCACAGATTACCAAACGTCTGATCACCGAAAAAGAATTCACGGCGGTTGCAGCGGAAGCCGATTGGCCGGACGCATATCGCATTAACCAATATGTACGATTCGAGGGTGACGACGAGGACGCGATCGATGCACTATCAGGCTTCCAAAGGTTTCCCGCTTGGATGTGGCGTAACGCCGACGTTCTGGATTTCGTCGGCTGGCTGCGCAACTACAATGAGCATCGCCACGCCCACCGCGTCGGTTTCTATGGATTGGACCTGTATAGCTTGCACGCTTCAATTCGTGCGGTATTAGATTTCTTGGACAAAGTCGACCCCGATGCCGCCCGCCGGGCGCGCTATCGTTACGCCTGCTTTGACAATTATGGCGAGGACACCCAAGCCTACGGGTATGCCACCAGCTTCGGCCTGAACAAGAGCTGTGAGAATGAAGTCATCAGTCAGTGGATGGAAATGCGCCGGCGCGCCGCGGACCTTGCCAGACGTGACGGCCGTGTCCCCCGAGACGCGTTTTTCTTTGCGGAACAGAATGCTCGCCTAGTGAAAAACGCGGAGGAGTACTACCGCTCCATGTTTCATGAACGAGTCTCCTCTTGGAATTTGCGTGACACCCATATGGCGGAGACCTTGGATGCGTTGGGGCACCACCTTGGACCGACTGCGAAGGTTGTTGTCTGGGCGCATAACTCTCATCTCGGGGACGCCCGCGCGACAGAAATGGGACAGCGAGGGGAATTGAATCTGGGCCAACTGGTACGCCAGCGATACGGCAGAGAAGCGACCCTCGTTGGGTTTACTACGCACTCGGGCACCGTGACGGCGGCGTCCGGTTGGGATAGTCCTGCTGAACGTAAGTATGTCCGGCCCGCGCTGCCCGGGAGTTACGAGGCGCTCTTCCACCAGATGGGTACTCCGAATTTTCTCCTTCGTCTCGGTAAGAGGGAAGAGGCTACAGCGGCCTTGCAGGAGCCTCTCCTGGAGCGTGCCATTGGCGTCATCTATCTGCCGCGATCGGAGCGCGCGAGCCACTATTTCCACGCGCAGCTCCCGGAGCAATTCGATGTCGTTCTGCATTACGACGAAACTCGCGCCGTCGAGCCTCTGGAGCGGACAGCGGAGTGGCAGACCGGAGAAGTTCCCGAGACGTATCCTTCCATGCTGTAGACGCCTCGCTATCGGATTGCAAGATGACGTGCGGCTGTCCTTACCCATCTTTGCGGTGGTACGGGGAAGAGGAACTCAACATGCGTACTGTGCTGCCATGGATTTGCGTCTTGATGGTCGCGGCTGCGCTTGGTGACGCGCAACAGGAAGTGAAGCAAGCGCGACGCCGCTTCGATCCTCCATCTGTGGTTACTGCGACCGAAGCCATCTACCCGCTGCAAAGCGTCGCGTCGGGTACGGTCGTGCTCGAAGGTTCGCTCGACGATGCCGCCAAGATCACCGACATTCGTGTCGTGCGTGGGGTCGCTTCGCTGACGGAACCCGCCGAGCGCTCCGTGCAAGAGTGGACGTTTCAGGCGGCGAAGCTCGATGGGAAGCCGGTGTCCTCAAAGATCGTCGTGGCCTTCTCGTTCGTTCCACCTAATGTTGGTCCCCGAATATGACCCGCTGGTTTGGAGAATGCCCTTGCGTTGGATTGCCATAGGAAAGTTTATCCGGCGGCTCTTTGCTGCATGAGCATTATTGGGGTCGAAGGTAGGATTCCGCCCGTCGTGAGGCGCAGGAGGACGGGAAAGGAATATGACCCAGACAAAGCAACGGATGCTCGGCTGGAATGCGATGTACCAACAACGTTGCTTCCGCTTCAGCTGGCTGCTCTCCATCGGGCTGGCTTGGGTCGAAATGGTCGGCGCCCAGGAGCCACCTGCTAGCTCTCAGGCTCATCCTCCTCCCGCACAGCAGGTTCTGGAGGAGAAAACTTCCAAAAACCTTGTCGCACCATGTATGGAGCCGCCTCCGCTCGTGAGCCTGAAGGATTACAACGGTCCATTGAATAAGGTGGTGGGAATTTTCGCGCGGGCGCTAGAACGCAAGTCAGTACACCCACCGCACTACAAACCGGGCGTGGTGTTGTGCTCCCTCGAGCTGAAAGATAAGTTTTCTGTTTGCCCAGGACTCGTTGGACCCGGTGACATTTCTGAGTGCTGCCTTCTCGGCGGGTATGGACCAAGCTTCGAACACAGATCCAACGTTCGGGCAAGGCGCCGCGGGCTATGGCAAGCGCTTCGCGGTGAACCTCGCAGATCGGGTGCGTATTCGTCGATCTTTTCCGAAGACCCGCGGTATTACCGGCTGGCGCACGGCAGCGTAAGAAAGCGTTTTCTTCATGCGGCAGGGCATGTGTTTGTGGCTCACCGCGAGGATGGCAAGCACATGCCTAATTATTCCGAGTGGCCGGGAACGGTGAGCGCCGTTACCCTGAGCAATGCGTATCATCCGGACAACGAACGCGGCGTGGGGCCGGCAGGGAGGCGTGTGGGATGCTCCCTCATCCAAGACATGGGCTTTGACGTGCTCCGTGAGTTCTGGCCGGAGATCTCTCGCAAACTGAAGCTCCGTTTCCGCGACGAGCACGAGGTGGAGATTTCTGCAGGGGCAGTACCGCCACGCTAGGCTCAGAAGTCCGTCAGCGAGCCTGCAGGTAACGCTACGCGCACGGCATTGAGGACAGCCGCTAAATCGATGATCTCCTGAGCGATGGCCCCTCCGATTGGCGGAAGATATCCAAACGCGGCAGCCACCATCCCAAGAATACTGAGAATCATTCCTCCAAGTGCAGACTGAAGCGCAATGCGGCGCATGCGCCTCGCAATGTGGATGAGTTCGTCTACATGGCCGAAGGAAGTCTCCAGGATGACCGCATCCGCGGCCTCGGATGTAATGTCGCTCTGCACTCCGAAGGCTACTCCGACCGTCGCTGCTTGCATGGCAGGAGCGTCGTTAATACCGTCTCCCAGGAAGAGCGTCGGCGCCCGGCTTGCTTCGCTGCGGACGATCGTGACTTTCTCTTCTGGACTCTTGGCGGAATGCACCTCTCTGATGCCGACCTGTTCTGCCAAGTGCCGCACTTCCTCGTCCCGATCACCTGAAACGATCAAGACCCGGCTGACGGCATGACGGGGTCTCAGATGTTTGATGAACGTGCGGCTGTCTGTGCGAGGCGTGTCCTGGAAGCGGAGGGTAGCGGCGTATAGATCGTTGAACAAGACTACGCATTCCAACCCAGAACTAACGGCCGGCAGCGTAATTTTCTTGTCCGTTATCTTTTTGCGGCTCGTAATCTGGATCCTTCGCTTGCCAACGGTTCCTCGCAGTCCTTCACCAGGACGTTCGCTGATGTCCGAAACAGGTTCCTCAGGCAGGTGTGCATCTTGGGCTGCGTCCAGAACTGCGCGGGAAAGAGGGTGCTTTGAGTATCGCTCAAGACTCGCGACGGCCTGCAGAACCTGCTCCTTCGTGAATCCCGGAGCACACAAGATTTCGGATAGGGCGGGCTTTCCGTACGTCAATGTCCCGGTCTTGTCGAAAATGAGTGTCCGGCAGCGGTCGATCTGCTCGAGCACCGCTGGGTTCTTGATGATGATGCCACGCCGTGCCGAAAGGGAGATCGCGCCTATCACGGCCACAGGAATGGCGATCAGCAACGGGCA
>Ga0306921_10004613_pt1 | contig 14192 bp, 14 predicted proteins | sample sta12Cox44000080_FD_203760 | JGI IMG/M metagenome (GOLD analysis project Ga0306921, IMG submission 203760) | Lab enrichment of tropical soil microbial communities from Luquillo Experimental Forest, Puerto Rico - statoxic.12C.oxic.44.000.080 (v2)... | ecosystem: Environmental > Terrestrial >... | reverse complement strand
TTCGGATCGGTCTTGGCATTCAGGGCCATCGCGGCGTCCTCTGCTTACTGAGAGCATGGAGGGTAACCGATTGGGAAGTGATTCCGCTAGTACGCATAGGGTGTTAGCTCGGCGCGCAGCGAAGCCAAGTAGGCGGCGGCGACGGCGCGGCACGCTGATTAGCGCGAGCAATGGTGCGCGAGCGCAAAGTGCTGGTCGGCCGGATCACGCTTAGCGAGGCTTATGAGCCGCTGCGCGTCATGGAGGAGACGGCGTCGGCTAACGGCACAGACGCAATCGGTTAAATCGTAACCTCCGCCCGGAGGTGTGTGCGTGCCCCGCCAGGTGAGCGTGAGGAGCGCGAAGCTTACCCTGAGGCGGACGGGCCGGGCGACGGCCGCTACCTCTAGGAAGTCGAGTTGGTGGCGCGGCTGCACGGCGCTCGGCCAGGGATGGCTCAGTCTTGACCGCGATCTCATGCTGCCGGATTTCGCCCAGCCGGCAAAGAGGGCCTGGCCGCCGCACGAGGTGCCGCTCGGCGTGCTGCTCGCGGAGCAAATGAAGATGCGCGGATACGGATAAACGCGCCCGCTAGGCTTCCGGGCTATCGAAATACTAGTTAGCCTGCAAAATGCGTTCTATGGGCTTCCCAAGGCGTTTACGCGTTACTCCGAGCGTTACTCCTGGACCGGATGACCAAACGTTTACGGCCAAAAATCATGGCCGTTTCGATGGTTCAACATCACCAACCCGGTTGGAATGATGAAGGCGGGCCGCGTGCGCGCGCTCGCGGTGGCGGCCGAGCAGCGGCTGGCCCAGCACGCCGACGTTCCCACCTTGGCCGAGGTGGGTTTCCCCGGCATCCGCGCGGCGCAGTGGGTCGCCGCTTTCGCCCCCGCGGGCCTCCCGGCGGACATCATCGCGGCGCTGCACAAGGCGTTCGTCGCCGCGATGGGGGTGCCCGAGATGCAGGAGGCTTTCGCCCGCGGCGGAATGCTCGTGCCGCGGCCATCCGCGCTTGCGGATCCGAAGGCCTGGCTGCGCGAGGAAATGGCCAGCTGGAAGCGCGATGTCGAAGACACCGGGATCGTCGTGGAAGAATGAGCTTGAAGATCGGAATTCTGCTGGGCGACGACATCGGCCTCGAGGTCGTTCCCGAATGCGTCAAGGTGATGAAGATCGCCGCCGGGCGCGAGCAGCTCGAGATCGAGTGGCGGCCGTTGCCCATTGGCAAGAGGGGGCGTGAAGAGCACGGCCATACCCTTCCGGCACTGACCGAACACGCCTTACGCGAACTCGACGGCTGGATGATGGGTCCGATCGGGCACGCCGCCTACCCGCGTGGCGACCCGACCTGGGTGATGCCGCCGGTACGCAAGAAATTCGACCTGTTCGCCGCCGTGCGCCCGGCGCTGTCGCATGCGGCGATTGCGTCGATCCACAAAAACGTGGACATCGAGGCAACCGCGGCGGCCGACCGCATCCAGGCGGCGGTCAAGACGGTCATCGCCGGGCGCTCGTTGCGCTTGCGGCCGAGCCAGGCGAGCAGCATCTGCCCCGACATGATCATGGCACGCGCGACTACCCGGACGTGACCTTCGAGGAGATGATGATCGACTCGATTTCGATGAAGCTCGTGACCGCACCGCAGCAGTTCGACGTGGTGGTGACGACCAATCAGTTCGGCGACATCCTCACCGATATCGGCGCCGGCTTGGTCGGCGGGCTCGGCTCGGCGCCCGACATCGCCAAGCATCTGACCCGCGACCTCGACGGCGACGCCAGCACCACGGAGATGGGGAGACGCCATCGCCGCCGTCGTGCAAGGATAGCTGCAATAAGTTGTGCCGGACCAACCGGCGTTTCTCGGGAGGACGAATATGCGTATTCATCTCGCCAAGCTCGCGGCGGCGATCGCGCTGGCCGGCGCCATGCCTGCGATGGTTTCGGCGCAGACTCCGGCGCAACCTTGGCCGCAGCGCTCGATCAAGATGATCGTGCCGTTTCCGGCAGGCGGCGGCACCGATTTCATCGCGAGGATTGCCGCCAAGCACCTGTCCGACCGACTCGGGCAGCAAGTCTTCGTGGAGAATCGCGGCGGCGCCAACGGGGCCATCGGCCTGCAGGCGCTGATGCAATCCGATCCCGACGGCTACACGATCGCCACCTGCTCCGACACACCGCTGGTCGTCAATCCTTCGCTCTACGAGAAGCTCGCTTACGCGCCGCTGCGTGACTTCGTGCCGGTTGCGAATATGGTGCGCTTCCCGGGGATGCTCGCCGTGCATCCATCGGTGCCGGCGCGCTCGGTGGCGGAATTGATCGCGCTGGCGAAGGCGAAGCCGGCCGCGCTGACCTACGCCTCCGCTGGCGTCGGCAATTTCAGCCATCTGGCGATGGAGCTGTTTTCCCAGGCCAGCGGCGTGAAGCTGTTGCACGTGCCCTATAAAGGCACCGGGCCCGCGTCGCTCGCGTTGATCGGCGGCGAGGTGCAGATGGGGTTCAACAACGTTCAGCTGCTGCTGCAGCCGGTGCAAGCCGGCCAATTGGTCGGACTGGCGGTTGCCGAACCCAAGCGCATGCCCGCGCTGCCCGATCTCCCCGCGGTCGCGGAAACCGTGCCCGGATTCGAAATGGCGCCGTGGGTCGGCATCATCGCGCCGGCGCGCACGCCCAAGGAGATCGTGCAGCGGCTCTCGCAGGAAACGCTCGCGATCATGCGTGACCCGCAGGTGGTCAAGCAGCTCACGGACCAACAGGTGACGCCGTTTCCGCGGGGCGGCGATCAGCTGGGCGAGTTGATGCGCAAGGATCTCGACAAATGGGCGGGCGTGATCAAGACCGCCGGCATCAAGGGCGAGTGAGATCTCGGCGCGTGGTGTACTAGGCGGCGACACGTTTGGAGCGATTGCATGTACAGTCTTTACCTCAGCCCGGAGCAGCTGCAGATCCGCGACACGGTGCGCGATTTCGTGGCGCAGGAGATCAAGCCGCTGGCGCTGAAACCGGAGCGGCTGGAGGCGCATGCGCAGCCGCTGCTGGTTGATGTGCTGGAGAAGGCCTCGCAGATCGGGCTACGCGCGCTTGCGCTGGCGGAAGAGCTGGGCGGTGCCGCCGCCGACAACCTCACCTGCTGCATCGTCACCGAAGAGCTCGCGGTCGGCGATCCCGATGTCGCGGCCGTGCTGGCGCAGACCTCCCTGCTCGCGCGTGTGCTGTTCGACCAGCTGATGACGCAGGAGCAGCGCGCGCGCTTCTTGCCGGGATTCCTCGCCGACCACCGCTATCACCTCGCGTTTGCCGAGCACGAGGCGGATCGTGACAGCGCGCTCGGCGTCAATTATCGCCGGCCACAGGCGAGCGAGGCGCGCTTCAAGACCATTGCGGTGCGCGCGGGGGAAATCTGGATCATCAACGGCCGCAAGGATCGCGTTGCCGGCGCGTCACTCGCGGGCCTGTACGCGGTGCGGGCGAGGGTCGGCGAAAGCGGCGCCGGCACGCTGCTCGTGCCGCGCGATACGCCGGGGTTGGGGGTGACGGCGAGCGAGGCGAGCGCGCGCTGGGACCATGGCGCCTGCAGCGCGCTGACATTCGCGGATTGCCGTGTCCCGGCGGAAAACCTGCTCGCCTCGGACGCTTCGCTCTTCGCCGATACGGGCCGAACGATCCCCCTGGATCAGGCCATCAACCTCGGCATCGGCCGCGCCGCCTACGAGGCCGCGCTCGACTACGCGCAGCTGCGCGTGCAAGGCGGACGTCCCATCATCGAGCATCAGGCGATCGGCGCAAAGCTCGCCGAGATCGCGACCCGGCTCGAGGTGGCGCGTGCCGCCATCTGGCAGGCGGCCTGGGCCTCGGACCACCCGGACGCCTTCGCCGACCGCAGCCTGCCCGATCTGCCGCTTAGCACCATCGCCGCCACATTCGCATCGGAGGCGATCTACCGTGCAGTCAAAGACGCAGCCGAATGCTTCGGCGCCATGGGCGTGATGCGAGACATGCCGCTGCAAAAATACGTCCACGATGCGCGCGTCTGCCTCTACGCCGGCGCCGGCGGAAGCGAGGCGAAGCTGCGCATCGCCGAGGCGCTGGCGGGCTATCGCCGGCCGGCAGGCGCTGCCGTACTCGCAGCGGAATGAAGGGGCTGGCCATGGATTTTACCCTGAGCAACGAGCAGCGCGCCTGGCAGATGACGGCGCGGAAATTTGCGGAAGAGGAAATCCGCCCGATCTCGCTCGAGCGCGACGACATCGACGATCCGCGCGAGACCTTCGACTGGGAGATCCTCAAGAAGGGCTCGAAGCTCGGCTTTCGCACCCTGGCGGTCCCCAAGGAATGGGGCGGACACGGCACCGATTTCGTGAGCCAAGCGCTGGTGATGGCAGAGCTGGCCAAGGGCGACAGCGCCATCTCCAAGACCTTCAGCCAATGCTGGAAGTGGAGCCACCTGATCGCGGCCGCCTGCAGCGACGAGCAGAAGCGGCGCTTCCTCAAGCCGTTCCTGGAGGACGACACCTTCCTGTTCGGCAAGGGCATCAGCGAGCCGAGCGCGGGCTCCGACAACCGGCTGCCGCCCGAGGATCCCAAGGCCGGCCTCAAGCTCAAGGCGGAGCGCCGCGGCGACGAGTGGATCCTCAACGGCGAGAAGTGCTTCATCGCCAATGCCAGCGTCGGCAAGCTGTTCTTCATCGACGCCCGCACCGATCCGAACGCCCCGCTCAGGCAAGGCACCACCATGTTCCTGGTGCCGCGCGACACGCCCGGCCTGCGCATCGGCAAAGTGTTCAACAAGAGCGGCTGGCGCTTCTACCAGAACGGCGAAATGATCTTCGAGAACGCGCGTGTGCCGCACGCCAATGTCGTGGGCGCGGTGAACGGCTCGGACATGAAGACTCATGCGGCCGGCGACCGCACGGGCGGAGACCTGTTCGGCGACCTCGAGCTTGCCGCCAACGCGCTCGGGGTCTGCGACGATGCCTGCGGCATGGCGCTGGCGCTGGCGCGCACGAAGACGCAAGGCGGCCGACCCCTCTTTGAGCAACAGCTGGTTCAGCTCAAGCTCAACCGAATGCACCTTCTTGCCGAGGCGTTGCGCTCGTTCGTGATGCGGGTGGCCTGGGAGCATGACCACAAGGTCCGCTCCGCCAACGCCGGGCTATGCATGAATTTGTCGACCGACGTCATCCAAGAGGTGACCGAAATCAACCTCGATCTCCATACCGGCGCCGGCGTCCTCGATCGCCGCGCCGATAAACTCGTGCGCGATGCCATCATTTGGAGCCATCTCGCCGGCGATAGCGTGCAACGGATGAAAGCGACGCGTCGGCTAGCGCAGTAGATGGGTTGAGCCCGGCGAAACCCTTCCTACGCAATGTAAAGCAGGCCATCCGAACCAGGGAGGAACAGGTGATTCATCCTGTCCGCTTAGCGATCGCAACCGCTTTGTTTCTGGTTGCCGGACTCGGTTTTGCTCCCGCACAAAGCTCCTCGACTTCTGGGGGCCCTGTAGATCCGGGGCTGATCGAGGACCTTGTCGCGGCCAATCGCATCCTCGCCGAGGAAGGCGTCCTCGACGCCTACGGGCACGTCAGTATCCGCCACCCGAGCGATCCTAACCGTTATCTGATGTCCCGCTCGCTCGCGCCGGCTTTGGTGTCCGCAAGCGACATCATGGAATACGACCTCGATTCCAATCCGATCGATCCGAAGGATCGCCGCAGCGTGATCGAACGGTTCATCCATGGTGAAATCTACAAGGCGCGGCCGGACGTGAAAGCGGTGATCCACAGCCATTCGCCGGCGGTGATCCCGTTCGGCATCACGCAAGCGCCGATGCGGCCGGTCATTCACGCGGCATCTTTTCTGTGGGTCGGCGTGCCGGTGTGGGATAGCCGCGACGCGCACGATCCCGCCAGCGCGGCGATGCTGGTGCGAAACAGCGCGCTCGGCAAATCGCTCGCATCGACGCTTGGCAACAAGCGGGTGGCGCTGATGCGCGGGCATGGCAACGTCGTGGTCGGGCCGGACGTGCAGATGGCGGTGAGATACGCGATCTATACCGAAGTGAACGCCCGATTGCAGGCGGCAGCGATCGCGATCGGCGGGCCGATCAACTACATCTCTGCGGAAGAGGGTGCGGCCAGAGACAAGGGGTCTAACGACTTTGCGCGCGCGTGGGAGTTTTGGAAAAGGAAAGCGCTCGGCAAGTAACCGGCGTCTACGTCCGCAACGTCGCGAGCCCGTTGCTGAGCACGATGTCGTTGCGCGAGACGACGCGGCACTGGAACGAGATACGCTCGCCATCGCGCCACATCTCGGTGCGGATGGTGTCGCCGGGAAACACTGGCCGCGAGAACCGCGCTTCGATGCTTTTGATCCGCTCCGGCCGGTAGTCGGCCCAGGCGCGAAGAATCGCGCGCGCGGCAATTCCGAAGCTCGCCGCCCCGTGCAGGATGGGCCGATCGAATCCCGCCGCTTTGGCGCGCTGCGGATCGGCGTGCAGCGGATTCTCGTCGCCATTAAGGCGGTACAAAAGCGCGAGATTGGGCGGCGTCGACAGATCGCAGACCACCTCCGGCTCGCCCTCGGGCACCGCATGCGGCACCAGCGTCTCGGTCGCCTTGCCGCCGAAGCCGCCGTGCTTGCGCGCGAACGTGCTGCTGTCCACGGTCGCGACCGGCGCGCCATCCTCGCCGATGAGCTCGCGCGTGTTCTGGATGATGGCGGCGTTGCCCGGGCCCTTGTCGATCACCTCCTTGACGCGCGGCCGGCTCACCAGCGTCGCCTGCGGTGCCAAGGGACGATGCAGCACCACCTTGAGATCGCCGGCCACCACCAACCGCTCGTCGATGCCCAAGGCCGGGTCGGTCATGCGCCCCGGCCAGCCCAGCACCACCGCCATGGTCGGGAACGCTTCGAGGCCCACGCGCTCATAAACGAATTTGAGCTCCCCCGCATCGAGGGGGTCCATGCCGATACCGATGCCCAGCGCGTAGAGAATGCATTCGCGCTCGCCGTAGTTTACGCGGATGTCGGCCGGCCGGTAGGCCATGATGCGTTCGTAGTTGAGCTTTGGCTCTGGCAACGCCGTCTCCTTTAGTCCGATCACGCAGCGGTTTTCGGAGCGTGAGAAATAATGCAATCTCACGCCATCCGACAATCTGCCCGGCAGAGTTTCATAGCATGAGCGAAACGCCCGTTCTCATTAGCAAAGACGCCCGCGGCGTGGCCACGGTCACGATCAGCCGGCCGCAGGTGCGCAACGCGATCGACGACAACGTCATCCGTTTGCTCACCGATGCGTTCAGGACGCTCGGCGCGGACGCCGCGACGCGCATCGTCGTGTTGACGGGAAGCGGCACGGTGTTCTCGGCCGGCGCCGATCTCAATTTGATGCGACGCATGGGGGCTGCGAGCGAAGCGGAGAATCTCGCTGGCGCAAAAACCATCAGCACGATGCTCCGGGCCCTGAACGAGTTACCAAAGCCGACCATCGCCAGGGTGAATGGCGTGGCCTATGCCGCGGCCGCGGGGCTGATCGCCGCCTGCGATATTGCAATCGCGGCGGAAGCGGCGGTGTTCTCGATTTCCGAGGTGCGGCTCGGACTCGTCCCCTCGACAATCAGCCCCTACGTCGTCGCGGCGATCGGAGCCAAGGCCGCGCGCCGCTACTTCTTGACCGGCGAGCCGTTCTCCGCCGCGGAGGCGTGCCGGTTGGGACTCCTTCACCAGGTCGTTCCGCAAAGCGGCCTCGACGCCGCCGTCGAGAGCATCATTTCCGCTCTGCTCGCCGGCGGCCCGCAATCGCAGTCGCGTGCCAAACGGCTGATTGCCGAGATCGCCGGCCGTCCGGTCGACGACGCGCTCGAGGCTTTCACCGCCCGCAGTATCGCCGACGCGCGCGCCTCACCAGAAGGGCGCGAAGGCATCACGGCGTTTCTTGAGAAGCGCAAGCCGGCGTGGCGACGGGAGTAGGCGCTGGTGCCCGCTTTCGCGGGGCGAACGGAGAAGACCTGCACAGCTCACGGCGGCGATACCCCAAGCGCCTTGGCGCAGGCGACAAGCCGCGACCAGGTGCCCTGCGGCAGGGGAATGCCGGTACGCGTCCGCTCGCGCAAGACGGCATCGCCGCGCTCGCCCGGAAGGTAGATGCGCTCGACGCGGTCATCGGGCGGCAGCGCGGCGATGTGCCGTGCCAGGCGATCCGCATCGTCAAGGATGCGCTGGCGATCGCCGAATGCGGCAAGATCGACGGCAATCGCGACGCCGTTGAGAAACGGGAGATCGAGCTTGCCGCCCGCGGCAAGGGCAGGCGCGATGATCGGATTCCCCACCATGAGGCTGCAGAGGCACTCGATCATGAAGGATAGACCGGAGCCCTTTGGTCCGCCGAGCGGTAGCAGCGTGGCGAGCTTTTTAGGATCGGTCGTGTCGCGGCCTTCCGCGTCCAGCCCCCAGCCGAGTGGAATGTCTTGTCCGGCGTCGCGCGCGCTCATCACCTTTCCCATGGCGACAGTAGAGGTGGACATGTCGAGCAAGAGCGGCGGCCGGTTGCTGGCCGGAAAGGCAATGGCGAGCGGATTGCTCGAAACGCCGGCGACCTTGGCGCCGTGATACGCCATCATCGGTCCCGACGCCGACATGACCATTCCGATCATTCCCGCACTCGCGGCCTGCAGCGCGAAGTAGCCGACGGCACCGGCGTGGGTGATGTTGCGCGCCGCGCACCAGCCGACATGGGCTTCGCGGGCGCGCGCGATCGCTTCCGCCATCGCCGTCGCCATCGCCACCGCGCCCGGCGCGCGGTCCGCTTCCAACACCGCGACCGCGCCCGCGCGCTTTTCCACCCGCATCTGGGGCGTAGGATTGATTGCACCTGTCTTCAGGCGCTCGATGTAGCCGGGGATGCGCAAAACCCCATGCGAGTCCACGCCGCGCAAATTCGCCCATACCAGCGACTTCGCCCATTCATCCGCCATGGCCGGCGCGACGCCTGCGGCCGCAAACAGGGCGCTGGCAAAGCGCTCAAGATCGGCGCTCGCAATCACGTGTGATTCATTTTTCGACGGCATACCGACCCTGCAGCGACTTTCGTGAATGAGGATAAGTGGCCGACACTCTCTATACGAGCGGGCTTCGCATCCAACAATCCCGCGGCTAAACCCGGCTTGCGTCGATCCCCAGGGTCCGTAACGATCCCGGATCAGTGGTGCGCCCTATCCCGCACACGAGGCAACCGGCAAAGCGCGAGAAGATCGAGCAATGATCGACGAGACCCATTCAACCACCCGGCGCAGTTGGGTCGCCTCGGCCAACGGGCACGCCGACTTTCCGATCCAAAACTTGCCTCTCGGCATATTCAGCGTGTCAGGTGGCCCCGCCAGCGGCGGAGTCGCCATCGGCGATGAGATCTTCGATCTCGCCGCGGCGCTCGAACTCGGCCTGTTCGAAGGCCTGGCGGCGCGCGCCGCCGAGGCCGCTTCCGGCGGGACGCTCAACCCGCTGTTCGCGCTCGGCCGCGAGCCGCGCGTCGCGCTGCGCCGGCGCATCGGCGAGATTCTCGATGCCGATGGCCGCGAGCGCGCCCGGATCGAAGCGCTGCGTTCGCGCCTCCTTCACCGCGCCGCGGATTGCCGGCTCGAGCTTCCGGGCGCAATCGGCGATTACACCGACTTCTTCGCCGGCATCCAACACGCGACCAACGCCGGCAAGCTCTTTCGCCCGGACAATCCGCTGCTGCCGAATTACAAATATCTGCCGATCGGATACCACGGCCGCGCCTCGTCCATCGCGGTATCGGGCGCGACGCTGCGCCGCCCCAATGGCCAGCGAAAGAGTTCAACCGAAGCTGTTCCGAGCTTCGCGCCCTCCCGCAGCCTCGATTACGAGCTCGAGCTTGGAGTGTGGATCGGGCCGGGCAACGAACTCGGCAGGCCGATCGCTATCGCTGACGCTCCGAACCATGTCGCCGGATTCTGCCTGCTCAACGACTGGTCGGCGCGCGACATTCAGGGATGGGAAGCGCAGCCGCTCGGTCCTTTCCTGGGCAAGAGCTTTCTCACCACCATCTCGCCTTGGGTCATCACTCCCGAAGCGCTGGCGCCGTTCCGGACCGCGCAGGCGAGCCGCCCCGCGAGCGATCCGGCACCACTGCCTTATCTCTTCCATGCCGCGGACCAGGCGGAGGGCGCCTTCGATATCGACCTCGAGGTGCTTTTGCTCACGCCAGGTCTCAAGGCCAAAGGCCTTCCTGCGCAGCGGTTGGCAATCACAACGCGCGCCATCTCTACTGGACGGTTGCGCAACTCGTCGCCCACCACAGCAGCGGCGGCTGCAACCTGCGTGCAGGCGATCTGTTCGGCACCGGGACGATCTCCGCGCCCACCGAGGACGGGCTGGGAAGCCTGCTCGAGCTATCGGCCGGCGGCCGACGCCCGGTGGCGCTCGCCTCGGGCGAGACGCGCCGCTTCCTCGAGGATGGTGATACCGTCATCATGCGCGCGCGCTGCCGCCGGGAGGGGTTTGCCGGCATCGGCTTTGGCGAATGCCACGGAACGATCGCTCCGGCCCTCTGAGTTGTCCTCCGCTGGGCATCGTCATCAAAGCGAAACACGTTGCTTATAGACCTTGTGGGGCATCCCAGGTCTCTCGACCGATGCGGCCGACTCAGAAATGATCGGAACCATCGCGCCGGTTCGGCGTTGGTGGGTACCCCAATGGGAGTGGACCACGTGTTTTTTCTGCAACGCCTCTTGCTGCACTACGGAATCTACCGGCGCTACCCGCTTAAGCCCTGGCCGGCATTCAAGAACGCCTGGCGCATCGCGTTTAGATAGGCGACAATTTCCCGCATGAGTCTCCCCAAACTGGGAGGCAATCTCATGCGCCCGCGTTTTCCCCTCATTTGCCTCTTCCCCCTCATTTGCCTCTTCGCCACCGCCGTCAGCCTCTGCGGCTCGCCGGCGGCTTTGACGCAGGTCGCCCCGCCGCCGACCATGGGACCTACCATGCCATCCGACATCGATCCTCAATCGGGGTTCCGCCTGCCGCTGCCGAAACGGGAAGATTTGGACGAACTCGGCAAGCGGCACTATGACCGGGTCGCGACGCCGGGCGCCTCGATTGCCGGGCTGCAGGGCCCGAGCGGGATCGGACTCTACAGCCCGAAAGCGGCCGAGCATGCGCGCGCGCTCAACCATTACCTGCGCTACGAGGCCGGTTTTTCCCCGCGCGTCCGCGAGGTCGCGATCTTGACGACTGCGCGCGAGATGGACAGCCAATTCGAATGGGCCGCGCACGAGCCGGAGGCGCTCAAGGAGGGCGTCGATCCGCGCGTCATCGACGTCATCAAGCATCGCAAGCCGACCGTCGGCCTCGACGAGACCGATGCGACCATCATCGAGCTCGGCCGGCAGATTTTTCGCGACCACAAGGTGACGCCGGAGATTTTTGCCAAGGCGAAGGCGCTGTTCGGGCCGAACAAACTCATCGAGCTGGTGATGCTGATGGGCAACTATGCCGGCACCGCGGCGCTGCTCACCGCCGTCGACATGCAGCTACACCCCGGACAAAAACCGCTGCTGCCTATTCCGTAGCGCATGGTCATTGCCGGGCTTGACCCGGCAATCCATCACCTTCGCAAAAAGTTTTACGAAGGAGATGGACCCGCGGGTCAAGCTCGCGGGTCACAAGGGCGTCGCAGCCGTCACGCGCTCAGCGCAGCGGATTGGCGATGATCTCGCGGAAATATTTGTCCCATTTCGCGCTGTCATCGAGCGCCTTGGTGGGATCGAGAAAGTGCAAGTCGACACCCTGCGGCAACGATTTTGCATTCGCCCGCGCCGGGAAGAAGTCGCGATCGCGCAAGATGTCCTGCGCGTCCGTGAGCATGAACTCGAAGAAGAGGATCGCGGCGTGCGGGTGCGCGGCGCGGCGCGCAACCGCGACCCCCTCGAAACGCGCCACGCCGGGCGGGATGATGAGCCAATCGATCGGCGCACCGCTTTTGTGCAACTGCTCGGCCTTGTAGGCGTAGGCCGAGAGCGCGAACGGAACTTCTCCGCTGACCACGAGATTGACCAACAAAGTGTGGCCCTTGCGCACGGATAGGCCGTTGGCGGCGACGATCTTGCGAAAGAGCGCAAGCCCCTTCTCCTCGCCCAATGCGTTCACCACGCCGCCGAACCAGTCGCTGTCCTCGGCCTCGACGCCGAGCTTGCCCCTCCAGCGGCGATCGGCGAGATCATCGTAGCTTTTCGGCAGCTCATCTTTTTTGATCACCCCCGTATTGTAGGCGGCGACGAAAATATTGAGCCGCGTGCCGATCCATTCCCGATGCGGCATGATCGCCGCCGGAAGCAGCTGCGACAGCGTCGGCGTCTTGATCTCCTGGAACAGGCGTTCTCGCCGCATCGACTCCATCGCGGTCATGCCGGTCTCGAACACGTCCGCGTCGAACCGGCCGCCGCGGGCCTCCACTACCGCGCGCTGCACGATGTTTTCCGAGCTGCCGCGCCAGAGGCGAACCTTGACGCCGTATTTCTTCTCGAATGCGGCAATGATCGCCCCCATGTCGTCCATTGCCGCCGAGCCGTAGACCGAGACGGAGCCTTCCTTTTTCGCACCCGCGATGAGCCTCTGCATGCGGTCCGCGCCGGCATAGGACGCCAAATCCTCGGCGCCCGGGTTTGCGCTCTGCGCCGGCGCGGGCACGCTCAACGCCCACGCGGCCAACAGTGCGAGCACGACGGCGAACAAGACAGCCAGCAACGGAGCGAGCAATTGCATCAGCCCCATCGGCTTCAATTTCGGGGTGCTCATGGGAAATCGCTCCGACGTCCCTAGCGCGGTTACGGTAGTGAAGCCCGGCGCCCGGGAGTGCGCAAGCCGCTCGGCAATCAATTAAGCGACGCCGGGCGTCCGCCGTGCCCTCTCGTCGCAGCCGCTCGTTTGCCGGCTGCCCAATGGGACCGGCAGTGGTAACATCGCCGAAAAATCCAGGGAGGGACCACATGAAAACGACGGTCCGCCGGCTTCTCTTTTGCGCGGCTCTTGTGCTCGCGAGTTCGAGCCTCGCGCAGAATGCTGCAGCGCAATCGGCAAGCGAGTATCCCACGCACGCGGTCAAGGTGATCGTGCCGTTTTCGCCGGCCGGGCCGACCGACGTCATTGCGCGCATCATCGCGCAGAAACTCTCGGAAAGCCTGGGCAAGCAGTTCTATGTCGAGAACATCGCCCACGCCGGCGGCAATACCGGAATGGGAATGGCGGCGAAGGCGGCGCCGGACGGCTACACCATCCTCGTCCACGGCAGCAATTTGATCGTCAACCCGAGCCTCTACGCCACGATCCCGTTCGATCCTTATCGAGATTTTGCGCCGGTCACTTTGGCCGGCACCATGCCCAACGTCATCGTGGTGCATCCCACCGTACCCGCGCACAGCGTCAAGGAGCTCATTGCGCTGGTGAAGGCCAATCCCGGCAAATACAACTACGCCCACCCTAGCACTGGTACGACGCCGCATCTTTCCGGCGAACTGTTCAAGCTCACGTTCGGACTCGACCTCGTGGCGGTGCCCTTCAACGGCGCCGGGCCAGCGGTCCAGTCGGTCGTCGCCGGCCACACCCCGATCGGATTTCTCGCCTTGCCTCCAGTGGCGTCGCAGATCAAGTCGGGCAACCTGCGCGCGCTAGCGGTGCTGGCCAAGACGCGCGCGGTGACGATCCCCGACGTCCCAACGATGGAGGAATCGGGAATCTCGGGCCAAGAGTCGGATGCGCTCACCGGCGTCGTCGTGCCGGCGGGCACGCCGCGGCGGATCATCGACCTGCTCTATCGCGAGATCGCCAAGGCGTTCGCGCAGCCGGAAGTCAAGGAGCGCCTGGCAACGCTCGGCTTCCAACCCGTCGTCAATACGCCCGAGGACTACGCCGCCTACATCAGGACGGAAATCCCGAAATGGGGCAAGGTGATCAAAACCGCGAGCATCCGAATAGAGTGAAATCTGGGAGAGACATCATGGGCAGGCGTGATCGATTGCTGGCCGCTCTCGCAGCCGTCGTACTGGCATGCGCGCTCGTAGGCGCGGGCGCGAAAGCCGAGGACAAATATCCATCAAAACCGGTTCGCATCATCGTGTCGTTCTCCGCCGGCGGACCGACCGACATCGTCGCGCGCGTCATGGGCGCAAAAATGGGAGACCTGCTGGGGCAGC
>Ga0306921_10004612_pt1 | contig 14193 bp, 12 predicted proteins | sample sta12Cox44000080_FD_203760 | JGI IMG/M metagenome (GOLD analysis project Ga0306921, IMG submission 203760) | Lab enrichment of tropical soil microbial communities from Luquillo Experimental Forest, Puerto Rico - statoxic.12C.oxic.44.000.080 (v2)... | ecosystem: Environmental > Terrestrial >... | reverse complement strand
TATAGCCGTCGTTCGGGCGCACCAGCGACAACAACACTTCGGCATAGTGCGCCGGATCTTGCACGCGCATGCAGCCGTGGCTGAAAGCACGCTTGTCCAAGGCGAACATGTATTTGTCCGGCGTGTCGTGCTGATAGACCAAAAACTTGTTCGGGAAATTGAAGCGGATGCGGCCAAGCGCATTCTTGTCGCCGGGCGGCTGCCAAATATGGACGCCGCCTGCGCCATAATCCACCCGCAAACCCATGCGCGCCAGCACCGTCGGATCCTGCGCCAGCGCCGGCAGGTATTCACGATGGACGATCGACGGCGGCACGTTCCACGTCGGATTGACCGTGATGTACTTCATATCGGCCGTCATGATCGGGGTCGGCATTTCCGGCTTGCCGATCACGATTCTGGTCGTCCAGACCTGCTTGCCGTCGTGCATCACGCGCAGCGTGAAGTCGGGCAGATTGACGATGACGTAAGTGTCCGCAAATTGATGCGGCATCCAGCGCCAGCGTTCCATATTGGCGAGGATGACGTCGGTCCCGTGATCGGGCTGCCTGCCGCCCAGCGCTTCGACGGTTGCTTCTGCGAGTGTGCCGGTGGCCGGAAGATTGTGCTGCTGCTGGAATTTCTTGACCGCCTCGGCGAGCGTCTTGTCGTAAACGGTGCCGCCGCTTGGGGTAATGCCAAGCCGTTCGCGCAAGGCGGGTACGCGGTTGTCCTGCATGCCGATTTTGAGCACCGGCCCATTGTCGATCGCCGCTTTCCTGACGTCGCCCTTTCCAGCGCGGATGTCGGCGAGTTTGGCCTTAAGCGCGAGATAGCCGGGAGTATGCGGCTCGTATGAGTCGAGCGTCGCGGCCACGTCGTTTGAACCGGCGATGGCGCCCAGAACCTCATCCGGCTCCGGAGCTTTCGTGGTGTATTCGATATCGGGACTGACGCGCGACCAATGTACGCGCCCGACGCTCGCGTGATGGGCATAGGTGACGACGGCCATCGTCAGCTTGATCTCCGCATCGGCGAGATCGGCCGGCGTGTTCAACGCATTGAAGTTCGGGACCGGGTAGTCGGCCGGATCGAGCCCGTCCACATAGACATGGGCGAGATAATTGATCGCCGCCGCCGTGCGCGCATTCGCCCTGCCGTCGGTGATCCACAACGGCGCGTAGTTGCGGCTCGAATAGAATGCATCGATCTGCGTGTGGTCTTTTTTGTCGCCGAGGAGGCGATCGAACTTGCCATTGGCGAGATCGCGCAGCTGATTGGCGATGGCGCCGTCCGGGCCGGTGACCGCGGCGGCCGCAGGTGTCGGAGCCGGTTGGGGAGCAGCAGCGGCCGGCGCGTTGACCGCCGGGGCGGATGCCGCATCGGCAGGCTTTGCTTCGGCCGCAGCCGGAGGCGTTGTCGGGACGCCTGCCGCGTCCGGAGTGTCGGGCTTGGTATCGGTTTTGGCGTCGGACTTGGCATCGGACTTGGCGTCGGACTTGGCGTCCGGCGTTGGCGCGGAGGTCGCGTTCGTCACCGTGCCCGTCGTGTCATTTGATTGAGTCGCGGCGGCCGCCGGTTCGGCCTGCGGCTTCTGTGCGGTTTCGGCAGGCGCGGGATTAGCCACCTTGTCGGATTCGGAAGCGGGCGAGGCGGCCGTCGGCGCCGATGTTGCGGCGTCGCCGCCGGTGCCTGTCGCCGGGTCCGCGAACGTCCCGCCGCCGCTGAAAGAAAGCAGAAGAGCAATAGCGGTCGAAGCTAAAAACCGATCGACACGAATTCCCGGCATTACAAATTCTCCTCGCGAACCTCTGCAGCGACGAAGCAGGAATCTTTCAGCATAACTGGCATCTATTTATGGCAGAGGCGGCAGCAACAAAGGCCGCGGACCCGTCACCTTACGCGAGCCGTTCTATTTTGTCCCATGATGGCGGGTAAACATTGAGCCGAACTAGACGATTTTCGTTGCCTGTCGCTCTGCGGCCACGCTTTCGCTATCCACTTCGCTGCGCTCGCTATTTAGGCCCAGCGCATCAAGCTTGCGGTAGAGAGTCGAGCGTCCGATCTTGAGCCGCCGCGCAACCTCCGACATCTGTCCCCGGTAGTGGTTGATCGCGTAGCGGATGAGTTCGGATTCGACTTCGTCCAGCGGTCGCACCTCTCCCCTGCCATCGAGGAATGGCGACGAATCAGATGGCACGATCGGAACGACGCGCGGCTGGAATGTAATTTCCTCATCAAGCGTATCGATCTTCTCATTGCGTGCCGCGCCATCCGGCGGCGCGCAAGCCTCCGCGCGCCCAATGTCGGATGCCTCCTGCCCCGGAGCGCATTGAGTGAACTGCGCCGCGATCTGCGGAAACTCGTTAAGACCGAGCGTGTCTTCCTCGGCGAGTACGACCGCGCGAAAGATCGCGTTTTCGAGCTGGCGGATATTGCCCGGCCAATGAAACGCCGAAAGCACGCGCAGCGTCTCCGGGCTAATGGCGCGAATCCGCTTGCCCTCTTCGGCGGCAAACCGCGCCAGGAAGTGACGGGCTAGCACGGGGATATCCGCCGGCCGCAGGCGCAGCGGCGGCACCCCAATAGGAAAGACATGCAGGCGGTAAAATAAGTCCTCGCGAAAACGACCCGCTTTGACATCGGCGATCAGGTCGCGATTGGTGGCCGAGATCAGCCGTGTGTCGACTTTGACCGGCCTGCGTGCGCCGACCGGTTCGACTTCGCCGTCCTGGACGACACGCAACAGCTTGACCTGTGCCGCCGGCGGTAATTCGCCGATCTCATCGAGAAACAGTGTGCCGCCTGCGGCTTCGACGAATTTGCCGGTGTGGCGTTCGGCGCCCGTGAACGAGCCCTTTTCGTGGCCAAACAGGATTGACTCCACGAGATTCTCGGGCATGGCGCCGCAATTGACGGCGACAAAGGGCTTGGCGCGCCGTTCGCCGGAGCCGTGAATCGCGCGGGCGATCAATTCCTTGCCAACGCCGGATTCGCCGGAAATCAATACCGGAATACTCGAAGCGGCCGCCTTCTGCGCCATGCGAAGCGCGCGATGCATGTCGGGGCTTTGCGTGATGATGTCTTTAAATTTCAGCGTGCCCGCCCGGCTGTGCTTGATGCGAGCAAGCTCGCCTTCGAGCGCGCTCGCGTTGAGTGCGTTGCGCACGCTGACGCGCAACCGCTCGGCGCCAGCCGGCTTGACCACGAAATCCACTGCACCGCCACGCATTGCCGATACGACATTGTCGATGCCGCCATGCGCCGTCTGCACGATCACCGGCACGTTGATCGAGGCTTGGCGCATTTTGCTTAATAGGCCAAGGCCATCGAGGTTCGGCATCACCAGATCGAGGATGACGCAATCGATCCTCGCGCCTTCGGGACCGGAAAGCAGCGACAAGGCGGAGTCGCCGCTGTGACGGCTCACCGTCTCGTATTCAAACTTGTGCAGCGCGGCTTCGAGAAGCCGGCACTGCACGGGGTCGTCATCGACAATAAGAATGGTCAAGCGCGCTGTCCCGTTTCGGGGCACTTTGCCGGGCGCTCGTTAATGGGGTGTTAAATGCAGCTCGCCGATGTGGATCGAGGCGCGGAATAATTCCGCGGGCCGCGGGTTTTTTTAACGCTCGTGGCGCGCATTTGGGACGCCGACAACAAGAGAATTCCCGCACCGTCGCCACGAGCGTGCGTCTCATGGGGGGAGGAAAATCAATGATGACCGCCATGCGCGCCGCCTTCGCGATGCTCGCCGCATTTGTCGTCGCCGGACTGACATTCGCTTCAGCCGAGACGCCGTCTCGCGCGCTTGCGACCCGGCATCATCTATGCCTCGCTGTGCGCTTACGGCCATGACGGGCCATGGGCGCGCCGGCGCGGCTTTGACACGCTCGTGCAGACGGCGAGCGGGTTGAACGCCGCGGAGGCAGAGGCTTTCGCTTCCGGCGAGCCGGAGCCGTTGCCGGCGCAAGTGCTTGATCACGTGAGTGGCTACTTGCTGGCATTCGCGGTAATGGCGACGCCGCCGGGACGCAAGGCGGTTCCTGGCACGTGCGCGTCTCGCTCGCGCAAACGGGCTAGGCTTGGCCGGGTCGACGGCATGGAATGTCCCGATCCCAGTTCTGACGAGGTGAGCGATCGTCTGGAAGAGACGCCTTCCGGCTTTGGCCGGCTCACGGCGGTTCGCCATGCCGCCGAAATGTCCGAAACCCCGTCTTATTGGGCGCGCATGAGCGTTCCACTGGGCCCGCATGCCCCGATTTCGCCCCGTCGGGGGCCCTTTGATCTGAGTCAAAGCCCCCCTTTGAGGCCCTTGCTATCGCTAGGTGGAATTTGCCCGGGAGGAAAGCGATGGCTCATACGACACCCGAAGGAATTGGCAAGGCCGCAGCGGAATCCGGAATGGCGGGCATTATGCAGTTCGGCAAAGAGCGTACCGAGGCCATGCTCGCAGTGCAGAAGGAATTGCTGGAGGGGTATGAGGAAGCGAGCCGCGCCTGGATCGCGCGGGTGAAGTCCGAAGTGGAATTGTGGTCCGGGCTTGCCGCAAAGCTCTCGTCGAGTGCCTCGATCCCCGAGGGCATGGACGCCTACCGCGAGTGCGTTTCGCATCGGATGCAAATGGCTGCCGAAGACGGCAAAAGGCTGTTTGAGGAAGGTCAGAAAATTATTGGTACGCTGACCAAGTCGTTCGGCAACGGCATGTCCCAGAAAAGAAAATAACAAAAGCTTCGTGAAACGTTGTCGCGCTCAGGGACCGAGAGCCAATCGGGGAGCACAGCATGCTGCAATACGACAAAGGCTTTGTCAGCGCACAGCGGGTCGTACCGCAGGATTGGGTACGCTTGATCCGTAAATTGCGCTGGATCGGGCTTACCGAGGAAGCAAGGCGCCTCGAAGCCGCCGTAAGCACAGTGGCGCCGGCGGAACGAGGCAACCTCGAGATCGAGCCGTTCGACACCGACTAGCGCTGTAGCGCATCGGCTCTGGTTGCGCCGTTCTCGCCGCAACGCATATCCGTTCGTACCGGAGTTCATTTGGCGAGGCTTCGCCTTGCTGGATGTCACTTCGCTTTCCCTGGCGCGACATCGTCTGGCGATAGGACCGAGGCGCTACGCCATGCGGTGAGCTACGGGCTTGCACCTGCGGCGGCATTGCGCCACATGAAAAGCCCGCGAAGAAACTCAGGTCAGAACATGCCGAAAACTGCCAGGAAGATTGCCAAGAAAACTCGATCGATCAGTGCAGTTCACCGTCAATTGCCGGAATGGAATCTCAACGACCTTTATCGTGGGCTCGACGATCCCGCGATCAAGCGCGATCTCGACCATATCGATGTCGAGTGCGCCGATTTCGAAGCGGCGTACAGGGGCAAACTCGCGGAATTGGCCGCGGCGCCAGAAGCTGGATCGGCGCTTGCGGCGGCAGTGCGGCGCTATGAATCGATCGACGATCTGATGGGCCGGCTCGGCTCTTTTGCCGGCCTTGTACACGCCGGCGATACGCTCGATCCCGCACGGACCAAGTTTTACGGCGACATTCAAGAGCGCCTGACGACGGCGTCCATCCACCTCGTGTTCTTCACGCTCGAACTCAACCGCATCGACGACGGGGTTCTCAATCGGGCGATGGCCGATCCGGCTCTGGACCATTACCGACCCTGGCTCGAGGATGTGAGGCGGTATCGGCCTTATCAACTCGAAGATCGCGTCGAGCAGCTGTTTCACGAAAAATCGGTGACGGCCAGTTCCGCATGGGGTCGAAATTTCGATGCAACGATCGCCAATTTGCGATTCCGGGTATTGGGAAAGCCGCTGGCTATCGAGCCGACGCTGAATTTGATTCAGGACCGTTCCGGCGCAAAACGCAAAGTTGCGGCGCAGGCGCTCGCGCATACCTTCAAGAGCAACGTGCAGCAGTTCGCGCTGATCACCAATACCCTTGCCAAGGATAAGGAAATCTCGGACCGCTGGCGCGGTTTCGCCGATATCGCCGACGATCGTCATCTATCGAACCGTGTCGAGCGCGAAGTCGTCGAAGCGCTCGTCGCTGCGGTTCGCGCCGCCTATCCGCGGCTGTCGCATCGCTATTACGCGCTCAAGGCCAAATGGTTTGGCAAGAAGCGGCTGCCGTATTGGGATCGAAACGCACCGCTGCCGCAGGTGCCGATGCGCAGCATAGGTTGGGTCGAAGCCAAGGATACGGTGTTGACGGCCTATAGCGCATTCTCGCCGAAGATGGCCCAGATCGCCGAGCGTTTTTTCGACGAACGCTGGATCGATGCGCCGGTGCGGCCCGGCAAGGCGCCGGGGGCGTTCTCGCATCCGACGACGCCGTCGGCGCATCCCTATGTGCTGTTAAACTATCAGGGAAAGCCGCGCGACGTGATGACCCTCGCGCATGAGCTCGGCCATGGCGTGCACCAGGTCCTCGCGGCGCCGAATGGCGCCTTGATGGCGCCCACCCCGCTGACGCTCGCGGAGACTGCCAGCGTGTTCGGCGAAATGCTCACGTTTCGGAAGCTTCTGGTCAATACGCGCGACAAGAAGGAACACAAGGCGATGCTGGCCGCCAAGGTCGAGGACATGATCAATACGGTGGTGCGGCAGATCGCGTTCTACACGTTCGAACGTGCCGTCCACACCGAGCGCAGGAACGGCGAACTGACCGCCACGCGTATCGGCGAGTTGTGGCTCGACGCGCAGCGCGAGAGTTTGGGTCCGGCGATCGAACTGAAACCGGGCTATGAGACGTTCTGGTGCTACATCCCGCACTTCGTCCATACGCCGTTCTACGTCTACGCTTATGCCTTCGGCGATTGCCTGGTGAATTCGCTCTACGCGGTTTACGAAAACGCCGCGGAAGGATTTGCCGAGCGCTATCTCGCCATGCTCGCGGCGGGCGGCACCAAGAATTATTCCGAACTGTTGGCTCCGTTCGGCCTTAACGCACGCGATCCAGCCTTCTGGCAGGGAGGCTTGGGCGTCATCGACCGGATGATTACGGAACTAGAAAGCCTCGACGGGCCGAAAACGTGATGCCGAACCGCGAAAAATCCGATCGCGAAAAAAATCGTTTCTCTGCTCGCGCGGCGCGCTATGCGCGCGTGTCCGCCAATGTCGGCGGCGTGGCGGCGCGCTATGCGGGACGCCGGCTATTGGGCGGGGAGCCAGATCGCGCGAGCGAAGCAAGCGCGCTGTCTTCCGCACTCGGCAGGCTCAAAGGGCCGCTGATGAAGGTCGCGCAATTGATGGCGACCATTCCCGATCTGTTGCCGGCGGAATATGCGGTCGAATTACAAAAGCTGCAGAGCGAAGCGCCGCCGATGGGCTGGGCTTTCGTCAAACGCCGGATGACGGCGGAACTCGGCCACGGCTGGGAAAGCAAATTCGGAAGCTTCGAGCATCATCCGGCAGCCGCCGCTTCGCTTGGTCAAGTGCACCAGGCGCGGTCGCTCGATGGCGCCACGCTCGCTTGCAAACTGCAATACCCCGATATGCAGTCCGCCGTCGAAGCCGATCTGCAGCAGCTGCAATGGCTGCTTGCGATTCGCCGCCGGCTCGACCCGGCGATCGACACAACCGAGATCGCCAAGGAAATCGGCGCAAGGGTGCGCGAGGAGCTCGACTACCAGCGCGAAGCCAAGCACGTCGCGCTTTACCGTGAAATGCTCGACGGCAGCGATATCGTGCGCGTGCCGCGCGCCTGGCCCGAACTGTCGACCGGACGCCTGCTCACGCTCGATTGGCTCGACGGCAGCCGCATGCTGGCGCACAAAAACGATCCTCTCGCGGAGCGAAACGCGCTCGCGACCGCGATGTTCACGGCCTGGTGGTTTCCGTTCAGCCGTTTCGGCGTCATCCACGGCGATCCGCATCTCGGAAATTACACCGTGTTCGAGCGCGGCGGCGCGCCGGCGGGCATCAATCTCCTCGACTATGGCTGCATTCGTATTTTCGCGCCAAAATTCGTCCGCGGCGTTGTCGACCTCTATCACGGGCTGTTGCGTGGCGAGGACGATCTGATCGTGCACGCTTACGAAACCTGGGGCTTTCGCAAGCTGTCGCGCGAACTCATCGATACGCTCAATATCTGGGCGCGCTTCATCTACGCTCCGTTGCTGGACGACCGGGTGCGCACCATCGCCGACGGCGTCGCACCGTCCGAATACGGCCGCCGCGAAGCCTTTCGCGTGCATCAGGCGCTTAAGCAAAAGGGACCGGTGACGGTGCCGCGCGAATTCGTTTTCATGGATCGCGCCGCCATCGGCTTGGGTGCGGTGTTCCTGCATCTGCGCGCGGAGCTCAACTTCTATCGCCTTTTCAACGAGGCGATCGAACGCTTCGCGATGGAGCGCGTCGCCAAGCGCCAAGCGGCGGCGCTGGCCAAGGCGGGATTGCAAGCGTGTAACGCGTCATCCTGAGGTGCGAGCAAAGCGAGCCTCAAAGGTTGACAGCGGCGATGCTGTGGCCCTCGCCCTTCGAGGCTCGTCGCTGCGCGCCGAGCGCCTCGGGGTGACGAAACAAACGTCAGCAGCAATCGCAGTCGAAGCCTTCGGCGGTGACCAGCGCGTTTTTCATGAAAGCGGGCGGCAAGTCGTCGGCAGCGAGTCGGCAGCGACCTGTACGAGCGGCTTGAAGACTTTGAAATGGTGACGGCCAGCTTGCGTCCAGTACACCAGATGGGTCTCGACCGGCGGGCAGCCGGGAACGGAACAGGCAATTTCCGATACCATGATGGTTTCGTCGCGGGCGAGCTTGAATCGCTCACGTGTCCAGTTACGGACGCGCGCGAGTGCGGCGGAACGCTCGGGTCTTTTCTTCTTCAAGCCAAGCATGCCAACCTGCACAAAACCAAGACGCACACGACCGGGTCAAGCCCGGCTTGACGATCGAAAGGACTTCGAAAGTGGCGGAAAAAGTACTGGCGGCGGTGCGAACCGGACCCAGCAAGACCGAACTGCGCGAATATCCGATGCCCGACATTCCCGAGGATGCCGCGCTGATGAAAATGGAAGTCGGCGGCATATGCGGCACCGACGTCAAGCTCTACAAGCACCCGCCGTCGAGCGCGCCCGTCATCACGGGCCATGAAAATATAGGCGTCATTGCCAAAGCCGGCCGCGAATTCACCCGCCGCAAGGGGTTCAAGGAAGGCGATCTCGTTTTCGTCGAACATTACGTCAGCTGCGGCAAATGCGAGTGGTGCCATGCCGGACAGTATCGCTATTGCGAGAACACCAACTGGCGAACCAACCCCGACGCTGTCCGCTATGGCTATACCTCGGCCGAGAAGGCGCCGCATCTGGGGGCGGTTTTGCGCAATATGCTTACTTGCCCTGGAACGCGGTGATCCACCATGTGCCGAAGGGCGTCACAGCGGAGCTCGCGGGTTTGGTGACGCCCATGGCAAACGGCGTCGAGTGGTCGCTGTTCGACGGCAGCGTCGGCTACAATTCGACGGTGCTGATCCAAGGTCCCGGCCAGCAGGGATTGTCGCAGACGGTGATCTGCAAACAGGCTGGCGCCTCGCTCATCATCGTCACCGGCACCTCTAAAGATAAAGCGCGGATGGATGTCGCCAAAAAGCTCGGCGCCGATCATGTCATCGATGTGCAGAAGGAAGATCCGCTGGCGCGGATCATGGACATCACCAGCGGCAAGGGCGTCGATGTTTCGCTCGATTGCACCGCCGGCGCTGGGACAATTCCCATGCTGCTTGGGATCGAAGCGCTCAAGCGCAAGGGCGGTGTCATTGTCGCGCAGGGCGAAATGGCACAATTTCCGAATTTTCCGCTGGAAAGATTCACGGTGAAATACATCACCATGAAAAGCGCTCGCGGCCACAGCTATAAAGCGAGCGAACTGGCCTTGGCACAGCTTGCCTCAAAGCGCTTCCCGCTGGAATTGGTCACAAGCCACCGCTTTGGTCTCGACGAGGTCGATCTGGCGATCCGTTCGGTCGGCGGGGAAGGCGTCCCCGACGTCATTCACGCCTCGCTGATGCCGTGGTTGTGAGAAAAGATAGGGACGGCAATTTTCGAGGCTGGGGCCAGGACTGATGGATTCGATCTTTATTGCACGCGGATCGCCCGACGCGATCCCCATCTGGTTCGTCACGACGGCGAGCTATCCCGAGGTGCGAAAGATGATCGGCGCGGATGGATGCGCGTTCGCCGACGCGGCGGGTTTCGAGCCGAAGCCCAGCCGGCATCTTTTGTTACCTGCCAAAAACGGTGACCGCCTCGGCGGCGTTTTGTTCGGCCTCGAAGCCGCCGACGACCCGAAGGATCCGTTTTTGCCGGGACGGCTGGCGTCGCAATTGCCCGACGGCGTCTACCGCTTTGCCAATGAACCGGGCGATGCGCGGCTTGCGGCGCTCGCCTTCGCACTCGGCTCATACGCCTTTACCCGCTACCGCAAAGCGCAAGCCCGGTCGGTCAAGCTCGACGTGCCGCAAAGTATCGACCGTGCGGAGCTCGAGCACATTGTCGAAGGCGTGACGCTGGCGCGCGATCTCATCAATACGCCGGCCAACGACATGGGTCCGGCGCAGCTCGAACAGGCGGCGCGCAAGCTCGCTGCCCGCCACGCCGCGACCGTCAGCGCCATCGTCGGCGATGAGCTGCTGGAACACAATTTTCCGCTGATCCACGCCGTCGGCCGCGCTGCCGCCGGCGCGCCGCGGCTGATCGATATATCGTGGGGCGAGGCCGATCATCCGCGCGTGACCCTCGTCGGCAAAGGCGTCTGTTTCGATACCGGCGGTCTCGACATCAAACCGGATGCGTCGATGCTCAATATGAAAAAGGACATGGGCGGAGCGGCAACGGCACTTGCGCTTGCGCACATGGTGATGGCACGCGGGCTCAAACTGCGGTTACGCGTGCTCATTCCCGCGGTCGAGAACGCGATTGCCGGAACGAGTTTCCGCCCGCGCGATATCTACACGTCGCGCAAGGGCATTACCGTGGAGATCGGCAATACCGACGCCGAAGGCCGGCTGATTCTTGCCGATGCACTGGCGCTTGCCGACGAGGACAAACCGGCGCTGATTGCCGATTTCGCGACGCTGACCGGCGCCGCCCGCGTTGCGCTCGGACCGGACGTGCCGGCATTTTTCACCGACGACGACGGTCTCGCCAGCGAGCTCATGCGCATGGCGGCGGCCGAGAACGATCCTGTATGGCGGCTGCCGTTGTGGCGACCATACGAATCGATGCTCGAATCCAAGGTGGCGGATATCAACAACGTTGGCGGCAGCCAGGGTGGCGCCATCACCGCCGCATTGTTTATGCGCCGTTTTGTCGACTCCCCATCCTGGTTGCATTTCGATCTGTTCGCCTGGACGCCATCGGCCAAAGGCGGCCGGCCGGAGGGCGGCGAATGCCAGGTGGCGCGCGCGCTCTATGCGCTGCTTGCCGCACGCTACGGCTAAAGCCATGCCGGCGCTCGACCCGCGCGTGACCCCGCTGCGCGATGATCTCGCGGCGAAATATCTCGAAGGCAAGGTCAAGGCCGGGCGCTTCGTCGAGGGCAGCGGCATGGAGGTGATCGCGCCGCAGGCGCCGCTTCGGCACGAACGGCGCCCGGACGCGCCGCTCCACACCGAGGCGCTCAAGGGCGAGCAAGTCACTGTCTACGACAGGGACGCCGAGGGCTGGGCCTGGGTTCAGCTTAACGCGGACAAATATGTCGGATGGCTGGCGGCTGGGGCGCTCGGACCAGCGGGTGCGCCGCCGACGCACAGGGTCGCCGCGCTGCGGACTTTCGTTTTCCCGGGACCTTCGATCAAGCTGCCGCCTATCGAAGCGCTGCCGTTCGGAGCCAAACTCAACATCGTGCGCATGAAGGATCAAATGGCAGTCACATCATCCGGCTTCTATGTGCCGGCTGCACACCTCAAGCCGGTGGGCGAGAAGGAAACGGATTTCGTCGCAGTGGCGGAGCGCTTTCTCGGCGCGCCTTATCTCTGGGGCGGCAAGACTATGCTCGGGCTCGACTGCTCCGGCCTTGTGCAAATCGCGCTCACGGCCTCAGGCTTGCCGTGCCCGCGCGATTCCGACATGCAAGAGCAAGCGCTCGGCAGAGCGCTTACGGAGACCGAACGGTCCTCCCGCCTGCAGCGCGGCGATCTGATATTCTGGAAAGAACATGTCGCCATCGTGCGCGATGGCGAAAGTCTCCTTCACGCCAATGCGTTTCATATGGCGGTAGCCGCCGAACCGATCGCGCAAGCGGTTGCGCGCATCCGCGCCACGGGCGCCGAAATCACAAGCGTGCGCCGCATTACCCTGGCATAGCACCCTGGCATAGCCGCCGGCGCTCCACTACCATTGATCCGAATAAAACGGGACAGGCAATGGCGGGACGGGTGGAAGGCAAAGTCGCCCTCATTACCGGGGCCGGCTGTGTCGGGCCGGGCTGGGGCAATGGGCGCGCCGCGGCGGTGTTGTTCGCCCGCGAGGGTGCCAAAGTCTTTGCGGTGGACAACAATGAAGAAGCGATGAGCGAAACCGTGGCGCGCGTCGGCAATAACGGAGAGATCGCGACCCATGTCGGCGATGTACTCGATGACAGCACGGTGGGGGCGATGACCGAAGCTTGCCGCAAGAAATTCGGCCGGATCGACATTCTCGTCAACAATGTCGGCGGCTCCGCGGCGGGCGGCGCCGCGGAAATGTCGGAAGAAACTTTTGACGAGCAGATCGACCACAACCTCAAAAGCGTTTTCCTGTGTTGCCGGCACGTGATTCCGGTTATGATCGGACAGGGCGGAGGCGCCATCGTCAACACCGCCTCCAGTTCGGGAATCCGCTATACCGGCTCGCCGCAAATCGGCTACGCGTCGGCGAAAGCCGCGGTCATACAATTCTCGCGCGTTACCGCCGTGCAATATGCGAGCAAGGGTATTCGCGTGAACACGGTGGTGCCGGGCCAGATGCACACGCCGATGGTCGAGGCGCGGCTCGCCAAACAGCGCGTCGGCGGCGACGTCGAGGCTTTGCTCAAATCGCGCGTGACCCGCATTCCGCTTGGCTTCATGGGTGACGGCCGCGACACCGCCGCCGCTGCCTTGTTTCTGGCGTCCGACGAAGCACGTTTCATCATCGTGGTCGATGGCGGTATGACCGCGCGTTGCGACTGAACGCAACCTGTGTCACGCAAGGCTTTCGCATGACGACACGTCCCGACGATCTGACGCCGACCATCGCGCCGCCGGATCCGAATCCGAAAAAGCCCCGGCTGAAGCTGCCGCCGCTCGCTTGCGATTCGCATTTTCATGTCTTCGGGCCGCATTGGAAATTTCCTTATGCGCCGGATCGGCCCTTCACCCCGACCGACGCGCCTAAGGAAGACCTGTTCCGCCTGCATGAATTGCTCGGCTTCCAGCGCGGTGTCTTCGTCCAGTCCACCTGTCATGGCAGCGATCACGCGGCGCTGATCGATCTTCTGGACGCCGGGCAAGGCCGTTACCGCGGTGTCGCTTTGCTTAAGCCCGGCATGCCGGCCGCCGAAATCGATCGGCTCGACGAGGCCGGCGTTCGCGGCGTGCGGCTGCATTTTTATTTTCCGCATCTGGGCGGCCCGATGCCGCGGAGCGACATGCGCGCTATCATCGCGTCGGTTGCGCCGCACGGCTGGCATATCGCCATGCATCTCGGCGGCCATGGCGTCCTCGAACAATACGAGTTCATTGCGTCCATCGAGGCGGCGGTCGTGATCGACCATATCGGCCGCATCGATGTCAGCGAAGGACGATACGGCGAGACGTTCTCGGCGCTGCGCCGGCTGCTCGATCGCGGTAATGTGTGGGTCAAGCTGTCCGGCACCGATCGCATCACCAAGCAGAAATATCCCTACGCCGACGCAGTGCCGTTCGCGCGCGATCTCGCCGCGCATGCGCCGGAGCGCGTGGTCTGGGGCACCGACTGGCCGCACCCGAACCACAACGCGGTGCCAAATGACGGCGAACTTGTCGATCTGATTGCCGAAATTGCGCCCGATACCAGAACCCGGCAGCTGATGCTGGTGGACAATCCGACAAAGTTGTTCGGCTTCTAAGGCATGATCCCGGGAAGGCCCGCCCCGGATACGATGGAAGCCAGCCCGCCGCGGCAATCGTTACTGAGCGACGACTCCTTCGGGCGCTGTTTCGAGATTGAACGCCGCGGCAAACAGCGCGCGCGTATAGTCCGTCTTCGGGTTGCGGAAC
>Ga0306921_10004609_pt1 | contig 14195 bp, 10 predicted proteins | sample sta12Cox44000080_FD_203760 | JGI IMG/M metagenome (GOLD analysis project Ga0306921, IMG submission 203760) | Lab enrichment of tropical soil microbial communities from Luquillo Experimental Forest, Puerto Rico - statoxic.12C.oxic.44.000.080 (v2)... | ecosystem: Environmental > Terrestrial >... | reverse complement strand
GGATCGGCTGCGAGGTTGAGGTGCAAGGATCTACCGACCGATACGGGGATCCCGTGTATCTCGGATCGTTCCCAGTCACGGAGAGGATCCTTCAGCAAATTAAAGAAAAGTTGACTTCTCGACGCCAAAGGCGACGCTTTGTCGAAATAGAGAAACAGGACCTCCTCGCCGCGTAGTCGCCGTTTCCGACTGCACCCAAGATTGGGGATTGTCAGGGCCGGCGGTCGGATTATTGTTTATTACTGGCGGACGCGCCGCGCGTGACTCGGAATCGGAGCCGAGCAGAGCTATTCTTCACTGGCACGCCATCGGTTTCGGGTTGCACGCGGCGCTTGTCGCGCGAAGTTGGTGTTTGCCGCACGTGGTGATTATCCTCGTGCAGAGTGTTTTGACGCTCCAGTAGGTCCAGGGTCTAGCCACAGTGTTCTGCGGCTGGAAACCGACGGTAGTCCGTGAAGAACGTGAGGGGAGATGATTTAGGTGATCATCCGCTCGCGAGGCAAAGGACGAGTACCCCGAACAAGGCACACAAAAGCTCCGCCAGCCAGCGGATGAGTAGTCGAAAGTTGTAGCCGGCGGCGGCCAAAATGGCGTTGGCGCGATCGCCCTCACGGCCCTTGAGATAGTTGCGGTCCATGCGCTGGTCGATCTTGACATGGCCGATCACCGGCTCAATGGCGGCGCGGCGCTTCATGATTGCGGAACCGGCAAAACGTCCGATCATGAAGCCGAAGAGGTGCCACCAGAGGTAATTCGCCGCCGTCTTTTCGGGCGTGCTGGGAAGCACGCGTTGCGTGAAACGAATTACGAAGCTCGTGACTCCTACCTGAGCGCCGACGTAGAAAAACTCGGTGATGACGCCGCGGATCAGGTGCTTGTAGTGCCAGATGCTCGCGTGGGTTGGCGGCGCGGCTTCTGGCTCCGCGAGCGCTTCACCGGTAGCCTCGCGAACTTCGGGCAGGTGAGCAAAATAGATCAGAACGGCGACCAACAAAAATATTCCCGCGATCGCCAAATAGGTGCCGGTGACGCGTTTGGCTTCAGATGCCGAATAAATTTGCCACTGCTCGGGCGTCATCGCGGCGAGTGCAGCAGCGGAATATTCGATTCCAGAGAGAATGAAGATTTTTCCTATATAAGGAGTCACCCATGCACCCACGGCGTTGAAGGACTGCGCGAAGTTCAAGCGACGCTCGGACGATTCCGGAGGGCCGAGAATCGTGACGTAAGGATTCGCGGCTACTTCAAGAACGCCCTGCCCGCAGGCCATCACAAAAAGTGCGAACAGAAAAAAACTGTAGGTGCGAATGGAAGCGGCGGGAATAAAGAGGAGCGCCCCAAGGGCACAGGTTCCAAGGCCCACTAGAATGCCTTTTCGATACCCAATTCGTTCCATCAGCCAACCCGCGGGCAGCGCCGAGAGGAAATAGCCTCCGAAGAACGCGGTTTGAATCAGGGACGATTGGAAATCGGTGAGGTTAAATGTTTTCTTCAGGTGAGGGATCAAAATGTCGTTGAGGTTGACGCCGAGGGCCCAAAGAAAAAATAGGCTCGTCACAAGAATGAAAGGAATCAGATATCTTCGCTCAGTGATTGGCGCAGAAGGATTGCCCATGCGTCTCCGTTAAGTCAGCTCCAGTTAAGTCAAAGCCCGGTCGAGGTGCACGTATCCGCCGTCCACATACAGGTGCTGCCCGGTGATGTGCGCAGCCTGCGCGGAAATCAGAAATACCACCATTGCCGCGATTTCGTCGGGTTTCGTCATTCTTTTTTCGAGTGGAATTTTGGCGGCGATCGTCTTGAGCTTTGCTTCGGGGTCAGGGAATTTGCTGAGCCACTGCTCATAGAGAGGCGTCATGACCTCTGCGGGAACCACCGCATTCGCCCGGATGCCATAGGGCAAGAGCTCGACGGCCCACTCGCGCGTCATTGCCAGGATCGCACCTTTCGAGGCGACGTAACCCGACGTGTTTCCTTGTCCGGTGACAGCCGTCTTGGAGCTGATGCTGACGATTGAGCCGCGCGTGCGTTTCAACTGAGGCAGGGCAAAGTGCGTCATGTTGTAGTAATGGAGTAGGTTGAGGCGGAGGGATGCCACGAATGCTTCGGGGCTGCCATGTTCGAGGCCCACTCCATCGTTTACGCCTGCATTGTTGACTAAGGCATCGATTCGCCCGAAGGTTCTGATAGTCTCTTCGACTGCCTTCGCGCAATTCTCTGCCGGTTGAAGATCGGCAATCACGTAGTGCCCGCGTTCGGGGACGAGCTTCAGCTCTGCGAACAATTTCTCGCATGCTGATTGATCCCTATCAACGATGACTGGGATAGCGCTTTCCCGAACCGACGCGCGCGTAATCGCTGCTCCGATGCCCTTCGCGCCACCCGTGATGAGCACGACGTGTTCGTTCAGCCGCAGATCCACGCGCTACTCCCGAACCAAGCAGGCGAAATTGAATTTATTGGCCACGAAGATTGAAAAAACCGCCGTCGAGAGGGTAGTCCACACCAGTCAAGAAAGACGCTTCATCCGAGCAGAGATACAACGCGAGAGACGCCACTTCGTGAGGCTCAGCCATCCGGCCTATCGGCTGCGAATGGCAGAGTTCACCGAACATCTCTGCTTCGCGCCCGGGATAATGCTGGCGCAGGTAACCGTCCACAAACGGGGTATGCACGCGGGCAGGAGAAATGCAATTGCAGCGGATGTTAAATGCGAGGTAATCCTTGGCCACCGAGTAGGTCATGGCGATCACCGCGCCTTTGCTGGTGGAATACGCAAAGCGGTCGGCCAGACCGGAAGAGCCCGCGATCGACGCCATGTTGAGGATCACCCCGCCACCGTTTGCTTTCATGTGTTCCACGGCGGCCAGCATACAGTTATAGAAGCCTTTCACATTTACTTCGTATACGCGGTCGAAATCTCGCTCGCTGGTCGCTTCGAGCTTGCCGATATGGGAGATGCCGGCGTTGTTCACCAGCGTGTGGATGCGGCCGCGCTTGGCCAGCGCTTGAAACGCGCTTCGTACATCTTGCTGATTTGTGACATCGCATTCGTGTGCCGACGCCTGGCCGCCCGCTTTCAGAATTTCCCGGACGGTGTCCTCCGCCTCCTTCCCGCGAATGTCAACCACATATACACAGGCACCGCTGGCTGCGAAGCGGAGGGCGATGGCACGACCGATGCCGCTGGCGCCGCCCGTGACGATTGCCGTTTTCCCGTCGAGCCTGAAGCCATTTGAGTTTTGCGCAGTCTTCAGAGCGAGACTCCTCGTTTCCACGGAATGAAATCGTTTTGTGCCAGCAGCTCAGCCTTCGTTTGTATTTCGCCGCTCGCCACCTGGACCACGCGTTCGAGAATCAGTTCACCCATCTCTTCGATCGTAGTTTTACCGAGAATGATATCGCCGCTATCAACGTCGATGATGTCCGGCATACGTTGCGCGAGGGCCGAATTCGTAGAAATCTTTACGACGGGCGCGATGGGATTGCCTGTCGGCGTGCCGAGGCCGGTGGTGAAAAGCACGACGCTTGCTCCTGCCGCCACCTGCGCAGTGACGCACTCGACGTCATTGCCTGGAGTGCACTGAAGATTCAGCCCCGGCTCGGTTGAATACTCCGGATAGTCGAGCACGGCGGTTACGGGAGATGTTCCGCCCTTTTTCGCGGCACCGGCGGATTTCATTGCGTCCGTGACGAGGCCATCGCGGATATTTCCGGGCGAGGGGTTCATGTCAAAACCGGAGCGAACAGCTTGTGCCCTCGCGGCGTAGTCGCGCATCAATTGAATGAAACGCCCCGCCACTTCGTTGCTCGTGCTACGGTTCACCAATTCCTGCTCGACGCCGCACAGCTCGGGAAATTCCGAGAGGATCGTCCGTCCGCCCAGAGCCGCGAGAATATCCGATGTGTGGCCGATGGCAGGATTGGCGGAAATACCGGAAAAACCATCCGAGCCGCCACATTTGAGGCCGACGCACAAGCGCGAAAGGGGTGCCGGAGTGCGCCGCGAATTCTCATCCATTTCCGCGAGCCCGGTGAAGGTCTTGCGAATCGCTTCCGACATCATGCGAAGCTCCGATCCGCTTTGCTGTTGTTCGAACAGCAGAAGCGGCTTCGAGAACTTTGGATCGCGCTTCTTGATTTGCTCGAGAAGGATTGCGACTTGGGAATGCTGGCAGCCGAGGCTCAAAATGGTGGCTCCTGCGACATTGGGGTGGTGGATGTAACCGGCAATCAGCGAGCAAAGATTATCTGAATCTTCCCGCGTTCCGCCGCAGCCACCCTCGTGGGTTAGGAACTTAATTCCGTCGATATTCTTGAAAACGCGGGGAAGCGGTGAAGGCGGTCCACTGGCGACCGTAGCGCCGCCATCTATTTCATTTGCGCGCCCCTTTCGATATTGACGAACGAGGTCTGCAACTTGCTGGCGGTAAATCTGCGGTGCCGCAAACCCCAACTCTTCCTCGAGCGCCTGCTTCAGCACGCCGATATTCCGGTTTTCGCAAAATACAAGCGGAACAACGAGCCAATAATTCCGCGTACCTACCTGACCATCCTTGCGCTGATATCCCTGGAAGGTAATCTTGCGCCATTGTGAAATCTGGGGAGGCATCCAGCGATACTCCTCTGTTTTTTCATGGTACGGGGCGGCCTCATGATGGGTGTTGCGAGGCGTCAAGACTTCACCCTGAGCGATCGGGTTCGTCGCTTTTCCTACTAGGACGCCATACATGATGACATCACTGCCGGGATCAAGATTGTCAGTGGCGAACTTGTGTTTGGCAGGTACATCCGTAGCCAGCGTGTAACTGGAACCGGAGTAAGCGATCGTCTCGCCCTTCTGCAAATCCGAAAGGGCTACCAGCACATTGTCTTTGGGACTTAGTTTGACAGCGAGTTCATGTTTGACTCTATTGCTCGACGTAAGCATCGTTAAGCGCCCGCTAGCTAAGTGTCTAATTTTATAAAATACACAATCCGAGCGCCCAAGCGATATAGCAAGGGGGTCAAAGATTTTCAAGATAAAAAATTCACTTTTCACATTCCAAAATGTGAGGTATAAGGTTCCCTCAGTCAGCGCTACCGATGAGTTCTAGGGCAAAGCGGGGGAGCTCTGTTACGGCTAGCACGGGGGTGGCTATGATTCGCGCGCGGCACTCGAAATCAGCTCCCGTTGGGGTTGTTTCGAAGGTTCTTCGAGTATTTGAAGCACTTAACGCGTCACCGGAAGGGCTGCAACTCAAGGACGTCGCGCAGAGAACTGGAATCAACAAGAGCACTGCGTATCGATTCCTCGCCCATCTTGAGTTCGAAGGCTACTTGTTCCGCGACGACTCGGGAACGTATCTGGTCGGGCCAAAGCTGGTGCGCTTGGGCTCTGGCGTAAGCTATCAGACGTCACTTCGCAAAATCAGCCGTCCCGTGCTTCACGATCTCTGGAAGGTGACGGGCGAAACGGTGAATCTGGGAACCCTGGACGGGCAGGACGTCTTCTATCTGGATGTACTGCAGAGTCCGCATCCGTTCCGGATGGCTTCTCCGGTGGGGTCGTGGCGTCCTGTTTATTGCACGGCGATGGGAAAGGCGCTCGCTGCGTTCCTACCACCTGAGGAAAAAGAACACGTCCTTGGCTCTATCAAGTTTGAACGGCTCACTCCTCACACGATTACGCAGACATCCCGGCTCAAACGCGAACTCGAGAATATCCGCGAGCGCGGCTACGGGCTGGATGATGAAGAGGCAACGCTCGGTGCAAGATGTATCAGCGCTCCGGTGGTAGTCGAAAATGGCAGAGTTGCTGCGGCCATCAGTGTCGCTGGGCCGGTGGCGAGAATCGGGCGCGACAAAATCCCCTTTCTCGCGAAAGCGGTGATGACGAGCGCCCGGGCAATCTCCGCTCGCTTGGACGCCTCAGCGATCGTTGAAATGGAGTTTGCGGGCAAAGAGGTTCACTGAGCAGGAATTGTTGCGACCGAGAATTCAAGTCACCGCCTGTCGTGGGATTCCGCTAAAACGTTTCAGGGGAGCCAACCTTTCGGCCTATTTATTTCAACCGCTGAAATTCTTCACGCGAATCTGTCGAATATCCTTGACTGAATTGAGTGCACTGAATTAGGTAAGTGGCGCCGTTTCCTGTGTCCGTTTTTGCAGGAAAACCGCACTGGCTATGAAACTCATCCGTTTCGGTGAGCGCGGCAATGAAAAGCCCGGCTTGCTTTTGGACGATGGCACGCGCGTTGACGTCTCTGCTACGCGGATGGATTACGACGAGGAATTTTTCGGTGGAGACGGTGTCAAACGACTGCGCCACTGGGTAGAAAAGAATGCCGGCGATCTGCCCCGGGTGGAATCGACTGTTCGTTTGGGACCCGCGATTTGCCGCCCGAGCAAGATCGTCTGCATCGGGCTGAATTACAAAGACCACGCCGCAGAAACGAAGCAGCCCATCCCGACGGAGCCGGTTATTTTCTTCAAGGCCACCAGTGCGCTCGCGGGCCCGAACGATCCCGTGATGATACCTAAAGGTGGCACGAAGCTGGATTGGGAAGTGGAACTGGCTTTTGTAATCGGAAAAGAAGCTCGCGATGTCGAGAAGCAATATGCTCTCGATCATGTCGCTGGTTACGTCCTGCACAATGACTATTCCGAGCGAGCATTTCAAATAGAGCGCGGCGGGCAGTGGGTGAAAGGAAAGAGCGCGGACACTTTTGCTCCGCTAGGGCCATTTCTTGCGACGCGCGATGAGATTCCTAGACCAGAGCATCTGGATGTATGGCTGAAGGTGAACGGCGCGATGCGGCAGAAAAGCAATACGGAACAGATGATCTTCGGCGTGGCCGAACTCTTGAGCTACGTGAGCCAATTCATGACGCTACTTCCCGGCGATGTGATCAGCACGGGAACGCCGCCGGGAGTCGCATTGGGAATGGATTCGCCGGTTTATCTGAAAGCTGGAGACACAGTGAAGCTGGGAATCGAATGCCTCGGCGAGTCGCAGCAAGAGGTTGTAGCATACATGGGATGAATACAGCGTCTCACTACTTCTATTCCTCCGGGAATTTCCTGCCACTACAGGGTTTGCTGAGAAGTGTCGAGAAATCCGACTCAAGTTTCGAAAAGTTCGCATGAAGCAGATACCGGTTTCGTTTTTACTGGGTGCGATTTTGGCCGCGAATCTCGCAAGCCTCGGCGCAGGGCAAGAATCTCAGCGCACACATGAACCTTCGCCTGCCGCGGTGAAACCCGGCGTCGTGCATTTCGAAGACATCGCCCGGCAGGCCGGAATCACGATGCAGAATTTCTATGGAAGCGACACTCATAAGGAATTCATCATCGAGACGACGGGGAATGGAAGCATCATCTTCGATTACGACAATGATGGCTGGCCGGATATTTTTCTACCTAACGGTGCGACCGTGGAGGGATTTCCGAAAGGAAAAGAGCCGACCGGCCACCTCTATCACAATAATCACGACGGAACATTCACCGATGTCACCGCAAAAGCCGGCCTCGCCCATCCAGGATGGGGCCAGGGCGGTTGCATCGGGGATTTTGACAACGACGGCGATCTAGATTTATTCGCTACCAACTGGGGCCAAAACGCGCTCTACCATAACAACGGTGACGGCACGTTCACCGACGTAACCGAGAAAGCCGGGCTGAAGACTGCGCACGACGAATGGAACACGGGCTGCAGCTTCATCGACTACGACCGCGATGGAAAGGCAGATCTGTTTGTCGCGCGATACGTGGATTTTACGTACGATTCCGTGCCGCGGCCCGGCCAGGGACAGTGGTGCCAATGGAAGGGCTTGAATGTAATGTGCGGTCCACGTGGCCTGAAAGTTCCCGTCAACGCGCTGTACCACAACAATGGCGACGGCACGTTCACCGATGTATCGAAGAAGTCCGGAATCACGAACACGTCCGGTTGTTACGGATTCACATCGGTGACGGCAGACTTCGACCACGATGGCTGGCCGGACATCTACGTAGCATGCGACTCGACTCCGAGCCTTCTCTACCACAATAATCGTGACGGAACTTTCACAGAGATCGCCAAGACCGCGGGCGTGGCTTACAACGAGGATGGCACGCTGCAGGGCAGCATGGGAGTATCGGCTGACGATTTCACCCATTCCGGCCTGCAGGATATCGTCAAGACAAATTTTAGCGACGACACCTCGACCCTCTATCTAAATCGTGGCAATAATCTTTTCGACGACGTAACACAAACCGCAGGCCTCGCCAAAATCACGAGGCTGCTCGGCTGGGGCGTGCAGTTCTTCGACTTTGACAACAGCGGCTGGCCCGGAATTTTGATCGCCAACGGGCACGTCTATCCGGAAGTGGATGGCAAAGGACTCGGCACTAGCTATCGCGAGCCGAAGGTGGCTTATTACAATCTCCGCAACGGAAGGTTCGCAGACATCACCGCGCAGGCTGGTACGGCGCTAAATGAGTTACACGCCGCACACGGCATGGCGCTCGGCGATCTCTTCAACAATGGGCGTGAAGCGGCGGTGGTGAACAACATGAACGAGCCGCCGTCGGTCTATTACAACACCGCGCCGGTCGGCAATTTCATCAGCTTGCAACTCGTCGGAGTGAAATCAAACCGAGCCGGGCTGGGGGCGGCAGTCACACTCGAGCAGGGCGCGGACAAGCGCGAGAAAGAAGTTCGCAGCGGCGACGGCTACATTTCGCAGAGCGACTTGAGACTGCATTTCGGTTTGGGCCAGGCGACCAAGGCGGACAAGATTGTAGTTCGCTGGCCCAGCGGGCTGGTAGAAACTCTGATCGACTTGCCGGTGAATCATTACTACGTGGTGAGAGAAGGCAGCGGAGTCGATGCAAAGCAAACGCGCCTGGTGAGTGGAATCACGATCAAAACCGCCAGCAGTGGATCGAAATGACCTTTCAGGACGCATTGCCAATCGAAATCATAGCAATTGCGAGAATAAGGATCCCGACGCCAGTCCAACAATAAACCAGCGCACGTTTGCTTGCTTGTTTCCATTCCCCGGTGACCGCGCCCCAGAAGATTCCCGCGATTATGTCGAGCGTCATGAAGACCGGCCAACCGACGATCCCTCCGAGCTTGCCCAGCGAAGCTGCGCCCATGCCGTAAGCCACGACGCCTCCGTACCAGAGAAGTCCTGTTAACCCGCCGAGAAACCAATAGGTAGGAGGATTTCCCTCGCGATACACGCCCCAGGTCTTATTCTTGTTGAGCAAGTAAACGCAATACACAAGATTCGATAGAAATCCGCCGGCGACGGTTAGTGACCAGATCGGATTCGCGGCCATCGAGCCTCTCGCGCCAGCCGCTAGTGCGTGAATGCGAATCTCGTCACCAAATACGAAACTAAAATTCAGCATCGACGAGAAAATCCCCGAGAAAATGCAGATCACGAGTCCAAGCCCAAACCCCGAGCGCGGCGTGCCCCCCGCTCCAGCGTCACGTTCGCGCGTCTTTCCGGCGAGCGCAAGGAAAACAAGCCCCACGAACATGATCGCAGTACCCATTACCAAATATTCACCACGTTTCGAATGCAGTTCCTCTGGATGTAGCACAGCAAGAGGGAAGAGGGATCCAAACGAGGCGGTAATTCCGAGAATGATGGCAAACCCAAGGGCCATACCGACACGAGTGATCCCAAGCCCGAAGAGCGTCGAGCCAACTCCCCACGCGACGCCGAACAGCGCGACTTTCCATAGCGTCGCTGCCGATGCCGCAAAGTAGATAAAGCGGACTTGGGGAACTGTGGCGAGGGTGATGATCCACGGAAAAATAATCAGTCCCGTCACCGCAAAGACAAGCCAGCTGTTTTCCCAACGCCATGCCGGCATTCGCTTCATCGGGGCGGCAAAGCTGCCGTTTAAGAGGCCAGCAAGCACTACAAGGGCGAATCCAACCATGACCTGTTCAGTCATCAGTTCACCTGTCGCGAGATTGCCTGTTGGGTCGACGTGATGAATGCAGAAGCGCGCACAAAATGAGGCATGCGTCTGCGGACGTCAAGCAAATCCAGTACGCGCGGCGCCGTTTCATGAGCTGAAATTCTGATTTAATTGACGGCTCCCGTCCCTTTCGCTAGATTTGCGGCGCGTTCGTTGAAACCTTGACGAAATTGTTCTGCCCGCATGGGGGAACTCGAGTGCGCATAACTTCGATTGAAATCCGCATTTGCCAGAATACCCGGCCGGCCATGTCGGACTCGGAAATGCGGTCGGGCGGCAAGTCCACATTCGATTTTCTCGTGATCACGATGAAGACCGACGAAGGAATCGATGGGCATTCGTTCGGATTCGCTGGTCGCGGCGCGGAAATGGCGGGAACAGTCGCGGCATCCGCCTTGAAGCCGTTCTTTCTCGGCAAGGACCCGTTGTCGCGCGAAAAACACTGGCAGGATTTCCGGACTTACGATCGCTGGTGGAATCACGTGCCAATTTATTCCTATGGGCCCTTCGATATCTGCCTCTACGATATCGCCGCAAAAAAAGCGGGCATGCCACTCTACAGGATGCTCGGAGCGTATCGCGACAAAGTTCCGATTTATGCCAGTTCCTTTGTGCTCTCCTCGCCTGAAGATTATGCGAAGCAGGCGGTCGAAGTGAAATCGCGTGGATGGCATGCATACAAGCTCCACCCGCCGGGCAAGCTCGCGTTTGACTTGGCCGCGTACCGCGCATGTCGCGAGGCGGTTGGCCCGGAGTTCAAGCTTATGGCCGATCCCGTGGCAGCATATTCACACGAGGAAGCTTTGCGCGTGGGGCGTGAACTCGAGAAATTGAATTATTACTGGTTCGAGGAGCCTCTTTTCGATGTGGACTTCACAGGACTCCGTAAGTTGAGCGACAAGCTCGACATTCCCGTCTGCGGAACGGAAGTTCTGGCGGGCTCGCACTATTCGACAGCCGAATGCATAGCAAGTCGGGTGGTAGATATTGTACGCACTGACGTTTCCTGGAAAGGTGGGGTGACGCCTGTGATGAAAACAGCTCATCTCGCCGAATCGTTCGGGGTGCGCTGTGAATTGCACACCACGATTTATCATCCGCTCGAAATGGTCAACCTGCACTGCTGCGCCGCGATCGCGAATTGCGAATTCTTCGAGGTACTCTATCCGCTCTCATATATGGATTTCGGCATGAAGACGCCGATTCGAGTCGATGCTGAAGGCTATGCCTATCCCCCCGAATCGTCCGGAATCGGCGTAGATTGGGACTGGGATTTTATCGAGACCTGTACGACGAAAAAGGTCTAGGCGGAGATTTCGACAAGTAGTTCCGCAGGCATAGCAAACCCAACTTTCCAGCCAGCGTTCTCGGGCTCAGGATGCGAGCGATGCGCAGCGGATTTTTGCCGACCATTTTTTTAGGGACCATGTTGAGTGCGGCAATCCCGGTCGCGGCCCAGGACATCGACAGCCTCGTCACGACGACCAATCGCAGCCCCTCTTCCGTCGCGGACCAGATAAGTGATCCTGCTGAGCGGAACGCGTTCCTCGACCTTTACAAACCTCAGGATACAGGCGCCATGTTGCAGGCTGCCAAAAGCTTCCTCCAGAAGTTTCCTCAATCCGCGTTCCTGGCGCAGGCATACGAGGTTGCTGCCGATAGCTGCTTTGACCAGGGCGACTATGCCGGGGGTTTGGCATTTGCCCGACAGTCACTCGCGTACCTGCCAGAAAATCCGCAGCTACTAGTCGCCGTTGCGGATGTTCAGGCGCGCCAGCAGCAGAACGATGACGCAATTACGAATGCTCGCGCTTCTTTGTATTTTTTCGACCGCTTTGGCCGCCCTGGTGCAATTGCAGAGAGCCAATGGCCGGATCTCAAGCGGCGCATGCGCGCCACTGCGAATTTCGCGCTGGGCCGCGCCCTGTTGCAAGAAGCAGTCGGCGGGCCGGCGGGTGAAAAGCGACAAGGGTTGCTAAGAGATGCGGCAGCGGCACTCGAGCAGGCACGTACCTTGAATGGCGCGGATTCCCAGATTGTCTATGTCCTCGGTCTTGTGCGGCTTGCAGCCGGCGATTTCCAATTGGCAGCGGAGAATTTTGGCGCGGTCTACCTGCGGAAAGACGGACTCGCCCCGAAAGCGCTCGAGCAGCTGCAGACGATTTACAAAACGCTCGACCCCAAATCTCGCGGCGACTTCGATTCGTATGTGGCGAAGGCCGCGGAGGCTGAATCGAAACATTCAGACCAGCCGATAAGGCAGGAGCCGGTCGTAGAAGGGAAGAAATTGCCGGGGTATGCAGGCTCGGATTCCTGCCGCGGTTGTCACGGCGGTATTTATCGCAACTGGTCTCAATCCGGCATGTCGAAAATGTTCCGCGTCTACGCGCCACAGAACGTGATTGGCGATTTCACTGACAACAATCAGTTCTTTGCTGGCGAGGAACCCAGATATGAGGACGGAAAGCTGCATATCGTTCGCGACGAGAAAAGCTCCCCATTCGCGCGCATGGAACTCCGCGACGGCAAACACTACTTCAACATCTTCGAATCCGACGGCCAGTGGCACAGTTACTCTGTCGATTACACGATCGGCTCAAAGTGGCAGCAAGCGTACGCGACGACACTAGCGAATGGCCAGATTCACGTGTTCCCGATTCAGTACAGCGCGCTCGAAAAAAAGTGGCTGAATTACTGGAAGGTGATCGATTCGCCTGGAAGCCCGCGTGCGGATTTGCATTTGTGGGAAAAACTCGAGGCGACGACGAGCTACAAGGCCGTTTGCGCCGTCTGTCACACTAGCCAACTGCGCAATGCCAAGGGCGGCGGTTTCGAGCCCGACAACCTCGAATACCGCGAGACGGGTATCAACTGCGAAATGTGCCATGGTCCGTCCGCCCAGCATGTAGCCTCCATGAATACGGGCGAGGAGTATAAGAAAGGGCCGCTCGATCCCCCGATCGAATTCAAAAAACTCGACAATCGCGATTTCGTGGCAGTCTGCGCGCAGTGCCACATGCAATCTGCGATTCGCACGCCCGGTCCGCACGGCGAGCTGAACTACTCCACCACCGGGACATTCTTCCTGCGCAACCCGATGGTCCCCTTCGGCGAATTTTCGCGTAAAGGGTTCTACAAGGATGGCCGATTCCGCCAGACCACATTCATCGTCGAAGCTCTCGAGCGCTCGAAGTGTTTTCAGAAAGCCGCGGTCAGCTGCGGGACATGCCACAATCCTCACGCGCACGATGAAGGTTCCAACCGCACAGCCCTCAAGTTTCGCGATGATCCGGATCAGATGTGCACCGGGTGTCACACGCAGTTTCAGGAAAAATCGAAAGCCGCTGCGCATTCGCGTCATCCGAGTGGTTCGGAGGCGAGCCAGTGTGTCTCCTGTCACATGCCGCGCATCATGGATGCGCTTCTATTCCGCGCTCGCACCCATCAAATCGACGATATTCCGAATCCCGAAATGACGCAGCGCTTCGGTCAGTCCGAAAGCCCCAACGCGTGCCTCCAATGCCATACTGAAAAAAGCGCATCGTGGGTGAAGCAACAAATCACGAGCTGGAAAGCCGCAGACTAAAGTGCGCAGCCGGCCATCGAAGCGCTACCCCATGATCCTAGGCGGTCTTTACACCGCCGCCCGCTTCGCCGTGGCCTTTGGAATCATGGTCCTTTTGTTTCGAGCGCTTCTTTTTTCCGGTAGCCGCGGCAGTCATTCGGAGCTGGAGGAAGTTCAACAGACGCCGCGGAAACCAAACAATATGGCTGTGGCGGACCAGTCTGCACCCAGCGTCTACGTAGGTTCGAAAGTTTGCGCCCAGTGCCACGCTCCGGTCGCAAGCAAGTATTCGCGCACGGATATGGGGCGTTCGATGTCCGAAATTACCGCAGCACTGCTCGAAAAAATTCCAAACTCTGCCTCCCTCGTCGACGACCGGCTGCAGAGGCACTTCGATCTTTACGTCGAGGATGGGAAGCTATTTCAGAGCGAATTTGAGAAGGGTCCGGATGGTAGCGAGGTTTTCCGGGAAACACATGAGTTGAACTGGATCATCGGATCGGGCGCGAATGGCTTTGGCGCGCTCCTAAAACGCGGCGATTTCCTGTTCGAGGCTCCCCTTTCCTTTTATTCGAAAACGCAAAGCTGGGCTCTCTCCCCCGGCTATGAGTTTGGCGACTACGGGTTCAACCGCCCTATTCTTCCTGGCTGTATTGCGTGTCACAGC
>Ga0306921_10004608_pt1 | contig 14197 bp, 12 predicted proteins | sample sta12Cox44000080_FD_203760 | JGI IMG/M metagenome (GOLD analysis project Ga0306921, IMG submission 203760) | Lab enrichment of tropical soil microbial communities from Luquillo Experimental Forest, Puerto Rico - statoxic.12C.oxic.44.000.080 (v2)... | ecosystem: Environmental > Terrestrial >... | reverse complement strand
GAGAATTCGGAGCCGGCGCTGCATGCGGTGCTGGAAACGCTCGCCACCAAACAATCGAAGCCGGTCATCGACGGCCGGATCGCCGACGTCCGCGACCGCAAGCGTCTATTCCGCCTCTTAGCTGATTTCAGCCCGGACATCGTGTTTCATGCTGCAGCGCTCAAGCACGTGCCGCTGCTCGAGGCCAACTGGGAGGAAGGCGTCAAGACCAACGTGTTCGGTTCGGTCAATGTCGCTGATGCGGCTGCGGCCGCCGGCGCCGCCGCCATGGTAATGATCTCGACCGACAAGGCGATCGAGCCGGTCTCGGTGCTGGGCGCCACCAAGCGCTTCGCCGAAATGTATTGCCAGGCGCTCGACGCGGAGTTTGCGCACCGCGCCGACGCCGAGCGCCGCGCCATGCGGCTCATTGCTGTGCGCTTCGGCAACGTGCTCGCCTCCAACGGCTCGGTGGTGCCGAAGTTCAAGGCCCAGATCGACGCCGGCGGACCGGTCACCGTCACCCACCCCGATATGGTGCGCTACTTCATGACCATCCGTGAAGCGTGCGATCTCGTGGTTACGGCGGCGAGCCATTCGCTCGGCCCCAATCGCACCGACGTCTCGGTCTATGTGCTCAACATGGGCCAGCCGGTGAAGATCGTCGACCTTGCCGAGCGCATGATCCGGCTCGCCGGCCTGGAGCCGGGCCGCGACGTCGACATCGTGTTCACCGGTGCGCGCCCCGGCGAGCGCATGCAGGAGATTCTGTTCGCCCGCGAGGAGCCGATGGTGGACGTCGGTGTCGACGGGGTGGTCGCGGCGCGGCCGGTGCAGCCGCCGCTCGATGCCATGCGCGGCTGGCTCGCCATCCTGGAGCAGGGGCTCGCCCGCGAGGAGCGCGAAGCGATTTATCGCGCGCTGCGCGATGCGGTGCCGGATTTCCGCGGCGCCGCCGCCTGAGCCATCGATTTAAGTCCTGCGATCGTATCGTGAACCGGGTGCCAGCCGGCGGCGATCAGCTTGCCGGGGTCGACACGCAGATTGCCGCCGATACGGTCCCACATATCGCTGCGGCGAATGAGCCGCAGCGGGATTTGCAGGTAGTCCGTCGGCATCGGCAGGATGAAGGACCAGCGACGCCGCTCCCGGCGCAGCGTCCCGATCACGTCCGCCAATCGCGGCGGAATTCCCGGATCGGCGACCACGTAGGTCTCGCCGATGGTGGCGGGCGTCGCGAGAACGAAGCTCAAAGCGGAGATGAAATTGTCGATGCCGAGCAACGAGCGGCGATTGCCGAAGTCCTTGACCGGCAGCGGCAGCGGCGACGCCGCGGCGCGCGCCAGTAGCCTGAAATATCCCTTCACTCCGGGGCCGTAGAGCGCGACCGGGCGCAGGATGGTGAACGGTACGCCGGAAGCACGCACCGCCGCTTCGCCGGCAAGCTTGGACGCGCCATAGGGATCGATCGGCGCCGGCGAATCGTGCTCGGTGACGGCGTGATCCGCCGCCGGCCCGCATTGCGCGCGGATCGAAGAGATGAAGACGAACTGACCGACGCTGGCCCGCGCCGCCGCATGGGCGAGCTGCGCTGTCGCCTGATGGTTGATGCGATCATAGAGGCCGGTGCCGCGGCTATGGGCGACGCCGGCAAGGTGGACGACTTGATCGATGCCTTCGAGCAGCGGCCTCCAATCAAACGTCTCCGTCAGATCCGGATGCTGCACGACCTCGACGCTGGGCCCGAACGTCGGGTCCGACCGCCGCATCGCGGCGCGCACGTGATGGCCGGCGTCCGCCAACGCCTTGACGGTGGCGCTGCCGACAAAGCCCGAGGCGCCGGTGACCAGGATGCGGCTCATTGCCGGCCCCGCGTAAAGGCGCCGAGCAGCCAGCCGACAAGGATCACGCCGACTGCAAGGGCGGCGAGGGCACTCGTGCGACCGGGCACGATCACGGTCAACGTGGCCAACACGCCAAGGCCGACATTGACGGCGAATACGCGCGCGATCAGGCCCATGGTTGAGAAGCCCTTGTCGGTGGCGCGCTGATAAAAATGGCTGCGGTGCGCTTCCCAGAACGGCTCGCCGCGCACGATACGGCGGAACAGTGTGATCGTGGCATCGGCGAGATAGTAGAGCGGCGCCAGCACGGCCGCGGCCAGATGACCGCCACCGGCCGTGAGCAGCAGCACAAAGCCGAGGATGAGCCCGATCGGCAGGCTGCCGACGTCGCCGAGAAAGAGCTTTGCCGTCGGCCGATTGAAATAGGCAAATCCGATCATGGCGCCGCCGAGCGCGAGCGCCAGCACCACCGCGTCCGATGGCAGTGCGCCCAGAAAGCCGAGCGCGGCAAACGTAGCCGCGATCGGTATCACTTCCACGACCGTCATCCAGTCGATGCCGTCCATGAAGTTGACGAGGTTGACGAACCACAAGCCGCCGATCAAAAGCAAGAGCCGCTCCAGCCACCACGGCAGTGTCGGCACGACCCGAAGCGCATCGGGCGCGGTGTATATCACGCCGGCAACAACGATCGTCTGCAGCAGCAAGCGCGGCACGACGGGCAAGGGGCGGATGTCGTCAATGGCGCCGAGTCCGGCCATGATCAGCGCCGCGACGATGATTTTCGCGAGCTGTGAATCGAACGCGATGCCGAGCGCACCCACGGTCGGCGCCAAGCCGACGGCAGCGACGGTCGCGGCAACGACGGCGATCCCGCCGCCCTGCGGCGTCGGCGTGCGATGCGATGAGCGCGCGTTCGGCTTGGCGAGCGCATAGCGCTTCAACCACGGATACGACACGACGATCAGCAGCGAGCAGACGATCGCCGCGAAGCCGACGATCGCCGCGCCGCCCACGATCCACAGTGTACCGCCACCGGCGCTCATGGCGCCAATCCGTCGCCTTGCATCATGTGCACCTAATAGAGCGGTCCCGGATCACCGACAGAGCCCGGTCTCATGCTGCCCGATCCGGGATCGAATCCGGAATAGGTCTGCGCACCGCAAGCGTCGGTTTGCACCGCGTATCGCTCATCGAGGAATTCATTGCGATCGAAGATCATGACATATGTACGCTGGTGCCCGCGATCTTGGAAGCGAATGCACACGATCCAGCCCCAGCCCTTGTTGGCTTGCACCCAGCGCGGATCCGAAATCTCGATCGGGCCGGTCAGTGGCGTCTTGCTGAAGGTCGTGCGCAGACGCTTGGCGATCGTCTGGAGGTAGTCCGGATTGAGCGCCGGCGTCTGTACGGCGTCGGTCGCCAGGCTGCCGCAGGCCGCGGTCAGCGTCAGGCTCAACAACGCCGCTGCACGGCACGCGGCGCCAACACGCGATACGATACCTCGAAGCTTCATCGGCAACATTGACGGCGGCTTAGGAAATCGTTCACACCGAGACCTTAAAGCTTTGCCGTTTAGTGGGCGGTTTGGAGGCCATTTAAGGTTTCCCGGGCATCACAGTCCCGCCACGAAAGCGGCGCAGCTGAAAGGCGAGCAAGCGACAACCGAGCGGGTGCCCGTGGGTGCCGAAGTGGGTGTCATGATAGTCCAACGGCTTTGCCTGGTCTTGCTCGTGCTTTGTCTGGGGCCTGTTCTCGGGTCGTGCAGCGGGGTCGCCGGTCTCGCGTCCGATATCTGGCCGCATTGGGCCGGCGGCGAGCCCGCGGACATCCCGCCGCGGCCCGGTAAGCCCGGTTATGACGACTATATCGCCCATCAGCAGGGTACCCCGCCGCCAGCAAGCCCCGCCGAGGCGGCGCAACCCGCGGTCGCCGCCGCAGCTGCCCCGGCCGCTCCTCCGCCCGCGGCCGAGCCCACCGCTGAGGAAAATGCGACCGTGAGGCGCGGCGGCCTGTATTAGCCGCATCGGCGCGCAGCGGCGTTACGCCAAGCCGGCGCGCAACAGATCGTGGAAATGCACGATGCCGACCGGCTTGCTGTGTTCGACCACGATCAGCGCCGTGATCTTCGATGAATTAAGGATTTGCAGCGCTTCGCTGACCAATTGATCCGGCCGAACGACCTTCGGCGCCGTGGTCATGACGTCATCGACGCGCGCCTGCAGCAGGTCGCCGCGCATGTGGCGGCGCAAATCGCCGTCGGTGATGACGCCGGCGAGCTTGCCGCCCGGCTCGGCGACGGCGACGCAGCCGAAGCCCTTGGCCGACATTTCGACGATCGCTTCCGACATCGGCGCGCCGCGCTTGATCAGCGGCACGGCATTGCCCGAATGCATGACGTTGCGGACGAACTTGAGCGCCGCGCCCAATTGGCCGCGCGGATGAAACACCCCGAAGTCCATGGCGCTGAAGCCCCTGCTCTCGAGCAGCGCGATCGCGAGCGCATCGCCGAGCGCGAGCTGCATCAGCGACGACGTCGTCGGCGCGAGATTGTGCGGACAGGCTTCGCGGGTCGCGGGCATCGCCAGGACGACGTCGGCGGATTTGCCGAGCGTCGAGTCGGCGATGGCGGTGACTGCGATCAACGCGATGCGGAAGCGGCGTGAATAGTTGATCAGGTCCTTGAGCTCTTCGGTCTCGCCGGACCACGACAGCGCCAGCATGACGTCGTCCGACGTGATCATGCCGAGGTCGCCGTGGCTGGCGTCGGCGGCGTGCACGAAGAACGCCGGCGTCCCGGTCGAGGCCAAGGTCGCCGCGATCTTGCGGCCGACATGGCCGGATTTGCCCATGCCGGTGACGATGACGCGGCCGCGGGCGTTGCGGATGGTTTCGACCGCGGCAACGAAGGCCGCTCCAAGCCCGTCGCACATGGCCCCCGCCAAGGCGGCCACCCCCTCGCGCTCGGTGTTGAGCGTGCGCAGCGCCGAGGCGATGTGCGGGCTTGCGGCCTCTTGCATCGCAGCGTCCGGGGAGCTCTTCGCACGCGTTGCCAAAGCGTTATTCCTCGCGCCTGCTATTGCTTGGCCCATGCCGCGAACGCGTCGGCAAAGGCGCGGTCGCCCGGCGGCCCCTTCTCCACCGCCATTATGGCGCGGCCGTTATTGGTATAGACGATGGGAATGTCGAACCATGCCTGGTCTTTGAGCAGCTGGATGTTTCGCTGACGGTCGGCGTCGACTGCCGACAGACCGATCAAAAAGAAGCCGTTGGTGACCTTCACCGCCAAGCCCGCGAGCGGTGTGCCACGGGCCTGCTCTTCCTTCTTCATCAGGACGCCGGGCACGCTGGCGATGCCGCCGCCCGGGAAATCGGCCGGCAGGTTGAACATAATCTCGATGGTGTGGCTCGCCGGCAGCGCCTTGTCGGTGTTACGCCGCAGCGACCATGTCACGGTCATGCGCCGCTCCGGTATTTCGATGTTGGCCCGCACCGCAAGCTCGGGCGCCAATCCGGGGCCGGGCGAGACCGTCTCGGTGCGCCAGATGGCGGAACCGACATAGCGCTTGCCTTGCGCGTTCGGAGCGCCCGGATCCTCTTCGTAGAGCACAACGCGCTGCGCCACCGCTGGCGCCGCCTGATTGCTCGACGATTGCCCCGGCGCTTGTTCCTGCGGAACGCGGCCGTCGAATTTCGGGGCGGGTGCCGGCGCCGGCGCCTGGGTGGTAGTCTGCGTCGGAGACCGCGCGGTCGTCTGCGCGATGAGGCGTTTGATATTGGGAAATTGCCAGACGAACGCCGCGGCGACGACACCGATGATGCAGGCCACCGCGGCGATCTTGATGAAGCCGCCGCTGACGCTCGTTGCGATCGAGGGGCGCGGTAGCTCGTGCTCGTAGTCGTCCTCCGCCGCTGGCCGCGACGCCTGCCCGCGGGCGGGCGACGCCGGGAACGGCGCCTCGTGATCGAGCTCGAAGGATTGCGCCAGATCGTGCGGGCGCTCGTCGAGATCGTGGGTGCCCAAGTCCTCGAGAGCGAGCTCAGGCTTGATCTCCTGATCGGCGGGCTCGTCAAAATCTTCGGTGCGCTCCAATCGGCGCGGCTGCGGCTCGTAGGTATCGCGGGTGTCACGCGCCGACTGCGCCGCCTTGGCGCTGGCGGAGCCGAGATCGTCCACCTCGCTGACCACGTCGCGGAAGCCCCTGAGCCCTTCGGGCCGTGGCGGCGAGGGTCGCGCGCCCAACAGCCGGCCGCGCGCCGTGGTCGGTGGGGGCGCCGGCTCGGCCGTTTTCGCTTCGTCGATATCCGGTCCTTCGTACGACGCTGCGGCGCGTCCGAACCGCGGCAGTTCGGCCGCGGGTGGGGGTGGCGGGGGCGCCGGCTCACGCCCTGGCGGCGGGGGTGGCACGCCTTGCGGCCGCAGTGCGGCCGGTGGCGGCGGTTCGGGCGGCGCCGGCCGCGGAGGCGGCGGCCTCAGCGGCCGCGGCTCGAAGCGCGGCTCGGCGCGCGCCTCCATGCGGGCTTCAAGGCGGGACTTGCGCGCGGCATCGGCCTCGACCTTGCGGATTGCCTCTTCGAGCCCCAGCCGCTCCCGCGTGATATCGGATTCCGAGAGCGGCGGGTCCATGCCGCGCAGCTGCGCGACCAGCGCCGAGCGCGCCCGCTCGTACAGCGCGCGGCGGGCTTCGCCGGTGCTTTTGCCCAGCCCCTCGACGGCGCGTGCTATAAGCGGTTGATAGTCGGTCATGGTTTTAGCTTACGCCGGGACGATCTAAATTTCATCGCTCACGTTTCGAACGGGTTTTGCATGAGGATAGTGTCCTCGCGCTCGGGGCTGGTCGATAGCAGGGCGGCCGAGCAGCCGATCAGCTCCTCGATGCGGCGGACATATTTAATGGCCTGGGCTGGCAGCTCCGCCCAGGAGCGGGCGCGAGCGGTCTTCTCCCGCCAGCCGGCGATGGTCTCGTAGATCGGCTCAACCCGGGCCTGGGCGTGCTCGCTCGCCGGCAGATAATCGATCTCCTTGCCGTCCAGCCGATAGGCAACGCAGACCTTGAGCTCCTCGAAGCCGTCGAGAATATCGAGCTTGGTCAAGGCAAGTCCGCGAATGCCGCTGGTGCGCACCGTCTGGCGCACCAGCACGGCGTCGAACCAGCCGCAGCGGCGCGGCCGGCCGGTGACTACGCCGAATTCCTTGCCGCGCTCGCCGAGCGTCTTGCCGACGTCGTTGAGCTGCTCGGTCGGAAACGGTCCGGCGCCGACCCGGGTGGTGTAGGCCTTGCAGATGCCGAGCACATAGCCGATGGCGTTGGGCCCGAGGCCGGAGCCGGTGGCAGCCTGCGCGGCGACCGTATTGGACGACGTGACGAACGGATAGGTGCCGTGGTCGATGTCGAGTAGCGCGCCTTGGGCGCCCTCGAACAGAATGCGCTTGCCTTCGCGGCGGCGATCGTCGAGCAGCGACCACACCGAATCCATGTAGGGCAAAACCTTGGGCGCCACCGCGGCAAGCTCGTCGTAGAGCGCCCGCGGCGCGATCTCGCTCATGCCGAGGCCGCGGCGCAGCGCGTTGTGGTGGGCGAGCAGGCGCTCGATCTTGCCGTTGAGCATCTGCAGGTCGGCAAGATCCATCAGTCGGATGGCACGGCGGCCGACCTTATCCTCGTAGGCCGGCCCGATGCCGCGGCCGGTGGTGCCGATGGCGCCCTTGCCGGAGGCCTTCTCGCGCGCGACGTCGAGCTCCTGGTGCAGCGGCAGAATGAGCGGCGTGTTCTCGGCGATGCGCAGATTGTCCGGCGTAACCGTGACGCCCTGCTTGTCGAGCGTGGCGATCTCGTTGAGCAGCGCGTGCGGGTCGAGCACGACGCCGTTGCCGATCACCGACAGCTTGCCCGGCCGCACCACGCCCGACGGCAGCAGCGACAGCTTGTAGGTAGTGCCATTGATGACCAGGGTGTGGCCTGCATTATGGCCGCCCTGGAATCGCACCACGATGTCGGCCTGCTCCGAGAGCCAATCGACGATCTTGCCTTTGCCCTCGTCCCCCCACTGGGAGCCGACCACGACAACGTTCGCCATCAGGAATTGTCCCCAATAGGCCGATGGAACCACACATGGATCGGATACTGGCCGCCGCAGCCCGAGTTTCCCGGATAATAGATGACGCACCGCGAAGCAAGGAAAAGCGTGTAGCAACAGCTCACGATATATGCACTAAGTTATTGGGTTCACTGGCTATTTGCCGTTAGCCTTATTTGCGGGATGGCACCATGAGGATGTCCACTGAGCAAACTTGAGGCCGCGGCGGCGGCCGATTGACGCAACGGCATTTGAGTCGCCAACGCAGTCATGCGGCTTCAAGGCTGGCTTACGGCGGCGCACCGCGATAGCAGCTTGCCGCGGAATTCAAAGTACCGGGAGAACGATGCCGGCCATCCCCACCGCCAAATCCAGCCGCGCCGGCCGCTGGCTGTTCGACCGGCCTTATCTGTTGCTGTCGCTGACCTCGCTGTTCTGGGCCTGCAACACCGTGCTCGGCCGCTTCGTGGTCGGGCATATTCCGCCGATGACGCTCGCCTTCGTGCGCTGGGCGGGAGCGTTTCTGATCGTCCTGCCGTTTGCCGCCCGTCACCTTGCGGTCGATTGGCCGGTCGTCCGCAAGCACGCCGGGCTGATGGCGGTCTACGCTCTGGTCGGTTTCTCGGCCTACAACACGATGGCCTATTACGGCCTGCAATACACCACCGCCATCAATGCGCTCCTGCTGCAATCGATCGGCCCGCTGTTCGTCGCGCTGTGCACCTTCGCGATGTTCGGCGACCGGTTGACGCTGCGCCAAGCCGGCGGCGTTTGCGTTTCGCTGTGTGGCGTCGTGGTTATCATCTGCCACGGCAGCCTCGCCGTGCTGCGCGATGTCGCCTTCAATCGCGGTGACATCTGGTACGTGATGGCGCTGGTCTTCTACGGCTACTACACCGCGCTGTTGCGCAAGCGGCCGCATATCCATCCGCTGTCGTTTCTCGCCGTCGGCATGGGCGGCGGCGCGGTGTTTCTGGTGCCGGTGGTGGCGCTCGAAGTCTGGAGCGGCCGTACCATGGTGCTCGACACCGAGAGCGTTCTCAGCTTTGCCTTCGTCTGCATATTCCCGTCGCTGCTCGGCTACCTGTTCGTCAACCGCGGCGTCGAGCTGGTCGGCGCCAACCGCGCCGCGCCGTTCATCCATCTCGTGCCGGTGTTCGGCTCGGTGCTGGCGATCGTGTTTCTGGGCGAGCGCTTCGAGCTTTTCCACGCCATCGGCTACGGCCTGGTGTTCAGCGGTATTACGATCGCGACCAAGAGCTGAAGCGCTCAGAACCGCAGCGTCTTAACCTGCTGCACGTTGGGAATTCTCTGCACCTCGGCCAGCACGTCCGGCGGCATCGTGCCGTCGATCTCGACCAGCGCGATGGCGTCGCCTCCGGCCTGCTCGCGGCCGAGATGGAAGGTCGCGATATTGATGCCGGCGCCGGCGAGCAGGGTGGCGAAGCGGCCGACGAAGCCCGGCTTGTCCCGGTTGGTGACATAGAGCATCGACGGGCCGAACTCGGCGTCCATGCGGATGCCCTTGATGTTGATGATGCGCGGCCGGCCGTCGGCATACACCGTGCCCGCGACCGAGCGGGTCTGCCGGTCGGTGGTCACCGCGACCGTGATCAGGCTGTCGTAGTCGCCCTCGGCTTCCCGGCGCGTCTCCTCGACGACGATGCCGCGGTCCTTGGCGACGATCGGCGCCGAGACCACGTTGATGTCCTGCAGCATGGGGCGCAGCAGGCCGGCGACCGCGGCCGAGGTCAGCGCCTTGGTGTTCATCTGCGCCACGGCCCCTTCGTAGGTGATCTGCACGCGGTTGATGCCGGTCTCGGTGAGCTGGCCGGCGAACGAGCCGAGTTTTTCGGCAAGCGCAACGAAAGGTTTGAGCTTCGGCGCTTCCTCGGCGCTGATCGAGGGGAAGTTGACGGCGTTGGAAATGGCGCCGCGCAGAAGATAATCCGCCATCTGCTCGGCGACTTGCAGCGCCACGTTCTCCTGCGCCTCCATGGTCGAGGCGCCGAGATGCGGCGTGCACACCACGTTGGGCTGCCCGAACAGGCAGCTCTGCGTCGCCGGCTCCTCGCGGAACACGTCGATGGCGGCGCCGGCGGCTTGGCCGGAACGCAGCGCCTCGCACAGCGCCATCTCGTCGACCAGTTCGCCGCGGGCGCAGTTGATCAGCCGTACGCCTTTTCTCATCAACGGCAGCGTTTCGGCATTGACGATGTTGCGGGTCTTGTCGGTGAGCGGCGTATGCAGCGTGATGAAATCGGCGCGGCGCCATAATTCGTCGAGCTCAACCTTTTCGACGCCGAGATGGATGGCACGCTCGGCCGACAGATACGGATCGTAGGCGATCACCTTCATCTTCAGGCCAAGGGCCCGGTCGGCGACGATCGAGCCGACATTGCCGCAGCCGATGATGCCCAGCGTCTTGCCGAAAATCTCGACGCCGAGGAACTTGTTCTTTTCCCACTTGCCGGCCCGCGTCGAAGCATCGGCCTCCGGAATCTGCCGCGCCAGCGACAGCATGAGCGTGATAGCGTGCTCGGCGGTGGTGATCGAATTGCCGAACGGCGTGTTCATGACGATGATGCCGCGCGCGGTCGCCGCCGCAATATCGACATTGTCGACGCCGATGCCGGCGCGGCCAATGACTTTCAGCCCCTTGGCTTTTTCCAAAAGCTTGGCGGTGACTTTGGTCGCCGAACGGATGGCGAGCCCGTCGAAGCCGTTGATGGCCTCGGCAAGCTTGTCCTTGTCCTTGCCGAGATTGGGTTGGAAGTCCACCTCGACGCCGCGGTCCTTGAAGATTTGCACAGCGGCCGGCGATAGCGCGTCGGAGATGAGGACTCTCGGGGCCATCGGATTACGCAGCCTGCGCCAGCGCCGCCTTGGCCTTGGCGTAAGACCAGTCGAGCCAGACCGTCAGCGCTTCGACGTCGGCGCGCTCCGCGGTGCAGCCGCACCACACCCGCAAACCCGGCGGCGCGTCGCGATAGGCGTCGATGTCGTAGGCGACGCCCTCCTTCTCCAGCGCCGCGGCGATGCCTTTGACGAAGGCGGCCTGCGCGTCGGCGGTGAGCCGGTTCACGGCCGGATCGACCACCTTCAGGCAAACTGAGGTGTTGGAGCGTAGGGCCGGGTCACCCGCCAGGAAATCGATCCAGGGCGTGCGCTCAACCCAGTCGGCGATGACCTTGGCGTTGGCATCGGCGCGCGCGTGGAGAGCCGGCAATCCGCCGACCGACTTCGCCCAGTCGAGCGCATCGAGATAATCCTCGACGCAGAGCATCGAGGGCGTGTTGATGGTCTCACCCTGGAAAATACCCTCTATCAGCTTGCCGCCCCGCGTGGTGCGGAAGATCTTCGGCACCGGCCACGGCGGCGTGTAGCTCTCCAATCGCGCGACCGCACGCGGCGACAAGATCAGCATGCCGTGCGCTGCTTCCCCGCCCAGCGCCTTCTGCCAGGAGAACGTCACCACATCGAGCTTGCCCCATTGCAGCGGCTGCGCGAACGCGGCCGAGGTGGCGTCGCAGATAGTGAGGCCCGAGCGGTCGGCCGCGATCCAATCGGCGTTCGGCACGCGAACGCCCGAGGTCGTGCCGTTCCAGGTGAACACGATGTCGGTTGCCGGATCGACCTTGCTGAGGTCGGGCAGCTTGCCATAGGGCGCCCGTAAGACTTTCACGTCCTTGAGCTTGAGCTCCTTGGCGACGTCGCCGACCCAGCCTTCGCCGAACGATTCCCAGGCCAGCATGGTCACCGGGCGTTCGCCGAGCAGCGTCCACAATGCCATCTCGACCGCGCCGGTATCGGACGCCGGCACGATGCCGATGCGATAGTCGGCCGGCACCTGCAACACGTCGCGAGTCAGATCGATGGCGCGCTTGAGCTTCGCCTTGCCCGGCCTCGAGCGGTGCGAGCGGCCCAAAAGTGCGTCGGAGAGGCCTTGCGCGGTCCAGCCAGGGCGCTTGGCGCAGGGGCCGGATGAAAAATGCGGCACACGTGGCCGCACGGAGGGCATAGCAGCGGTCATGATCTATCCTTCCAGATAGGCGCCCCTCGGTGGGGAGGGGTGTCCCGATGTCGGACATAAGGAAACGCGACCTGGCCGTCAAGCGCGGTTGCCAACGATTCCGTAACCTGAATTATGGCGGCCGTATTTAGCGGGGATTCACCTACAAATTCGCCGACAATCTTATGATCATTTTCTCGGTTAGCGCTCCTTGAATCGAAACTGCCGCGATCGGTCGCAACGCTGCCGCAGCGTCGGCCCTCGCAGCGGCGGATTCGCGAGAATTATCAGGGCCGATTTTAGTAAAGAATTTTGCGCGCGTCCGAGCCGCATGGCGATCGGCGCTCTTTGCAGCGACCATATGACAGCCCCGGCCAAGATCGGACTAACCCACCTTTAAGGCGCGCGGCTGAAGATCGCCGCCATAAAGGGGAAAGACGGGAAGGGGCGTCTCATGCGTCGCGTCACAATTGCGTTGCTAGCGTTGCTGTTTGCGCCAAGCGCTTTCGCAGACGATCTAAGCTGGTTCAAAGCGCCGCCAACGGTGGGCGTACCGGTCGTCAACGGCTGGGCCGGCTTCTATATCGGCGGACAGGTGGGCTACAGCAGCGCCAACACCGATTTCAGTAACTCCACGCAAGATCCGCTCGCGTTTGTGCTGCGCGAGCTGACGCTGGAGGCGGTGCAGCAACCGTCCTCGTGGCCGGTCCTCGGTAGTGCCACGCACAGCCACGCCAGCTTCGGAGGCTTCGTCGGCTACAACACCCAGTACGAGCACCTCGTGCTTGGCGTCGAGGCCAACTATAACCAGGCCAATCTTTCGCTAACCGCGCCCAATTTCCCGATTTCGCGCCTGACGTCGGCAGGCGGCAACACCTATCTCGTCAACATCACCGGCAGCGGCACCGTGACCGATCTCAATTTCGCGACACTGCGCGCGCGCGGCGGTTGGGCGATGGGCAACTTCCTGCCCTACGCCTTCGGCGGCCTCGCAGTCGGACACGACAACATGCACATTTCGGCGACCGTTTCGGGAATCGAAAATCCACAAAATCAGCCATGCACCCCCTTCCCGGCGCCAGCGACGCCGGCATGCGTGCCGTTCTCGTTCACCGGCACCGCCGGCAAGAACGGCGAGTGGCTGTACGGCTTCACGGTCGGCGCCGGTCTCGACGTCGCGCTGACGAAGAACGTGTTCCTGCGCGGCGAATACGAATTCGTCCAATTCGCGCCGGTCGACAAGGTGCAAATCAGCGTCAACACGGTGCGCGGTGGCGTGGCATTCAAGTTCTAGTGGGATTTTCGGGCGCCAGGCCCGCGCGAGAATGCGCGTCGGCCGCGCCCGAGCGAATCAGAACTTCAAGCCGGCGCCGAGGCGGGCGCTCGAGGCGTTCAGCCGGATATTAAACGGCGCAGTGAACTGAATGTATTCGAGCTCGCCGCGCAGGAAGATGTTCTGCGTCACCGCGTAATCGAGGCCAAATCCCGCCGTGTAGCCGAAGTACCACTTGCCGGTGGCCTGATCGGCGATCGTCCAGTTGCCGCCAATCCTCGCCGGCGGCGGCGGGTTACTCGGAGGCGGCGGGTTGGTGCAATCGTATGGCGTCTCCTCGCCGCAAACATTGACGTTGACGAACTTCGACGCGTTGATCTGCGCAATTGACACGCCGGCAAATCCGTAGGGCAGGAAGTTGCCGAACACCCAGCCGAAACGGCCGCGTGCCGAGGCGTAGTCGTTCACCTTGGCGGTTGCCCCGGTCGTCACGGTATACGCCGTGTCGTAGATGACTTTGTTCACGGTTTGGAAATAGCTGTGGCTTTCGACGTCGTTGATGCCGGCGTTGAAGGACGTATTCGTCAGATTGAGCTCGACGCCGACGACGGCTGACTCGAATTGGAGGTTGTAGCCGAGGAAAGCGCTGTAGCTCGGCGCCCGCGTACTCAACGACCCGAGTCTCGGGAAATTGGTCAGCGGTATGCCACTGAAGATGGAGCTCAGGCCGATGATCGTGTTTAGTTCGGAAAACCCGAGATTGGTGAAATTGGCGCTGTTGAAATCTTCGCCGATTTGCCCACCAACGTAAAAGCCGCTCCAGCGCGGGTAGTGGGCATAGCCGACCGATTGCGCGCCGCGCAGCGCATCGAAGTCGCCAGACAAATCGGCCGCGCCTGCGCCGGATGGCATCGCAAGTGTCAGCAGAGCACAGATGATCCAACGCATCGGCCGGCTTTCTCCGTCCCCGTTGGCGCGTCTTGGGCGACCAACAATCGCGCTCCGATCATC
>Ga0306921_10004603_pt1 | contig 14206 bp, 12 predicted proteins | sample sta12Cox44000080_FD_203760 | JGI IMG/M metagenome (GOLD analysis project Ga0306921, IMG submission 203760) | Lab enrichment of tropical soil microbial communities from Luquillo Experimental Forest, Puerto Rico - statoxic.12C.oxic.44.000.080 (v2)... | ecosystem: Environmental > Terrestrial >... | reverse complement strand
CCGCACTACCGTAATGACATCGTCGAAAATCAGATCGGCGAATGGGTCCAAAGCTGCCCGACTTCCGAAGGCGGGCACAACTGGCACGCCATGAGCTATCACCAGCCCACCAATCAGATTCTTATCCCGGTGGCGGAAAGCTGCCAGGAGATGAATGCGCTGAAGGTCGAGCTGGTGGAGGGAGGTGGCAGCGCCGGCGGCGCCACCCGCCGTTTCTATGAGTCCCCGGGGTCGAACGGCAACGTGGGCAAGTTTGCCGCCTACGACGTGCGCACGCTCAAGGAGAACTGGAAGATTGAGCAGCGTGCGCCGTTCATGACTGCCATTCTTTCCACGGCGGGCGGCATCGCTTTTGTCGGCGACATGGACCGCGTGTTCCGGGCCGTCGATGTCAAGAGCGGCAAGGAGCTGTGGCGGACGCGGTTGGGCACCTCGGTGCAGGGCTTCCCGTTCGCTTTCAGTGCCGGTGGCAAGCAGTACATCGCCGTATCGAGCGGCTTGGGCGGCGGTAGTCCGCGCATGGTGCCGAGCGTACTCGCCCCCGACGTCCACTACCCGGCCTACGGCAACGCGCTTTACGTGTTTGCCCTGCCAGACAAGAAATAGCCTGCGCGCCGGGCCGGCCGATGAAGGTACATGTCGAGTGTTACGCCGGGCGGAAGGCCGACGAGCGGCCGGTCCGTTTTCGACTCGAGGATCACGAGTACGTCGTCGTGGACGTTCTCGATCAATGGTACGGCCCGGATGACCATTTTTACAAAGTGCGCGCCGACGACGGCAACCTCTATATCCTCCGACACCACTCCGCGGCCGACAGGTGGAGCCTGGAATCGTTTCGGGGTCCCTGCTAGAGACTTTTAGAGACATGGCTCTTTCGAGCCGCAACCGGCAACAGGTTTTTCGCGTCTCGGGACCTGATGAATCCAAGTCTGTGGATTGCAGCGCTTCTAGTACCGTTTTCGGTCGCGTTGCCTGCTCAGGACGCAGGCGCTACGCTTTCGGGCATCATTATGGGTCCTTCCGGGGCGGTCCGCGACGCCAAGGTCACCGTCAAGAACGCGGCTACAGGCCGATCGACGGACGCCCAAACCGACGCTTCCGGTTTCTACACGATGTCCAACCTTCCCCCGGGAGACTACGAAGTCATTGTGTCCGCGGAGGGCTTCCACCCGCAATCGGCCCAAGTGACACTCGCGGCCGGAGCGCGGCTGAGGTCGGACCTTTCCCTGGCGGCCACCGGGGCGCCTTCACTCGAGGATCTCGGTTTCACTTCCGGCGAGAGCCAGGGAAGTACGGCGGAACAGTCGCGGCTGAACCGGCGTCGCACATGCTGAAGGTCCATCAACGGCTGGGCTTAATCACAGCCGCCCCCATGCTCGCCACGATTCTGACGGCTCCCGGGGGCGGCGGGCCGGCACGGCACCGCCTCCGGCCGCGACCTCCACGCCACGCTCGGCGCGGCGACGGCCGGAATGTATTTTACCAGCGCCGGCTTTTCGCCCTTCGCACCGAAGATTCCGGGGACTACACCCCATGGGCAGATCCGGCTGCACAAGTTCTTGGCCTGGATCCATGGCCCGGGAATGATCCTTACACCGGCATTGGGCGCTATGGCCTTCGAGCAGCGAAGCAAGGGAGAGAAAGTGCATGGGATCGCATCCGCCCACGTGGTTGCCGCAACCACAGGCATTGCCTATGGGCTGGCGATTCTGGCGGTGTCGGTCCGATTCTAAGCGTCATGAACCGATTTCTCTGGCGAGCCTTGCTCGCCTGCGCGCGCTTCCGATGGGGATCCTGGCCGACGGCCAATGGGTTCTCGAACAGTCCACGCTCACCTATCACTTGTCGCACCCGCTGCATGAGGTCAATGGCGTCAGCCACGCGGCTCGCGGTAAGGGAGTTTGCCCCGCCGGCCAATGCGATTTCCTGATCGCGGTCGCCTTCAAGTCGTTTGACTCCGGCGACAGCAACCGCGACCTTCATATGCTTCAAGTGACGCGCGGCGGCGAGTTTCCCCTGATCACCGTGGCCTGCACATACCCGAAGAAGCCTCTTTGGTCCCAACCATCCTTGCGGACCTCAAGATCCAGTTCGCTGGCCAAACCGCCCACTACCGGCAGGTCCCCTTCGAGCGCCTGAGTCAAGGGAGCGCGGTCAAAATCAGGGGCACGATTCCAGCCACCATATCCGATTTCAAGATCGACCCGCCGTCGCTATTGACGTTCCCCATTAAGAACGACATCCCTATCCGTGTGGAAATGACGTGGCGTCCCATGTGACAAGAGCCGACCGCCGGTAGGCTCGGAAATCGGAGTTGAAAGGAACTCCGTTGCGACGGCATTTCTCGGTATCACGGCCCGAAACGGAGGCGGAGCGATTTGGGGGCTTCCGCCGTTAGGCGGGCAAGTCCCGAACGCGGCCGTGCAAACTCAGGAGGTGCTTCGTGAAAACTCACAGTGGTCTCGATCCGCTTCTCCGGCTCTGGTTCTTTCTCCTCGCAGCAGCACGCATCGTCGTTCCGGCGCTCGTCCTGGATGTTCTTCCAGCCGGTCAGGCGGACAATGGCGAATCCGCGGTTGCCACCTACGCGCACGGCACCTTGCATGTGACGGTTCCCTACCCCGGGGGTCACGCCGGAGCGGGGCTGCTCGCAATCAGCGTGTTGGATCCGGAAGACCACGTTGTGGGACACGTCACGCGCGACGTAATGGCGGCTACCAAAGGGGGATCCTGGCTGGCGGACCTTTCGCTCGCCCGACCGCTCGCAATCGATGACCTGGTGTGGCACCGCTTGCGTTACCAGTTCACTTTCAGAGGCCGGAAAGACGCTCTCATCGACGCCACTGAATCCATTTCAGGGATCCTGTCGATGCCGGTGCTGCACATCATCGGGCAGCAATCCTATCAGACCCGAGGGCCGGCGGCGGTACGGGTGGTCGCGACCGATTCGCAGAATCGGTCCATCGCCGGCCGCAGCACGCTTCGCATCGACTTGCTGCCAGCCGAACCCAAGCCGAACCTGCTCTTCACCGGGTTGCTCGATCGGCGTGGCACCGCGGAAGCACAATTTCGTTTGCCTCCACGGCCGCCGGGGCGATACGGATTGCGGTACACGGTGGACACGCCCATCGGGTCGGCTGAGTACACCCAGCCGGTGCGTCTCAAAGACCAGGTTTCTATACTCCTGACCACAGAAAAGCCGATTTACCAGCCCGGACAAACGATTCACGTCAGGGCCCTGGCGTTAGAGGGCTCCGAGCACCGAGCGGCCGCCGGCCGCAAGCTGACCCTGGAGGTGGAGGATTCGCGGGGCAACAAGGTTTTTAAGAAGGCGACCCAGACCGACTTGTTCGGCGTGGCTTCGGCGGAGTTCGGCCTGGCCGACGAAGTCAACCTCGGGACCTACCATCTGCGCGCCCTCCTGGCGGAGGCCGACGCGGGCACCAGCAAAAACGCCGAGATCGCGCTCAATGTGGAGCGCTACGTGCTGCCGAAGTTCAAGGTCGCGGTCGATTTCACCAATGCCAAGGCGAAACACGGCTACCGGCCCGGCGATCACGTGACCGGCACCGTCCGCGCGACCTACTTCTTCGGAAAGCCGGTGGACGGCGCCGTGGTCACCGTCAAGGCGTCCACCGTCGATGTGGCCGTGAACGAGCTCGGCGCGGTCGAAGGAAAAACGGATGCCGACGGCGTTTCTCATTTCGACCTCCGCCTGCCGGATTACTTCGCGGGCCGGCCTCTCAGCCAGGGAGCGGCGCGCGTGCTGGTCGAAGCCACGGTGAAGGATTCCGCCGCTCATTCCCAAACTCGTGGAGAGCTTGTCACCGTCAGCGAATCGCCACTTATCCTCACCGCTGTGCCCGAAAGCGGCAAGCTGATTCCGCACCTCGAAAACCAGATTTTCCTGCTGGCCTCGTACCCGGATGGGACGCCGGCGGCTGCCGAGCTCCGGGTTGACGCCGCAGGCGAGGCGACCGAAAGGGTAACCACCGATGAGGGAGGAGTGGCGCTGATCCGGCTCAAAGTGGGCGGGGCGAGCGAATCGCTGCACATCGAGGCCAGCGATTCCCGGGGCGACCGCGCATCGGCCACCGTGCCACTCGAAAGCCGCGGCGGGCTCGACCAGATACTTCTGCGGACCGATCATGCGGTCTACCGCGCCGGGGACCGCATCCGAGTTCACGTCTTGTCGACAAAACCCGCTGGCTCCGCGTATGTGGACATCGTCAAGGACGGCGAGACCGTCGCGACGCGAGATATGGACATCGTGAACGGCCAGGCCGAGCTGGCCTTCACCGCCACTCCACAGCTCGCAGGCACACTCGATATCAACGCCTATGTGTTCGGCCGGGACGCCCGGCCGGTAGCGGACCACCGGCTGGTATTCGTCGAACCTGCCGACGAGCTAAAGATCCAAACCACCTCGGACGCCCCGGCCTACAAGCCGGGCGATGACGCGCGCATCCGGTTCCGTGTGACGAATGCGCGAGGCGAAGGCGTTTCAGCCGCCCTGGGCGTACAGGTGGTGGATGAAGCGGTTTTCGCGCTGGCCGAAAAACAGCCTGGCTTTGCCAAGGTCTTCTTTTACCTGGAGCAGGAGGCGATGAAGCCGCGCTATGAGATTCACTCGATCGGGATGGCGGAAATTGTCGAGCCCGTCGCGACGGAGCGTGCGGCCGAGCGCGACCGCGCCGCCCGCGCGCTGTTTGCAGCCACGGAAATGGTGAACCCGAACCGCTTCGAGACCGAAGTCGGCCACAGCGTACTCGAGACCAGATCCGCGGACTACGCCGTTCGCTATCGCGCGCGTCTCTCCGACGACGTGCGCGAACAGCTGAAGCGCGTGTATAAACAGGGTCAAGACCTCACCCAGGCGGCCGCAACACGGCTTCGCGATCCCTGGGCGACAGGACTGCGGATCGAGCATGCGCCCTGGGCTCCCCAGAATACCTATCTGGTGCGGAGTGCGGGGCCTGATAAGCGATTCGATACCGCCGACGATATTGCGCTCGTGGCGCAGATTCGTTCAAACTCGCCGACGGTCGTGATCTACCCACAACCACCCTCGGAAAATCGCTTTGGCGGAAACGTGATGTTCCAGCAGGGCGGCGCTCGACCGGACACGGGCGGTGGCCTCGTCGGAGTCCGACAACGCGTCGGAGCCCAAGAAATAGCGCGGTTTGCGAACGTGCCCAGCCCGGCTCCGGCTCTGAGCTCGGCAACGGTCGCGAAAGAGGTGTCGGTCGCGGAGACACCGCGCGTGCGGTCGTATTTCCCGGAAGCGCTTTACGTCAATCCGGAAATCATCACCGATGCCGACGGGCGTGCCAGCGTCTCGATTCCTCTGGCGGATTCCATCACGACGTGGCGGATGGCTTTGATCGCCTCCACCCCTGGCGGCCTGCTGGGTAGCGCGAGCTCGAGCCTGAAGGTCTTCCAGGATTTCTTCGTCGACCTCGATCTGCCGGTCAGGCTGACTCAAGGCGACCGAGTCTCGATTCCCGTGGCCGTCTATAACTACACGAGTGTACGCGGAAGTATCGACCTCAAACTGCAATCGGCCGACTGGTTCTCGCTGGTGGACGACGCCCCTGAGAAGAGACTCGCGGTGGATTCCGGCCGCGTGGGTGGAGCGCAGTTCACGCTCGAAGCCACCCGCATCGGCAAATTCAAACTGACGCTCGCCGCGCGTATGAACGGGGCGGCCCAGCGCGCCGATATCGTGGTCCGCGAAATTGAGGTCGTGCCCAACGGCCGCGAGGAGAACCTGGTGTTCAACGGCCGCCTAGAAACGTCCGCCCAGCACAAATTGAATTTTCCGGCGGGCGCCATTCCCGACGCCAGCCTGGTTTTCGTCCGTCTGTATCCCGGCCCGCTCAGCCAGGTGATCGAAGGCATGGACAGCCTGCTGCGGATGCCATTCGGCTGCTTCGAGCAGACTTCTTCGGCCACGTATCCGAATGTGCTGGCGCTCGGCTATATGAAGCGCACCAACAAGCTCACACCTGAGGTCCACGCTAAGGCGGAAGGATTCATCGCGACGGGTTACCAGCGCCTGCTGACTTTCGAAGTTCCGGGCGGTGGGTTCTCCTGGTTCGGCCAGGCGCCCGCCAACAAGATTCTGACTTCGTACGGCCTGATGGAGTTCTCGGATATGGCGAAGGTCCACGAGGTGGACCCGCGGCTGATCGAACGGACTCGGAGCTGGCTGACTTCCCAGCAGCAACCCGACGGAAGCTGGAAGCCGGATACCTCATTCATCAACGAAGGCGCCACCAACCGATACAACTCCGACCTCGTCCGCATTACGGCGTACATCGGCTGGGCACTCGAGAATACCGGCTTCGAGGGGCCGGCGGTCGAAAAGGCGCGGAACTTCGTGGCCGGCCGCATGAGCGACCCGAATCGAAAGCTGGATCCCTACACACTGGCGGTGGTCGCCAACTTCGCGGCTGATTCCGGCAAGGATCGGGAATGGACGGATCGTGTGATGGAGTTGCTGTTGAGCGCCCGCACAGAAAAAGATGACCTGGCGTGGTGGAGCTCCGAAGAGACCGGCGTTTTCGCCACCGGCACCAGCGCCAGCGTGGAGACGACGGGTCTGGCGGTACAAGCCCTGCTCAAGTACGGTAAAGGCGCGGCGATCGCCGCCAAAGCGCTCCGCTACATCGCGGCCAAAAAAGATGCTGCCGGCACCTGGGGCACAACGCAGGCGACCATCATGGCGTTGCGCGCGTTGTTGCTCTCCACCGAGAAAGGCGCGAACGATGTGCAGGGGACCCTCGAGATTACTCTCAACGGCCGCGCCGTTGAGGCCCTGAACCTAAACCCGGAGAATAGCGACCTGTTTCACCAGTTCGTCTTCCCTCAGATCGACCCGCGCAGCGCGAACACGGTGGCGCTTCGGTTTACGGGCAGCGGCGGTCTGGCCTACCAGGTGGTGGGCCGCTATTTCGTCCCCTGGGGCCAACAGCCGGACCATGAGCCTCTCTCAATCAACGTGGCCTATGACCGCACGCGCTTAGCCGAGGATGACATCGCCACGGCTACGGCCACCATCAAGAACAACCTGACAAAAGCCGCGAATATGGTGATGGTGGACCTCGGAATTCCGCCTGGATTTGACCTCGCGAGCGAAGACCTTGAGCGCTACCAGGAAAAGAGCGCCAGCCTGAGGAGCGGCCGCTTGCAAAAGTTCACCCTCACCGCCACGCAAGCGATTCTCTACTTCGACTCCTTCGCCCCCGGTGAAACGGCTACCGTAAAGTTCCGCTTGCGCGCCAAATATCCGATCCGCGCACGAACCTTCCAGTCGCGCGTATATGAGTACTACGAGCCCGAGGTCCAGTCCGTCGCGGCCCCCGTTGAACTGGAGGTGGACCCGCATTGAGACCGCGACCGCGGTCCCTGAATAAGCGCCTCGAGGCGAGCAAGTGTCCTCGTGACAACGCTGATCCTGGCCCACGTCGAGCTTCGCCGGAGTGCCTGCTTTTGTATGTAGGTACCGCGATTGAACGCCACACGCGGGAGCTTGAGTGCGGAATCCTGCGAATCCACGCCGATCGGCGGAATTGAGCGGATTTTGCTCCAGGCACAGATGCCCGGTGAGCGGAGGTTGAACTTACGGCACATCCCGGGCCCGAACCAACGCTCCAGCCGAGCAACCAGCCGGTGAATTTTCGTCTGCCTTTCACTAAGGCTGAGCCATCTCGAGACCCTCGTGGCAGATTTCCAGCGCTTCAATCGCCACGTCGTTGCTGCTTGCGACCAGATCCGGCCCGGTCCATTTGCAGGGCCAGCCGCGGTGGAATTTCCAAATCACCACCGGCTGCCGTTTTTCGTCGAGCAGCGCGATGGTTCCATCGGCACGAATGACCTGGCCATTCATCGCCGCTGCCAGCCAGTTCCAGAATGTCGCGTCGCCGATCACGCCGCGCTTCAGGACGAGATTCGAAAATTTTTTCAGGCCGGGAAGCTTGCGCATGGTGATGTCCTCGCTGCCGGTCCGGTATTCGATGACGCTGATATCCACTCCCAAACCGGAGATCTCGGAAAACGAGCCCTTGACCGCTTTGCCGTCGTCACTGATTCCGACGATGGTGATTTCAAAGTTACCGGCAGGGTACGGGTCGTTGCGAAATACGGGCATGTCTATCCTCTCTCAAAGCCTTCGACCGACAACTCCATCGTTTCTACAACCACACTCGGCGTGACCGCGTTGAGCGCCGATAAGGCATAGCGCACCGGTTGCGCAGCCTTGCATTTCCAGCGGATCTGCGGCGTGCCGCGCTCGTCGAGCAGAACCACCGACAAGTTCTTCGGCGCCGGCTTTCCGAGCGCGCTCTGTTTCCACCACTCACAAAGCTGGCGGTCCACACTGGCACCTCGCTTCAGGATGAGGTGGGTGAGTTGCTCGCGCCCGGCCGCAATCGTCGCCTCCGGGAAAAGCACTTCGGTAAAATCGCTGGCCGAGAAGCCGTCAATCTCGACGAGAAATCGCGCTCCGCTCAACGGATCGGCTGGGGCCATATCGGAATAGGTTACCAAGCATCAGACGCCCCTCAGCCGCCGCCTCCCCCTCCCCCGCTGGACTCGTGTCCCCCGCTGGACTCGTGTCCCCCGTTGAACTCCTTGACAACCGGCAGGTGCGTCCTCATAATAGCCAGCCATGACCGTTAAGCCGTGCCCTTCGCGCCGGGCAGTTCTAGCGGGACTGGCCGGCGTCGGTGCCGACCTCTTTTGGCGCGGCGGGAAACAGTCCGCGCGAGCTCAGGCAGCAAATCCTCGGCGGCTCGACTTGCACCACCACTTCGGGACGCCGGCCTGGGTCCGCATGACGAACGAAAAGAAATCTCAGGGCTATCAGGTCTGGCAGCCGTATACACCGGCCAAAGCGATTGAGGACATGGATCGGGGGGACGTGGCAGTCTCCCTGCTCTCGGTCACTACGCCCGGCATCTGGTTCGGCGATAAGGCGGAGACGCGCCGGTGGGCGCGCGAACTGAACGAGTACGGCGCGAGAATGGTGTCCGACTACCGAGGCCGGTTTGGCCTTTTCGCGGTTCTGCCGCTGCCCGATGTGGACGCCAGCCTCCGCGAGATCGAGTACGCTTTCGAGACGCTCAAGGCCGATGGTGTCGGTCTGCTGAGCAGTTACGGCAACCGGTGGCACGGCGACCCGGAGTTCGCGCCGGTCTTCCGAGAACTGAACCGCCGCCGAGTGGTGGTCTATACCCACGCCTCCGCGCCGCCCTGCTGCCAGAACCTGCAGCCGAACATCAATGAGACCACGATCGAGTACAACACCGATACAAGCCGAACGATCATCAGTCTGATCGAGAGCGGCCGGGCGACCGAGTGCCCGGATATCCAGTTTATCTTTTCCCATGCCGGTGGAACGATACCGTCGCTGGCGGGGCGTTTCCTGGGCGCGGCCGCCAGCGCGGAGAGCCTGGCACAGGCTGCGCCGCCAAACTCCCGGCTCTACCACTTGCGAAGGTTCTATTACGATACGGCCGGGTCGGCCAACCCAGTGCAGATGGTTTCGCTGAAGATGATCGTGCCGACGACGCAAATCGTATTCGGGACCGACTTTCCGTTCGGCCACAGTGCGGCCGTTGCCCAGGGCTTGGAAACGTCGGGCTTTCGGGCAGAGGAACTCCGCGGCATCGACCGGGAAAACGCGCTGCGGCTTTTGCCCAAGTTCAAGGCATAGATGGGCGACGCCCGGATTAGGGCGCCACGTCAACACCGGCTAGCTGGGCACGTTCAAGCGACGCCTTGACCAAGCCGGAGGAGCGCGCCAGATCGAGGAATTGGTTGAGGGCCTGCAACAGGGCAGGGCTTCCCTTGAGCACCACGATCGCCTGTCCGACCACCAGAAAGTCATCGCTGAGGACGCGCAGCTTGGGAGCATGTGCCGCCGCGTCCACCATGCGCTGACGGTTGGCTCCGAAGGCATCGAGCTCACCTGTCAGCAGCAGCGTTTCCAACTCGGTTTCGGAAGGCATGGTCTCGAAGATCCGGACCTTGCCGTTTTTTAAGTTCTCGCTGAGGTAGAGCTGCTGGCTTTGACCCTTAACCGCGCCCACGCGCGCGCCGGTCCGATCCACGTCAACAGACGTTTTGAAGTCCGAGTTTGTTCGAACGATGTAGCTGTTGTGCATCAGAGCATAGGGACGCGAGAAATCGACTTCGGCGGCGCGGGCAGGATCATACGCGAGAAAACCGATGTCGGCCTTATGCGCCTCGAGATTGTCCATGACTCGGCGGGCATCGGGCGCCGGCATGATCGTGTACGGCACGTTCAGGCGACGCGCCAGATCCTTGACCAAGTCCGCCACCGGGCCGGTGATGGCGCCGGTGGCGCGGTCGACCTTTCCCTGCACCGGATTGCTGCCCAGGAAGGTTGCGCGCAAGGTGCCGGTAGGCGCCAGATCCGCTGCCGCTAAGGGTCCGGCGGCAAGGAGCACCACCAGAGGATACGCTCGTCGGTCGATATGTCTCATGACAGGCCTCGCTTTCGGGGCAACTGGGCCGCCTTCGCGTCAAATGTGTCGGTACGCGGTTCCAGGTCATCCCAGTCTACCGGACAAAAAACGCCAAGAAAAGACCGTTGACAAACGATGCAAAAAGGAGGATCGTCTTCGCCATGAGCGCCAGGATTTGACAGACCGAAAGTGGGACTCTAAGCTTGGTGAATAGTCCATGATCCGCCGCCGACATCGGAGAGCGCAGCTTCTGTGCCTCCTTTTGTCGGCCGGTGTTGGATCGCTTTTCCAGGCGGGCTCGCGCCGCCTCGCGCGCAGCATACCCCCGGGCGGCGCGACGGCTCCCGACTGCTGCCGCCGTGCCACCGTGGGCGTTGCCTCCGCTCAGGAGAATCAGTCGCGACCATCGGGGGGCGACGTCATCCCTTTGCGCCAGGTGTCCGACCCGTATCCGGTATTTAATGGCATCGCCATCGATCCGGTCAACAACGTGGTCGCGATGAGCGACGTGAACAGGAAAAGCCTGCTGAGTTATGACCGGACGGCCGATTCGAGCCGCAGCGGGATCACCTCTCCCCGCCGTCAGGTTTTCGGAGCGCTGACGAACATCGGCTTCATCGCCGGGGTGATGCTGGATCCTCCGAGACGGGAGATCTACGCGGTCAACAACGACATCGAAGACACGATGGTCGTGATGCCCTACGAAGCTCAAGGAAACGCCGAGCCCGCCCGCATTCTTGCGATTCCCCATCAGGCGTGGGGACTGGCTATGAGCCGCAGAGAGGACCAGATTGCCCTTACCGTCGAACTACAGGAGGCGGTCGTCTTCTATAAGCGCGAGGCGCGAAACGTCACACCGCCTTTGCGCTCCATCCGCGGCGTAAACACCGGCCTGGCAGATCCGCACGGGATTTTCTGGGACGACCGCCACAATGAGATCGGGGTCGCCAACCACGGCAATTATCGCGGCCTGATCAAGGATGTCGGCGCGGGCTGCGTCCCCGCCGGCTCGGCCGATCCCGAAGGGGGCGTGGTGCTGCCCTCATCCATCACGATCTATTCGGGAGACGCCAAGGGCGACGTTCGCCCGTTGCGCACCATCCAGGGAGAGAAAACGGGGCTCGATTTTCCGATGGGCCTGAGCCTTGATGAAGAACGCGACGAGATTGCCGTGGCCAATAACGGCGGCAACTCGGTGCTGGTATTCTCGCGGACTGCGAAAGGCGACGCCGCGCCCGCGCGAGTCCTCAGTGGAGAAAGGACCGGCATCAACCGGCCCATGGGAATCGCCATTGACGCGCGAAACGATGAATTGTGGGTCTCCAATTTTGGCGATCATACGGCGCTGGTTTTTGATCGCCAGGCAAGCGGCAACGCGGCTCCGAAGCGCGTCATCCGGACCGCACCGGCTGGGACGCCCACGCCGGGCTTCGGCAACCCCCAAACCATCGCCTACGACAGCACGCGGGACCAGATCCTCGTGCCCAATTGAGTGGCGCAGCCGCGCGTCGCGGCGTTCGCCAGGATGGCGAACGGGGACATGGCGCCGGCCCGCGTCATCACCGGCGCCGCCACCAAGCTGGCGCGGACGGTCCATGGGATCGCCTATGATCCAGATCACGACCTTATTTATGTGCCGAACCCATTGGCCGATGCGGTGCTGGTATTCCGCGGAAACGCCACTGGGGACGAGCCGCCGATTCGAACCATTCAGGGATCGTGCACGCGCCTGGTGGTTCCTCACGCCGTGAGCCTCGACCTGGATCACCACGAGCTTCTGGTCGCCAGCCTGAGCAACCGGACGATCGCCGTGTTTCCCTGGAACGCGAACGGCAACGTCTCGCCGGTCCGCTACATCAGCGGGCCCAAAACGCGACTCGGTCACGTAGTAGGTCTGGGGGTAGACACGTCGTCGAATCTGTTGGCTGTGGCCAACTCCGAGGAGATCCTCATCTTCAACCGTACGGATAACGGCGACGTCGCGCCTCTCGGCGAGATCAAGGGCCCGCACACCGGAATCGGCGACGAGCCCTGGGAGCTCCAGATGTACAAGAGCCAGATTTTTTTGGCGACTTCGAACCACCTGCATACCAACCTGTATTCCGGCGTGACTCTGAAGGAAGGCTATCACAAGCCGCCCGAAGACCCGTGGCTGAATCCGGAGCTGGGCTTTATCGGAGTCTGGAATATTCGGGACCGTGGGGACGTACCGCCCCACGCCTTTATCAAGGGGCCGTTCAGCCAGATCCTGCACCCGACCGGTCTCGCGCTCAACCCAAACGACGGCGAGATCTATGTGACCGACAGCATCCGGAACGGCCTGTTTACGTACTTGGTGCCGGATTTCTTCTAATCGCTCCCGGAGGGCTGGGCATAACATGAAGCACAGTGTGAATCGCATCCTTACGACTCACGTGGGCAGCCTGCCACGGCCCACCGATCTTATCCAGATCTACCGCGAGCAGGCGCCGGCCGCAAAACTCGCCTCGCGGCTCGCGAGCGCGGTCGATGAAGTGGTTCGCCACCAGGTCGAAGCCGGCATCGACATCGTCAACGACGGGGAATTTGGCAAGCCTATGTCCGATGAGGTGGACTACGGAGCCTGGGCGTTCTACATTTACCAGCGACTGAGCGGCTTTGAAATGCGGGATCCCCCCGCCGGCAGTAGCAACCTCAATCGCATCATGCAAGCCAGCAAGGACCGCTTGGATTTCGCGGAGTTCTACGAGACGGGCGAGGCCGGAATGCGCCCCGGTGCGCGTCCGGTTCCGATGAATACCGGGCCGATCCGATACACGGGACACGCGCTCATCGAACGGGACATTCAGAATCTAAAAGCGGCCCTCGCCGGCCGGCCAACCGAAGAGGCTTTCCTGACGGCGGCGGTGACCGGTGTGACTGGCCGGGCCGGCGAATACTATCAGCACCCGGAAGAACAGGCTGCCGCCGTGGCGGAGGCGATGCGGGAGGAGTACAAAGCGATAACCGATGCCGGGATCCAGGTCCAACTAGACGATCCGATCATCGTCAACGTTTACGAGTGGCGGTTTTCGATGAGCGGGGACAAGGCGGCTTTTCGAAAGTGGGCCGAGTCTCACGTCGAGTTGGTCAACCACGCCCTCGCCGGCATACCCGAAGAGAAGGTCCGATACCATATCTGTTGGGGCAGCTGGAAAGGCCCGCACACGACCGATCTGCCGCTCCGCGATGTGATCGACCTGATGCTGAAGGTGAGAGCCAGCCAGTACTCGGTCGAGGCCGCGAACCCCCAGCACGAGCACGAATGGAAGGTCTGGAAGGACGTCAAGCTTCCTCGAGCGAAGGTAGTAATCCCAGGGGTGGTGACCCACAAGACGAATGTGGTAGAGCATCCGGAGGTGGTCGCCGACCGCATCACGAGGTACGCCGAGGCCGTGGGCCAGGAAAACGTCATCGCCAGCACGGACTGCGGCCTGGGCGGTCGCATCCATCCGCAAGTGGCGTGGGCCAAGTTACGTGCCTTATCGGCCGGCGCTGCGCTGGCGAGCCGCCGACTCTGGGGGCGAACGACTTCGGCGTAGATTCCAGGGCAGCACCTACCGATGCCACTTCACCCGTGGTGCAATTCCCGCTCGAAGTGTTTCTTGATGTCGGGGTCTTCCTCGTTGACCTCGATCTGTTCGACCTTGAGGGGGAAGCCCAGCCGGATCGGAAAATCGCCCTCGGTAATCGCC
>Ga0306921_10004602_pt1 | contig 14209 bp, 16 predicted proteins | sample sta12Cox44000080_FD_203760 | JGI IMG/M metagenome (GOLD analysis project Ga0306921, IMG submission 203760) | Lab enrichment of tropical soil microbial communities from Luquillo Experimental Forest, Puerto Rico - statoxic.12C.oxic.44.000.080 (v2)... | ecosystem: Environmental > Terrestrial >... | reverse complement strand
ATGAGTTCGAGGATGCCGGAGAAGGAGAGGTCGTCGCGAACGACCTGGGTGAAGAGGGAGGAGTGGGGTTTTGCGGAATCGGAGCGCGGTGCGAAATCGGCAACGGCGATGCGGGGTTTTTCGATGCCGAGGCCGGTGCCGGCGCGGAACCAGTCCTGGGAGGAGGCGGGAGAGGAGAAAAAAAGGAGAGAAAGGAAGGAGAAGAATATTTTCGCCACAGAGGACACGGAGAACAAAGAGAAGAGAGAAGAGGTTGAATATCGATTCGTCACGGACAAGAGTGCCTCCAAGTTGGTGAACGAGAAACTGTTTTCACGGGCCTATCGCCTCGGTACAGGGACAACCCAAGAGCGGACCGAGCCGAAAGGCTGGCCCAACAACGAACCCAAAGAGCACAGACAAGAGTGTCTGTGCCACAAGAGAGTTTGCGCCACGTCATTTGGACAGGCCCAGGTCGAAGTCGAAAATGACGTCGACGTAAGAGCCGGAATAATCGCTGGGAAGGGCTGGGAGCCTGTCAATGCTGAGCAATGCGCGCTGGGCAGAATTATCAAAGGAAAGATTACCACTGGATTGCGCGAGGCGAATATTTTTAATCGTGCCATCGCGGTTGATGGTGAAATTCACGACGGCGTGAGCGCGGCGCGCGGCGCGGACGGAAGGATCAATGGTGGTCTGGATCCAGTTCTGGTTGATAGCGCGTTTGACGGCTTCAATGTACCAGCCGTAGCGGCTGGCGAAATCGCCGCCGCCCTGGCCCTGGACGGCTACGCCGCTGGAGGGAGCGCCAGGGACGGAAGAGTAGCCCGAGGGGAGATTCATCTGGCCGCCCTTGCCGTAAGGAACCGCGTTATCGGGTGGGGCTGTTTTGCTCTCGAAAGTTTTGGAAGGCTTGGAAACGGGGGGAGGTTTTTCTTTTTCGAATTTCGGGATTTCGGCGGCGTCGGTTTTGGGCTCGGGCGGTTTCGGCCTCTGTTCTTCCTTGTTGAGGCCCTTGGTGGGATCGACGGTGTTGCTTTCCGGAGAAGTGACGGTGGGCTGCGGCATAGGAATGCCTGCACTACTGACGAGGCTTACCTTCACGCCAGAATCACTGCCGCCCACACCTCCCCAGGCATCGCCGCTGCGCTGAAGCCAAATGCCGACGAGGAGAGCGGCGGTGATGCCGATGTGGAACCAGGCTGAGTAACCGAGGAAGCGATTGAAGCTCAGGTCGTCCGTGTTGTAGGCGACGTGTTGCATAAGTTTACCGGGCGCGTGCTCGCTCGGAGATCGGTTCCGTGACGATGCTGACGTTGGAGATGCCGGAGACCCGCAGGGAATCGACGACAGTGGCGAAAGCGCCAAAGGGAACCGTCTCGTCGCAGCGGAGGAAGACGGCATCGCCAGGATGCTTGAGCTGCTTTTTGATTTTGTCGGGGAGCTGGTGGATGTTGACGGGATCGTTGCCGAGGTAGATGCGCTGGGATTTATCAATGGTGACGACCAGGCGCTGCTCGGTGATTTCCTTGACGGTGTGAGTTTTGGGGAGATCCACCTCGATGCCGGATTGCAGGATGGGAGCGGTGATCATGAAGATGATGAGAAGGACGAGGACGACGTCAATGAACGGCACCATGTTGATGTCCGAGAGGGAGGTTTGCGTGGATTTGAAGAGTTGAGGCATGGTCGGTCCTCAGAATTGACGAGTGGCGAGCCAGGGGAAGGGAAGACTTAACGCAGAGCGCGCGGAGAGGTGCGAGACAAGGCGGAAAACGAAAAGCGATTCCTCGCTGCGAAGATTGCGCTCGGAATGACGGGAAGGGCTGTAATGTTCAGTACGCATATCAGGTAAAGGTCTTTTCGATCTGGGCAGCGAATTCGAGGGCGAAGGTGTCGAGGCGCTGCGCTAGATCGCGAATGTTTTGAAGGAAGTGGTTGTAAGCAATGAGAGCGGGGATGGCGGCGAAGAGTCCGGCGGCCGTGGTGACCAGGGCTTCGGCAATGCCCGGAGCGACGGCGCGAAGGCTGGCGCCACCTGCGGTGCTGAGTCCGGAAAAGGCGTCAATGATGCCCCAGACGGTGCCAAAGAGGCCGATGAACGGAGCGACGCCGGCGGTGGTGGCCAGCCAGGACATTCCCTTTTCGACGCGGCGGACTTCTTCGGTGGCGGCGAGTTGCATGCTGACGGTGACGGCTTGCAGAGACTTGAGTTTCTGCGGTGTGGGATTGCCGGTACCGGTGACCTGGCTCTGGAGTTCGCGGTAGCCGGCGGCGTAGACGTTGGAAAAAGGCGAGCCCGCGGAGATGAGTCCTTGGGGATTGGCAATGCCCTTGGTTGCGCGGAAGATCTTCAGGAACTGGCTGCTTTCCCGCTGGATGCGGCCAAAAATGCCAAGCTTCTGGAAAATGATGGCCCAGGAAATCAAGGAAAACAGAAGAAGAAGGGCGAGAACGATACGGGCGACCCAACCGGTTTGCGCGATGATTTCAAAAATATTGCCGATGAAGATGGCGGAGAACAGGAAAATGATTTCAACCCCTCAGAGAAACGAAAATTTAACTAACGAAGGAAACGTAGCACACGGGTGGAACATGGTCAAAAGAATTGAGATGCGGGTGTGTGGGAAGAGTTTGCCACGGAGAGATGGAGGGCATAGAGAAGAGAAGAAATTCGCGGAGCAGGCCTGGGGAGCGGAAGATTGTGACGTTCGATCGTACGCGGTGATGGGGATCGGTTGAGGTCCTTCGCCCGGAAGAACGCGGGCTCAGGATGACAATTCGAGGAGTCGGGTTCGCAATGGGCGCGGGATTTATTGGGCGGGTTGGGCTTTGGCTAGGTCTTTCCAGGAGATGAGGATGAAGCCCTGTTCTTTGAGAAATTTGTGGAATTCGGGGCTGCTGACGAGGTCGAGATCATTCTGGCGCCACTCGGCGCCCCAGTCGGGATGATCGAAAGTGGCGCCCTGGATTTCAGCGTCGTTGTGGGCGAGGTGAACGATGAGTTGATAGGTGCCGGGAGGGAGGGGCTGCAGTAATTTTTTGTAGGTATTGAACCACTGGGATTTCGGCACGCCAGGGAGGATTTCCACCATGCCATCGAGAATGATGATGTTCGGATCGAGGTGGAAGGTAGAAAGATCGATGGGACGTCCGTCGGCGTTATGCAGGAGAAGCACGGGCAGTTTGTAGGCTTGTCCCGTGGCCAGGTAAACCTTGGTGAGATCCGGAGTGCTGACGATAGTGCCCATGTGGGTGTCAAGATGAGAGAGGTGGATGCCGGCGGCTTTGGCTTTGTCCACCTGGGCATGGGTTTCGACTTCGACGTCGGACATTTTGGCGTGGGCGTCCACGTATTCGGTGGTGAGCGGGAGATAGCCATCGGGATCGAGAAGGCTTGAGTCTTTCGGTTGAGGCGAGACGGCGGGCCAACGGTAGCTGCTCCAGTCCGCGTTAAGCGCGAGATGGATGCCGAGGTCGGCGTCGGGGTGAGCTTTGGCCCATTGTGCGACTTCGGGGAACCACGGACAGGGAACGAGAATGCTGGCGGAAGTGATCCAGTGCTTTTCGAGGGCTTCGATGGTGGCGGTGTTGACGGTGTGCATCATGCCGAAATCGTCGGCATGAATGATGAGGAGGCGGGAGTTGGCGGGGTAGCCGAGGCGCTCGGCAAGGGTTTTGGGTTTGGGAGGCTCGGATTGTTGCGCGAAGGCACAGGGAAGAGAACTAAGAAGAAGGAAGATAACAGAGAAAAAACGCTGAAAAGATTTCATGGGCGGCCCCCGGAAATTGGTAGTGAACGAGCAATATAAGACGAAATGGGAGTGGTAACAAGGAGAAGGCTCGCGCAGGCAACGAAGCGGACTATCGAACCTATGTCCCAGATATGAGACATTACAAGAGTGAAGGCAGCGATCTTTCATCCTGCGGCCATGGAAGCGATCCGGGCGTTTCCCGTGGAAGTAAGGAAGGAAATAGGGAAAACCATTTTTGATCTGCAGCGGGGATAGATTCTAACCATGCCTCTTTCGAGGCCCATGACTTCGATTGCTGTTGGGGCCGAAGAGTTGAGGATTCTAGATCGCGCGGGAATTGACCGAAACTTGGTCGGGGCGTGCTGGTTTTTCGTTCACGAAAAAAGCCGGACCACGCCGAAGCGCGAACTGGCGATGGGAAAGAAACGACTGAAGGAGCTGCTCCATGAAAAAGACTAAGGCTTTTGTGGTGCGGAATGCGGGTGAGCTTGCCAGAGCGCTAGGGCTTAGGCCGGCGGATAGGGCGGAAATCGAGCTGCGCAGCGATTTGAATTCGAAAATCGCAGAAGTCGTCGCCCGAGAGGGACTGACGCACGCAGAAGTAGCGAAACTGGCACGGACATCTCGGACGCGTGTAACGGCCATTTTGAATCGCAACACGAAGGATGTTTCGACGGATCTATTGTTGAGGGTGTTGTATGCGTTGGGGTATACGGCGAAGGTGAAGTTTAGAAAGGCAGCGTGAGAAGTCTGCTAGAGAGCGTGTGGTAGACTCGGAAGATATGGGGAAGGCGTTTGATATTGGTTTGGAGAGATTGACGGGGAGGGGTGTGGGCGGAGGAACCCAAGAGCGGACTGCTTCGGAAGGCGGCCACTACATAGGCAAAGAGGGGCAAGCGGGAACGTTTTTTCTGGAAACGTTTGGGTGCCAGATGAACGAGCACGACTCGGAGAAGGTGGCGGGAGTGCTGCTGGCGCGGGGATACCGGCAGGTGGAGACGACGGATGCGGCCGGTGTGATTTTGTATAACACGTGCAGCATACGCGAGAAGGCGGCGCAAAAGGTTTTTTCGAGGCTGGGAGAATATCGGACGACGCGCAAGGAAGGACAAGTGATCGGCGTTCTGGGTTGCGTGGCGCAGCAGGAAGGCGAAGACATTTTCGAGCGCGCGCCGTGGGTGGATTTGGTGTGCGGATCTGCCAGTTATCGGAAATTGCCGGAATTGCTGGCGCAACTGGAGGCAGGCGGGAAGCGCCTCACCGGACTCGCTACGGACACGGACGAAACGTTTGAGACGGAGATCACGCGACGAGACAATCCGTGGCGCGCGTACCTGACCATTATCGAGGGGTGCAACAAGGCTTGTTCGTATTGCGTGGTGCCGTTCACACGAGGGCCGGAGCGGAGCCGGGCGAGCGCGTCGGTGTTGCAAGAAGTGCGGCAACTGGCGGACGTGGGCTACAGCGAAGTGCAGTTGCTGGGGCAGACGGTTAATTCCTACGCGGACCCCAGCGCGAGGAAGATGCGATTTTCGGAGTTGCTGGTAGCCGTGGCAGAGGTGCCGGGGATACGGCGCGTGCGATTCACAACTTCGCACCCAAGGGATTTCGGGAAAGACATTGTGGAAGCGATCGAGGCGGTGCCGGGGATTTGCGACCACGTACACCTGCCGGTGCAGAGCGGGTCGTCGACGGTGTTGCGGGCCATGGCGCGGACGTACACCCGGAAAGAGTACCTGGAAAAGATTGCGCTTATGCACCGAGCGAAACGGCCGATCAGTATTACGACGGACATTATTGTGGGATTCCCTGGAGAGACGGAGAGGGATTTCGAGGAGACTTTGAGCCTGCTGGATGCGGTGCAGTATGACGGGGCGTTTTCCTTCAAGTATTCGCCGAGGCCGAATACGCCGTCCTTGAAGATGGAAGACGCGATTCCGGAAGAAGAGAAGTCGCGGCGGCTGGCGATTCTCCTGGAGAAGCAGAGAGAGATTCAACGGGCGAAGAACGAGCGGCTGGTGGGGGAGACGCTTGAGGTGCTGGTGGAAGGGAAGTCAAAGAGGGAGAACCAGTGGTCGGGTCACACGTCGGCGAACCGGGTGATGAATTTCACTTCACCGGAGAAGGAACTTCTGGGACACTACGTGCAGGTGAAAGTGACGGGAGCGAGCCCGAATAGTTTGGTGGGGGAGATGATTTGCCACGGAGACACAGCGGGGACAGAGAAGAAGTAGGGCAGAAAGAGAAAAGATTACCGCAGAGGTCGCGGAGAAGAGAAAAGAGCGGAGACTGTGGCGTTCGGACATGAAAGCAATTCTTCAGGGGCTAAAGCCCGGTTCGTGCCAAGCATGTAGATGTCCGACCTGAAGCTCCGACCCCCGGTGGCTTTGTTGCGTTTAAGCAGTAAGTGGGAAAGGTCGGCAGAAACGAGGAGGGCGCGATGGAAGTCGAAATGAAGATACGCGGCCTGATGATGGATCCTGTGACCCAGATGCCGATTGTGGTGCTGAAGGATGTGCAGGGGCAGGCAATCCTGCCAATCTGGGTGGGCGCGTACGAAGCGAATGCGATTGCGCTAGAGATCGAGAAAGTGCAGACGCCGCGGCCGATGACGCACGACCTGCTGAAAAACGTATTTCTCGGGCTGGATGTGCGCGTGCAGAAGATCGTCGTGAACGACCTCAAGGACGACACGTTTTTTGCGCTGATCTGGGTGGAGCATGAAGGCGAATTGATGAGCATTGATTCGCGGCCGAGCGATGCGCTGGCGCTGGCCTTGCGGATGGATTGCCCGATTTTTGTGGATGAGACGGTATTGAAGAGTTCGAAGGTGACAAGCGCGCTGGCGGAGCGGAATACGAACGAGCAGTTGCGGAATTATTTGGAGGGATTGTCGGACGAGGACCTTGGCAGATACAAGATGTAGAGAGTTGGCCACAGGAGCACGCAGAGGACAGAGGCCGAAGAGTTCAGGAATTTCAAGAGTTCAATAGACGGCGCGACTCTCATCGCGCCGTTTTTGTTTTCTGAGGGAGAGAAGGGAGGGACGATAACGCAGAGATCACAGAGGGAAGAACACAGAGAGCGTAGAGAAGAAATAGTGAGGGGAGAACTCTAACGCAAAGACGAGAGACGGAAGAAAGAGCACAGGCACGAGTGAGGCGGAGAGAGCGCGGCGGCGCAGGATGGAGAGTCCGTGCCGAGGGCAAGAGAAACCCAACGGCGGACCGCCTCAGAAGGCGACCCTACAACGCAAGAGCACGGGGGTTTGTGCCACCAGGCAAGCTGAGAAGAGGTTCACAAGACAAATCCAAGAAGGCGGCGTAAGGCCGCCCTATAAGAGGGGAGATGTGGTGGTGGGCGGGGGTACTGCAGAAGGAGTCGGGAGGAGCGAGCGAATGCGGCGGCTCCAGAAGTAGAGAAGAAGGATGCCAATGAGGATGAGGGAGAGGCTGAGGCCCACCCAAAGACCGAGGGCGCCCCAGTGGCGTTGGAAGCAGAGCCAGGCACCCAGTGGAAGACCAATCAACCAGTAAGTGGTGAAATGGCAAAGCATGGGCGTGCGGGTGTCTCCGGAGCCGCGCAAGGCGCCGGTGGCGACAGTCTGGATGCCGTCGAAGAGTTGGAAGGCGGCGCCAGCGGCGAGGAGAGAGATCGCGCTGCGAATCACGATTTCGTCGTGTGTATAGATGCGCGCGATGATGCGGGGGAAGACGAGCAAGACGATGCTCATGCAGAACATGAAGCCCGCGCCGAGCAGGATGGCCGTGTTGCCGGCGTCACGTGCGGCGGCCGGATCGCGGCGTCCAATGGCCTGGCCCACGCGGACAGCGGCGGCGGAAGAGACGCCGAGAGGAACCATGTAAGTGAAAGCCACTGTATTGAGCGCAATCTGGTGGCTGGCGAGAGGCACGGCGCCGAGCCTGGCGATGAGAGAGGCGACGAGGGCGAAGACGCTGACTTCGGCGGTGAGTTGCAGAGCGGCGGGAAGACCGAGGGCGATAAGGCGGCGGATACGCTGGAGGTCGGGCTGTGTCGGAGTTTTCAGGAGATCGGTGCGATGGCGGTGGTCGTACCAGAGAAGATAGCCGACGAGAACGAGCGCGAGATAGCTGCGGGAAAAGGCGGTGGCCCAGCCGGAGCCGGTGACGCCGAGGGCGGGGAAGCCGAACTTGCCAAAGATAAAAATGTAGTTGCCGAGAAGGTTGATGAGATTGGCGGAGACGAGCGCGAAAGCGATGGGGCGCACCATGTTCATGCCTTGAAGGGTACGGCGCACGGCAAAATAGAGAAGAAGAGGGAGAAGGCCAACGGCGAGGGTGCCCATGTAGGGAGCGGCGAGGACGGCGACATTGTGATCCACACCGATGCGCTGGAAACGCGGGGCGATGAACCAGACGGGTGCGATGAGGAAAGGCGTAGCCGCAAAACTGAGATAGATGCCGTTGATGAGCGAGCGGTGGCAGTCTTCGCGGCGGCCGGCACCGAAAGCTTGGGAGACGAGCGTGTCCAGGCCGATCATAAGGCCTTCGCCGAAGAATGCGAAAACGATGAAGATGCTGGAACTGATGCTGACAGCACCGATGGCTTCGGCGCTGTTGGGGAGGCGGCCGACCATCATGGTGTCCACGATGATCATGCTCATCCAGCCTAGCTCGGCGAGGACGAGAGGAAGGGCGAGGTGAAGAGTAGGCCGGAGTTCGGAACGGAATGTGGAGAAAGAGAGCATGAGGGGAATAGGAAAGTGTATGACGAGAAGGCGGAAAAACGTTAAGGAGTTCACCACAAGAAACGCAAGGGGCAGCAAGAAGACTTGGACGAGTTCATGATTTGTTGGAACTCAAGACCGCGAAGAGGGATCCCTCGACTCCGCGACGCGGCGCGCCAGACGGCGGCGCGGAAGAAAAAGCCGGGTCGCTCCGCTCGGGATGACGGGTTTGGCAGTGGTGGGATGGGAAGGGAAGCCTAAGAGCGGACCGCCTCAGAAAGCGGCCGCTACAAGAGCGTCGAAGACAGAACCCGAGGGTCGGATGGGGAGTTTTCCACCGGGGGTGCAGGAAAGTGGCACTTTTTCCTTGCGCTGGGAAGGGTGGGAAACGTACTCTTTCGGTATGCCCTGGGGCTCTTCTGCCAGCATAACAATACAAAAAATTCAGGATGTGCAGGTGCCTCTAGAGAGAAAGAGTGCGCAAGTGAAGGCAGAGTACTGATGACTGCCATTATTACGGTCGCGAACCAGAAGGGTGGGGTCGGAAAGACGACCACGGCGATCAATCTATCCGCGGCGATTGCATCCAAGGGAAGAAGGACGCTGCTGATCGACCTGGACCCGCAGGCCAACTCGACGATCGCCTTTTTTAATATGGGTGAAGTGACGTCGTCGATGTTTGACGTGCTGAGCGATGCGCACACGCCGATGGCGAATGTGGTGAAGGTGAGCAAGGATCCGATGCTCTCCGTGGGACCGGGACGGCTGGCACTGGCGAAACTGGAAACGGTGCTGGCGGGGCAGTTTGATGCCCCGTACCGGTTGAAGGACGCGCTGGCGCCGGTCCTAAAGGACTACGATTACGTTGTGCTGGACACGCCGCCATCGCTGGGAATTTTGACGGTGAATGCGCTGGTGGCTTCGACGCATTTGCTGGTGCCGATTCAGGCGGCGTATTTCGCGATCGAGGGCACGGACGATTTGCTGGAGACGTATGAGCGGATCCGGGCGCGGCCTAATCCGCAATTGAAGATGCTGGGAGTGGTGATCACGCTATACGACAAGCGGACGAATATCGCGAAGGACACACACGGGCAAATCCGCGCGGTGTTCGGCGAAGTGCTGTTCAAAACAAAAATCAGCAAGAATGTGCGGCTGGAAGAGAGCCCGGCATACAAAGAAACCATTTTGACATTTGCGCCCAAGTCGCCCGGGGCGGTGGAATACAAAAAGCTAGCAGCGGAGGTCGTCCAACGTGTCGAAGAGAGTCGGGTTGCCCGTCACGCTGAAGATGCGGCATGACGCGCACTACGTAGAATCAATAACAAGCTATAGCGGGGCGGCGGTCGGACGAATGATCCCCGTGGATCAGATCCGGCCGAATCCAGACCAACCGCGCAAGGCGCTCGGCGATTTGCGCGAACTCGCGGACTCCATCCGGGAGAAGGGCGTCTTGGAACCGCTCCTGGTGCGGTTTGTGCCGCGCGAGGATTGCTTCCACATTATTTCCGGCGAGCGTCGGTATCACGCAGCGCGGGCGACGGGGCTGCGCGAAGTGCCGTGCATCGAGAAGACGGCGGACGACGCGGAAACGCTGGAAATCGCGCTGATTGAAAATGTCCAGCGGAAGGATTTGACGCCGTTTGAAGAGGCGGAAGGATTGTCCCGGCTGGCGGAACAGTTTGAGTATACGCACGAGGACATGGCGAAGAAGATGGGGCGGTCGCGTTCGTCGGTGTCCGAGACGCTTACGCTGCTGGATATTCCGGAGGCGTTGCGGAAGAAATGCGTGGAGCACGGCGTGATTAGCAAGTCGGTGCTGTTGCAAATTGCGCGTCAGCCGACCGAGAAGAAGATGCTGGAGATGTTCGCGAAGGTGCTGCAGGGTGGGATGACGCGAGACGCAGCGCGGAAGGATCGCCAGGATGACGTGGTGGCGCCACAGAGGCCGCAACCGTTTATCTTTCACTTTGAGCCGGAGGATGAGGCGTTTAAGTTCCGGCTGCAATTTAAGAAGAGCACGGTATCGAGGGATGAGTTGATACGGACGCTGAGGGAGATTCTGGCGCAATTGGAAGGTGCGGAGGCGGACTCGACGGCGGCGTAGTATGGAAGTTATCGGATATCTGTGATCCGATGTCCAGGAAACACGGGCGGCGCGGCTAATGTCGCGCCGTTCTTATTTGGGGGACGCCGAACGATGTTGAGCGGAGAGTTTGGAGGCAAGACACGATGATTGAGGTCCTTCGCCGATCCGCAGCGGATCGTCTCAGGATGACAAATTTTCGAAATTGCGGAGCGGAGAAACCTGGGAGCAGTTGCTGCGGAGCCTGAACAGGGCCACAAACCCGTTGGCGGCGTGCTCCCTGTTTCGAGGCGTGTATAATTCGGACGCCATGCCAGAATTGACCCAGTTGCAGATGGAGACGGTGGAACGACTGTTTATGGCGGGGTTGCGGCCGATCACGATTCCCCCCTATGAGAATGCGTTGTGCGTGCATCGGGGCGAGTGCGCAGCGTTGCTGGCCCCGGTGGAAAATGGAGGATTGCGATTGTTGGCGCCGGTGACGGTGCTGGTGGAGGGAAATCTAAGTGTGTGGCTGAAGAAACCGGCAGGGGATGTGTTCGTGTGGAAGAAGAAGGAAGTGGCGGCGACGCCAGAGCGGTTGAGGGAGTTAGAGACATTTCGCGCGGAGTTAGTGGGGATTTTGGAGATGGCGGGGAGGCGGTGAAGGAAAGTTGTAAGTTTTGAGTGATTTAGTTTTAAGTGCAAGAGAAGAAACCCAAGAAGGGCAATAGAAGGGCAAGAGGAGGGCGGAGTTCAAGATGGCGGTGCGGTGGATATGACTATATACGACATTGTGTGTATTGGGGCGGGACCGACGGGGTTAGCTTGCGCGATGGAAGCAAAACGGGCGGGGATGCGGGCGCTGGTGATTGATAAAGGCTGCCTGTGCAACTCGATTTACAACTACCCGGTGAACATGGTGTTTTTTACGACGCCGGAGCTGCTGGAGATTGGTGATTTGCCGATGGTGTGCGGCGGAGAAAAGCCGACTCGGACAGAGGCGCTAAAGTATTACCGCAAGGGAACGGAGCATTACGAGCTGGAAGTGCGGTTGTACGAGCGCGTATTGCGAGTGGACGGGCACGACGGGAAATTCGCGGTAGTGACGCAGTCGGAATCGGGTGGTGAGCAAAGGTACGAATGCAAGAAGGTGGTGGTGTCGACGGGTTATTACGATTTGCCGAACGAGATGGGGGTGTCGGGGGAGCATTTGCCGCATGTTTCGCACTACTACGCGGAGCCGCATCCGTACTGGAAAGAGGATGTGGTGGTGATTGGCGGGAAGAATTCGGCGGTGGAAGCGGCGCTGGATTTATACCGGAATGGCGCGAGGGTAACGCTGCTGGTGCGCGGCGCGGAGCTGGGAAAATCCGTCAAGTATTGGGTGAAGCCGGATATTGAAAACCGGATCAAGGCGGGGCAGATCCAGGCGATTTTTCATTGCAAGGTAAAAGAATTCGAGCGGGATGGGGTATTGGTGGAGAATGGAAGGTCGGCGAGGCTGCTGCCGGCAAAGCAGGTGTTCGCTTTGACGGGGTATCATCCGGACTTTGAATTTATTGAGTCGCTGGGAGTGAAGCTGGATCGAGAGAGCAGGAGGCCGGAGTTGAACCCGGAAACGCTGGAGAGCAATGTGAAGGGGATCTACCTGGCAGGCGTGGTGGTGGGCGGGAAGTATACGGGAGAGATTTTTATTGAGAATGGAAGATTTCATGGCAAGCAGATTGTAGAGGCGTTGAAGTGAAGGGGAGAAGTGCTTGACGTTGTGAGGGAAGTGCGGGCAGCGAGGGGACTGAGGGACGTCTAACACAGAGGTCACCGAGGAAGAGCACAGAGGGCACGGAGAGGAGAATAAAATGCAGGCGTGGTGGTGGGTGTGAAGTCGAGGCCATCGCTTCGCTCAGGATGACACGTCTCGCTTTGTGTGAAGAAATGATGGAAGCGGCTGGGATGAGGCGAAACGGTGGTTTGCGGGGGCGAGAGAGGGTTTGTTAGACTGGTGGGCCTATGGCATCGATGATACGAGAAGTTGGGGAAACGGCGATTGCGATGGTCAAGGGGTTTGCGGTCACCTTCAAGTCAATGTTTGAGAAGACTGTGACGGAGAATTATCCGTACGAGTCGGTGCATTTTCAGCCGCGGTACCGCGGGATCCACGTCCTGCACAGGGATGAAGGCGGGCTGGAGAAATGCGTGGGCTGCTTCCTGTGCGCGGCGGCTTGTCCTTCGAATTGCATTTACATTGAGGCGGCGGAGAATACCGACGCGGCACGGATTTCGGCGGGCGAGCGGTACGCGAAGGTGTACAACATTGATTATTCGCGGTGTATTTTTTGCGGGTATTGCGTAGAGGCCTGCCCAACGGATGCGATCACTCACGGCCATGGGTTCGAGCTGGCGACGTATGACATAAATTCGCTCGTGTACCGGAAAGAGCAGATGCTCGAGAGTGTGAACGGGGAGTTGCCGGCGATCCAGAAGGTCTAATTTCAGAAGAAGAGGGGCTGAAGCCCAATAAAAGCCACCCTACAGGAGCACGGGATCGCCGAGGCGGAGGAGGCGGCCGGACTCGGAGCTGGGGACGCGGGTGTTGGTGGCGAGGCGATAGAAATGGTCGAAGCGATCGAGGGGAGACCACGCGGGCAAAGCGGATTGGCGGAGATGGGTGAAGCGCTTTTGGAAGCCTTCGAGGATGACGCCAGTGAAGGGATCGCGGGGCGGGACGGGGCAACGAGCGCAAGGGTTGCTGCCCTCGAACTGGACCTCACCGATGCGGAAGCGGACGGCGCTGCGTTCTTCGGCGCGGAAGAGTTGATCCTCCCAAAATGCGGGAACGCCGTTGATCTCCAGAGAAGTGCGAAAGCGAAGTCGTACATCGTCAACGGTGAAGCCGGGGAACCATTCGCAAACGGCCTGAAGGGAAGCGGTAGAGACAACGGTGGGACCGTTTGCGATGGGATCGTCAGGAAAGCCGTCGGGAGAGTAGCGAACGAGGATTTGCTGCTCGAAGAAGACGCTGAGCCATTCGGCGGCGTCCTCGTGGGCCTCGGGAAAGACAAACGTGCGGGCAGGGATATTGCGACGGTCGCCGGGGACGGATAGGGTGACGCTTCGGAGATCGGGAGCGTAAGCGGCACGTATCAGATGGATGGCGGGAGTGCGCTTGCCATTGACCCATTGGCCGTCGACGGAGTAGAGGGCCCAGGCGCGGTCGTGTTCGAGGCCCCCGGAAGGGCCGATGCGGGATGCGGGAACGGAGACGGGGTCGAGGGATTTGATGGGGTGGAGTCGGATGTGGGAAAGAACAGGACCGGCAAGGGTGGTCACGGAAAAAGCTTAACACAGAGCAGGTGGGAAGTCTTAAATCGTAAGTTTTGGATGAATTTCAGCAACACGACCTTGAACCGAGAACGCGACGACGCCCTGCGCTTCGCGCGGGGTGGTTCGCGGTTGCGGCGAGTGGCGCGGGCGGCGAAATGGTTTGCGAGAGAAGAGACAGACGTGCCCACAAAAGAGCGAAAAGACTGAAGATTTCGGTTGACATTGTGTCTGATAACGGATATTATGTCAACTAAGAAATTGGAGTGATTTGTGGCTTTGGGGCCCTTCTTTCGTTAACCTGTCGGCTGGATTCCCCGTAGATTCCTTTCCTAAGTTTTGATCTCGTTTTAACTCAACCCCATATAACCCCAAGAGCCG
>Ga0306921_10004599_pt1 | contig 14210 bp, 14 predicted proteins | sample sta12Cox44000080_FD_203760 | JGI IMG/M metagenome (GOLD analysis project Ga0306921, IMG submission 203760) | Lab enrichment of tropical soil microbial communities from Luquillo Experimental Forest, Puerto Rico - statoxic.12C.oxic.44.000.080 (v2)... | ecosystem: Environmental > Terrestrial >... | reverse complement strand
TGCGCAGGCCGGAATCGCCGCGCTCGAGTTCCTGGGTCATCAATCCATATGCGACGTTGGACATGCCCGCGCATCCGTAGCCATGAAGATTGGCGCCGAAAAAGCCGAGTTCGCCGAGTTGCGGCACTAGATGCATCGGAAACGTGCCTTCCCGGCTGTGTTTTTCGATGACGGGCAGGATTTCGTTGTCTACGAACTGGCGGGCCGTCTGGCGGACAAGCCTTTCTTCGTCGTTGAGTTGCGAATCAAAATCAATGAAGTCGACTCCGGGAAATGAGGGCATGAAGAATTCCTTCGCAATGCGCAAGGCGCGACGAGAAGTGTAGCAAGGCATTTGCGGCAGCGGCAACAAAGCGGGTTCTGCGGAGTTTCACTCCGAGCGGGTACACTAGATAGAGGACGGAAAGGACAGGAGATCGTGGCGAAACGCACAGCCGGGAAGCTTAACCCGGAGATTCTGGTTTTTGACGTGGATGGCGTGCTGATTGATGTGAAGGAGACGTTCTGGCGTTCGGCGCTCGAGACGGTGGAAAAACTCACGGGCAAGAAGGGAACGTGGGCGGAACTTCACAAGTGGAAGCGACAGCCCGGGAATAATGATGATTGGATGATGGTTTCGCGCTGGGCCACGGCGCTCGGCGTGCCCACAACCTATGAAGAGGCGCGGGACGCGTTCCAGCCGTTTTATTGGGGCCGGAACGGCAAACCGGGCAACGTAACGCGGGAAAAATGGCTGATTACGCCGAAGCTCGTCGAAAAGTGGGCGAAGCGGCGTGAGCTGAACCTGTTTACCGGTAGAACGCGGCCGGAATTTACCTATTCGTTCAAACGCTGGCCAGGGGCGAAATATTTCCGCATGGTGGTAACCATGGATGATGCGAGGAAGAAGCCTTTTCCTGATGGATTGTTGGCGATTCTTGGGAAACGCAACCCGAACAGCGCCCTGTATTTGGGAGACAATGTAGATGATGCGCTTTCAGCGCAGGCGGCGGGTGTTCCGTTTATGGCGATTTTGCCAAAGGGCATCGACGGCTACCGCGAGCGCGCGAAGAAGTTCCGCGACCTCGGAGCACTGCGGTTGCTCGAGCGTGCCCGGGACCTCGATCTCTGGCTATGCTCGTAACAGCCGTTTTTCGGCGGCCCGTGCTTTGCCGCCTAATCGATGGTGGGCCCCAAAGGGGGAACCCGCGGAGAGTAAAATATGGCAGGCATCCTTCCGGCGATTTGGGAGGATCCCACTAACCGGGCGGCTGGAACTTTCACTGGGTTCGGTGGGAAGATCGAGGAGTGAGTTGTCCGCTCGTGTGCATTCCAGGAAAGGCCCTATGACTCATGCACGTCGAATGATGATGTTGGTGGGCAACGCCCTGCTGTTTGCGGGCACGATAGTGGCGCAAGCGCCCCCGGGGCCGATTACTCCGCCGCCGTCGAACGCAGATCCCAACGGCCCACCGCCTCCCCAACCCGTGCGAATCCCGTCGCGAAAAAACATTTTGGGTGCATGGCGATTGAATCGAAACGAAAGCGACGATCCCAAAGCGGGGTCGAACCAGCGTAGGGTAAACGATCCGAGTTCAACGCACGGCGGTTATGGCGGGCCCCGCGTGGGAGTTGGCTGGCCGGGAACACCGGGAGGACCCGGAGTTGGCGGCGGGCAGCCACGTGGTGGTTCGCAGAAAGACACCGGCCAGGACCGCGAGCGGTACGCCGAACTGATTGATCCTTCGATCCGCTTGCGAATGGAACGCAAGAACGAAAATGATCCCGTCGTAACCATGTCTGGCGATCAGGGACGGAAGACGATTTTTTATACCGACGGGAAAAAACCGGACGCGCCCGCCGGTGTGGGCACAGACGTCGTGGAAGCCAAGTGGGATGGGAACAAACTTGTGAGCGAGTCTATGCTGCCGAAAAAGGGTTCCATGCGGCGGACCTATGAGGTTTCGCCGGACGGATTTCAGTTGTGGGAAGAAGTGGAACTGGTGACGGGGAAAGACAAAAACCCCTCGAGATTCCGCTTCGTCTACGACGCGGTAGCGACCGAAGACTAGAAAGACCGTAACCCATGACTTGTGCTCAGACGGCGGCCACACCTCAGGCGCGCAAATTAGGTAAGGACTGTTGCAGGTCGGCGATGAGATCGGGCGTGGATTCCAGGCCGATGTTAAGGCGCACGATGCGGTGTTCGTAGGCGGGACGCCCTGGAATGCGCCCGATATTGTAGGAGACCGCGAGGCTCGTTACACCCGCCCAGCTGTAGCCCACCTTGAAGAGCTTTAATCCATCAATGAATGCGTGAACCTGCGCTTGCGTCGGCCCCGGGGCGAAAACAATCGAGAACAGTCCCGAGGAACCCAGAAAATCGCGCTTCCAAAATTCATGGCCGGGGCAGGAAGGCAGCCCCGGGTGAAGCACGAGTGCGACTTCTCGGCAATCCGCGAGGCAGCGCGCGATTTCGAGCGCTGATTTTTCAATGGCGGCGAGGCGCACCCCAAGTGTTTGCAGACCGCGCAGGGCCAGACTGCAGTCGTCGGGCGAGACGGCACAGCCGATCATTTGTTGCGCGCTGCCGAGGCGCTGGTAAAGGGTGGAGTCGAGCACGGTGACCGAGCCCAGCAGCAGGTCGCTGTGGCCGCCGATATATTTGGTGACCGCTTGCATGGTCACATCTACTCCGTGTTCGAAGGCGTCGAAAAGTACACCCGCGGACCAGGTGTTGTCCATGACCACCTTCACCTTGCGCGCGTGTGCGGCGGCGGCGATGGCCGGGATGTCCTGGACTTCCATGGTGATCGACCCGGGGCTTTCGGTCCAAACAAGACGCGTGTTGTCCTGTATGAGCGCCGAGATTCCTTCGCCAATGAGCGGATCGTAAAACGTAGCCGTGACGCCGAAGCGCGAGAGCAGCTGCGCAGTGAATTTGCGGTTTGGATAGTAGACGCTGGCGGGCACCAGAATGTGGTCGCCGGCCTGGAGAAGCGCGAAATTAATGAGCGAGATGGCGGCCTGACCGCCGGGCGCGAGTATCGTGTGCTGGCCGGACTCGAGTTCGCAGATGCGCGCGGCTAGTGCAAGCGTGGTGGGTGTGCCATAGAGGCCGTAGGTGTAGCCGACTTTGTGCTGGTCCCAGGTGTCGCGCACTGCCGAGGCTGAAGGGAAAACTGTCGTCGAACCGCGATAGACGGGCGTCGTGAGCGATTTGTAGCCGGCAGGAATTTTGGCGTCCGAATGGATAAGCTTGGTTTGCCAGGATTTGGTCATAGGGACCTCGATGCCGCTTCCGCGCAGCAGTGCGGAGCGCAAGAAGGTTCTCGATTATAGCCTTGGCGGCAGTCTAGCTGCGGAGAAATGGATTTTCAGACGATGTTTTGTTGCAGCGCGAGGTTGCAACGCCGAACTATCTGCGGCCCAACAATAAGGAGATGCCCGCGCCGAAGCGGAAATTATTCGGATAGCCGTTAATTCCATAGAGAATTTTTGTCAAGAAAGTCCGGACCTGAGGTCGCTTCCGCGCCTTAGGTCATGGCGGAATGCGCTAACCGGGAGGCTTTACCGGGTTCAAGTTGCACACCCTTGCGCGGCCGGGCAGTCGAAAGGCCTTCTCTTGTCCGTATACCTGCCGCAAAGGGCGATGCGGGCCTTAGCGGAAATGCGGCAGACTCAGGCCGCGAAAACCGCCGCATTTGCCGACTCTTGAGGATGCGTTCGTTGACGGAGAGTCGCGGCGGATGATATAAATTAATATTCTGTGAGGCGGCACAAAGCCCACCGTACGCTCCTACCGGGTCAGGGAGTCGACGAGGCTGCCTTCCTGAAATTTTAGGCGACACAACTCCATGCCAGATCTGGTTCACCAAATTGGCGAACTCTTCCTCCGGGCTGTGCCCGTAATCGTCATTGTTCTCCTTTTTTACATCATCATGCGCGCGATCTTCTTTCAGCCGCTGCTGAAAGTGATGGCGGAGCGCGACGCGCGCACTGTCGGAGCGCAGCGAGCCGCCGAGGCTGCGCAGGCTGCGGCGGCCGACAAAGTGCGTCAGTACGAGGAAGCGCTGAAGCAGGCGCGAGCAAGGGTGTACGCCGAGCAGGAGGCCGACCGCAAGAAATTCATGGACGAGCGTACCGCGGTCCTGAAGGAGGCCCGCAGCAAGGCGGGTGCGGAAGTGAACGCGGCCAAGGAGAGCGTGGCGGCAGAGTTTGCCGGCGCGAAAAAAGAGATCGAAAATGCGGCCGCGCAGCTGGCGGCAGAAATCGCCCGGCGCGTCCTTGAGACGCCTAACCCTGGCGCTCCCACAAGAGGGGCCCGATGAAAGCTGCGCTCCGCCTTCACGACTGCCTTGTTGTTTTTGCCGGTAGCTTGCTGCTGGGTGCGACGGCATTGGGGTCTGAACAAGGCGGAGGAGCGGCCGAGCCGAAGATCGGAATGTATTTCAAGTGGGTCCACTTTTTCATTCTGGCGGCACTTTTCTACTGGGTGTTTGGAAGGCTGCTGCCACCGGTGTTCCGGCGGAACGCGGACGACATCAGTTCAGCCATCAGGAAAGCCGCGGCTGTGAAGGCGGAAGCGGAAAAGCGGCTGCAGGAAGCAGCAGCGAAACTGGCCAACCTGGAAAATGAAGTTGCGAAATTCAAGGCGCAGGCCCAACAAGATGCCGCAGCGGAGTTGGAACGCTTGCGTGCGGCGACGCAGCTCGACCTTGAGAAGGTCCGGGCCGCGGCCAAGGCGGAAATGGAAGCAGCGGAGCGTGCGGCACGCATGGAATTGAAAGAACTGGCGGCGAAACTGGCCGTGGACGGCGCAGAGTCACTGGTGGCTCAGCAGATGACACCCGCGTTGCAGCAAGCCATGATCAGCAGCTTCGTGCAGAGTCTCGAACGGAGGCCCAATTGAAATCGGCGAGCCTCCAATACGCAACGGCGCTGGCGGACATCGCGCTCGAACAGGGCGCGGCCGAGCCAGTGAAGAAGCAATTGGAGGATTTTGGCACTGTATTTGCGGAATCCGCTGAGTTGCGCAATATCCTGAGCAGCCCTGCGGTCGAACGCCCGACAAAGCGAGGCGTGATCGAAAAGCTGAGCGCGCGCCTGCGCGTAAGCCGCATCGTGCGCAACTTCCTGTTCGTTGTGATTGACAACCAGCGTACCCATCTTCTTCCGGAAATTCTGCAGACATTCGAATCCGTGGTGCAGCAACGGTTGGGCGTGGCGGAAGCGGAAGTCTGCTCGGCTGCCGAGCTCACGGCGGCGCAGAAGAGTACGCTGCAGCAAACCCTCGAAAAGGTCACAGGCAAAAAGATTCAAGCGAAATACTCGCTGGACCCGGCGCTGCTCGGCGGAGCGGTGGTGCGCATTGGCGACACGGTTTATGACGGTTCGGTGCGAAACCGGTTGAACCAGATGCGCGCGCGGCTCTCCGCGGAATAGGCATTCAGGAACGGAGCAGGTATGGCAAACATCAAAGCAGACGAAATCAGCAAGATACTTCGCGAGCAAATCGCGAACTACGAGCAGACGGTTTCGGTGGACGAGGTTGGCTCAGTCATTAGCGTCGGCGATGGAATCGCGCGCATTCATGGCCTGGAGAAAGTGATGGCCGGCGAGATGCTGGCGTTTCCGCACGACGTGTTCGGGCTGGCGTTGAACTTGGAGGAAGAAGAGGTCGGCGCGGTGCTGCTCGGCGAATCTTCCGAATTGAAGGAAGGCGACACCGTGCGGCGCACGAACACGATTATGTCCGTGCCCGTGGGCAATGAATTGATCGGTCGCGTGGTGAGTCCGCTGGGCGTGCCGCTAGACGACAAGGGCCCCATCACCGCGACGGCCCGCAATCCGCTCGAGCGCATCGCTCCCGGCGTGCTCGACCGCCAGCCGGTGCGTGAGCCACTGCAGACCGGCATCAAGGCGATTGACGCGATGATCCCGATCGGCCGCGGGCAGCGCGAGTTGATCATCGGCGACCGACAGACGGGAAAGACGGCCGTCATTCTGGACTCGATCATCAACCAGAAGGGCAACGACATGATCTGCATCTACTGTGCGATCGGGCAGAAGCGCTCGACGATCGCGCAGGTGGTGAAGGTGCTGACCGATGCCGGAGCCATGGACTACACGATCGTGGTGGCTTCTTCCGCCGCGGAGCCCGCCTCGCTGCAATACATCGCGCCCTACGCCGCGTGTTCTATGGGCGAATATTTTCGCGACAACAAGCGGCATGCAGTTACCTTCTACGACGACCTCTCGAAACACGCCCAGGCGTACCGCGAAATTTCCCTGCTGCTGCGACGGCCGCCGGGACGCGAGGCGTTTCCAGGCGACGTCTTCTATCTTCACTCGCGTTTGTTGGAGCGTGCCGCGAAGCTAAACGACAAACTGGGCGGGGGTTCGCTGACCTCGCTGCCGGTGATTGAGACGCAGGCGGGCGACGTCTCCGCATACATTCCCACCAACGTGATTTCGATTACCGACGGGCAGATTTACCTGGAGTCGGATTTGTTTAACGCCGGCATCCGTCCTGCGATCAACGTGGGTATTTCCGTGAGCCGCGTCGGCGGCAACGCGCAGATCAAAGCCATGCGCCAGGTCGCCGGCAGTCTGCGGTTGGACATGGCGCAGTACCGCGAACTGGCGGCCTTCGCGCAGTTCGGCGCCGACCAGTTGGACAAAGTGACCCAGGCGCAGTTGGCACGCGGCCAGCGCCTGACGGAAATCCTAAAGCAGGATCAATACGTTCCTCTGCCCGTCGAGCAGCAGGTGCTGATTCTTTACGTTGCCACCAGCGGCGCGCTGGACAGCGTGCCGGTTGGCGAAGTGCGGCGATTCGAGAAGGAGTTCCTCCAGTTTGCACAGGCCAGCTACGCCAATGTGTTGAAAGACATCGCAACGAAGAAGGCGCTTGACGACGGCATCAAGGCGACGATCAAGACCGCGGTGGACGCATTCAAAGAGCGCTTCACCGCAGCACTGGCCGCGACAGCGAGGTAGGAGCGCCCTTAACCAAAGATCATGCCCACTCTACTCGATTTCCGCCGACGCATCCGTTCGGTGAAAAACACCCAGCAGATTACGCGCGCGATGAAGTTCGTCGCTGCCGCCCGACTGCGGCGTGCGCAGGAGGCGGCCTTGGCCGCGCGCCCGTATGCCCAGGAACTGATGCGAGTACTGCGCTCGACAATGGCGCGCATTGAGTCACCCGAACATCCCCTGTTGGCGCACAGGCCGGAGGAGCGCGTCCTGGTGCTCCTGTTGACCGGAGAGCGTGGATTGGCAGGCGCCTTCAACACAAACATCTTGAAAAAGGCCGCAGAGTTTTATCGCAGCAAGGCCGGCAAACAGATCAGTGTGATTCCGATCGGCAAGAAGGGTCGCGATGCGCTGCGCCGGGCGGGATTCACCTTGGCAGGCGAGTACGTGAACGTCCTGTCGCGGGTGGATTTTGGTATTGCGCGCGAGATTTCGAACCTGGTGACGGAACTTTACACCGAGGACAAGGTGGATGCGGTTTACACCATCTTCAGTGAGTTCAAGAGCGTGATTTCTGCGGAGTTGGTCTTGGAAAAGCTCCTGCCGATTGAGAAGATTTCCGGTGGCGAGGAAACGGGAGCCGAGGCGGCCGGTTCTGAGATCGACTATATCTACGAACAACCCGAACAACAGCTGCTAGCGAGACTCTTGCCACGGTATGTCGAAACCCAAGTGCTGCGGAGCATGCTGGAATCCTGCGCTGCGGAACACGCCGCGCGGATGACCGCCATGGAAGCGGCCACTAAGAACGCCGGCGAAGTGATCGAAGGTCTTACATTGCACATGAACAAAGTGCGCCAGGCGGCCATTACGAAAGAGATTATTGAGATTGTCAGCGGTGCCTCTTCGACCGCGTAGGAGCAGAGATGGCAGAGCAACATATTGGACGGGTGATTCAGGTTATCGGGCCGGTGCTTGACATTCAATTCGAGCAAGGGCATTTGCCGGAGATTTTTCACGCCGTGCGGATTACCGGCGACGGTTTCAATTTGCCGGAACCGCTCGACGTAACGGCCGAGGTGCAACAGCATCTGGGTGAAGGGCGCGTCCGCGCGGTGGCCATGGAGCCGACCGAGGGCATGGTTCGCGGCATGAGGGCTATGGACCTGGGCGCGCCAATCTCGGTGCCGGTGGGCCGTCCGACGCTCGGACGGGTGATGAACGTTCTTGGTAAACCTGTGGATCAGATGGGACCGATCAAGACAGAAACCAAGTATTCGATTCACCGGCCATCGCCCGCTTTGGATCAGCAGTCGACCACGCTTGAAATGTTCGAAACCGGCATCAAGGTCGTGGACCTGATCCAGCCCTTTCTGAAGGGCGGAAAGATTGGACTGTTTGGTGGCGCGGGTGTTGGCAAGACGGTTCTGATTCAGGAGTTGATTCACAACGTCGCGATGCAGCACGGTGGCGTGTCCGTGTTCGCTGGGGTGGGCGAGCGCACGCGCGAAGGCAATGACCTGTGGCTGGAATTCCAGGAGTCGGGCGTGGTGGTGCCCGGGAACGCCGAAAAGTCGCGCGCTGCGCTGATTTACGGGCAGATGACCGAACCACCCGGAGCGCGCCTGCGCGTCGGCCTGACCGGCCTCACGGTTGCGGAATATTTCCGTGACCAGGAACACCTGGATGTACTGCTTTTCATCGATAACATTTTCCGTTTCGTGCAAGCGGGTTCTGAGGTGTCGGCACTGCTCGGCCGCATGCCCTCCGCCGTGGGTTATCAGCCAAACCTGAATACCGAAATCGGTGAACTGCAGGAGCGCATTACTTCCACAAAGAGCGGATCGATCACTTCGGTGCAGGCGATTTATGTGCCTGCGGACGACTACACTGACCCTGCACCGGCTGCGACCTTTACGCACCTCGATGCGACCACAAACCTAAGTCGCCAGATCGTGGAGCGCGGAATTTATCCCGCCGTGGATCCGCTGGCCAGCTTCTCACGCATCCTCGATCCTCGCGTCGTCGGCCAAGAGCACTATACTGTGGCCCGCGCCGTGAAGTCGGTGCTGCAGCGGTACAAGGATTTGCAGGACATCATCGCCATTCTCGGCATCGAAGAACTTTCCGACGAAGACAAGCGGACCGTGGCGCGCGCGCGGCGCATCGAGAAGTTCCTATCGCAGCCGATGTTTGTGGCCGCGCAGTTCACCGGCCTAGAAGGCAAGTACGTGAAGATTGAAGACACCGTGCGCAGCTTCAAGGAAATCGTGGAAGGAAAATATGACGAAATTCCGGAGCAAGCGTTCTATATGGTCGGCACGATCGAGGAAGTGCTCGAGAAGGCCGAAAAGATGAAGGCGGGCGTTTAGGCGACACATGCTTCCTGAAGCCATCGAACTGGTCGTGGTCACGCCGGAGCGGCAACTGCTGCGGGAAACCGTAGTGGAGGTGGAGATCCCTGGGAAAGACGGTCAACTGGGAATTCTGCCGGGCCACGCGCCGTTGATGACCGAGCTCGGCATTGGTGTGCTGTCGTACAAGACCACCACCTCGAGCCAGCCGGTGGTGATTGCGGTGCTCCAAGGCTTTGCGGAAGTCTTGCCGGATCGTGTTACGGTGCTGGCCGAAACGGCCGAACGCGCTGAAGAAATTGACCTCGCGCGGGCGGAAGCCGCCAAAGCGCGGGCGGAGAAGCGTCTGTCTTCGAACGACTCGAACATTGATTGGGATCGCGCGGTAGTCGCCTTGCAGAAATCGCTGATCCGCATCCAGGTGGCCAAAAAGCACCATGGGGTGCCGATCGAATCTCACTGACCCACTGAAATCGACCCTTTTCCGGATGAATGCGACGCCGGCGCGTCCTGGCACATCCAAGTTCACGGAGTAACGATGGAAACAATTACGCTCTATAGCGCGGGCTGGTGCCCGGACTGCTGGCGCACGAAGAAATTCCTGAAAGAGCGCGGTGTGACGTTTCAGGAAGTGAATATCGAAAAAGATGCGGAGGCCGAGGAGTTGGTGCTGCGCGTCAACGACGGGCGGCGCCGGATTCCTACGCTAAAGGTCGGCGACCGCTTTTTTGCCTGCAGCCCGTTCAATGCACAGCAGCTTGCCGACGAGCTGAAGGTTCCCCTCAATTCATAGTCTCCCTTCGATTCAGATCTCCGCGAAAACGGAGCGCTTAAGCGAGGAGATCCTCGCTTCATTGCGTCTATAAAAGGTCCATTGCTTGATACGCTTGCCTTCGACGAGGCCTACAGCGGCCAGAATCTTCAAGTGCTCACTGGCAGTAGGATGGCTGACGCGCAGCTTGCGGGCGATGAGCAGGCCGCAGACTCCGTCTTCGACCAGGTCGCCGTCTACCTGCGGGGGGAAATGCTTCCGCGGATCTTTGAGCCAGGCCAGGATACGCAGGCGTTTCTCATTGGCCAATGCATGAAAGAGGCGGTCTGGATTCATTGTAGAGTTGTCCGGCCAAAATGGCGCTTGTATATTTAGCTAAACGCCTAAATACTATCAGAGGGAACGCATGACGGACAACTCCGATTCGATCGGCCGGGCGGCAATTGCCCTCGTCTACGACAAGATTCGAGCGCACATTCGCCGGACGCCCATATTGGATCTGAGCGGGCGCGATTTCGGGCTTGAACACTTTCCGTTGCACCTGAAGCTCGAACTGCTCCAGCACACCGGGTCGTTCAAAGTGCGCGGGGCGGTTACCAATCTTCTGTTCCGAGAGGTTCCGACGAGCGGTATTGGCGCGGCCTCCGGCGGAAATCACGGCGTTGCGGTGGCATTTGCAGCGCATGCCTTCCATATTCCCGCGCGCATTTTCGTGCCGGAGGTGTGTTCACCTGCGAAACGACGGCTGATCCGGAGTTACGGCGCGGAGCTGGTGGTCACCGGTGCAGACTATGCGGAGTCACTGGCCGCTTCGAACGAGTGGATGCGAAACAGCGGCGCGATGGCCATACACGCTTTCGACCAAAGAGAAACGCTTCTGGGCCAGGGCACTGTGGGACTCGAATTGGAAGAGCAAGTTCCAAACCTGGATACGTTGTTTGTTGCCGTAGGTGGCGGGGGATTGATCGGAGGCATTGCTGCCTGGTTCGGCGGAAGGATCAAAATCATAGGGGTCGAGCCGGAATCGGCGCCGACCCTTTTCAAGGCGTTGGAGGCTGGCCGCCCCGTCGACGCCGAGGCCGGCGGACTTGCAGCGGATTCGCTGGCGCCGCGACGAGTTGGTGAATGGATGTTCCCAATTGCGCAGAAATACGTCGAGCGCGTGATCCTTGTTTCTGACGATGATATAGGAAAGGCGCAGGAGACGCTGTGGAACGCGACGAGAATCGCCGCCGAACCGGGCGGAGCAGCCGCTCTGGTTGCTCTGACTTCTGGAAAATATGTTCCGGCGAAGGACGAGCGCGTGGCCGTTCTGATTTGCGGAGGCAACACTACGGCGGTGGATTTTTCCAGATAGCCCGGAGGCACGGAAAACATGACGATCTACGATAAACTGCGCGAATTAGAGATCGAGCTTGCAAAACCTGAAGCGCCTGTTGCGGCGTTCGTACCCACGGTGCAGACCGGGAATCTCCTGTTTGTCTCAGGGCATATTGCCAAGCTTGACGGGAAACCCTGGACCGGGCAATTGGGCAGCAGTATCAGCACACAAGACGGCCGCAGGGCTGCACGCAACGTGGCGATCGACTTGCTGGCTACACTGCATCATGAACTGGGAGACTTGGCCCGGGTGAAACGTATCGTCAAACTGCTCTGCCTGGTGAATTCGGCGCCGAATTTTACCGAGCAACATCTGGTAGCGAATGGGGCTTCCGAATTGCTTCAGGGAGTTTTGGGTGCCGGCGGGGTGCATGCCCGCAGTGCGATTGGAGTCGCGCAACTTCCCCTCGGGTCTTGCGTGGAGATCGAACTCGTCGCGGAACTTGGCTAGAGCCTAGCGCCGGCCCGCTTAACGTTGCGGAACCACTCTTTGTAGAAATAAACCCTTCTGTAAGGGTGTAGTGACGACTCGCGCAGGCGCTTTCGCGGGTCGAGCCACGGCTCCCGGAACGCCCGCGAAAAACGTGTTGATCTGCGCGATAAGCGGTTGCTTCAGTCCATCCCATTCCTGATCAATACATGCCTTTTCGACTTCCGTCAGATGCCAGGTAAGAGGCGGGTCTTGCGGACACTTCGCGGTATTGGCATCCCCGGAATCCCCTTTCGGGGGAACGTAACGCGCCGTGAGCGTCGCGGCGTCGTAGCCGCGCAGCGTGAGAATCTGCAGAAGGTTCGAACTGTCAGCAAAGTCGCGGACCTGCTGCCCCTCCGAGCGCACACGCAAAACAGCGTCGATCGGCGCGATGAGCTGATACGGCCAACGATGAGGAGAGCCGGCCGGTTTAGTCCACGTGCTGTCAGGGAAGGCGTTTATGATCAACACGAGGATTTTCTTTTGGGAAAGAGCTGTCGGGGCGTTTTGGTCGGGCGAGGGAACATCGGGCAATGCGGCCTTGAGCCACGTGGTAAGCGTGAACAAGCCGGAGTTGTCAAAGTAGCCGCCATCGACCAGATGCTCTGCGTTCCACGGCGTGTCCGGCCGTGCGGCGGGAGAAACATAGGGAAACGCAGCGGACATGCGCACGGCGGATTCGAGAAAGACGTCCCTTTGCGTATAAACCAGGTGAAATCCGTGGAGGGCGTGATTCGGATCGCTGGCCTTGGAAGGTTCGGGAAAGTCGGAGTTGGTGAAGACCAGGGGATCTCCCGTGCGCACCTCGGTTGAACTAAACAAGACCGTGGGCCATTTCTTTTGTACCCCGGTCAAGGCGAGCGGCCGGTCGATTGGCACAAATTGCGCGTTCTTGCGAAGTGCGCGTTCCAGCGCCCAGCCGCGATCCGCGCCCGGCCAGGAAAACGTGTCTAAGGGCAGGATGGCGCGGCGCAAATCCGGGTGCGCCAGTCCCCAGGCCACAGCTTCGAGACTGGAGGCTTTGGCCAACTGCGCTCCCTGCATGTCTCCGGGCGGAGAGTCCACGCAGCGCAGATAGAACATCGTTCCGACCGACCCTCCCGACACCCCGCTGATGGCCAGGACGTTTTCTTCGAACGAAGCTCCCATCTCTTTGCGGAGGCCGCAAAGCACTTCGCTGGTCCACGCGGCAGATTGGATGCCGCCACCCGCCGCGGCCACGACGATGGCGCGATCGCCCTTTGCCTCGAGCAGCGCCGCAGGGCTCGGCAAGGAGGATTGTTCCAACCGATCCACGGTGTGAAACGCGTGATCTGACGGTCCAAGCCGCGAAGTGGCGAGCAGAATGACTGCCAGGGGAATCAGTACGGGAATGCGGAAGCGGTCGAAGAAGAAACAGAGCGCTGCCAGAACCAAGCACGCGAGAAGCATCAGCAGAATGACCTGCAGTAGAACGGCATCGTATGACCTGGGCGTGGGAAAAACACTGTCGGACGCAAGACGGTTGTAAACGCCGTGCCCTGCGAGCACATAAAAGCCGAAGCAAACCAGTGACAGGAATGCAGCGAAGCGATGGCCCGGGAAAATCTCCACCGGGTTACCCCGATCGTCGAAGCTTCCATAACCCGGACCCATGAGACGCACCCAGAGAAGGCTCAACGTGTTCTGCGGAGAAACCAGGAAATTTAGGCGCAGCACCTCCAGCGGGCGCTTGTTGCTGAGTTGCGTAAGGCTTGGCTCAAGGGTTTCACGAAACAAATAGGCAATCGGCAGAACGAAGACTTGGGTCTCCGGAGCGCTGCGCGGATCAGTCAGCAGAAGGTCTAGTAGGAAAACGACGACGATACATATGCCTGCGATCAGGACGCCCAGGCCGGCTTGCACCCAGAATCGCACGGCGAGTCCGGCCGGGTTCAGGTGCGCTCCGATCATGGCCCGCTCTACGCTGTAGAGAAACCTGAGAAAAAGAAACGCCCCGCCGGCGTAGATCAGCGCCACAGTCCACACCGAAAACGGCAAGCGGTCCGGCGTTTCCGCAAAATCCGCACTAGGCGGTTTTCGCTGCCCATCAGCGCGCAGGCTGCCGTAGAGCAGCACCAGGAAGCTGCAGGTCATCGCAGCTGAAAACAGGAGGAACGCCGCGAATGCGACTCCAAGGACCTGGTTGGGTTCGAGATCCGCCAAGCCATGCAGCATGGGACTGTTCAACGCATTGGGCAGCAGCCAGCCAAGAGCCAGTAGCACGAGAATGGGAACGCGCATCAGATAAAGG
>Ga0306921_10004598_pt1 | contig 14210 bp, 16 predicted proteins | sample sta12Cox44000080_FD_203760 | JGI IMG/M metagenome (GOLD analysis project Ga0306921, IMG submission 203760) | Lab enrichment of tropical soil microbial communities from Luquillo Experimental Forest, Puerto Rico - statoxic.12C.oxic.44.000.080 (v2)... | ecosystem: Environmental > Terrestrial >... | reverse complement strand
GCTGTGCGCTGAACAACGACGTCTCGTTCCAGATCTACGGCGCCCCGGAGCCGGCGTCGCTGCTGCTCGTCGGCATCGGGCTGGCGGGGCTGGCGGCGCGAGGAGCGGTCAGCTAAGCCCGCTCGGCTTGGAAGCGTTCCTGGTCTCGATCTCCAGCGTCGCGATTGCAGAGATGGGCGACCGCACCCAGCTCTTGACGCTGGTGTTGGCGGCAGCCTATCGCCGGCCGTGGCCGATCCTGGCAGGCGTCCTGTGCGCGACCCTCGCGAACCATGGCGCGGCGGGGTACGTCGGGGTCCACCTCGGCCGATTCCTGACGCCCGCGCTCCTCGACGGCGTGGTCGGGCTGAGCATGGTCGGCATGGCTCTCTGGACGCTCAAGCCCGACGAGCTCGACGAAGGCTCGGCGGGCCCCAGGCGCTCGAGCCCGTTCATCGCGACGACCATCACGTTCTTCTTCGCGGAGATCGGCGACAAGACCCAGATCGCGACGATCGCGCTCGCGGCTGCGTATTCGAACCTCGCGACGGTCGTCGCAGGCACCACCTGCGGAATGCTGCTGGCCAACGCGCCGGTCGCGTTCCTGGGCAAGGCCTTCGCCGAGCGCCTGCCGATCAAGAAGATCCACTACGCGGCGAGTGCGTTGTTCTTCGTCATCGGGGCGGTGTTCATCTTCCGGGCAATGCGACAGCTGCCCTGAGCCGGAACACAGAAGCCCCTCATCTTTTGCCCCGTGCGGCAGCCCTGAAACGCAGACCGATCCAGCTCTCATGAGTGACGAGTGACTGTGTGACGTCGGTGTTCTGACGCACCGACCGGCCGACGCGCGAACGCCATCTCCTTCCACGAATGCTTCACCGTGACGTCAGTTCGTCGAGGTGGAGCTGGTCCTACGCTCAGCAGCGCCGGAGGACCCGGAAGGAGGAGCCATGCCCGAGATCAAGAAGCTCTGTGCAATCGCGTTGCTCGCGTCAGCCGGGTGGGCTGCCGCAGCGCATGCGGACCAGAAGGGGAGCCAGACCGCCACGCCGATCCGCCATCTCGTCGTGGTCTTCCAGGAGAACGTCTCCTTCGACCACTACTTCGGGACCTACCCGAACGCGCAGAATCCGGCGGGAGAGCCGTCCTTCTACGCCGCTCCAGGGACTCCGACCGTCAACGGCTACACGGATGCGCTGCTGAACGACAACCCGAACTTGAATCCCGCCAACGGCACCGGTGCGGCGAACCCGTTCCGCCTGGATCGCAGCCAGGCCGTCACGGCCGACCAGGACCACGACTACCTGGCCGAGCAGCAAGCGTTCCACATGGGTCTCCTGGATCTGTTTCCGCTGTTCGTCGGCACGGCTGGACCGCCGCCGGCGGGCGGAGGCGTCACCGGCACGACCGGGCTCAACCTGGGCTACTACGACGGCAACACCGTCACGGCGCTGTGGAACTACGCCCAGCACTTCGCGATGAGCGACAACTCGTACAGCACGACCTTCGGTCCCTCGACTCCAGGCGCGCTCAATCTGATTTCCGGCCAGACGAACGGAGTGTCCTCGACCCTGAACGGGACCGGCGACGAGGTCGATGGCGGCAACGGATCGCTCTCCGTCGTGGGCGACCCCGATCCGATCGGCGACGTCTGCTCGAACCCGAAGCGGAACCAGGTGCAGATGGGCGGAAGGAACATCGGCGACCTGCTGACCGCCGCCGGCATCACCTGGGGATCGTTCATGGGCGGCTTCGACCTGACGGCCACGAACTCGAACGGCACGACCGGCTGCACGCGGAGCTCGGCCAGCCTCGCGGGCACCACCGGCGACTACATCCCCCACCACGCCTGGTTCCAGTACTACGCGTCGACGGCGAACCCGAGCCACACCCGCCCCGCATCGATCGCCGAGATCGGGCACGACGGTCCCGCGAACCACGAGTACGACGTCTCGGACTTCGTCCGTGCCGTTCGCACCGGCAACTTCCCGGCCGTGAGCTTCATCAAGGCGCAGGCGTTCCAGGACGGTCACGCGGGCTACTCCGATCCTCTGGACGAGCAGACGTTCATCGTGAACCTGGTCAACTTCCTGCAGCGAACCCCCTCGTGGGCGAGCACCGCGGTCATCGTCCTGTACGACGATTCCGACGGTTGGTACGACCATCAGATGGGCTCGATCGTGAACCAATCCACGGGCCCGGCGGACGCGCTCACCGGTCCCAACGCATGCGGCAGCGCCACTCTGTCGTTGCCTGGGATCGATGCGGGCAACGCGCACGCGCTCGGTCGCTGCGGCTACGGCCCGCGCCAGCCGTTGCTCGTGGTGGGGCCATGGGCGCGGCGGAACTTCGTCGACCACACCCAGACCGACCAGACGTCGGTCCTCCGCTTCATCGAAGACAACTGGCTCGGCAAGCAGCGCATCGGGCGAGGCTCCTTCGACTCACTCGCGAGCCCGATCGACCAGATGTTCGACTTCAGCCACATCCGGTTCGACGGAGCCCTGTTCCTCAGCCCCGACACCGGCGAGCAGCAGTACTGATCGAGACGCAAGAAGGACCGGTGTCCCGTGCTGCTCGCGGGACGCCGGTCGTGCGTTCGCGCTGAGGGCGAAAGCGGCTCGGGGTCCGACGCCGTAGACTCCTCGTCGAGAAGGAGGAGAACCATGAAGGTGAAAGCGATCCCAGACGGCTACCACACCGTGACGCCGTCGATGTCGGTGAAGGACGCCGGGAAGCTGATCGACTACATGAAGCGAGCGTTCGGCGCGACCGAGTCGATGCGCATGCCCGGGCCGGGAGGCGTGATCTGGCATGCGGAGGTCAAGATCGGCGATTCGGTCGTCATGCTGAGCGAGGCGATGAACGAGCCGCCCGTCCAGGGCTCGCTCTTCCTGTACGTGAAGGACGTGGATGCGGTGTACGCGAAGGCGCTCGAAGCCGGAGGTACGTCGCTGATGAAGCCCGAGAACATGTTCTGGGGAGACCGCTTCGCCCGCGTCAAGGATCCGTTCGGAAACCTCTGGGGCATGGCGACCCACGTCGAGGAGGTCTCACCGGAGGAGCTTCCCAAGCGCGCCGCGGCCGCGATGCGCGCACAGGGAGCCAACGCCTAAGGGAATCTCCACACTTCATTGTGTCGGCCGGCTCCGCCCGCAGCCCGAGCTCGGGCTGCGGGTTCTGTTCGAGCCATACGCATTCCTGTGTGGATTGAATGGCGATCTCGTGCCCGAGATCACACTCGCAGGCATACCGCGAGGTATGATCGGCAGCGAAGGGATCCGGTCCGTGGTGCGAACCCGGGCTGACGTTCGCAATATGCCGTCCGTGGAAGGGTAGGAGCTCGCTCGGCTCCGGGCCCTCGCATGAGCGCGCGCGTTGCGGCGTGCAGCTTCGCTCATGGAGGGAAGGGGATTGGCTCGAGCCGTGCGAGGGTGGCTCCTCGCGCTCTGTCTTGGCATTGCGACGGTCGGCCGCGCAGCCTCGCTCAGCGTTGCCGCTTCGCGCCCGGCCGAGGAGGCCGCGGGGGCGGACGTCTCGTCGCTGTCGACCGCCGCGCAAGCTTCGCCCACCTTGCTGCCGCTCGACGCCGGCCGCACGGGCCAGAGCGGTGCCCAGTCGGTCTTTCCGCCGTCGGCAGTGCTCGCGACGAGCTGGGCGTCCTCTGGCCTCGGCATCGACCTGGAACCGGGCGGCAACGATCGCACCAACGGCAGCGCGAATCTCCCGGAACGCTGGCCTTCGCTGCTGATCTCGATGCCCGCGTCGCATCGACCGGCAGGTCCGCCCTGACGGACGTTAGAGCTTGCTAAACCGCGCTTGCGCCGGTTCGACACGTTCCGGTGTAGCTGGCGGCGCGGACACAAGGATCGGTCCGCTCTGGCCGATACGTCCATCGGGGCGTACGCCCAGGAGACGCGTGCCCATGACCCACAACAAGGTGGTGATCCGCTTCCGGGACGGTCGGCTGCTGAAGGGCTCCGTCTCCGACTTCGCCCCGAACCGCGACCTGTTCCACTTCAAGCCGGCCCTGTCGACGCCGCACGAGAAGCCACTCGAGGTCCGCTTCAGCGAGATCAAGGCGCTCTTCTTCGTGCGCGACTTCAAGGGCAATCCGGACCGCGTCGCGAACACCGCAAGCGCCGCGGCGATTCCCGTCGCGGGGCGGAAGATCCGCGTCGTGTTCCAGGACGGCGAGATCATGCTCGGCACGACCAATGGCTATCAGCCCGAGCGGCCTGGCTTCTTCGTCGTTCCCGCCGACGCAGGCTCGAACAACGAGCGCTGCTTCGTGATCTCGTCCGCGACCCGCGAGGTCTCGTTCGTCTGACCCGGCGGGCGGCGCCGCGTTCACCTACGGCATCCAGGCGTCCCCGGCGCGATTCGAACGCACGACCTGCTGCTTAGGAGTGCAGCCTGACGCATTTCGGTGTGGTTCGGTCGAGTTGGCGCTGGTGGTGAACTGTTAGGAATTCTGGGCGGTTGCTTCCGTTGGTTGGGGTCCCTGTCGGTCGCTGTCTGGCCGGGTTCGGTCGAGTTGGCACCACCTTCGCACCACGTGGCGACCTCGCGAGCAGGCGGCTGCAACGCCCCCACCACGTGCCCACGGGACCGGCCATGGCTCGGAGTGTTCGGGGGTGGCGATTCGCCGATCCGAAAGGAACTCGCGCGAACGACTCCCACAGCTCCAAGTGCACACCCTCAAGGCGGCGACCAGGGCGTTGGATCAGGCTCTTCCCGTCATCGTTCGCGCCAGAGATCTGACCGCGAGCGACGGACCCGGGATCCGCACCCGGCGCCTCCACTGGACACTGCGCCGGCGACTGCAACTGGTGGCCGGGGACCTACCCACAGGGGTGCCCCATCTCGCAAGAGGCCGCCTTCAAAGCGACTACCAGCCAAGGCGATTGCGACGCACGTAGGCCAGGCGAAAGCGCCTAGACAAACAACCTTAGCTGCCCCGTTTTGCGACCTCGCGCGATAAGGTCGTCCACCGAACGTCAGCCGAGCCGCGCGCTCCGCCGCGCTGCTCCGAGTCCCACCAGCGTCGCAAAAATGAGTGCAGCTGCGCCGGGCTCCGGGAACGCGTCGATGCGAATTAGGACATGTCCCCCCACCTGGGCGCCCGCCGGGCTTAGCGCGAAGAGGTTCAGGTCGATCTCTCGCGTGGTCAGCAGGGCCGGATCAGGCGGGGCGTCGGGCAAGATGTCGCCTGTCCGCGGGTTGATCCCGTTCCAGGCGTTGCCTGACGGGGCGATCAAGCTGAGCGTACCGTCGGCCTCGAAGACGGTCCAGCCGGGGCTAAGGCGAAGAATGCCCGTGCCGCTGTGGCTGAGAATGTTGAAGATGGAAAGCGTGTCTGGGCTGCCCCCGGTTCCGTCCTGCCGCGGCGGATTGACTTCCGCGAAGACCTCCTGCGCCGCCCCCGGCACGTCGAGCTGCACGCTGCCGATCGTCATCGGTGGTGCAGGAGCCTCGGTCAGGACAATCGACCCGGTCACGATCTGACCCACGCTGTAGGCGAGGTCGCAGCAGCCGCTCGTATTCAGCGAGCTCGGGACAGAGATCACCGTCCCCGAGAATGCCCACTGCACGCCGCCCTCGATCGCCGCCGCGCGAGCGTGAACCGTGAGTCCGGCGAAACTCAGACAAAACGCAAGAAAACTTGTCAGGCGCACTCGCCCCCGCATGGCGTTCCCTCCGATCGCGCTCCCCCAATACGGGAGTGGGGAGCTGCGGGAACAAGTGACGGTGAAAGACTTCCGGCAGTCTGAACGGCGGGGTCGCCGAGACTCCGACGCGGCGCGCCTGCGAAGACCTGCAAGCTCTAGGACTCGTCGCCGACGGGCGTGAACGAGGCGAGGCATGGCGGCTCGACCCCAAGTGGGCTGCCGTGCTCGCACGGCTGCTGACGCCGTGAAACCGCGCGACCCCGAAGCCACCGGAGAAGACGGGCTGCCGCCCGATATCTCTCCCTATGTGAGAGAGAGTATTGGGGGGCGGAGCGCCCCTCGCGGGGGTGGTGGGATTTCGGGCGGACGCGAGCGCCAGCTCAGCTGTGGCCATCCGCCCGGCACCACGGGCAACTCAGTGGACGACGAGCGAGTCCGAGAGCTTCGCGCAGCAGCTTGGGTCGCGAAGCGGCTTGGAATCTCGCGGTGGGCGGTCTACGAGCTGGCCAAAACGTCGGCTTCTGCCCCACGTGCGCGTCGGGCGGCTGATCCGGTTCGACGAGAACGCGGTCGAGGCCTGGATTGCCGCGGGCGGCACTGGTGAAGGGGACGTCGAGTCGTGGGCGCCGAACAGGACGTCGCTCCGATCATGATTCGATTGAATTATATTGCATATTAAATCAAAATCTTATAGTCTCCCGAGCATGGCTACGCGCAAACGGACCTGGGGCGGGAAGCGCAAGGGTGCCGGGCGCAGGCCTGGTCCACGCTCGGCACTTCGCAGGCATCGCGTTGTCGTGATGCTCACCGACGACGAGCTGCGCCACCTGCAAGTCGCGGCACGCGCCGAACATCTCCCGCTCGGCACCGTCGCATACCGCGCGGTCGCTGCATGGCTGGAACGGAGGGTTTGACGATGGCAAAGACACGGCGGCGCGGTCTGGTCGAGAGGATCGGCGAGGGTCGATGGCGCATCCGGTGGTACGTCGGTCGGGACGCGGCGGGCAAGCGGCTCTATCAGCGCCGCACGCTTACGGGCACCAAGCGGGCTGCGGAGCGCGAGCTCGCGGAGGCGTTGAAGCGGGCAGAGGGTGGATTCGTCGAGAGCGACCGCACCGTCGGCGTCCTCATCGCCGAGTGGCTCAAGAGCAAGGAGACCTCGCGTCGGGTGCGAGCGCGCACGCTCGCGGACTACCGATACCAGGCCGAGCACTACGTCCTGCCGTTCCTCAGCCACGTGGAGCTGCGGCGCCTGCGCTTCGACCACATCCAGGCGCTGGTGAATGCGCTGGCAGCCGAAGGCAAGGCGGCCGAGACCGTGCGCAAGGCGTACCGCGTGCTGCACGGGGCGCTCGCCTACGGGGTCCGGCTGCGCCTCCTGCCGCACAATCCCGCCGTCGGCGTCGAACTCCCGCAGCGCGACCACCGCGAGATGCACGCGCTGGGCCCCGAAGAGGCGCGGGCCTTCCTGAAGGCGATCGTCGGTGACCGGCACGAGGCGCTGTTCGCGTTCCTGCTCGGAACTGGCTGTCGCCCGTCGGAAGCCTACGCACTCGCGTGGCGCGACCTCGACCTCGACGGTGCCACCGTCGCCATCTGGCGCAGCGTCGAGCGCCTGGGCACCGAGCTTCGAATCATCGAGGGGACGAAGACCGAGAAAAGCCGCCGCAGGCTCGGGCTGTCGGCCTCGCTGATCGACATCCTCCGCTCGCATAGGGCGCGCCAGGCGCAGGCGATGCTGGAGGCCGGCTCGAACTACGATCGGGGGGCTGATCTCGTGTTCTCGAACGACGTAGGCGGCCTGCTCGACGACCGGAACGTCATCAACCGCTACTTCAAGCCCGCGCTGGCGCGTGCGGGCCTGTCGACCGCAATCCGTCTCTACGACCTGCGGCACTCCCACGCGACCCTGCTCCTGCACGAGGGGATCAACGTGAAGGCCGTCTCGGCTCGGCTCGGCCACGCGTCTGCGGCCATGACGCTCGGCTACGCGCATGCGCTGCCCGCAGCCGATGCCCAGGCCGTGGAGGTGTTCGACGCCGTGCTCGGGCGCTGAGGGGCCGAGTTTGGCCGCGTTGGCACCACACTGGCACCACGAGGGGAGGCCGAAGGCGGCTAAGTCCAGCGTCCCCGGCGCGATTCGAACGCACGACCTGCTGCTTAGGAGGCAGCCGCTCTATCCAACTGAGCTACGGGGACGTGCGGGGGAGTCTAGCGGGCAGGGGCAGGGCGGGCAGGCGAGGGGCTCAGCCGAGCAGGATCTGCTCGAAGAACTCCTCGAACACCTCGTTGCCGCGCGCGATGAAGACGCCAAAGCCGGGCTTGGCCTTGGAGCCGAGCGGGAGCTGATCGGTGGTCCAGCGGACGAGGCCGCGCACCTCGATCTTGCTGCCCTTGCGGTCGTGGAAGAGGACGCGGACTTCCTCGCCCACGGGCGGCAGCACGCTGGTGCGCAGGAACAGGCCTTCCTTCGAGACGTTCTTGATGTGGCCCTTGCCGCGCAGCTTGCCGGACTCGAAGGCCGCGGGGATTCGCTTCAGGATCCGCCGCAGTCGCCGGCGCTCGACTGTTGGCGCTTCGGGCATCTGCGGCCACCCCCGTGATTCCCGAGGTATCGACGGCACCTCGAGGCGGCTTTACGCCGGCAAGATGAGAGCAGCTTAGTACTGGGGTTCCTGCGGCTCCGGCTTGCGCTTCTTCGCGAGCTCTTCCACCGCCCAGAGCGTGAACTCGCTGCCGTCCTTGGCGATGAAGTGGAAGCCGAAGCGGCGGGGCATGTCGTCGGGCCGTGTTCCCTCGGGAATCGGGCGGAAGCGGTCGAGCAGCTTCGCGCCGTCGCTGCCGCCCGGGACTTCCTGGACGACGACCCGGCTGTCGCCGCCCGCGAACGAGAGCGTGCGGGCGGGGACGTCGCCGGGGTCGGTGCCGACGCCGCGCTCGGCGATCTCGCCTTCGCTCGCGTTGTAGGTGAGCGGGCCTGCCTTGAGTGCGCGGCGGAAGTCGGAGATGCCGAGGTCGGTGCGGTTGTGCGAGCGGTAGCGCAGCAGGATCGTGCCGCGGCGGTCGACGATGCGGCGCTCGATCAGGCTGTAGCAGTATGCGGCGTCGGCGATGTCGACACCGAAGAAGGTCATCTTGCCGATATCGCCGCCGCCGGCCTCCGGCGCCTCCTTGAACACGATCGAGACGGGGATCTCCACTGAGCTCCCGTCGGCGCGCTTGCAGGTGACCGGCGAGGTGTAGCGCCCCTCGAGGAACGCGATCGCGACCGCGTCCTCACCCGGGTGCGGCTGCTGCCTGTAGTCGCCGGGCTCCGACGGATTGTGGTACTGCGCGTGCGCTGCCGGCGCGGCGAAGACTGCCAGGGCGAGGGCCCAGGTCGGGACCCCGCCGCCCCGTCTGCCCGCCTTCCCCTGCGATACTCTCCGCCCCATGAACGCCTTCGACGCAGCACTGGCCGCCCGCGATCGAGCGGAGCTGCGGCGCTCCGCGGCGCGCGTGCTGCAGCTGAACCTCACGCGGCGCTGCAACATCGCCTGTCATCACTGCCACGTCGAGTCTTCGCCGAAGCGCAGCGAGGCGATGAGCCAGGCCGCGGTGGACCGAGCGCTGGAGCTCCTGGCGGCGAGTCCGGGCATCGCTGTCGTCGACCTCACGGGCGGGGCGCCCGAGATGCACCCGGGCTTCCGCGCGCTGGTGCGCCGCGCGCGCGCGCTGGGCCGGCGCGTGATCGACCGCTGCAACCTGGTCATCCTGGACGAGCCCGACCAGGAAGACCTGGCGGAGTTCCTGGCGGCGGAACGGGTCGAGATCGTGGCGTCGCTGCCCTGCTACCAGGAGGGCAACGTCGACGGCCAGAGAGGGCGGGGCGTGTTCGCGCGCAGCATCGCCGCGCTGAAGCAGCTGAACCGGCTGGGCTACGGCGTGCCCGGAAGCGGGCTCGCGCTCGATCTGATGTACAACCCGACCGGCGCGTCGCTGCCGCCGGCGCAGGCGGGGCTCGAAGCCGACTACAAGCGCGAGCTATTGCGCGACCACGGCATCGTGTTCGGGCGGCTGCTCACGCTCACCAACATGCCGATCCGCCGCTACGCGGAGTGGCTGGAGCGCCGCGGCGAGGCCGAACGCTACCAGCGACTGCTCGAGGACCACTTCAACGCCGACGCGCTGCCGCACCTGATGTGTCGCAGCACGGTGTCGGTCGACTGGCGCGGCGAGCTGTTCGACTGCGACTTCAACCAGGCGCTCGACCTGCCCATGGGCGGGCGCCGGCGAACACTCTGGGACGTGGGGAGCCTCGACGAGCTCGAAGGCGAGCGCATCGCGACCGAGAGGCACTGCTTCGGCTGCACGGCGGGAGCCGGCTCGAGCTGCGGCGGGGCGCTGGTCTCGTGAGCGAGGCGCTCGAGCTCACGCCGCGCGACGCCTGGAACCACGCGCTGCTGGAGAGCGCGCATCCGCCGGGCTGGCAGAACCCGCAGCCCGCCGCGCGCTACGACCTGGTGGTGCTGGGCGGCGGCACCGCGGGCCTGGTCTCGGCGATCGTGTCGGTCGGGCTGGGCGCGCGGGTCGCCCTGGTCGAGCAGGCGCTGCTCGGCGGTGACTGCCTGAACACCGGCTGCGTGCCCTCGAAGACGCTGATCCGCTCCGCGCGCGCCGCCGCCGACGCGCGCGCGGCGACACAGCTCGGTGTGCGGGCGGGCGCGGTCGAGGTGGACTTCGTAGCGGTGATGGAGCGGGTGCGGCGCGTGCGCGCGGAGATCGCGCCGCACGACTCCGCGCAGCGCTTCGCGGGTCTCGGCGTCGACGTGTTCCTCGGCCACGGCCGCTTCACCGGCCCGGACGCGCTCGAGGTGGGGGGCGCGACGCTGCGCTTCAAGCGCGCGGTGATCGCGACGGGCGGGCGACCGGCGCCGCCGCCGATTCCGGGGCTCGCCGACGCCGGCTTCCTCACCAACGAGACGGTGTTCTCGCTGGTGGAGCGGCCCGCACGACTGGCGGTGATCGGCGCGGGGCCGGTCGGCTGCGAGCTGGCGCAGGCGTTCCAGCGCCTCGGCTCGCAGGTGGCGCTGGTCGAGATCGCGGAGCAGGTGCTCGTCCGCGAGGATACGGATGCCGCGGCGCTGGTGCAGCAGGCGCTGGTGCGCGACGGCGTGGAGCTCGTGCTCGGCGCGAAGATCGAGCGGGTCGAGCGGCGCGGCGGCGCGAAGCTGCTCGCGGTGGCGACGCCGACCGGCACGCGCGAGCTCGCCGTCGACGAGATCGTGGTCGGCGCGGGCCGCGCGCCCAACGTCGAGGAGCTCGGGCTCGAGCGCGCCGGCGTGCGCTTCGACCCCGGCCGCGGCGTGCAGGTCGACGAGCGCCTGCGCACCGCCAACCCGCGCGTGTTCGCCGCGGGCGACGTCTGCCTGCCGACGAAGTTCACGCACGCGGCCGACGCCGCCGCGAAGCTGGTGGTGCGCAACGCCTTCTTCTTCGGCCGGCGGCGCGCGGCCGACTTGATCATTCCCTGGTGTACCTACACCGATCCCGAGGTCGCGCACGTCGGGCTGTCCGCGCGCGAGGCCGAGGCCCGCAGGATCGCGATCGACACCTTCCAGGCGCCGCTCGCCGCGAACGACCGCGCGCGCGCCGACGGCGACGGAGAGGGCTTCCTCAAGGTTCACGTGAAGAAGGGCAGCGACCGGATCGCCGGCGCCACACTGGTGGCGCGGCACGCGGGGGAGGGCATCGCGCCGATCGCCATGGCCATGGCCGGCGGCATCGGGCTGGGGCGGCTGGTCGACCTGATCCTGCCGTACCCGACCCAGACGGAGCTCGTCAAGAACGTGGCCGGAGCCTACACACGAACGCGTCTCACGCCGTTCGCCGCGCGCGTCCTGCGTGCGCTGATCCGCCTCGCGCGCTAGTCGGGCGACTTCAGCTGACGCGCGGCCAGGATCGCGCGCACCAGGGCTTCGGGCAGCGGCTCCTGCGGCTCCTCGCGCACCAGCTCCCCGAGCTTCTGGGTCTTGCGGTAGCTCTCCATGAAGGTCACGCAGGTCTGACAGAGCTGGAGGTGCCCTTCGAACACGCGCTGCTGTGCGGGCGGCAGATCCCCGTTCAAGTAATCGATCAGGAAATCGGTGCATTCGCGGCAGTTCACACGGTTCCTCGGGAGCGCATGAAGGGATCGAGCAGCGTGCGCAGCGCCAGGCGCGCGCGGTGCAGACGGATCTTCGCGGCGTTCGGAGTCACGCCGAGCACTTCGGCCGTCTCCTTCGTGTCGAGGCCTTCGATGTCGCGCAGCAGGAGCACGGTTCGGTAGTCGGCCGGAAGCCGGTCGATCTGCTCCCGGACCAGAGCGCGTGTCTCCTGCCGCTGCATCGCGTCGAGCTGAGCGGGGTTGCGCCACTCGGCCGGCTCGTCGACGTGGTGGCCGTCCTCGAAGAACCGCGGCAGCAGCTCCTCGATCGAGACCTCGGGCCGCCGCGCGCGCGTGCGCAGCTTCATCAGCGCCGCGTTCACCACGATCCGGTGCAGCCAGGTCGAGAGCCGCGCGCCGCCTTCGAAGCTGGCGATCGCGCGGAAGGCGGACACGAACGCCTCCTGCACTGCGTCGGCGGCGTCGTCGTCGGAGCGCAACAGCCGCCGCGCGACCGCGAACATCCGGCCGCCCTGCGTGCGCACGAGCTCGGCGTAGGCCGCCTCGTCGCCCGCGCGCAGCCGCGCGACGAGATCGCTCTCGGTCTCGGCGCCGTCCCCGCCGTCGCTCGCGTCCCGCTCGCTCACGTCCAAACCGTAACACAGCTCCGGCGCGGAACGGCGCTCTCGTCCGCTCGCGTCCCAGGGGTGCAACAGCGGGGCAACGGAGCGTCAACTCCGCGCAACCGCGCTCCGATAGCGACTTCGGCCGTGACGGAACTCCGCAGCAAGGACACCTGGACGATCTTCCGGATCATGGCGGAGTTCGTGGAGGGCTTCGAAACCCTCCAGCCGATCCTGCCTGCCGTGTCCGTCTTCGGCGGAGCGCGCGTGCCGCGCGACAGCCCGGTCTACGCGCTCGGCCGGGAGATCGGACGCTGCCTGGGCCGCGAAGGTTTCGCGGTGATCACCGGAGGCGGTCCGGGCGCGATGGAGGCCGCCAACCGCGGCGCCCACGAAGTGGAGGCGCCGTCGGTCGGGCTGAACATCAAGCTGCCCTTCGAGCAGCACGACAACGGCTACGCCGACACCGTCATCCACTTCGACTACTTCTTCGCGCGCAAGGTGATGTTCGTGAAGTACGCCTGCGCGTTCGTGATGCTGCCGGGCGGCTTCGGCACCCTCGACGAGCTGTTCGAGTGCCTGACGCTGAAGCAGACCGGCAAGTCGCGCGACACGCCGATCATCCTGGTCGGCACCGAGTTCTGGTCGGGCATGATCCAGTGGCTCGAGTCGACGGTGGTGAAGCAGGGGCTGATCAGCCAGAAGGACTTGCGGCTGTTCTCGCTGGTCGACAGCGCGGCGGACGTGTGTCGGCTGGTGCGCGAAGGCTGGGCGCAGCGGCGGGCCGACCTGCCGCCCGCCGGCAGCTAGGACGCCAGGTACTCGCGGCCGCAGCTGCGGCAGTGCGCGCGCGCGCCCTTCTGCGACAGCACTGCGCCGCAGTCGCACAGACCCTGCAGCCGGCGTGCGCTCGCCTCGAGCTCGCTCCACGACTCCTGGCCGCTCTCGATGCGGAAGTGATCGCCCTCGCGCACCACCACGGCGCCCGACACGAGCAGGCGGTCGACGTCGGCCTCCGCGTCGCGCAGGACGGTCTCGGTCACGATCTCGGCGGCGCGGCGGGAGAGCCAGCGGAGCTTCATGGCCGGGCCGGATGAGCAAGCGCCGTGCCCGCCCCGCGGAGGGGAACGAGCAGCCGCAGGTCCGGTGCAGCGACACGCAAGCCTCAAAATGGGTAAGCCGCTTCCTAGCCTGACGGACTACGCTCGCCTGCGGCTCGCTGCCCGCTTCGCTTGCGGGCTCGCTCAGCGCGGCCTTCGCTCGAACCTCGCAGTCACCTAGCGCAGCGTGAACACGAGCCGGGTCTGGCCGATCTCGATCTCGTCGCCGTGGGTGAGCTCGACCGTGCGCACGCGCTTCCCGTTCACACGGATGCCGTTCGTGCTCTGCAGGTCCTCGAGCGTCGCGTCCTCGCCGTCGCACAGCACCACTGCGTGCTCGCGGCTCATGCTGTCGTCGGGGATCTGCAGGTCGCAGGTCGGCGCGCGGCCGATCAACGTCTCCGTTGAGCGGATCTCGAAGATCTCGTCCGGCTGACCCGGCATGCGCACGATGAGCGCGGCCTTCCCCATCGCGCTCGGGATCGGCAGCGTCGGCGGGAGCCTTGAGAACCGGCGCCTACAGGCGGCGGTGTCGCAGAGCGGGCAGGCGCTGGCGCACCTCGGTCTGGCGCGCGAAGTCGAGCTCGGCCGTCGCCACGCCCTCGCCGTCGGGCGCGGTGCAGAGCACGGTTCCCCACGGGTCGACGATCATCGAGCGCCCGTAGGTGCGGCGCGTGGCGCCGTGCTCGCCGAACTGCGCGGACGCGACCAC
>Ga0306921_10004597_pt1 | contig 14211 bp, 11 predicted proteins | sample sta12Cox44000080_FD_203760 | JGI IMG/M metagenome (GOLD analysis project Ga0306921, IMG submission 203760) | Lab enrichment of tropical soil microbial communities from Luquillo Experimental Forest, Puerto Rico - statoxic.12C.oxic.44.000.080 (v2)... | ecosystem: Environmental > Terrestrial >... | reverse complement strand
TGTCGTTCCAGAAGCGAATCACCGGTTGGTCGAGATCGTTTTCGTAGCCGAGCGCGCTTAAGCTAGCCGTGCTCAGCATAAAAGAGCGAGCCGCGGCCGAAACACCTAAGCCAATCCAGCGCTCGGCAAGAACCCGAATAAAATGACCGCTTGAAAAGACGAGCACATTCCCAGGTACTCGGCGGAGCCGTTCTACGACTCGATCGGCCCGAGCTGCCACCTGTTCAACGGTTTCACCTCCGGGACAACCGTCGCGGAACAACTGCCACCCAGGACGCTCCGCGCGTATTTCCTTTGTTGTGCGGCCCTCATAGTCACCATAGTTCCATTCCACCAGATCAGGATCAATTACCGCGACATCGCCGAAACCGGCCAGTTCGCAGGTCCGACGAGCGCGCAGTAGGGTACTGGCGAAGACAGCTTCGAAAGAGAGGTGTTTGAGCCGATTAGCGAGGTTTCGAGCCACCGCTTCTCCGTGCTGAGTCAACGGAAGATCTGTCAAGCCGGTGTGTTGACCGGTTAGGCTCCAAGCTGTTTCGCCGTGGCGTGCGAGATAAACAATGGGAAGGGCTTGATTCATGTTGTACCTCCAGTGATTGCAAATTAGGTGGCAATGGGCCTGGCTCGGACAAACCGCGCAATTTAAGAACAGATGTTCTTCAACTTCCTCTTAGTGCCCGGCCAAGTCGCCCACCAGCCCTCAAGGAAGACCGCTGTGGAACTGGGCAATCTGCTAGGTACGTCACGTCGTCGTAGGTGCGTTCAACTGCCCACCCCCCCTTTGGTCTCATTCCTCGAGCCCCTATCATTGGTTTCATCCACGCCGTCGAACTCAGCGGCATTACCTTAACACTTGCATCCGTTCCGGTCATCGCCGTCGATGCAAACGTTATGCTTGAACGCGAATGCAAAATGCTGCCCGGAACTCTTTGCCGGGCTCGACCAGCCGCAACCCTTGCCCATTGGTGAGCGCGCTGGTCGCTGCGGTCATTGGCTCCAGCGCGACGAAGTCCTTGCCTTTTGGCGCGAATACCTGCGCGTAACGGTAATTCTCAAGAAACTCCAGCGTAATACGACGGCCATCTCCGGACAGCGAGAATGCCGGATGTTCGTCGAGACCACTGAAGCCGGCGTCGAGGTTCAGGTCGCCGAGCGGCGCATCAACATGGTCAAAGGCTTTATCCTTACCGGTGGGGATTCCACGGTCGTCGACCACCAGTTTGCGCATGGCCGGCAACTCCAAGCGCCACTTGTCGCGGGGCACGGAGGTAATCCCAAAATAGGGATGGAATCCGAAACTCACGGGCAACAAATCCTCCGCCAAGATTGTTGTCTCGATCGTCAGGTTATCCGGGCGTAGTGTTGCGGTCAGCTCCACTTTATGACGGAACGGAAAAACCGCTAGTAACTTCGGGTCCGTCCAAACCAGCCTGGCGGCGAGACGGTCGGGCTTAGCCTCGATGACCTCCCACGCAAGCAAAGCCCACTTAACGCCGTGAATCAGGAGGCCGCGGTCGTCGCAATGGAGGAGCGGCGAGGAGGGGTCAAGCGCTACATCCCGATCGGCAACTCGAAAACACGGAACCGCAAGCCGGTTGGCCCATGGGTATAGAAACGGAATACCCGCCGTACTGCCCTTGGCTGCGGCTGCGTCAAGATTCTCCAAGCGCCGCAGAAATTCTTCGCCGCGGAGCCGCAACGACGCGCCGAGCATACCGCGGCCGGGCAGAAACACGGCTTCGAGATCTCCCGCGGCCAGTTTTCTCTCGGTGTGGTTCATTTCTCGCTCAGGAAGGACGCGCCTTCTCAAAGATGCCGACGAAGTTCTCGTACCGGAGCGCGACCCGCGCAACGGCGTCTTCGCGCGTGATTTTCCCCGCACGATAGTTCACGAGTGCGTCCCAGAAATCCGTCCGCCCTACGGCGAAGCCGATGAAACCTTTCACACGAGCCGCGGTTGCCAGCCATTCATGCACCTTCTCGTCGTCCTCGCCGCGGCCGAGAATGATGCAGCCGACTTTGTCGCGACCACCGCTGTGAGCGATAGCGACGATTTTCTCGCAGTCCGCCGAGCGCTCCAGGCCCTCGATCTTCCACACGTCTGGCTCGACCCCGGCATCCTGGAGCTGCCGGAGCGTCTCAACCATTAGCTTTGGACGCAACTCAAGGTCGTACGCTTTCCTGTCGTCCTTGAGCCGGTCGAGTTGCGCCCGCTCTGGCGGAACCAATAACTCAAACATGAATCGGCTCTGGCTTTTAGTGTGGAGGTAATCGGAAAGCTGCTTCAATCGCACGCTCTGACGCTGGTTCAGGGCGGAATCGCCTTCCGGATTGTAGCGCACGAGCACTTTGCAGAACGTGGGCTGAAACGCCTCGATGTGCTTGGCGAAATCCGCGCCGTACTCGAAGTCGAACTCGTCCTGGCCGCTCTTCTCGGCTGGGCAGGCGGTGTGATACCCATTAGTACGGGCATCGCGCAGGATCGCGCCACCGAACTGTTCGTCCACGAGAATTCCGGCTTTCTCCTGTGGCACACCGGCCCCGATGGCGGCCTTGAAGCCGTCGTAGATTACTTGTTTGGCGGCCGCGATTTCGGCGGTCTGCGAAGCGTTCAAGTCGCCGTGCCAGCCAAACATCTTTGTCTCAAACGAACCGCGATGGTCGAACGGCAGGATGTACAGCGGTTGGTCGAAGCCGATGGTTTTCATGCTAAGCCTTTCATTTTCCGACAACGCCGGGCCAGGTTGCTTGTGCCCACCGAGAATACAGTTGAGCCAATCGGACGACTCGCCCTTTGCTTGTCACGCATCAACGTCGCTGGTGTGGGCCGTCTTGCTCGTCCGCGAGTTGCCGCTACTCGCTTCGCTCGACAGCGCCCAGACCGATATAGGCACCGCCTGGAGCAGAAAAGCCAAAGAAAGTAACAGCTATGTCAACGCACTAAAATTCCATCCCATCCATCGAAGAACCTACTGTTACGCCGTCATTATCCGTGAGTTCGCATCGGGCAGAACTGTCGCAAGTGACAGTTGTGCAGCCTCCCTCTCTCGATTATTTCAGGTGCGTGGGCCTTCTTCGAGAAATTATGCACAGACTCCACGATTGGTACCGAAGACGATTTTCTTCGCGTTTATGCCATCGTGATTTGGCAGGAATCTCGAACTCGAGGTGAGGAATGAAAGCAACAAAACTGCTGCATGAACTGGGACAAAGCCTCTGGCTGGACAACATTACCCGTGACCTGCTGGATAGCGGAACCTTACAACGCTATATTGACGACTTTTCGGTAACAGGGCTGACGTCGAACCCAACGATTTTTGACCATGCCATCAGGAATAGCGCCTCGTATGACAAGACCATTCGCCAAAAGCTGGCCAAAGGGGAGTCTGGAGAGCAACTGTTCTTTGAGGTTGCGCTCGAAGATATCACCAGGGCCGCCGACCATTTCCTCCCTATTTTTGAGCGTTCCAATGGCGTGGATGGATGGGTTTCGCTCGAAGTCTCACCCCTACTGGCGTACGACACGAAAAGCACGTCAGCGGCGGCAAAGGAGCTTCATGGCCGTGCGGCACGTCCGAATTTATTCATCAAGATTCCCGGGACAACGGCGGGCCTCCCCGCCATTGAGGAGTCCATTTTCGCCGGCGTACCGGTGAACGTCACGCTGCTCTTCAATCGAGAACACTACGTTGCTGCGGCGGAAGCCTTCATCCGGGGCATCGAACGGCGAATTGAGGCTGGGCTCAATCCACGGGTGGGCTCCGTGGCATCTGTTTTTGTGAGTCGCTGGGACGCGGCCGTCGCCAGCAAAGTGCCGGACGCTCTGCGTAACAAGCTGGGAATCGGCGTTGCCGGCCGGATATATAAAGCGTACCGGACGCTGCTAAGTTCTCCCCGCTGGCAAAGGATTTACAACGCGGGTGGCCTTCCGCAACGGTTGCTGTGGGCCAGTACTGGTACGAAAGACCCTTCCGCCTCGGATATTCTCTACGTCAAAGCTCTTGCGGCTCCTTTCACCGTGAACACCATGCCCGAGAAAACGCTCAGCGCGCTCGCCACGCATACCGAGATCGGGTCCATCATCCCTGCGGACGGCGGCGATTGCGAGGAAGTTCTCCAGAAATTTAGCGCTGCGGGAATCGATGCCGACGCGCTGGCGGCTCAACTTCAGGAGGAAGGCGCCAAATCGTTCGTCCAATCGTGGAATGACTTGATGAAAGTGATTGCTTCGAAGACCGCTGCCCTAACGGCCGCGGGCTAGAGCCTTGAAGGATTCCTTTCCCCTTGGAAGACCTATCGCATGAAAGTTCTGGCCATAGACGTCGGCGGTACATCGGTAAAGATTCTGGTTACCGGGCAAAAGGAACCTCGGAAGTTCCCCTCCGGCAAGGGCATGGATCCAAAGACGATGGTTCAGCAGGTGAAGAAGCTGGCTGCTGACTGGCAGTACGACGTCGTGTCGATCGGTATTCCCGCACCATTTTTGCTTGGCCACATGATTTTCGATCCCCATAATCTCGCCCCCGGATGGATCGGTTTCGATTTCAAGTCCGCTTTCGGATGCCCGGTAAAGATTATGAACGATGCTGCAATGCAAGCGCTCGGCAGCTATAAGCGCGGAAAAATGATTTTTTTGGGACTCGGAACGGGCCTTGGTGCCGCTCTTGTGGTTGACGGAGTCGCCGAATCCCGCGAGTTCGCTCATTTGCCGTTCAAGAAAAAAACTTATGAGGATTACGTCGGTCGCCGAGCGCTCGAGAAATTCGGCAAGCAACGATGGCGCAAAAACGTGGAAGAAATCGTTACCGGTATAATTGATTCCGTGAAGCCGCATGATTTTGTGATCGGTGGCGGTAACGCTAAGAAACTGAAGAAGCTGCCCAAGGGTTGCAGGCTCGGCAACAACGCCAACGCCTTCATCGGCGGCTTCCGACTTTGGAACAGTGAAGAGATCTTTGGCGGCCGGGGCGAGGCCGTTCGGGCTCGCAAACCCCTAAGGAAGAAAGGGAGAACGAAATGACACCCCCAAGCGCGGCATCTGCCAAAAAAGCAAAAGAGACTCCCGCACGCGTTGCTGTTGCATGGAAGTCGCTCGCGACGCATAAGGAGGAAATAGAGAGCGTCCATTTGCGCGACTTGTTTGCCAAAGACCCAGGACGAGCCGATCGATTCAAGTTGGAAGCTGCCGGCTTGTTTCTCGATTACTCGAAGAACCTCATCACCGAAAAAACCATCGCGCTTCTGATGCAACTGGCAGAACAATCTCAGTTACGCGAGCGGATCGATGCAATGTTCCGCGGCGACAAGATCAACACAACCGAGAATCGCGCCGTGCTCCACGTTGCCTTGCGCACCCCCAAGGGCAAATCCATTTTCGTGGATGGAAAAGACGTCGTCCCTGAGGTCCATGCCGTGCTCGACAAGATGGCGGCCTTTTCGAATCGCGTCCGCAGCGGCGAGTGGAAAGGACATACCGGCAGGCGCGTCCGCAACATTGTCAACATCGGCATCGGGGGATCGGATCTCGGACCGGTCATGGCGTATGAGGCCCTCAAGTACTACAGTGATCGAAACCTGAAACTCCGCTTCGTCTCCAATGTCGACAGTACGGATTTCGCCGAGGCGGTTAGCAACTTCGACGCCGCCGAAACACTTTTCATTGTTTCCTCCAAGACGTTCACCACACTGGAGACGATGACCAACGCCCACTCAGCGAGGCAATGGTCCGTAAACGGCTTCCACGGTGACGAAAGCTCTGTTGCCAAACACTTCGTAGCCGTTTCTACCAACGCCGAGGAAGTCGCTAAGTTTGGCATTGACACCACCAACATGTTTGGCTTTTGGGACTGGGTCGGCGGGCGCTACTCGATGGATTCTGCCATTGGTCTCTCGACCATGCTGGCCATCGGGCCGGAAAACTTCCGCGCCATGCTGGACGGCTTTCATGAAATGGATGAGCACTTCCGCATCGCGCCTTTCGAACGCAACATACCAGTGATCCTGGGTGTTCTGGCGGTGTGGTATAACGATTTCTTTGGTGCCCAAACTGTTGGCGTCATGCCGTACGAACAGTATCTCAAGCGCTTCCCAGCGTATCTCCAGCAGTTGACCATGGAAAGCAACGGAAAGCACGTTGCACTCGATGGCAAAAGAGTTGCACAGGAGACCGGGCCGATTTACTGGGGCGAGCCCGGCACAAACGGTCAGCATTCTTTTTATCAACTCATCCATCAGGGGACTCGGCTGATTCCCTGCGACTTTATTGGCTTTGGAAAATCCCTGAATCCCATCGGTTCGCATCACGATATGCTGCTGGCCAACCTCATCGCGCAAGCAGAAGCGCTGGCTTTCGGAAAGACCCCCGATCAGGTGAAAGCCGAGAAAACCCCGGATTGGCTGGTGCCGCATCGCGTTTTCGACGGCAATCGGCCGTCGAATGTGATTCTGGCTGACAAATTGACGCCCAACGTGCTCGGGAAATTGGTTGCTCTTTACGAACACAATGTTTTTACGCAAGGTACCGTTTGGAGAATTAACTCCTTCGACCAGTGGGGCGTGGAACTCGGCAAAGTACTGGCCAAGCAGATCATTCCTGAGCTCGACAGCAAGGCTGAACCGAAGCTCACTCACGACAGCTCCACCAACCAACTGATCCGGCGTTATCGTGCTATGAAGAGCAACTGACTCTGAGAGATTTTCTTCGGAAGGATTCGAAGGACAAAGGAGCGTTCTATGGAACTCGGAATGGTTGGACTGGGCAGGATGGGCGCAAACATGGTACGGCGATTGATCCGGGGTGGACACAACTGCGTCGTTTATGACATGTCCCCACAAACAGTGGCGGAATTAGCGATGGAAAAGGCCGCGGGTGCCGCTTCACTCGCTGACTTGGTCAAGAAGCTTAAAGCTCCCCGGGCCGTCTGGTTGATGGTTCCCGCCGCGGTTGTGGACCAGACCATTGCAGACCTGCTCCCTCATCTCGAACCGGGCGACACGCTGATCGACGGCGGCAATTCTTTCTACATTGACGACATTCGCCGGGCGAAAGAACTCAGTCCAAGAAAAATCCACTATGTCGACGTGGGCACGAGCGGTGGAGTGTGGGGACTGGAGCGCGGCTACTGCATGATGATCGGTGGCGAAAACGACGTTGTGCGTCGCCTGGACTCGATATTCGCGACACTTGCTCCGGGACGCGGCGATATCCCTCGCACGCCAGGACGCGAAAAGCTCGAAGGCACCGCGGAACAAGGTTACCTGCACTGCGGCCCGAACGGCGCCGGCCACTTCGTAAAAATGGTTCACAACGGCATTGAGTATGGAATTATGGCAGCCTACGCCGAAGGCTTGGGCATCCTGCAGTCGGCGAATGTCGGCAAACAGTCGCACACAATCGATGCCGAAACTACGCCTCTGCGCGACCCCGAACATTATCAGTACGACCTCAATATACGTGACGTCGCCGAAGTTTGGCGGCGGGGTAGCGTCATCGCGTCCTGGCTCTTGGACCTTACCTCAAGCGCACTGACCGACGATCCGGAACTCAAAAAGTTCGCCGGTCGAGTGTCCGATTCCGGCGAGGGGCGCTGGACCATCAAGGCGGCGATTGATGAGGCAGTCCCCGTACCGGTTTTGACCACTGCGCTTTACGAGCGTTTCAGCTCGCGTGGCGAAGCCGACTATGCTAACAAGCTGCTGTCCGCCATGCGCTATGGATTTGGCGGACACCTCGAAAAAGCCGCGGGAATGTAGAGCAGGCACACGGAGGCTCGTATGGATAAGGTTCGTTCGGATACGCTGGTCTTCTTTGGTGCGACTGGCGACCTCGCTTACAAAAAGATCTTTTTCAACCTGCAGGCGATGATCAAGCGGGGGGACTTGAATGTTCCGGTCATTGGCGTCGCCAAGGCGGGTTGGAATCTCGAGCAATTCCACGCCCGCATCAAGGACGCCGTCGAAAAGCACGGCGGCATCGATCCGGCTGCTTTTCGAAAGCTGATCAGCTTGGTCAGGTACGTTGATGGAGATTACAAGGATCCGACGACCTTCCAGAAGCTGCGCGCCGAGCTCAAAGACGCGCAGCATCCCGCGCACTACCTGGCCATCCCGCCGTCCTTATTCGAGTCGGTAGTGCAGGAACTGGTCAAGTCCGGCTGCGGCAAAGGATCGAGAGTTGTCGTCGAGAAGCCGTTTGGCAGCGATCTCGCGTCCGCGCAGGAGTTAAACCGCGTCCTTCTGGGAGCCTTCAAGGAATCGAACATTTACCGTATCGATCACTACCTCGGTAAACGGCCGGTACACAACATGCTGGTCTTCCGTTTCGCGAATGCTTTCATGGAAGCATTCTGGAATCGCAATTATATCGAAAGCGTCCAGATCACCATGACGGAGGATTTCGGCGTCCAGGGCCGTGGCGCCTTTTATGATCAGACCGGCACGATTCGAGACGTCATGCAGAACCACCTCTTCCAGGTGCTCAGCAACTTGTGTCTCGAACCGCCGGTCAGGACCGACAGCGAATCCATCCGCGACGAAAAGGTCAAAGTGCTAAAGGCCATCCCTCCACTCACCGAAAAGGATCTTGTTCGCGGCCAGTTCCGTGGTTACCTCGACGAGCAGGGCGTCAAGCCGAACTCCCAGGTCGAAACGTTCGCGGCCATGCGTCTCTATGTGAATTCCTGGCGCTGGAAAGGTGTCCCGTTCTACATCCGCGCGGGGAAGAACCTGCCTCTCACTTGTACGGAAGTCTTTGCCCGTTTTCACAAACCACCGACCATCATCGGGGAGAGTCAAATCATGTCGAATCACCTTCGTTTCCGAATCAGCCCGGATATGGCCATTGCTATCGGGATGATGGTGATGGCTCCCGGAGAAGTGCTTGCCGGGCGCGACATTGAAATGCTCGCAAGCCGCGCCCCGCGCTCCGATGAAATGGATGCCTACGAGCGCGTCCTGACCGATGCCATGGACGGCGACGCTACGTTGTTTGCTCGGCAGGATTATGTCGAGGAAGCATGGGGCATCGTTGATCCGGTGCTTAGGCAGCACACGCCAGTTTATCTGTACGAGCCGAACACCTGGGGGCCGAAGGAAATAGACGAACTACTCGCACCACCAGGCGGTTGGCACAATCCCACCGCCCCTGTCCAGGAAGAGTTCGCCTGGGAGGCGAAAGCCTAGACCGTTTTTCTGCTGGAGACGCCCATCATGCAAATGGAAGTGTTCGAGGACGGAGCGGCAGTAGCCCGCCGCGCCGCGGCAGTTATCGCAGAAAATGCCCGTCAAGCGGTTTCGCAGCGTGGCAAATTCGTGATGGCGGTCAGCGGCGGTAAGACGCCGTGGATTATGCTTCGGGATCTCGCCGATGAACAAATCCCCTGGGGCAAGGTCCACGTATTTCAGATTGACGAACGCATTGCCCCTGCCGGCGATCCCGACCGCAATCTCAGACATCTTCGTGAGAGCCTGCTTTCTCATGCTCCTCTCCCGCCCGACCAGATTCATCCTATGCCCGTAGAGTCCGCGAACTTGGAGGCAAGTGCCGCTGAGTACTTCGCAACGCTCAAGGATTTCGCCGGTAATCCGCCAGTGCTCGATCTGGCTCACCTGGGTATGGGCCCGGACGGCCACACCGCTTCGTTGATTCCCCGTGATCCCGTCCTGGACTTGACCGACCGCGACATTGGCCTGACAGGTGTGTACCAAGGGCGACGGCGCATGACGATGACTTATCCGCTCCTCAACCGTTCCCGACTTATCCTCTTCCTTATCACTGGTGCCGAAAAAGCGCACATGCTTCAACTGCTTTGCAAGGCCGATCCATCCATCCCCTCGGGCAGGATTCGTGGCGACTCGATGCTATTGCTTGCCGACAAAGCAGCCGCCGGCCGCGCCGGCAACTGATTAGAGATGAGAGGACCACGCATGCGAGTAGGAATCGCGACCGACCATGGCGGTTTCGGATTGAAGGATGAACTGGTAACTCGGCTCAAAACCGCGTGGTACAAGGTGGTCGACTTGGTTGCTCCTACGTTCGCCGATGGAGATGATTATCCTGACGACGCCCTTCCTCTCGCCGGCGCCGTTGTGGCTGGTCGAGCCGATCGCGGAATTGCCATCTGCGGGAGTGGAGTGGACGCATCGGTGTGCGCGAAGAAGGTCAACGGCGTTCGGGCAGCTTTGATCCTCGACCATTTTTCGGCCAAGCAGGGCGTTGAAGACGACCACATGAATATTCTTTGCATGGGTGGGCGCACCGTTGGCCCTTTGGTGGCCTGGGATCTCGTCGAACGTTTGAACGCGAAATTCAGCTCAGGGGCCGCGCCACCTGTGGCGACTTGCGAAGGTGGCCAGCGCCGAAGCGAAAAAATCCCATTAGCTTTGGAATGGAAGGGGGGAGGAAGTCATGTGTGCAACGACGGTTAAAAACACTCTCAACAGCGCGGAACTCGACGAGTTGTGTATCAACACCATTCGCACCTTGTCCATTGACGCGGTCCAGGCGGCCAAGTCCGGCCACCCTGGCACTCCGATGGCACTCGCTCCGCTCGTCTATACCATCTGGAATCGGGTCATGAATTTCGATCCAGCTGACCCGATTTGGCCGAACCGTGACCGATTCATCCTCTCCAATGGTCATGCCTCCATGCTTCTCTGGTCCGCGCTTCACCTCACGCAAACGCAAGCGGTCAATGCCGAATACGAGCGGCTCGGCAAGCCTTCGGTCACGCTTGATGATATCCGCCGCTTCCGCCAATTGGACAGTAAAGCCCCCGGGCATCCCGAATACCATTGGGTCTCTGGCGTCGAAACCACGAGCGGTCCTCTCGGTCACGGGGTCGCGACCAGCGTTGGAATGGCCATCGGCCAGAAGTGGCTCGCCGCTCACTACAACCGTCCTGGCTTCGACATTTTCAATTACCGCATCTTCGCAGTTTGCGGCGATGGTTGCCTCATGGAAGGCGTCTCCTCCGAAGCGGCGTCACTGGCCGCACATCTGGGTCTCGATAATCTGTGCTGGGTCTACGATAACAACCACATCACCATCGAAGGCAGCACGAAGATTGCCTTCACGGAGGACGTCGAAGCCCGCTTCCTTGCTTATGGATGGAACGTGCTACGCGTCGGCAATGCCAACGACATCGACCGCATCGAGAACGCGCTAAATGTCTTCCGTAAAGAAAAGGGCCGGCCGACATTCATCGTGCTCGACAGCCATATCGGCTACGGCTCGCCGAACAAACAGGACACCTCCGCTGCGCACGGCGAACCCCTCGGCGAAGACGAAGTTCGTCTCACCAAGCGCGCGTACGGCTGGCCGGAAGACGCAAAATTCCTGGTGCCGGATGGTGTCTACAACCACTTCGCGGCGGGCATTGGCGCGCGCGGAGCTAAAACTCACGCGGAATGGAAGGGGCTTTTTGGCGCCTATCGCGAGAAGTACGCGGAACTTGCCAATGAGATCGAGATGATGGAAAGGCGGGAATTGCCTTCGGAATGGGATCGAAACCTGCCGGTATTTCCCGCGGATGCAAAGGGAATCGCTGGGCGTGACGCCTCTGGCAAAGTCCTCAACGTACTTGCGCAGAATATTCCCTGGTTCCTCGGTGGTTCCGCAGATCTTGGTCCTTCAAACAAAACGACTCTCACCTTTGAAGGCGCCGGCGATTTTCAAGCCAATACGCCTAGCGGCAAGAATCTCCACTTCGGGATTCGGGAACACGCCATGGGCACCATTGTGAACGGACTAGCTCTCTCAAAGTTGCGGCCATTCGGTGCGACGTTCTTTATCTTCTGCGATTTCCAGCGTCCGGCGATCCGTCTTGCCTCTCTCATGGAAATTCCGTCAATTTTTGTTTTTAGTCACGACGCAATGGGCGATGGAGAAGATGGCCCGACGCACCAGCCGATCGAGCACCTGGCTTCGCTGCGGGCGATTCCGGGCCTCGTTACTTTGAGGCCTGGAGATGCTAACGAAGTCGTCGAGGCCTACAGGTACATACTGCAGTTGCGGCATCAGCCGGCAGTCATAGCCCTTTCCCGTCAGCCATTGCCTACGCTCGACCGGACGAAATACGCAGCGGCATCGGGTGTCGCCAAGGGCGCCTATGTGTTAGCCGATCCGCCGGGCGGCAAACCGGAGGTTATTTTCATCGCCTCCGGCAGCGAGTTGAGCCTCGCTGCAGAGGCCCATGAACAGTTGGTCTCCGAGGGTATCCGATCGCGCGTCGTCTCGATGCCTTCCTGGGAAATCTTCGAATCTCAGCCCCAGGAGTATCGCGAAAGCGTGCTACCGCCGAAAATCACTGCCCGAGTCGCCATTGAGCAAGCCTCGACTTTTGGATGGGAACGCTACGTTGGAACGGGCGGCCATGTGATTGGCATGAAAACGTTTGGTGCTTCCGCGCCTTTGAAGGAACTCCAAAAGAAATTTGGGTTCGAGCCAGAACAGGTCATTGCCATGGCCAAACACTTGCTCGGCAGAGTATAGAATCTAGAGTAGCTTTGAAGATCAAATTTGGTAATATTGCTCTTCCGATCGGAACCCATCCATGCTTGAGCGACCTGTCACAAGCGACAGTTGTGCTGTAGGCGAACTCACCGATAATATCGGTCTGATGGTAGGTTTCTTCGATGGATGGGAAGGGAATTTAGCGAGGTTCACGCTGGGGTCAGACACTCGGTGCAGAATGCACCGAAACCTCCAGGAACCCTGCTAGTCACGGCCGTGGGTCATCAGTTTTGGTGGGAGTACCGTTCTCTATGATTCACTTCGGCGGGTTGACCATCCTAGCTGCGGACCTCAGCCCGACGAATATTTTTGAGCCCGCCTCCACTCCTGCCGATTCCATCCGAGGACTTTATCTTTTTGTGCTCGCTGTGACCGGAGCGATTTTCTTGGTTGTCTTCGGCATGCTCATGTACGCAGCGGTGAAATACCGGAGGAGGCCCGGCGATGACCTCGAGCCGGTGCAAATTTATGGGAGCGACCAACTGGAACTGGCCTGGACGGTAATTCCCGTGCTGATCGTGATGGTGTTGTTTCTGAGCTCCGCGCGCGTGATCCATGCGGTGCAGGACGCCCGCAAGCCACCAGGCGCGATCGAGGTGACGGCCGTCGGACACCAATTCTGGTGGGAGTTTCGCTATCCGCAGTACGGATTCGTGACCGCGAATGAGTTGCACGTGCCCGCGAGCGACGCTGCCCAACCAACGCCAACGTTTATTACACTGCTCTCCGCGGACACCGATCACAGCTTCTGGGTTCCGCGGTTGGCGGGGAAAACAGACCTGATCCCAAATCATCCGAATAGCATCTGGATTGACCCGCGTGAGACCGGCCTTTATGTCGGGCAATGCGCGCAATACTGCGGGACGCAGCACGCGAAGATGTTGCTCCGGGTGTACGTGGAATCGCGCGCGGATTTTGACCGTTGGGTACGAGCGCAAAAGCAGACGATCCAGCCGAACGCAACTACGAGTCGGGATGTGAGCGAGGGGCGGAAGGTGTTTGAGACCACTGCATGCATTAACTGCCATACCGTGGCGGGCACAGTGGCGGATGGGCGGTTCGGGCCGGACCTGAGCCACCTGATGAGCCGGGAAACCCTCGCCGCCGGCGCGACGAGCAATACGCGGGAAAATCTTCGCCTGTGGATTCAGAACCCAGAAGCGATCAAGCCGGGTGCACTGATGCCGGCGATGAACCTGACGGACAAAGAACTGGATGAAGTCACGGCCTACTTGCTGACGCTGCACTGAAGGACTAGGCGGTCGTTTTACAAGGCGAAAGGAAATCGGCCGGGGGGAAGTCATGTCATCGAGTTCGATACCAATGCCGGACTCACTCAGCGGAACAAGAGCAGAGGGAAGAACCTGGCTCGAGACGCTGCACGAGTGGGTGATCACGGTTGATCACAAAAAACTGGGTCTGCTGTACATCGGTACGGCGCTATTTTTCCTCGTGCTCGGCGGAATCGAAGCCACGATTATGCGGATTCAGTTGGCGGTGCCGCACAATCATTTTGTTTCCCCACAGGTCTTCAACCGCATGTTTACGATGCATGGCACGACCATGATTTTCTTTGTGGCCATGATGATCTTGTTCGGATTTGGAATGTACCTGATACCGCTGATGATCGGAGCGCGCGATATGGCTTTTCCGCGCTTGAACGCCTGGGGTTATTGGATGGCGGCGTTCGGGGGCCTGCT
>Ga0306921_10004596_pt1 | contig 14212 bp, 11 predicted proteins | sample sta12Cox44000080_FD_203760 | JGI IMG/M metagenome (GOLD analysis project Ga0306921, IMG submission 203760) | Lab enrichment of tropical soil microbial communities from Luquillo Experimental Forest, Puerto Rico - statoxic.12C.oxic.44.000.080 (v2)... | ecosystem: Environmental > Terrestrial >... | reverse complement strand
GCTCGACGCATTCGTCGCAGACGAACACCGAGGGGCCGGCGATCAGCTTGCGAACCTCGTGCTGGCTCTTCCCGCAGAACGAGCAATAGAGCAGCTTGCCGTCGTCGTGGCGGCCGCGGGAATCCTCACTCATCGCAGTCCCTCATAAACTCCGCGCGCCGCGCGACAGCCTCCGTCGCCGCGACGCGACTTTCTTATAGCACGCAATCCGGGCCTGAAGCAAAGCGCTGATGCACGGCTAAGTCCTTGTGGACATGGGATTTGTATGACGTGGTTCACCACTTTTACATTTTCCGGATGACGCGGTTTGGTGCGCGGGTCGCGCTCTTGCGGAGAGCACACGCTCAACCGGGCTTTCCAGGGGTTGCCGCGGGCATCTCGCCCCGCTTCTCGAGCACTTTGTCGATGAGCCCGTACTTCACCGCCTCGCTCCAGTCCATGAAGCGGTCGCGGTCGGTGTCCTGCTTGATGCGCTCGACGCTCTGCCCGGTGTGCTTGGCGAGGATTTTGTTCAACCGGTCGCGCGTCTCGAGCATTTCCTTGGCATGGATCTCCATGTCCGCGGCCTGCCCCTGAAAGCCACCGAGCGGCTGGTGGATCATCACGCGCGCGTGCGGCAGGCAGTAGCGCTTGCCACGCGTGCCGCCGGCGAGCAGCACGGCGCCCATGCTGGCGGCCTGCCCGATGCAGATGGTGCTCACGTCGGGCTTCACGAATTGCATGGTGTCGTAGATCGCCAATCCCGAGCTCACCACACCGCCCGGGGAGTTGATGTACAGCGAGATGTCCTTCTCGGGGTTCTCGGACTCGAGAAACAGCATCTGCGCCACCACGATGTTCGCCATGTAGTCATCGACCGGACCGACGATGAATATCACCCGCTCCTTGAGGAGGCGCGAGTAGATGTCGTATGCCCGCTCGCCGCGCGCAGTCTGCTCGACGACGATGGGGACCAGGTTCAAGCCTCGTTCGTTCATGTGCTGCCCGCCTCCTGATGCTCGTGCTCGCCGACGGGCGCATGCAGCCCGTGGTCGTGCTCGTGATCGTGCCCCTCGCCCGGCGCAGCTTTGCCGAAGCCGGTGAGCTCGGTAAAGGTCATCGGCCGCTCGGTGACCTGCGCACGCCCGACGATCCAGTCGACCACCTGGTCCTCGAGCGCTGCGGACTCGATCTGGCGGATCGCATCCGCATTCTGCAGATATGCGCGCCGCGCCTCGTCCGGGTTCGGATAGCCCTCAACCAGGGCATTGAGGCGCGCCAACACACGCTCGCGATCCACCTTCAGCCCCTGGGACTGCACGATGTGCGTCACCAGCAACCCGAGCGCCACACGGCGCCGGGCGGGCTCGAGAAACGCCTCGGGCCGCGGCAGCTGGCTGGCATCGCGGATGCCTAAGCGCCGCGCAGTCTCGATCTGTAGCTGCTGCACCTGTTCCTCGACGAGCGCCTGCGGGACCTCGGTCGGATTGTTGCGGTAGAGCGCATCGAGCGCTTGCGTCCGCACGCGGCCGCGGACTACTTCGGCCAGCTCCTGTTCCATGCTCTTGCGAACCTCGGCGCGCATCTCCGCGAGACCACCTTGTTCGACACCGTAGCCGCGGAAGAATTCCTCGTCGACTTCCGGAAGAGACTGTTCCTCGACCGCCTTTATGGAGAGGTGCAGCTCGGCCGACTGTCCGGCAAGCTTCTTGTTGGGGTGCTGAGCCGGAAACACCACATTGAGGGTCCGCTGCTCACCCGCCCGGGCACCCCTGAGACCCTCCTCGAGCTCGGGCATCGCCTGGCCTCTGCCGAGCACCACGTGCACGTCGGTGAGGTCCCCGCCGTCGATGGGCTTGCCGCCGATGCGTGCCTGGTAGTCGATCCGCACCCGGTCGGTATCGTGCGCAGCGCGGTCGACCGGCGCGAATACCGGGCGCTGCGCTCGCATGTTCTCAACCATTGCGTCGATATCCGCCTCAGTCACCTCCGCGGTCGGACGCTCGATCGCGAGCGACTCCGGCGGGTTGATGCTGATCTCCGGCAGCACCTCGAAGTGCGCGGCGTACTTGAGATCGCTCTCAGGCCCGAGCGTGATCGGCTCGATGCGGGGACCCGCGGCGGGCCGCAGCTTCTCCTGACTCACGGCCTCGGCGAAGGAGCTGCGCATCAGATCGCTCAGCACCTCGGCGCGCACCTGCTCGCCGAACTGCTTGGTGATGACGGCGAGCGGCGCCTTGCCGGGGCGAAAGCCCTTGAGACGCGCCGTGCGCGAGAGCCGCTTGAGGCGCTGCTGCACCTCCTTCGCGACTTCAGTAGCAGGCACCGCGACTTCCAGCCGCCGCGACAACCCGCCGGTTTCGGACAGAGAGACTTCCATCAATTCAATTCCTCAGCTCCGAAGGCTCGAGCCCCGTGGCAGCGTCGTTGTAGTGATGCGCACGCAACTGGTGCGAAAGGAGAGACTCGAACTCTCACGGGTTTCCCCACTGGATTCTAAGTCCAGCGCGTCTACCAGTTCCGCCACTTTCGCCCGTGCCGTGCGCACCGGACGAACCGGAACTGCCCTGCCGGCCGTGCGTCGGGGTGTTTTGATTATAGCTGATGCGCTCCCGGCGCCACGCTGGTCACATCCTGGTCCACGCTCTTCGACCACGCGCCGGATACATCGCCAACAGCTCGCAAATCGCATGGAAATCATTGGCTTAGGAGATGTGTCCTCTCGGCCGCGCACACGTGGCTCAGGGGCGGCTGGTTTTGAACGCGGGCGCCCCGACAGAGCACCCACGTCGTGGCGGTACGTTTCGGCGAATGATCCGGAGATGTTCTTCAGCTACCGCCAAGCGTATTTTCAGCGAGCCGAGGCAACACGGCGCTGCCGGGATGCAGGCAGCGTGCGAGGGCTTTACATGACGGGAATTGCACAAGGCTCACCCCGGCTGCCACCCGGGGTCTCCGTGGCGGCCGCACTTCGGACCACCACTGAGCGCCTTGCAGGCGAGCTCGCCAATCCGCGAGGAGCGTCTCCCGTGTGGTCTCCGTTCGAGTGGCGCACCGCGCGCGCAGCCGCGGCCATGCATGGCATCTCGGGCCTGCTCGCCGGGGTGCTGCTGTGGCGCGGGCCCGAGGGCTGGGCGGATTTTCTCGGCCGCCAGCGCGAGCACACCGCACGGCGTCAGCTGCGGACTCTTGAGCTCCTTGACATGGTTGACGAGCGCTTCCGGCGGCAGGGAATTCCGGTGCAGGCGCTCAAGGGCGCGGTGCTGTGTCGCGAGGGCCTCTACGAGCAGGGGCAGCGGCCGATGGCCGACCTCGATCTGTTGACCTCGCCACAGTACGGCGTGCGCAGCGGCGAAATCCTCGAACATCTCGGATTGCGTGAGACGCATCGCACGGTCAAGCATCGGGTCTTCGAGGCGCGTGACGGTGCGCGGGCGCGCAGCTTCGGCGAGCATGCCGACAGTCCCCTTAAAGTGGAGCTTCACGAGCGGATCTGCGAGCCGCTGCCGTATCGGCTGACGGACATCTCATCTCTGGTGTCGTCACCTTCGGCGGTACCGGGACTCAATCCCTATCCATCGCGAGCGGCGCTCATGGCCCATCTGCTCCTCCACGCAGCCGGCGGGATGGCCTATCGCACGCTGCGGCTGATCCAGCTGCACGACATTGCGCTGTTGGCGCAGCGCCTGTCGGAACCGGACTGGCAGCCGCTGCTCGACAGGCGACCATGGTGGGCCGCACCGCCGCTGTTGCTGACCCAGCGATATTACGGCACGGTGATTCCAGAGGCGGTGATGGCATCGATAGCTATCTGCTGTCCGCCGATCCTCCGCCGCACGTGCTCGCGGCAACGACTTTCAGATGTTTCCCTGTCGCGTCTGTGGCTCGAGGCCTTCCCGGGGATTGAATGGTCCAGGACGGCCGGCGAAGCCCTGCGGTTCATGGCCCGTCGCATCGTACCCAGCGCAGAGGTGCGGGCTGATCGGAAGTTCGCACTGATGACGGACCCGAGCCTCGCTCAGGGTGACTGGGGTAGCCTGTCGCAGAGCCGCAGAATCCTGCGCGCAGTGCTCACACGCACGCCGCGGCCCTGGCCGCTGCACGTCGTGCGCGCTGCAGTGGCTGAACCCCGTTGAGCACTCGGAACCGCCGATCGATCATTCATGAGCACTGCATTTGCAGCTTTCGGACGCCTCGGCGACACGCCGGCGCGCGACTACTCGCTGAAGCTCCAACTCTTTAACGCGCTGGCGGAGCCCGAGTTGCGTGCCGCCATGGTCACGCTGCACCTCAAACCGGGAATGCGCGTGCTCGATGCGGGCTGTGGGACCGGTGAGGCGCTTGGATGGCTCGCCGAGGCGGTCGCCCCGAATGGGCTGGCGGTCGGGGTCGACCTCTCCGCGACCCACGTTGGCGCGGCGCGCGCCGCGCTACCCCCGCACGCACTGCTCTTGCAGGCGGATCTGCTGCGGACGCCACTCCGGGCAGGAAGTTTTGATCTGGTTTGGTCGGTCAATACCGTGAATCACCTGGCCGACTGGCTTGCCGGCACGCGCACGCTGGCGGCGTTGCTGCGCCCCGGTGGCCGACTCGCGCTTGGACAGAGCTCATTCCTGCCGGACATGTACTTTGCCTGGGACGCGCGGCTCGAGCGCGTGACGAACGAGGCGGTGCGCGCTTACTACCGCGATCGCTATGACCTCACCGAAGAAGACCTTGCCGCCGTCCGCGGCCTGGTCGGTCTTCTACGCGAGGTCGGCCTCTCAAATGTCGGCGTGCGCACCTTCGTTATTGAGCGCTGCGCGCCGCTCGATCGGCACGCACAGGCGTGGCTGCTCGAAGTGATCTTCCGACGCACATGGGGAGAGCGTCTTCGGCCATACCTGGATGCGCGGGACTGCCGGGAACTCACCGAGCTTTGTGATCCGCAGCATCCGCGCTTCGCGCTGCTTCGCCCGGACTTTCATTTTCTGCAGACTTTCACACTCATCGTGGGAACGGTCTGAGTCAGTCTCACTTACCGGTGGAAAGGGTTGCGTAGAGCCCCCGAAAGCACGCCGCTGTGTAATCAGCGTCTTCCGCAAGCGCGCGCTCGTGAGCCTCTCGGGCGATGCCGAGGCGCAACTCCTCATCCTCGAGCATCCGGCCAATCGCACCCGCCAGCGCAGCCCAGTCCCCGACCGGCACCGACAGTGCCGCGCGCGGCGCCCACTCGGCGATGTGACCCACGCAGGTGCCGACCGTGGGAACACCCGCAACAGCGGCCTCGAGCACTGCGACGGGGCCTGTCTCATGACGCGAGGAGATGATCATCAGGTCGGCCGCCTCTACGATTGGCCGCAGTTGCCGCCGGGTCAGAAATCCGTGAAACCGCACTCGTGCAGCGAGTCGCAGCTGTGCGGCAAGACCCTGTATTTCGCCTTGCAGCGTATCCTCGCCCACGACATCCATCTCGAAGCTCACACCCCGCTGCGTGAGCGCCGCCAGCGCGCGCAACAGCATCGCCTGATCCTTGACCCGGTTGAGGCTTGCCACGTGTACCAGCCGGGCCGGGCTGCCGATCGAACGGCGCACCGGCGCGCGCGCCGGCCAGCTGTCGAGATCCACTCCGAGTGGTACTCGTTTGGCCGTTAAACCGAGCCGCGAAATCATCTCGATGACGGGAGCGCTTGCTGCCGTGATCGCAGACGCCGCCCGCAGAACCATGCCTTCGCTGATGCGTCCGCGCCAGCGCAGCCGGCCGCCGTAGCCAATCTCTGGCAACGCAACGAGCTCGCCTCCAGCGACATGTATTAGGCTTGGGATGCCAAGCAGCGTCGCCGCCGCGACCGCAACCTGGCCGCAGGCGCCCGACCAGACGGCATGCACGAGCGCGAAATGCGATGAGCGATGCATCTCACAAACCGCACGCACGGCTCGTAGTCGCGTACGGCGCGAGCCCACATTGTGGATGCGGGCGCCCGCAAAATCCCAGTCGCAGGCGTCATCCTCCTGCCGCAGCGCCAGCACATGAACCTCATCGCGCAGTGCCAGGCGACGGATGAGTGCAAGCAGAGCCGGAACCACCCGATATTCGCTGGTACGGTCGACACCTCCGGGCACGACTAAGGCGATGCGCACGCCCCTCTCTCCTGCCGCCTGCTCGCGTTCCAAAAATATGACATACCGTCGGCGTGATAAAGCTCAACCGCTCTACCCCACGCGATCCGTTGAAGCGATGCGGCGCACGCAGTAGCATCGCATTGGTACAAGCGCAGAAGGCTCAGCGCGCTGCGCTCTGCGCATTTTCCCATGAGCAGTCCACCCAGCCCTCCGCCACCCGCGGTCTGTACTCCGGCGCAGTTGCGCGCCACGCGCGATGCCTTCGACAGCGTCGCCGCCGACTACGACGGACCGCGTGGCAACAATGCCCTCATCCAGGAAATGCGCTGGGAAATGTGGCGATGGCTGGATCTGACCTTTGCCCCGGGCGGTCATCTGCTCGACCTGGGTTGCGGCACCGGCCTCGACGCTGTTCGTATGGCGCGCGTCGGCCATCGTGTCATCGCCACGGACTGGTCCGACCAAATGGTGCGGCGGACGACCGAACGCGCCGCGCAGGAACAGTTGACGCCTCGCGTTGCTGCGCTCGTCGCTGGGGCGCACGAGTTGCACCGATTGGAGGGTGAAGGAACATATGACGGAGCGTATTCCAATCTCGGGCCGCTGAACTGCGTGCCCGATCTGGGCGCGATGTCGCGTGAGCTGTTTCGCCTGCTCAAGCCGGGGGGGAGCCTCGTATTTACGGTGATCGGCCGTGTATGCCCGTGGGAGATCGCCCATTACCTGGGCCGCCGGAACTGGGCGCGACTCAGGATCCGCTATGCCCGCGGCTTCGTGCCCGTCGGCATGAACAACCATACTGTCTGGACTCACTATTACGCCCCTCGCGAGTTCTACCGGGCATTCAAACGCGAGTTCGCGCTCACGCATTTTCGCGGGCTATGCCTGTTTGCGCCGCCACCGTATATCTCGTGGGTGCATGACCGGCACCCGCGGTGGCACGAGCGGCTGTGGCGCCTGGATCGCGCGCTGGCGGCCTATCCAGTGGTTCGCGGCCTTGGCGATCACTTCCTGATAGTCATGAGAAGCAGGAGGCGGTGAGACCTGCCTGACAGCGCAGGTGTCAGCAGACGCTCCGCTCTCCGGGGCTCACGTCGCTCACTTCGCGCCCAGCAGTTCGCGCAGGGCTGCGACGGCCTCCCGCGGGTGCGCGCCGCGGCGTAGCTCAAACGCGGGCAGGGCGCTCACGCGGCTCCGGAAGGCGCTCCAGCCGGGCTGCTGGGCCGCATAGCGCTGGCTGGCAGCCAGTCGCTCCAGCACGGTAGCCCGGTTTAGTCGCACGAGCAGTGGGCCGGTACCGGCTAGTCTCTTACTGAGGAACAGCACCGCCCGGATCCGTTGTGGCGCTGCCGCCAGGCGGATCTCCGCGTGGCGCAGATCGATCTCGAGCTTCTTTATCCCGCTGCGGCGGCGAATGACCACTGAGTGGCGCAGTACGGCTGCCTGGGCCGCGCTGTCGAGAAACCGCAGCGAGTCGGGACGCAGGTGCAGGAAGCTCGCGACTCCGGTTGCGCGCAGCGTCCGAGGGTGTACCAGCACGCTGTCCTCGGCGAGGAAATCGAGGCCATCGAGTAAGCAGTGCAGCACCAGAGTCGATTTTCCCGCCCCGCTCGGCCCGACTAACAGCACACCTCGTCCCCCGCGCCCGACGCAGGCAGCATGCAGCGGCGCCAGGCGCTGCACGCGCGCAGCCAGGACGTAGACGGCGAACTCGAGGAGCTCGTAGCGCACGTGGTAGGGGTAGCGCAACAGCTCCCGCGAGACCACTACCAGCGCCGAGCGCTGTTGCGCATTGAGTGCCACGAAGCTCGCGCGGTCTATCGCACCGCAGATAATCCCTCCTCCGGCAAGAGTTCTCACCGGCGGCGGTTGGATCTCCGCTTGGCGTCCGCGCCGCCAGCGCGCCGACGGCGTGAGCACGAGTCTCACGCGCAGGTGCGGTGAAACTTTGGTAAGTCTGTGAGGCGGCAGGCGGAAGTACGCCAGGCGCACGATGCGCAGCAGCCGGGCGCTTTCGGTCTCGAAATCGAACCGGCCTCCCAACAGCTGCAGGCGCTCGCGAAACGCCACACGCCGCCGTTCTCCAAACGGATCCGGTGGAGGCGCCGCGAGTGTCACGCGCCGCTTGCGCATGGGAGGCTGTCACGACTCACGGTGCAAATGCCGACGACGGCGCTGCAGCGTGTAGCCGGCCACCCGCCAGCATCATAGGCTCAGCACACGGGGATCCCACTGGCGCACGATCTTTCTCGAGACGCGCAGCTCCCAGGGGTTGTGGTAGCGCCGAAAGCGATAGCGCCAGGAAGCCAGGCCGCGCAGTGCGGACTTACCCCATTGCGACGCCCGGATATCCATGACGGTCGGAAAGCGGCAACCCAGAACGGTCGTGAAGTCGACGATGCGCCGCCGCAACCGCTCCGACAGCCACGGTGCGTCCCGATGGCACCAGTAGCCGAGCCATTGTGGTTGGGCCCAGCCGTCGGCGCTGCGGGGAAACTCGATGGGTCTGCCGCCGCGGTCGCACAGAGCGCTCGCGGCGCGCGCGGCGGCCGCGTTGGTGTTGTCAGCGCGCAGCGGCAGCGGTGTATAGATGTAGATCATTACTTCGGTAACCGGGTGCAGCCGCTTGATCATGCGAATGAACTCGAAGGTTCTCTCCGTTTCTCCGTCCGGGTCCTGCGGCGGCGCTAGCATGAAGGACAGCTCCGGAATCACGCCGTGGCTGCGGCACTGCTCGATCGCGGCCAGTGTCTGGTCGGAGCGCGTGCCCTTGCGAATGTCGTGCAGCAGCCAGTCGCTCGGGGACTCGGCGCCTATGTAGGCCATGCGCAGCCGGCTCTTGCGGACGAGTGCCCAGGAGCGCTCGGAGAGATTCGCCAGCGCGTCGGAGCGGGCAAAGCACCACCACGGCATCTCGAACTTCGCCATGACCTCGAGCAACGGCACCATGTCCACTTCGCGATCGAAGAAGTTGTGATCGTAGAACTGGATCCCGTTCACTCCGAGCCGCTCGCGCAGGAACGTGAGGTCCTGCTCGAGCCGCGCCACGGGCGGCAGCGCCATCTTGCCGCGGTACATCGAGGCTACGCCGCAGAAGGTGCAGCGAAAGCGGCAGCCGAGCGCCGCCTGGTAGCCCGCAGTGCGCTCCCCAAGGTAGGTATTCGTCAGGTACTGCCGAGGGTTGTCGAGGGTGCCGTAGGGCAGCATGCGATTGAGGCTCGCAGCGGAGAACGGCCGTTCCTTGTTGTGCACCACCTGTCCGTCGCGGCGCCAGCTCAGTCCGCGAATGCCGGACAGAGCGTCAGCCTGGCGTGCGGCGTGTGCATCGAGAAGCTCCGTGAGCGTGTCCTCGCCCTGGCTGCGGACAGCATAGTCGACATAAGACGAGTTCAACGTGGCGTCCGGACAGACCGTTGGAAACGCACCGCCCCAGATTATCGGCACCGTCGACTGGCGCGCACGGATGGCTCTCGAAACGGCGATTGCCGAGGTCAGCTGCGGTCCACCCATGACGGTAACGCCAACGGCATCGTAGCGCCCCTCGCCTACTGCGCGCGCGGCAGTGTCGATGAAGTCCCGATCGATGTTGCCGTCGAGAATCGTGGCATCGTGCCTGCCCTCGAGGGCGGTGCGCAGACTGAGCACCGCCAGCGGAAAGCGGGCGTGCCGCTTGCCCGTAATGGTGGGGTTGATGAGCAGCACCCGCTGCGCCGCACTCATGACAAACGCTCCGCAGGGACTGCGAACCGGCCCAGCAGCATCTCCACCGGCCAGCGATACTCGTCGCGGCTGCAACGGTAGCGCGCCAGCTGCTGCAAGAGCCGTTTACCGCGCGATACGCGCTTCCAGGCGAGCTCGTGGAAGAACTTGAAACGCTCGATGAGCCGGAATTTCTCAGGCGACACCCATGGGCCCGGCAGGCCGGCCACGTAGTCAAACGTCGACCACGCCTCGAGCGTCTGCGGCAGCCGAAATCCCCGGGCCACGGCTTCGATCACCAGCTCGCTCCCCGGATACGGCTTGAAGTAGTAGATCGGCGTCAGAAAATCCGGGCTCAGAGAACGTAGCCGCTTGGCGCAGTCGAGCGTGGCCTGGATGCTCGCGTCGCTCTCCTCTGGAAATCCAACGATGAACGGGAAGTGCCCAGCGATGCCGTACTTCAGCATCTGGGCTGCGGTGTGAAACACCTGCTCGATCTTGATGTCCTTGCGGATGCGTTTCAGCATTTCGTTGGAGCCGGACTCGACTCCGACCAGCAACCGGCGGAGGCCGGACTGTTTGCAGCGCGCCCACACCTCGTCCGGCAGCCGCACGCCCTGATCGGCGCGCATAGTGGCCGCCCAGGTGATCTTCATGCCCGACTCGACGATACGGTCGGCGAGCGCCTGCACGCGGCGCGCGCGGGTAAAGAAGGTCTCATCCTGGAAATTGACGTCATCGAAGCGATAGCGGTCCCACAACTCCTTCAGCCGCAATGCCATGCGCGTCGGCTCGAGTCCCACCCACTTGCGTCCGTAAACGAACGGATCCGAGCAGAAAGCGCAGCGGAAATTGCAGCCCTGCGAGGATATGTAATCGAGCTGCCGCTTGCCCTTGAGCTGGTAGTAGCGCTCGACGGGGATCAAGCCATAATCGTGCGCACGGAATCGGTCTACCGGCGCCAGCGGGCGGGGTGGATTCTCGCAGATGGTGCCGTCCGCAAGGCGTGCGGTACACCCCAGGCAGCCTTCCAGCGAGCGCCCGGTGGCCAGGCGCCGTACGATCTCTGAGAACGTGTCCTCGCCCTGTCCGCGCACGGTGACATCGACCGAGGGCTCGAACAGGCATTCGCGGGCGAACATGGAAAGGTGCCAGCCGCCCCACACCACCGGCAGCCCGGGTCGCGCCCGCTTGGCGGCGCGGGAAATCAGCAGCGCATCGGAGATCGGCGCCCCTGTCAACACAGTAACTCCGAGGCACAGCGCCCCTTCGAGCTGGGAGAGCACCGCGCGCTCGGGGTCTTGTTCGAGACGACCGTCGATGATGACGATCTCGTAAAGATCAGGATCCAGCTCCGAGCCGATGGCGAGCAGTGCGAGCGGCATCGTGAAAAAAACGGCGCGGGGGTTGTAGAGGACCACCTTGATTCGTCCGCTGACGTGCGATGCCGAGCCGGCCCGGCAACTTTGGCCGTCGGCGGCACTCATACGGGGCACCGCGCAGCCGACGGGGACAGCCTGAAGATGGCGAGCCGCTCGTTGACGAAGCGCCGTTCAGCGAGGACCGAAATTGCAAAATCGCGGCGGCGAAACTCCTGAAGAAACGCCTGCGCGTCTCCGAAGGTGGACAGCACCACCAGTGCCGACCCGAGAGGTTTGAGGTGAGCGTGCAAACCCGCGGCAAAGCGTTCCGCAACGTCGGTCGAACGCCAGGCGCGGTCGCGGTTATCCCGCGGCGTGCCGCGCAGAAAGGGCGGATTGAAAACAACCAGGTCGAACCGCTCACCAGCCACCGGCGCAAAGAGATCACCCTGGCGCAACTCGATAAGGTGCTCGACATGATTCAGGCGGGCATTGATGTCCGCGCAGTGAACCGCCTCCGGATTGATGTCTACCGCGACCACGCGCCGCGCATGCCGGGCGGCGAATATGGCGCACACTCCGGATCCGGTTCCCATGTCGAGGACTTCAGCATCGGCCCGCACCTGCCGCGCATCGAGATGCGCCGCGAGGAATGCCCCGGTGCGCGGCACCTTCGGGTTAAAGACGCTCGGCGTGACGAGGATCGGCACGCCCTCGACGCGTTCCAGACGGAAGTCGTCGTAACGATCCTTGCCGATGAGCCGGTAGTAGTAGGCGAGTGCCGCGCCGATGAAGCCAGCAAGCTTCGGAAAGGGCGCCGGACGGAGCGCATTGCGTACGGCCCGCGCCAAAGACTCCTCCGTCAGATCAAGCATCGGCTCGCCCACGCGGCAGAAAGTCCGCAACTCCGCGCCTGTCCAGGTCGCGCCACAGCGAGCAGACGCAGCGCGCGCACTCGGGGCGCTCCCCTGCGCGAATGCTCGCGCGCAGTGTGCTCATCGTGGCGTGATTCAGCAGCTCCTCGAGACTGTCGCGCCAGATCGAGCCCGGGGGACCTGTAATGAAGAAGCACGGACTGACACGCCCGGTGGCGCCGATCACGGCTGAGTATTCGAAGACGTTGCAGCGCACTGCGGGATAGGGCGCGACGCCGCAGACGGCGGCGAAGTACTGGTGAATGCGGCGCAGCTTGCGCGGACTGTTCGCGATCAGGCCCGAGCGGAACTCGGATGCGTGCTCGTGCTCGAGCTCATCGAGGATCCCGGCGAGCAGCGGCAGGTCCGGCGGCTGCAACGCGAGATCGTGCGTGAAGCCGTTCTGGCGCGCGAAGGCGTGCGGGTTGGCTACATCGACCGCGAGAAACGACACCTCGTGCACACCGAGCTCGCGCGCTAGGCGTACGAAGTGCGGCAACTGCCGGTAGTTTGCGCGCTGCAGGGTCACGCGCATGCTGACGGGCGTTTTCGATTGCGCCGCGGCGCGGATACCCTCGCAGACCTTGTCGAAGGCATCAACGCCACGAATCGCCTCGTAGGTTGCCCGGTCCGTGCCGTCGAGGGACACGGTGATCGCGTCAAAGAGCGCCGACGCCCGCAGCGCGTGCTTCGCAAGCGAGAGCCCCGAGGTCAGCAGCCACAGTTTCAAACCCTGACCGCGCAACAGCTCCGCGATCTGCGGCCACTCGGCATTGATCAGCGGTTCGCCGCCGGAGATCAGCACAACCTGCGTGTGCAGTCGGGCAAGATTCGGCAGCAGACGCCGCACCGAACTGAGGCTCATGTCGGCGACGCCGTGGCGCCAGTAGTCGCAGGTGACACAGCGCGAATTGCAGCGCTCGCTCAGGTACAGCGTCACCAGCGGCAGGTGCGCGAGACCAGCCTCCCGACCCGTGAGTGCGTCAAGTGCCCGGGTGTGCAATCGTATCCCCTCGGGATCTCCGCGTGTCGTATCCGGAACCTCTCGTGAGTGCGCGCCTGTGCGCCTGCGGTTCAAATGCTGCGCACGACGGCATTGCGCCCTCCCAAAGTTCGTCAGGCACCCCAGTGCACCTTTTCCGCCGTGGTGCGATCCGATGCTCCGCAGCTACCGACGAGCTGCCCGTTGCGCAGCTCGAAAACGAGATCGCAGCGTCGCAGGGCGGCGGCACGGTGCGCGCTTACCAGGATGGTCTTCTTCTCAGACCGCAGCGCGAGTAACGTCTCCACGATCTCGCCTTCCGCTACAGCATCCAGGGAACTCGTTGCTTCATCCAGAATCAACATTGAAGCGCCGCGATACAGTGCGCGCGCGATCGCCAGTCGCTGTCGTTGTCCGCCGCTCAAGCGGCAGCCCCGTTCGCCGAGCATCTCCCGGTATCGGTGGGGAAGGCCGGCAATGCACTCCGTGAGACGCGCGAGCCGCACCGCAGCCTCCAGACGTTCGTGCTCGATCTGCGCCGCGGGAACTCCGCAAGCGATATTCTCGGCCAGCGTTGCATCGAACAGGAACACCTGCTGCGGAACGTAGGCGATGGCCGACTGCCAGGCGGCGCAGTTCTCCGGCCCGAGTCTCACTCCATCGATCTCGATGTACCCCGACTGCGGACTCAACAGCCCGCAGATCAGATCGAGCAGTGTGCTCTTGCCGGAGCCGTTCGGGCCCATGAAGCCAATGACCTGCCCCGCGGGAATGATAAGTGAGATGCCGGAGAGGGACTCGGGCCGCTCGGGTGCGTAGCGGAAAGACACCTCACCGAGACGTATCTCGCGGTGCGGCCGGTCGCGCCATGAACGATCGGGCGACGCCGTCCAACTGTATCTGGGCAGTCGCGGCCCGCACTCCAGGTCCTTTTGAATCGTGGCAAGTGCGGGGCGATCGGCGCGAATGCGCACGACCGCGGCAAAGACCTGCTGTAATGCCGGCAGCAACCGATATGCCGCAAAACCCACAAAGCTCAACTGCGCGATCCACAAGCCGTGAGTGCCGTTGTGGCTGTGCAGGTAGAGCGCGAGACCCACCACGACAAAGACCGTGATGGATTCGAGGACATACCTGGGACTGGAGGCGATCGCCATGGTGCTGAACGTGGCCAG
>Ga0306921_10004589_pt1 | contig 14218 bp, 11 predicted proteins | sample sta12Cox44000080_FD_203760 | JGI IMG/M metagenome (GOLD analysis project Ga0306921, IMG submission 203760) | Lab enrichment of tropical soil microbial communities from Luquillo Experimental Forest, Puerto Rico - statoxic.12C.oxic.44.000.080 (v2)... | ecosystem: Environmental > Terrestrial >... | reverse complement strand
ACAGGCAGGCTCCAGCCGGGATAATGGGCAACGCCAGTCGCATCTTTGTTTTCCATTTTTGCAGCGTCAGGCCACCGCTTCGACCAATCAGTTCGCATCGCCACAAACGCTCCAGCGGGAATTCCGCCGTGATCTTTCTCCCACTTTTTCACTCGGTCTAAGGAGAGCGTGAAATCAGGATTTTTCGCGGCTTCCTCATGCACATCGATAACGACCAGCGGGAGGATCATCTCTTTCGGGTCTATCTGATCGACAGTGCGCAGGCCTTTGATGAAATGCGCCGGGGGATCGACGTGCGTTCCCCATTGACCGACATGCGTGAAGAGTTCCGAGAAAAAACCGGTACCCATCGTGTCGGGACGCTTATCCGCCACGGCGGATCCGTCCTTTGGCGGATCGTACCAGTAAATTGTTTTACGCGTTTCATCCGGAAAACCGGGCCAGCGCGGAATTCCCGGCGCAAACTCGTGCGTCAGGTCGACGTATCTCTTCGATGCAAGCGTTCGCTGGATTTGCCAAAGCGGTTTATCATCGGCACCGCACACCGCTGAACTCACCAAGAGCAAAAGCGGCGCGAGGACGTGCGCACACGGGCGGGCAAGCTGCGGGCACTCCAAAAGCTTCGCGAAACAAAAGGAGCGCGGTTGAGGTTTGCGCGAGGCGCTGTGGAAGTGCGATGCGTCCTCGTATCGCTTTACCGTGGGCTCGTTCTGCATTCGACTTTGTTAAAGCATCTTCGAACAATTCGCTAATAAGTTTGAATAACCTCGAATAATTGCCGGTTGGTTTTCGACAACGACCATTTGTCGCTGCGGCGCACAGATATTATCAACAGCTCTTTTGCACCCAAATTTGCAAGGCCAACCGCCGTGATAGATCTATGTTATTCACTTCGTTTAGAAGAAGAAATTTCCTAAAAAGGAATTCAAATCATCTTCTTGTGGTGTGAAAAACTCTCGCTAACGGATGAAACCGTTTCGTCTTCTCGATCCAAATCTTCCTGATCGCATGGCATGCGGCGTTTGTGCATTGGCCATCATGACGAAGGCGCCACAAGCTGGCCGAGTGAAAACGAGATTGGTTCCACCACTGACGCCGGCGGAAGCTGCGGAATTGAATAGATGTTTTCTACGTGACACAGCGGCTGCGATTTCACGTGCCTGTCGCCGTCGCCCCGTGGGCGACGTGAGCAAAATGCAATTCAACCAGGCCAGCGCTTCGCGCCCGCCTTCGCACAGCTTCGGCGTGGCAGGCAGCGAAGCGGCAACAACTGCCTGTGGAATAGCTGTTTACACGCCGATGGGCGCCGAGTCGGCCTACGACGGTATTCTTCCGGCTAATTTTAGTTTGTTGCCGCAACGCGGCGATAAGTTCGGTGAGCGTCTTTATTTCGCGGTAGAGGATTTGTTCAAATGCGGTTTTGAAGCGGTGTGTCTTATCGATTCCGACAGCCCAACTGTGCCCGCCGAAAACTTTGCAGAAGCTGTTGAACTGCTAAGCACGCGCGAGGATCGCGTGGTGCTCGGTCCGAGCAACGACGGAGGGTATTACTTGATCGGAGTGAAGAAATTGCACCGGCGCTTGTTCGAGCAAATTGATTGGAGCACCGAACGCGTGTTCAAGCAGACGATACAGCGCGTAACGGAGATGGGACTCGAAGTCGAACTTCTACCGATCGGATATGATGTTGATGACGACGCGAGCTTGCGCCGTTTGTGCAACGAATTACTGGCCGATATGGCGTCGGCAAACGTCGCGCCGTACACTCGGGAGTTCTTAGCCAAAATTAGCGGGCAGAAAAAACTGTAGCGACGCGCTCCGAGCGCCGACCTGAATTTGCGATGGTCAAAGACCGCCGCTACAAAAAAGAATGGCGAAGCGCGCACTTGTCACTGGCGCGGCGGGTCTGATCGGCTCGCATGTTGTCGATCTTCTCGTGCGGAAAGCTTGGCAGGTTCGCGCGCTGGATAATCTCGAGCCGCAAACGCACAGCCGCGGAAAGCCGGCATGGATAAATCCCAAGGCGGAATTCGTCCTGGGCGACATGCGGAACCGCGATGCGATTACTGCTGCGCTCGACGGGATTGACGTTGTTTTTCACCAAGCCGCGTACGGCGGTTACATGCCGGAAATTGCGAAATATGTGCACGTCAATTCGCTCGGCACAGCACAGATGCTTGAAGTCATTCGCGAGAAAAATCTACCGATCAAAAGGATCGTCGTTGCCAGCTCGCAGGCGGTTTACAGTGAAGGTGCCGGCGAATGTCAGAAGCACGGATTGGTCTTTCCAACCGTGCGCCCGATCGAGCAATTGCGTCGCGGCGATTGGCAGGTGCACTGCCCGATTTGCGGAGCAATCACAAAAAGCGTTCCCACTCCCGAGAACGCGCCGGTCGGTGGCGAAACCGTTTACGGGCTTACGAAAGTTGACCAGGAGCGGCTCGTGCTGCTCTGGGGAAAGCAAATGGGCATTCCCACAGTCGCGCTGCGTTACTCCTGCACATACGGACCGCGCCAATCGATCTTCAATCCGTACACGGGCGTGATCGCAATTTTTTGCACGCGCTTGCTGAATAATCTCCCGCCGGTGCTGTACGAAGACGGCGAGCAAACGCGCGATTTTTCCTTCGTCGAAGATATCGCGCGCGCGAACTTGCTCGCCGCCGAAACCGACAAGCTCGATGGACTGCCCGTAAATATCGGTAGCGCTTGCGGCACACCGATTCACGAAATCGCGGAACAACTTGCCGACATTTTGAAGATTCATGTCGCGCCCGAGCTCAACGGGGAATTTCGCCCCGGCGAAATGCGTCACCTCACGAGTGATACCACGCTGGCTCAGTCCGCAGGCTACAAACCAAGTGTCGATCTCCGCGAAGGCATCTCTCGTTACATCGACTGGATCAGGAAGCAGTCCGACATTCGCGATTACTTCAGTGAAGCAAATGAGATCTTGAAGAACAAAGGCATTGTTCATCGCGTACCTAGATGAAGCTTGCCAGCAGCATTCCTGATTTTGACGCACCGGTCGTTGAGCATGCGCGGAGGGATTTTCCGCTACTCGACGCGGACATGACGGTTGGCGAAGCCTTGGAGCGGATCCGGCACGAGGGCGTCGGCGAGCGCGTAATTTATTTTTATGCGGTCGATCAAGAGAAACGGCTCGTGGGCGTCGTGCCGACCCGGCGGCTTTTGACCTCGCCACTGGAGACCTCTTTGCGCGAACTGATGGTGCGGCGCGTCGTGGCTGTTCCAGCGAAGGCAACGGTACTCGACGCGTGCGAGTTTTTCGTGCTTTACAAATTCCTCGCTTTCCCGGTCGTGGACGAACAACGCCGCGTGGTTGGAATCATCGACGCGAACTTGTTTGCCGAGGAAATTTTGGAAGCAGGCGATACAGAGAATCGATCTCGCAGTAGCGAGGCGGTGCCGGTCGGACGGGAGTTTTTTGAGGCGCTCGGTTTTCGCCTGGAACAAATCCGTGGTGTGTCGGCGTGGCGCGCTTTTCGATTCCGTTTCCCGTGGCTGCTCGTCACTGTAACAGGCGGAACGCTCTCAGCCATTCTGGCGGGTTTTTTCGAGGCAACGCTGGCGGGTAGTCTGATCATTGCGTTTTTTCTCACGATGGTCCTGGGCTTAACCGAAAGCGTCAGCATGCAAACGATGAGCGTGACCATTCATGCGTTGCGCTCAGTCAGAGTGACCGGGGATTGGCTCGCATCTGCATTTCGTCGTGAACTGGCAACCGCAGTACTTCTCGGCGTTTCTTGCGGGTTGGTTGTTTGCGTCATCGCTTGGGCGTGGCGCCACGATCTCCATGCGGCCATTGTTATCGGCGGAAGCATTGCGCTCTCGCTCGTCACGGCGTGCGCGCTGGGACTGGCTGTGCCTTCGCTTCTGCATTGGTTGAAGCTCGATCCCAAAATTGCGGCGGGCCCTGTCACGCTCGTGTCCGCTGACTTCATAGCGCTAGTGATTTACTTCACGAGCGCTTGGCTCGTTTTGCGATGAGCAAGGTGTCCGTTGTCATCCCAGCGCTAAACGAGGAGGAACCGATCCCCGGCGTGGTTCGCGAATGCTTCGCGAACGGCGTGCCCGAGGAAGTGATTGTCGTTGATAACGGCAGCACAGATCGCACTGCCGAGCGGGCGCGTGAAGCCGGCGCACGCGTCATAACTTCACCGCGGGGTTACGGGCGCGCGTGCTCCGCGGGCGCTCGCGCGGTTTCGCCGAGCTGTGACATCGTAGTGTTTCTCGACGGTGATGGCAGCGACATTCCAGCGTTCTTACCGCAATTAGTGGAACCGATCGCGCGCGGCACGTACGATTTTGTGATCGGCTCCCGTACGCGCGGGCAGCGCGAACCCGGCAGTATGAATTTCCAGCAGATTTTGTCCGGCCGAGTTGCCGGATGGATAATGCAACTACTCTACGGCGTTCGTTACACCGACATGTGCCCGTTTCGTGCGATCCGACGGGATGCACTCGAACGGCTCGACATGCGCGAGGAAACGTACGGTTGGAATTTAGAGATGCAGATGAAGGCCGCGCGCGCCGGTCTCCGCATCGTTGAAGTCCCGGTGAATCACCGCCGCCGCACGGGTGGCGAATCGAAGGTATCGGGCACGTTCCGTGGCACGTTCGTAGCCGGCACTCGCATTGTCGCAACGCTCGTGAGGGTAGCGCTCCAGTAGCACGGCCACTGGAACCGGCGCGCACACGCCGCAACAAGAGCGCCCAAAACGGCCCGAGGGCGAGCCGTCTCTAAGGAGAAGTTCCATCTGGCCATTCCGGCGTTCACATGTAGCGTCGCCCATGGTTTCAATGGTCGATTTGGAAAGGTTCCGCGCTACGCCGCTCACCCGAGAGCCATTTGAATTTCTAATTGTTCCGGAATTTGTGAAGGCCGATGCACGCTCGGCGATACACAACGATTATCCCGAGGTAAACCGGCCCGGCAGCTTTCCTCTGGGCGAGGTTACTTACGGCTCGGCATTTGCAAGGCTGGTCGAGGAAATGCGCAGCGATGACTTTCGTAAGGCGTTTGAGGAAAAGTTCCGCATAGATCTGACGAATCGCCCCGACATGATCACCGTGCGCGGCCGTTGCAGCGAAAAAGACGGCAAAATCCACACAGACTCGGAGACGAAAATCATCACGATCCTGATCTATATGAATGCCGGGTGGGAGTCCGCTGGCGGCCGGCTTCGGTTGCTCCGTTCCGGAAATAATCTCGACGACGTGATTCTCGAAGTGCCGCCGACGGAAGGGACGCTACTGGCGTTCCGTCGCAGCAATAATTCTTGGCACGGCCATAAGCCGTTCTCAGGCCCGCGTCGCGTAATTCAGTTTAACTGGGTGACTAGTGAGGCCGTGGTGCGGCGTGAGCAAAATCGCCATCGCTTTTCAGCGTGGATGAAAAAAATCCGCGGCGCGTTTGCGGGAAAAAAAAAGCGGCGTAGGACGATTGACAACGTTGTAGCTCTAGGCCTGTGGCCGGTCGAGAGGTAGGGCGGGCAGTCCTCTGCCTGTCACGGGGGATTCGCTCGGCGTGTACGGAGTGGCACGCCCTACCAAGCGGCCCTCGTTGTGATAACTTCGCGAATTGAATCGCCACATCGAACGAACAGAGACAGAGCCCGCGCGGGGGTCGGATCTTCAATCCGACGAGTTCTCGCGCATTTTGCTGATCAAACCCTCAGCGCTCGGGGACGTTGTGCACACGATCCCGGTGTTGGTAAAGTTGCGTACGCGTTATCCGCGTGCGCGAATTGACTGGCTGATCACGCCGGAGAATGCGGAAGTGGTTCGTCATCATCCCGCGCTCTCGAATGTGGTTCTCTTTGCGCGTCGCGATTTCTCGAAGCCCGGCCAGAGATGGCGCGCCATGCTCGGCTTTTTCGATCTACTGAAACAAATCCGGCGCGCGAAATACGATCTGGTGGTCGACATGCATGGCCAGGTGCGTTCGGCTTTGTTCGCGCTCGTCAGCGGCGCGCGAGTGCGGATCGGATTTGATCGGCCCATCAAATTCTCGCGCACAATTTCTGCCGAGCACGACCTCAAGAACGTCCCGAACCACGGCTGGCGCGGCGCCCGCGAGGGTTCCTGGATCGCGTACACTCACCGCATTCCCATTCCCACGCTCGATGTTCACGCGATTGATCGTTACCTGTGGGTCGGATCGTTGCTTGGTTTCGACGATGAACCACCGGACCTGGCGATCCATCTCTCGTCGGAAACAATCCGCACCGTAGAGCGACTGCTTGAAGAGCACGGCGTGCCTGCTGGCAAACCTCTCGTTGTTCTTGTGCCCGGCACAATTTGGGAAACGAAGCACTGGACCATCGAAGGATTTGCAGGCGTCGCGCGCGAGTTTCTTCGCGAAGGATTTGCCGTTGCTCTCGCGGGTACGAAGCGCGATGAGGGGCGCTGCCAGCAAATCGCAGCCGCCGCTCCGGGGACGATTAATCTTTGCGGTAAAACTACTCCGGCAGATCTAGCGGGGTTGATCCAACGCGCCGAAGTGGCTGTGACTAACGACTCGGGGTCGATGCACGTGGCCGCGTCGCTCGGTAAACCGATGGTGAGCGTATTTGGTCCGACGAATCCGGTTCACATCGGGCCGTACCAAAGACCGGAATCGGTTGTGCGCGTCGATTTGCCGTGTTCGCCCTGCAATTATCGTCGCCTGAGCCAATGCCCTTTCGATCACGCCTGCATGAACCAGGTCACGTCCTCCATGGTGGTGGAGCGGGCACGCAAAATTCTTGCGGCGGCAAAACTGTAGCGTGCGCTGTCCTCAGCGCAGGTCGATTCGCGCCGCAACAAAATCCGCTGAGGACGGCGGACACTACAGCGCCATAAAGCGACGCGTGTGCAATTTGATTCCATTGCGGCGTTTAGCTCGTAACATCATTGGCACATTGTGACGCGACCGAAAGCGATCTCCGCCGGTTTGTTCGCCGGATTAGTGGCCGGAATCGTGATGACGACCGCGATGTTATTGCTCGCGACACTCGGCGTGGCCACGCCGCTCGTCATCATCGGCGATCGCCTTTCGGTCTTCATTCCGCCGGGACCCTTTCTTTCGCTCATGGGCAAGGTCGGAGGTTACAATCATCTCAAGCAGCTGGGCGTTGGCTCGACAATTGCCGGCCAACTTGTGGTCGGCGCGATCGCCGGAGCAATTTTCGGGTTGTTCGTGCGGCGCACTCCCGGTCGTGTTTCGGCGATTTGGACGACGTTCATCTTGGTTCTGCTGCCGGTCGTGGTATTTGCGATCACGCTGTGGCCCGTGCTGGGCACGAGCTACATTGGTTTCCCGATTCAAGTCGCGCGGCTCGTCACACTCATCGGGTTCGCATTGTGCGTCTTTCTCTTCGAACGAACCCTTGTGACTGGCTTCCGATTTTTGACTACGCAAAAAATAGAGAAGCAAGATTATGAGTTCACTCCCGCGATGGGACGTCGGGCATTCGTACTCGGTACAATTGGCGTGATTGCGGCGGGTGGTGGAGTGGCGCTGGCGCGGAAATTATGTCGTGTCGCGGCATTTAGCTATGACGGTACGCAATATAAAGGTCCTATCGTTCAGCCGATTACGCCGAACGAGCTGTTCTACTGCGTGACCAAAAACGTAGTTGATCCCAAAGTCGATGTCGATCTTTGGCACCTTGAAATCGGCGGGCTTGTGCAAAATCCAGCGACGTGGCGGTTCCAGGACCTCTTGGGATTCAAAGCGACCACGCAGGAAACAACACTCATGTGCATCAGCAACGGTTTGGATGCGGGCCTGATTAGCAATGCCGTTTGGAAAGGTTTTCCGCTGCCCGATTTGCTCGACCAGGCGGGTGTCCTTTCCGGTGCCGCGCGCGTGCGCCTGCAAGCCGTCGACAATTACACCGACACGATCCCCCTCGAGAAAGCGATGGAACCGACCACGCTGCTCGCGTACGAAATGAACGGTGCACCGTTGCCGGATCGGCACGGTTATCCTTTGCGTGTGATCGTTCCCGGTTACTTCGGCGAAAAAAATGTGAAATGGCTTACGAGGGTTGAAGTGACCGACGCGAACGCGAAAGGATTTTATGAGACCCAAGGATGGGGGCCCAAGTTCATTGTGCCGACGCGATCGAGAATCGACGTACCCGATGATTGGGCGTTTGTGTCGTTAGGCAAACTGACTGCTCCCATCGAAGTGAAAGGCATCGCTTACGGCGGCGACCGCGGCATCTCGCGCGTCGAGCTCAGTTTCGATGATGGTCAGACCTGGAGTGACGCCGAGATTTACTACTCCGGCGGCAATCTGGCGTGGTCACTATGGAAAGCACAGTGGACCCCCGCCGCGGCGGGTGATTACGCGCTTGTCGTCCGCGCTACTGACGGAGACGGCGACGTGCAGGAATGGGAAGAAGATCGCGGCCCGTTCTCCGGGGTGAGTGGGCTTCACAGGATCAATGTGCGCGTGACGGCGTGAGTTCTGTTTCTGTGCAACTTGCGCGCTGTGCTAAATTTTATCGATGGAGAAAGTGATCATCGTTGGGAGCGGTTGCGCAGGGCTAACTGCCGCGATTTACGCTGCGCGGGCGAACCTGAGCCCGTTGGTGCTGGAAGGCCGGCAGCCTGGTGGGCAGCTTTCAACGACTACTCTCGTCGAAAATTATCCCGGTTTTCCGGACGGAATCGATGGGCCCGAGCTGATTCTGAACATGCACAGACAGGCCGAAAAATTTGGCGCCCGGTTTTCGTACGCGGAAGTAACCGATTTCGATCCGAGCAACAAGCACATCCGGATCAAAGCCGATGATGAATGGCTAGAGACGCGGGCACTTATCATCGCCGCTGGTGCCGCGGCCCGATATCTCGGACTGGACGGCGAAGAGAAATTGGTCGGTCATGGCTTGACCTCCTGTGCGACTTGCGACGGCGCATTTTACAAAAACGTGCCGGTGTGCGTCGTGGGCGGGGGCGATTCCGCGGCGGAAGAATCACTGTTCCTCACGAGGTTCGCCTCAAAGGTTTATCTCGTTCATCGTCGCGACAAAATGCGGGCTTCGAAGATCATGCAGGAGCGCGTGTTCGCGAACAAGAAGATCGAGCCGATCTGGAACACAGTGGTGACACAATACGTTGCCGACGAAAACGGGGAGATGCGCGCCGTGCGTTTACGCAACGTGAAGACAAAGGAGGAACGCCAGCTGGACGTGGCGTGCGTTTTCGTCGCGATCGGACATGATCCCAACACGAAGGCGTACCGAGGCAAACTCGATATGGACGCAGATGGCTATCTGCTCCCGAAAAACGGGGTCGAAAGTAAAGTTCCCGGCGTTTTCATCGCCGGCGATGTAGCCGACCGCGTTTACAAGCAGGCCGTTACCGCTGCGGGTATGGGTTGCGCCGCGGCACTGCAGGCGGAGAAATACTTGAGCGGGGCTGAGAGCTAATTTGCAATTTGCGAGTTGCGAATTGCGAATTGCGAATTGCGATTGATCAATGACTGAACGCGAACTTCTCCAACGAACAAAGCAGTTCGCTTTGCGGATTTTTAAGCTTGTTGGCGCCCTGCCTCAAACGATCCAGGGAAGAGCGGTAGCAGCCCAATTGATAAGAAGCGGTACGTCTGTAGCAGCTAATTACCGCGCGGCGTGCCGAGGTCGTTCGAAACCAGAGTTCGTTGCCAAGCTTGGGGTTGTCGAAGAAGAAGCAGATGAAACTGTGTTTTGGCTTTAGTTGATAGTTGAAACTGAATTGCTCCGTGCAGCGAAAGTGAATCCTCTGCTGACCGAGGCGAACGAGATCGTCGCCATCATGGCATCGTCGAAGAAAACGGCGGCCAAATCGCAAATCGCAAATCGCAAATCGGCAATGTCATGAAGATCTGCGACCTCACCCAATTCTATTCGCCGGTAAGCGGTGGTGTGAAACGCTATATTCATGAAAAGATCGATTACATCGACAGGCACGCGTCGCGCTACGAACATGTTCTTATTGTTCCTGGCGCGAAGACGAAGCTGAAGGCAAACGGGCGCTCGCGTGTTTACACGATTCGCTCTCCTCTTGTGTCGCGGACAGCGCAATACCGCGCGCTGCTGAATCTTCGCGCAGTGGAAGAAATTTTGGATCGGGAACGCCCGGATGTGATCGAGTCTGCCGATCCGTATCAGCTTGGCTGGAAAGCATTGAAGGTCGGGCGCGCGCTGCGCGTACCTGTGGTCGGATTTTATCATTCGCACTTTCCAGAAGCGTACGTGCGAAAGAGCGCAACGCTCCTTGGGAAAACGGCGACACATCGCGTGATGAAGCTTTCCCGCGCATACGTTCGCAAACTCTACAATCAGCACGCCGCCACAGTGGTCGCTTCGGACTTGCTGGGCCGCGAGCTGCGTGACTGGGGCGTACACAACGTGCGTGTGCTTAGCCTTGGTGTTAACACGGAGGTTTTCCGCCCCGACGGATCCGGAACCGAAGCAATACGGCGCTCGTTCGGCGTTAATTCAGGTCAAAAGCTACTCCTTTACGTAGGCCGGTTAGCGAAAGAGAAGAACACAGCGACTTTGCTTCGCGCTTTCAAGACTTTGCAACGACACCGACCAAACGAATTTCATTTGCTCGTGATCGGCGACGGGCCTGACCGAACGCAACTCCGGAAGCTGCAATTGCGAACTGACAATCTTTCATGGATTCGCTACTGCGCCGATCCTTGCGAGCTCGCTGGCTTTTACCGTGCGGCCGATCTTTTCGTTCATCCTGGTGTTCAGGAAACATTTGGCCTTGCCGCCTTGGAATGCCAGGCGTGTGGGACGCCGGTAGTGGGAATTCGCGGTAGCTACATGGATAACGTGATTTGCCATGATCAGGAATCATGGGCGCTGGAAAACAGCGTCGACGCGCTGGTGAACGCGATCGAAGACTGCAGCGACAGGAAACTATCGGTTATGGGCAGGAACGCTGCGCGCGTTGCGCGAAGTCTGTACAGCTGGCCGCGTGTATTTGACGAACTATTTTGCATTTATCGCGAGCTTCGCTCAAAATACCGCCGATTTTAAATGCTGAACGATGACCACCAGCCGTTCCTCATCCGTGGCTATCGCACATCAGATCGCGAGATGGTAAGAAAACTCTGCTGCGATACCGGATTCCTCGGCGAGCCGATCGATCCGGTTTACGAGGACCGTGAATTATTCGCCGATTTTCTCACCACGTATTACACCGATCACGAACCGGAATCGTGTTTTCTTCTGGAGGTCGACGGCCAGATTTCTGGTTATCTGCTCGGCTCACGAAGGCCCCTCCAAAACCAGCTCTACGCTCTTTATCAAAACGTCTGGTTATTCTTTCGTGCGCTGACGCGTTACTTCCGGTACAACCAGCGCTCGCGTCGTTTCATTCGCTGGATACTCATGTACGGCTGGCGCGAAGTTCCCGCCCAACCACGGCGCGTACCGCATTTTCACATCAATCTCCTGCCAGAAGCGCGAAAGGTTTCGACGACGCGCGCGCTGATGAGTGCGTACTTAAGTTACCTCTATCGCTCCGGCGAAAAACGCGTTTGCGGCCAGATAATCACCTTCGAGAGCCGCCGCGGCGAAAAAATGTTCGAACGCTACGGCTTCAAGGTTTTGAATCGGGCAGAGATCACCAAATACAAGGCGTTTTATCCCGAATCGGTCTACCTCAGTACCGTCATCAAGAACTTGGAAACTGCGGACCCGCTTTCTGCGTATTCGCGCGCCCGCGAATAATTCTGGCTAGGTACCGAGCAAAAGTTCTTCCTTTTCCTGGAAGCGCTTGCCACAATCGGAATCCGCGAACTACGCTGGCGTTCAAGGGGGGCGCTGGTTGAAGACACGGCGATGAATCTGCAACTGGCGAGCGCAATGGATTTGATTGCGGACGTTGTGAAGGTGTTCAACCCGCAGTCACCGCAGGCGCGCGCGATTTTCGATCTGACCATGGTCGTCATTGTCGTGATGGTAGTCATTTTCGCGCTGGTCGTCGGCATCGTCATGTATGCGCTGCTGGGTTTCCCCCGCTGGCGCGAAGGCGAACGCGATCCGGAACAAGGCGAGGGCAACAAAACGATCGAAATCGTGTGGACGGCGATACCGCTTGCCATCGTCACGATGCTATTCGTGCTCTCGGCACGAACCATGGGCATCTCGGATCCTCCGCCCCCGCCAAAGCCCGACATCGTGGTGATTGGTCATCAATGGTGGTGGGAAGCGCGCTACGCGAACTCGGGCGCTGTGGTGGCGAATGAGATTCATATTCCAGTGGGCAAACCAGTCGCGCTAAGATTGGATGCCGTTGACGTGCTGCACGAGTTTTGGGTGCCGGAGCTGGGGCGAAAACTCACAACCGTGCCAGGGCATCCGAATCATCTCTGGATTCAATCCGACAAACCCGCGACATATCTGGGTTTTTGCACGGAGTTTTGCGGCACGCAACACGCGTGGATGCATTTTCTGCTCGTCGCCGAGCCACAGCAGGAATTTAAAAAATGGGAACAGGCTCAACTTGCCCCCGCTCCTGCACCGTCGAGTGAGAACGCGCAGAAGGGTCTCGCTCTTTTCGAGCAAATGAGTTGCGTAAACTGCCATACCATCAAGGGCACAATCGCTTCCGCAACCTTCGGTCCCGACCTCAGCCATTTCGCAAGCCGCAAACAACTTGGTGCAGGAATCGTGAACAACACGCCGGAAAATTTGCGCCGATGGCTGCACGATCCGCAACAGGTCAAAGTCGGGGCCAAGATGCCCAACTTCAAATTTACCAACGAACAAGTCACGCAGATCGCTGATTACATCGAAACGCTGAAATGAACGGGAACACATCGATTACCACCACAGTCGCGCACCTGCTAACGCCTGCCGAGCGACAGCATTGGAAGCTAGCCTGGCTTTCGACCATCGATCACAAGCGCATTGGCGTCCTCTATATGGTGACCGGCCTGGTGTTCTTCGTCATCGCTGGGATCGAAGCGCTGTTGATCCGATTGCAACTGATGGTGCCTAACAACACGCTGTTGGGTCCTGATACTTACAACTGGATGTTCACCATGCACGGCACGACGATGATTTTTCTCGTCGCCATGCCAGTGCTCTTCGGCATCATGAACTACATTTTGCCGCTGCAAATCGGCGCGCGCGACATGGCGTTTCCGCGGCTGAACGCATTCGGTGTGTGGCTCGTACCGTTCGGCGGCATCCTGTTGCACTTCAGTTTTCTCGCAGGCGGTCCTCCAGCGGTTGGCTGGTTCGCATACACGCCGCTAAGTGAAACGCCGTATTCATCACAACAGGGCGTGGATTACTGGGCGATATCGCTCTTGGTGCTCGGCATCGGCTCCGTAAGCGCGGGAATCAATTTCATCGTTACTGTCCTGACTCAGCGCGCGCCGGGCATGACGCTGCGCCGGTTGCCGTTGTTCACCTGGATGATTTTCATGAACGCATTCCTGGTGATTCTGGCGCTGCCGATTCTCAACGCCGGATTGGTGATGCTGCTGATCGACCGACTGCTTAGCGGCCGATTCTTTCTGCCGTTCGGCGGCGGCTCAGCCATTATGTGGCAGCACATTTTCTGGGCCTTCGGTCATCCGGAAGTCTACATTGTCGCGATCCCGGCGTTTGCGATCCTCTCGGAAGTGATCCCGGTTTTCTCACGGAAACCGATTTTTGGCCACGAGTTCGTCGCCGCTTCGACCGTGATCATCGTCTTTTTGAGTCTGCTGGTCTGGGCTCATCACATGTTCACGGTCGGGCTCGGACACGCTATCGATCTTTTCTTTGTCGCGGCGAGCGTGCTCATCGCCGTTCCAACCGGGGTAAAGCTTTTCAACTGGAGTGCGACGATGGTCGGCGGGCGTGTGCGATTTACTACGCCGATGCTTTTCTGCGTCGCAGCCCTGTTGCAATTCCTCATCGGTGGACTAACCGGCGTGAGTCACGCGGTCGCGCCGCTCGATTGGCAAACCAAGAACAGCTATTACCTCGTCGCGCATTTTCACAACATTTTTGTCGGGCTGATCGTCTTCGCGATTCTTGGCGCAATTTATTATTGGTTTCCGAAAATGAGCGGCCGAATGATGTCGGAGCGCATCGGTAAGTGGGTGTTTTGGCTGATGACCATTGGCTTCAACCTGACATTCATGATTCAACATGTGCTTGGGTTGGCCGGGATGCCTCGCCGAACGTTCACGTATCCGGATTTGCCC
>Ga0306921_10004586_pt1 | contig 14220 bp, 8 predicted proteins | sample sta12Cox44000080_FD_203760 | JGI IMG/M metagenome (GOLD analysis project Ga0306921, IMG submission 203760) | Lab enrichment of tropical soil microbial communities from Luquillo Experimental Forest, Puerto Rico - statoxic.12C.oxic.44.000.080 (v2)... | ecosystem: Environmental > Terrestrial > Soil... | reverse complement strand
CAATCACTTTCTGCGCAGTCTCCGTCGCCGTCATTTTTGCCATCGCCGCCGCCACCGTCACGTTCTGCCCTTGGTCGCGCTGCCATGCGGCCCGGTAAGTAAGCAACGCCGCGGCGTCAATCCCTGTCGCCATTTCCGCCAGCTTGGCTTGCGTCAGCTGAAAATCCGCCAGCGTTTGCCCAAACATCTTGCGCGAAAAGGCGCGCCGCAAGGCTTCCTCGAGCGCGCGTCGGGCGAATCCAGTCGCTGCGGCAGCCACGGACGTCCGAAACACGTCCAGAGTCGCCATGGCCACTTTGAACCCCTGATCCACCTCGCCCAGCCGCTGCGAATCTGGAATCCCGCAATTCGTGAATTTCAAACGCGCCAACGGATGCGGCGCCATCACCTGAATTCTTTCCGCGATATCCAAGCCCTGCGTTTTCGCGTCCACAATAAATGCTGTGATTCCTCGCGACCCACCCGATTCCGTCGTGCGCGCGAACACCACGTAGAAATCCGCGATTCCTCCGTTCGAAATGAAGGTCTTTTCGCCATTCAGCTCGTAGGAGTCCCCGCTTCGCGTCGCTTCGCACTGCATCGCCGCCGCATCCGATCCCGCTTCCGGTTCCGAGAGCGCAAACGCCGAAATGTACTCTCCGCTCCCCACACGCGGCAGATATTTCTGCTTCTGAGCTTCGGTCCCGAAGAGTGTGATTGCGCCTGAGCCTAAACCCTGCATCGCGAATGCAAAATCAGCCAGTCCGGAATGCCGCGCGAGCGTCTCCCGAATAATGCAAAGCGCGCGCGTATCGATCGTCTCTGCGGCAGCGCCATATGCCGTTCCGCCAATCGCATACTTCAACCAGCCCGCGCTGCCCAGTTCGCGCACCAGTTTCCGGCAAGCCTCGTCAATATTCCCGTCATGGCTCGCAGACAGGTGCGCGGAAGCCCACGCTTCCAATTCCCTCGTCAGCTTTCGGTGGCGCTCCTCGAAAAAGGGCCAATTGAGAAAGCTGCTGTCTACCATTCTCAATCTCCCTTGAACTCGGGCTTCTGCTTGGCCACAAACGCGTGATACGCGCGGTGAAAATCGTTCGTGGTCATGCAGATCGCTTGTGCCTGCGCCTCGGCATCGATCGCTTCATCGACGCCCATGTCCCATTCCTGATGCAGCATTTTTTTTGTCATGCCGTGCGCGAACGTAGGACCAGCCGCCAGCTCTGCCGCCAAGGCCTGCGCTTCCTTCAACAGGCTTTCCGGCGCGCATAGACGGTTGAAAAATCCCCAGAGCTCGGCTTCCTCGCCAGGCAAATTGCGCCCCGTATAAAGAAGTTCGGAAGCCCGCCCTTGCCCCACCACTCGCGGCAGCATCGCACAGGCTCCCATATCGCATCCGGCCAAACCGACCCGAGTAAATAGAAATGCAGTCTTGCTGCGCGCCGTGCCGAAGCGAATATCGGAAGCGAGCGCCAGAATCGCTCCGGCTCCCACGCAGATTCCGTCAATCGCCGCTACGATCGGCTGCGGGCAGGCTCGCATCGCCTTCACCAGATCGCCTGTCAATTGCGTGAACGCCAGCAGTCCCGGCATGTCCAGCTTCGTGAGCGGCCCGATAATTTCATGCACGTCGCCACCCGAGCAGAAATTTTCTCCCGCTCCGTTCAGCACCACCACCTTCACGTCGTCCGCCTGCGTCATCGTGCGAAAAAGGTCGCGCAATTCCGCGTACGATTCAAACGTCAGCGGATTTTTTCGCTCCGGCCGGTTCAGCGTAATCGTGGCCACAGCGCGCGAAACTTCAAACTGAAAATTGCGCGCCGCATATTTCGCAAGGGTTGTCCGGTTTCCCGGCGGCGTGTGTGGCTCACCCCACAGATGTCGCATCATTCTCTCCAACTCTCGTTCGTTACCACGGCTACATCACCTCGCCGCCAGCCACCGCAATCGCCTGCCCCGTGATCGCTTCGCTTCCTGGTAGGCACAGCCACGCCACCGTATTTGCCACTTCTTCGGGTCGCACCAATCTTTTTTGCGGGTTTCGCGACGCCAGGTCCGCCCCCGCTTGCTCCGCCGTGCGGCCAGTCTTCGCGACGATATTCCCGACCGCTTCTTTTACGATGTCTGTATCTGTAAACCCGGGACACACCGCGTTCACCGTTACACCCTTTGTGGCAACCTCGATTGCGAGCGCGCGCGTTAACCCGACCACGCCATGCTTCGCCGCGCAGTATGCCGCCACATATCCGTAGCCGGTCAATCCCGCCGTGCTCGCGATATTGACGATTCGCCCCCAGCCAGCGGCAAGCATGCCTGCGAGGGCGGCCTGCGTGCAATGAAATGTTCCGCCCAGATTGACGGCCATCATTTTTTGCCAGAGCGCTGGATCCGTTTTCAAAAACGGAGCCGATGCGGCCTGCCCGGCATTGTTTACCAGAATCGCGATTTCGCCAAAGTGTCCGCGCGCCGATTCAAACGCTTTCCTCACGGATTCCGCATCGGTAACGTCTGCACTCGCGTGGTGAAGTACGTCGCGCGAACCCGAAACCACAGCTTGGCTCGACGGCGTGCCTGCGCGGCTCACGCTCGTCACGCGCGCGCCGTGCGCGAGTAATATCTCCACCACGGCTGCACCGATGCCGCGCGAGCCGCCCGTGACGAGAGCATGCTTTCCCGAGAGGAACTGCGAATTTGCGCCGCGCGAAGCGCCACTCACACCTGTAGCCTCAAAAGCGCCGCGCGAGCAAGATTGCGCTCCAGCTGCTCTTTGCCGTTCAAATACGGATCGGGCCACCACATGTCCCGATATCCCTGCTTGGCTGCTTCGTGCAGAGTCCACGCGGGATCGGCGAGATGTGGACGCGCCACCGCGCAAAGATCGGCGCGGCCGGCGGCGATGATCGTGTTGACGTGATCGCCTTCGAAAATATTTCCCACCGCGATCGTCGGGATTCCCACTTCGTTGCGGATGCGATCTGAAAATGGAACCTGGAACATGCGCCCGTACACAGGCCGCTCTTCCTTGCTCACTTGTCCTGATGAGCAGTCAATCATGTCCGCTCCGGCGCATTTGAAAAGCTGGGCCACCACCGCCGAATCCTCCGGTGTAATTCCGCCGGGTACCCAATCGTGCGCCGAGATGCGGACGCTCATCGGCTTCTCCTGGGGCCACACGGCGCGCATCGCCTTGAAAACTTCGAGCGGGTAGCGGCAGCGATTTTCGAGCGATCCGCCGTATTCATCTTTGCGCAAATTCGTGAGCGGCGAAATGAAGCTCGACATCAAATAGCCGTGCGCGCAGTGAAATTCGAGCCAGTCAAATCCCGCAGCGGCGCCGCGCTCAGCGGCCGAGACGAAATCGGCCTTAATTCGGTCCATGTCCGCGCGAGTCGCTTCGCGGGGAAATTGCGACACGCCGGTGATGTATTGCAGCGGAGAGGCGGAAACGAGTGGCCAGTTGTCAGAAGCCAGCGGCTGGTCGATTCCCTCCCAACCGCGGCGCGTCGAACCCTTGCGCCCCGAATGCCCGAGTTGCAGTGCGATCTTCGCATCCGAATAGGTGTGAACGTAATTCACGATGCGCTTCCAGGCGTCGCGTTGCGCGTCGTTCCAGATTCCTAGGCACGCCGGCGTGATTCGCGCGTCGGGTGAAACGCAGGTCATCTCCGTGAAGACCATTGCCGCGCCGCCCATCGCCCGCGAGCCCATGTGAACGAGGTGAAAGTCGTTCGGCACGCCGTCCTCCGCCATGTACACCGCCATCGGCGAAACGATCACGCGATTTTTCAGCGACAATCCGCGAACTTTGAACGGAGTGAACATCGGCGGTACGGCGTGATCCACGCCGGTGCGCGCTGCGAACCAGTTCTCGACCTTCTCAACGTAGCCGGAATCGCGCAGCTTCAAATTCTCGTGCCCAATGCGCTGGCTTCCAGTCAGTAGGCTGTAAGTGAACTGCTCCGGATCGAGATGAACGTAGCGCTCTACCTGCTCGAACCATTCCATCCGGTTGCGCGCCGCACTTTGTAATTTCAGCGCTTCGATCTCGCGCTCTTCCTGATATTTCTGCAGCGCGCTCGTCACGTCGCCATCGAGATGCGAAAGCACGCGCGTGAGCGCGATGGCGTCTTCCATCGCCAGTTTTGTTCCTGAGCCGATGCTGAAATGCGCGGTGTGCGCTGCATCGCCGATCAACACGATATTTTTGTGGAACCATTTTTCGCACAGCACGCGATTAAATTTCAGCCACACGGCCGAACCCTTCAAGTGTTTCGCGTTCGAGATCAGCGCGTTGCCGTCGAGGCGATCGGCAAACAGCTTTTCGCAGAGCGCGATCGATTCTTCCTGCTCCATTTTGTCGATGCCGGCTTTCAGCCAGTTTTTCTCCGGCGTCTCGACGATGAAGGTGGACCAATCCGCATCGAAGCGGTAGGCATGCAGATTGAACCAGCCCCCTTCCGTGTTCGCAAAATCGAAAGTAAACGCGTCGAGTTTCTTTTTGCTTCCGAGCCAGATGAAACGATTCTGGCGCGGCTGAATATTAGGCTTGAAAATGCTTTCGTATTTGCGCCGCGTGACGGACGAAGCGCCGTCGGACGCGATCACGAGATCGTAATCGGAGGCGTACGCGTCGGGATCTGTGATCTCGGTCTGGAAAACCAATTTCGCGCCGAGGCCCGCGGCGCGCTTCTGAAGAATTTGCAGCAGCTTGATTCGGCCGATTCCGCAAAATCCGTGGCCGCCGGAGGTTACCTTCTGCCCTTTGAAAAAAACGTCGATGTCGTCCCAGTGGCGGAACGCGCGAGTAATTTCAGAGTGCGTTTCCGGGTCCACGTCTTTGAATCCATCCATCGTTTTGTCGGAGAAAACGACGCCCCAGCCGAACGTGTCGTCCGGGCGATTGCGTTCCACGACAGTGATGTCCCAGGAAGGATTGGCTTTCTTGGCGAGAATTGAAAAGTAGAGGCCGGCGGGGCCGCCTCCGAGGCAAACGATCCTCATTCCTTGTCTCCCAATGCGTTTGCTTGTCTTCCAAATCCGAGCAAATCACGAACTCTTACGGCGCCAATTCCTCTGGTGCCACGAAACTCAAATGCACCGAAAAAGCCGTTTTTGTTGCGGTTATAAATTCGCATCTTGCTGCTTTTAAACCACATAGGCGAAATCCTGTAAATCAAATGTTGCTATTAGAACTCGAAAATCTAATCGCAACAGTTGGCCTATCGCACCGGGCCATTGACCAGTCGACCGCCCAATCAATTCGTTGCCTCACCGGCCAATGCCTTGGCGAGCTTTTCTCCCGTGTCGTCGGCCAGCGCCGCCTCGCGGAGGTTTCTTAGGCGCTGCGCGGCGTTGCGTTTCGGGCGCAACACCGGCAACGCGGCCATGATTGCTTCGTAATTTTTTTCGCCTTGCGCGTGCGTGTCGCCGTAGCCCTTTACCATACGCGGGCATTCGGCAATTTCGAGCGCGAGTGCGTAATCCTCCGGGGCAACGCGCGCGATCAGGTCAAGCCAGCCGGCGATGGCTTTCTGTTCTTTTCCGAAGCGCAGCGACACTCGGCGCCACCGGCGCATGCACGCGACCATATAGAGTTGCAAGTATCCATGGAGCGAGGTGGTCTCGACGATTTTTCCGTTCCCCGTTATCGCTTCGGTTAGGCGGCGCATCAGAGCGGAGCGGAGAAGCAGCCGGCCGAGGGGCGCAGGAGCCATGTCCGCAATTTCCTGCACGCGCGGATGCAGGAATTCCTTGATTTGAAGCATCTGTGCAGGTTCGACGCGGGCGTCCTGGTGCACACGATCGAAGCGCGTGCGCCGGATTTTCAAATCCGCCACGCGCGGCGCGTCTTCATAGGACATCCAGAGAGCCAGGTAACGGGCAGTCTCGCCGAGCAACGCCGAATCGTTGTGACCGAACTTTGCATCCAGATCTCGAATCGGCTCAAGCCACTTGAGGTAGTCGCTGGCATATGCGACGTCCTCATAATCTGCGAGACGCTCGACTCCTGCCAGCAGAATTTCACGGCTTGCCGCCGGAAACTCACTTTCGATTTCCACGGCAAGCGCTTGAAGACGTGGCCCGACTTTAGCTTTGGTTGGCTCCGTTCTGCCGATCGCGCTTGCGGCTCGATCTGCTGCCGCGCGAAATCCAGCATCGAAGGCTGCCAAGCTGCTTTCCACGCCCACGCCGCCCTTGCGAATCGCATCCTCAAATTGTTCGCGGCGGAATGGCAATGCTCCGGTGGCAGCGAGTGCGCCGAAAAGCGAAGCGCTGATGACGCTGCGCGCGTCTTCCGCGATCCGGGCGAAGTCAGCGTGGACGAATGTCTTCGCCGCCGCGCCGCTCGCTTCGATCACTTTTGCGGAATCCACGCGGCCGTCGGTAATGGCGGTCTTTTCGGTCATGGAATAGACGCGGTTTGTCGAGGCAATCAAGGTGGTTCGATCGGGAGTGACGAGGCCGCGCTGGATGGCGCGACCTGCTTCCATTAGTTCCGATGCGAGCACAATATCCACTTCTCCGGGTACCGGCATCAGCGCCAGGATGGGTTCTTTGCAGGCCGCCTGGACTTCATCCTCCGGAAAAATTTCCAGATAGTAGATTGTCGAACCGGTGCGCTGGGCTACTCCGGGCACGGACGTGGTCTGCGCGCGATGGCGGGAGTGTTCGGCAAGATCTACGATCCAATCCGCGAGAACACCGCCGCCTTCACCTCCCATCGCGAGGATGGCGATTGTAATCGCTTTGGGAGTTCGCGTATGGAGCGACACAGGCGGAGCGGCCGCGCCTTTCGCCATCAAAACCTCGCGCCCATGTCAGGCATGGATATCCGCGAGACGGCGGTCAATGCGACCCTGCAAAAATCCGATCACGGCGCGGCGAACTTTTGATTTCGCACGATCCCACGCGTTTGGATTGGTGATTACTTCCGCCCGGAAAAATGACGGGCACAGAACTGCCGCGTGGGAAACTTCGCCGCACAAGCCGCATCCCGAACAACTATCGAGAACCGTTGCAACCGGATCTTTTCGCAATGGATCCTGATTGGGCTTGATGGTCAGCGACGGGCAGCCGGACAAACGGATGCAGGAATGATCGCCCGTGCAGGTGTCGGCGTCAACGCCGAACCTTTCACGGACTACGCGCTTCCCTTCTTTCGCCATCTTGGCCATCAGAGGCTTTACGCGGCGCTGTTTGTTCAAAGTGCATTCGCTTTGCGCGACGATCACTTTGGGACCGTGCTCTTTGGTGGTGAGCGCTTCGATGAACGTGTCGCGCATTTTGGCAACGTCGTAGGTGCGGGTAATCGTGCGCACCCACTTCACGCCAACACCTCGCACCGCGTCCGCGATGGAAAGCTTCGTCTTTCGAATCGGATTGCTTGCGGCAGAAGACAAAATATCCTGGCCGCCGGTTGCAGCCGTATAACTGTTGTCCACCACGACGAGCAAGCTATCGCTTTGATTGAATACGGCGTTGCCGACGCCGCTAGTGAGGCCGTTGTGCCAGAAACCGCCGTCACCCATGAAGCTGATCGTGCGTTTGTTGGTTTCCTTGGTGTTGAATGCAGCGGCACCTGCCCAGCCGAGCCCGTAACCCATCGTGGTGGCGCCGATATTGAACGGCGGCAGGATGGAAAAGAGATGGCAGCCGATGTCGGCGCTGACGTGATGAGGGCCGAGCTTGCGTTCGGCCAATTTCAGCGCGGAAAAAATCGGGCGCTCGGGACAGCCGGTGCAGAAGGAAGGCGGGCGCGGATGAATTTCGTTGTCGACGATTCTTATGGCTTGCGGTTTTTCGTCCGCGGAGCGAGCCACGGCGGGGAGATGTTCGCGGTCGATTGAGTTCGGCGCGTACGTCTCGACAAATTTCAGCACGCCCCTGGTAACGGCTGCCGCAGTGTATTCGCCTGCCATGGGAAGAAGGTCTTTGCCGTGAACTTTTGTCTGGATATAGATCTTGCGCAAAATCGAATTGATATTCTGCTCGATGAAATCGGGCTGGCCTTCCTCGATAACCAGTACCGCGCGCTTGCCCAAGCAGAAGTTCTTGACCTCTTCTTCGATCAGCGGGTAGGTGACGTTTAAGACGTATTGCGGGATTTTGCTGTCGCCGAACGCGTTGGATAGACCCAGCAACTCGAGGCAGCGGATGGTGGTGTTGTACATGCCGCCCTGCAAGATGATCCCGAAATCCTGCGAGCCTTCAGCGAAGATTTCGTTCAGTCCCTTTTCGTGAATGTATTTCTGCGCGGCGGGCCAGCGCTGGTGGATTTTCTCCTGTTCGTGCTGGAAGCTGGCTGGGGGCAGGACGATGCGGCTCACGTCTCGAACCGGTTTTTCCATTGCATCTTTCAGAGTGAACCTGGGCCGGACGTTGTCTTTGGCGATGAAGCGGCCGTGGACATGGCAGGCGCGGATGCGCAATTCGAGCATGACGGGAGTGCGCGTTGCTTCGGATAGCTCGAATCCTTGTTCGACGGCGCGAACGATAGACGGCAGATTCGGCCGCGGATCAAGGAGCCACATCTGCGACTTCATGGCGAAAGCGTGCGAGCGTTCCTGCATGATGCTGGAACCGTCGCCATAATCCTCACCGACGATGATGAGCGCGCCACCCGTGACACCGCCCGAGGCCAGATTCGCGAGAGCATCGGATGCGACGTTGGTGCCCACGGTGGATTTGAAGGTCACGGCGCCGCGGAGCGGATAATTGACCGAGGCAGCAAGGGTGGCGGCGGCAGTGGCTTCGGAAGCGCTGTGCTCGAAATGGACACCGAGCTCTTCAAGAATATCGTTCGCGTCGGTAAGCACGTCCATCAGGTGAGAAATCGGAGCGCCCTGATAGCCTGCCACGTAGGAAACGCCGGATTGCAGAAGGGCTTTGGTGACGGCAAGGATGCCTTCGCCACGAAATTCCTGGCCCTGGCCGAGGTAAAGTTTCTGGACTTCTTTCTTGAAGAAGCGCTCCGCCATTCGTCGTCCTGTCCCCTACGGCCTAAAGAGAGCGATAATACGGCACTCTTAGAATTTTACACCTAAATTGCAGTTGTCCTGCTCAGGAGCGAATGAGGTGCGGACGGGATCGGCGAATCTTCTTCCCGGCGCATACGGACAAAAACCGAAAAGAGCCGGCGGGACGCCCTTCGTTCCTCAGGGCAAGCCGGCGTTTTACGGAACGGCAGCTTTTGCGAGAACTGGATGCGAGCTTCTGGGCGCCTGGTGATGCAGCAGCGGTATGTGAACTGCTGTGTTCAAGCCAATCTCTCGAAAATCCCCGCGGCGCCCATGCCTCCCCCTACGCACATGGTCACCATTCCATAGCGCGCGTTACGGCGTGCGAGTTCACGCAGAATGGAAGCAGTGAGTTTCGCACCTGTGCAGCCGAGCGGATGACCGAGGGCGATGGCGCCGCCATTGGGATTCACCTTCGCGGGATCGATTCCCGCCAGTTTGATCACGCTCAGGGCTTGCGTAGCAAAAGCTTCGTTCAGTTCGATCACGTCAATCTGGTCGAGCGTCAATCCCGCAATCTTCAGCGCCTTGGGAATCGCAAACACGGGGCCGATGCCCATTTCTTCAGGCGGGCATCCCGCGGTGGCGAAGGCCAGGAACCGCGCGAGCGGTTTCAAGAAGAGAGAGCGCGCCTTTTCGGCGCTCATCACGACCGCGGCGGCAGCGCCGTCGCTCATCTGCGAACTGTTTCCCGCCGTGACGACGCCTCGCGCATGGAATACGGGCTTCAGCTTTCCGAGCACTTCCACGGAAGTGTCCGAGCGCGGCCCTTCGTCTACATCGAACTTCGCCTTGACCGTTTTGGGACACGAGCCATTGGGCGGACCATTGGCCGTGGCTTCCTGAACGTTATAACTCACATCCACGGGAACGATCTCGTCCTTGAATTTTCCAGCAGCTATCGCAGCGATCGCTTTTTGGTGGCTTTCATAGGAGAAGGTATCCGCCTGCTCGCGCGTGATGCCATATTTCCTGGCGAGATTTTCGGCGGTGAGGCCCATTCCGAGGTATGCGTCCGGGTAGTTATCCATGAGCCAGGGATTGGGAGCGACTTTGTTGCCACCCATGGGCACCATGGTCATTGATTCTGTGCCGCCGGCGACGGCCACCTCTCCTTGTCCCGCCATGATGCGCTGGGCGGCGATAGCAATGGACTGCAGGCCGGATGAGCAGAAGCGGTTAATGGTCATCGCGGAGGATTCCACGGGCAGGCCCGCGCGAAGCGAGGAAATGCGGGCAACGTTCATTCCTTGTTCCGCCTCGGGCATCGCGCAGCCGAGAATCACGTCGTCGATTTCTTTGGGGTCGAGGCCGCCGGGGCGAGCAATGGCTTCTTTGATTACCACAGCGCCGAGGTCATCGGGGCGCGTTGTGCGGAGCGCGCCTTTTGTCGCTTTGCCCACCGCGGTGCGGACCGCGCTGACTATCACTGCTTCTCGCATTTCTCACCTCGCCGGAGAGCGTAAAAGCGCTTCGTTAGAGTTCAACTATTGGATGCCAGGAAGGATAAAAAAGCAACAGCGCGGGAGAACGCCCGCGCTGTTAAGAACTTGCAGGGTTGGCGGACGGTTCGTCTGTTACAGCCGGAACCGGATGGTCACCTGCATCTGCACTTCGACCGGTTCACCATCTAATCTCGAAGGCTCGTATTTCCAATGTTTAAGCGCTTCCAGGGCGGAGGGGCGAAGCATCGCGGGCCCGGAGATGACATGCGTCCGAACTACGCTCCCAGTTTTGTCGATCGTGGTCTCGATCACAACATCGCCCTGAACGCCGCTGGATCGGGCGGTGAGCGGGTAGGCCGGGGGAACCGAAGCAATCAACTTCGGTTCTTTCACGTTACCGCCGATTTTGGCGGGGCCTTCGGGCTGGGCCGGGGGCATCGGTAGGGCCGCTGCGTTTGTTCCTGTGATTTCCGGCAGCGCATTCGTCCCGGAAGCTGAGCCCGCGTCGAGAACGGGAGCTTGATCGGTTTGGCCTTCGCTCCCGCGCGTCCAAGTGGTAGGACGTGAGGTGAGGGCCGTGGACATCATGTCCGACGTCACGCCTGGAGTCGCTTGTTTCGCAGGCGCGGGTGAGTGGTTCGCGGATGGTGCCGGCGCTTTTGTTGCGCTATTCACACTCGATACTGCGGATGCAGCCGGAGGCGCACTGCCTGCGGGCCGGGCGGCTGCGTTTAGGTCAGCACCGGTAGCGGTGTACGACTGTCCTGCGGGAGTAATTGCAGGCAGTTGATTCGCATCGTTTGCGGCAGGCTCAGGCGTGCTGGAAGCGCTCGCAGCGGCAGGTGCCGTCCGCGACGCGCTTGGGTTTCCCGCATGCTGTCGAAAATATGCTATCCCGCCTCCTAAGCCGGCGACGAGCACCGCGACGCATGCCGCGATCAACATCCAGTTTTGATTGGAGCCGGAACTCTGAGCCACGGAGCTGCCGAAACTTGAATCGAGCCGCGCACCGAACGCTTCCGGCGCAGAAGTTTGCGAGGCATCCGATCCGGCATCGCCAAGAATTGCCGCCACATCATGAGAGGCCGACAACGCGGCAGAGGTGGAATGCTCTTCGGTCTCCGTTGACGCGGGAGATGCGAAACCAGAGTCACTGTCTCCCCTGAGATCATCCATCGAGACGGGAGTAGGAGCGGTGGGCGCCGCGGGCAAATGATCAGCAGCTGAAATAGTCTTGGCAAAAGGATCCGTGAGGCCTTCGAGCCTCATCTCGACTGGAGAGAGCGGCTTCGTGATTGCGGTGGCGGACGCGGCTTCCTGAACCTTTTCCTGTGAACCAAACGAGATGAAGGACGATTCGGGCTTCGCGGGCGGCAGGAACGGAGCGGGGGGCGCAACAGAGGCCGGCTTCGATTCGCGAGAAGTGGTGGTGACCACTGGTCTGGTGGCCGGCGTCGGCGAAGCCGGTGAAATTTTCTGCGACTCCAAATTCACTTGCGGCTGCGCGGCCAAATTTGTTGCGACCGGCCCTTCGGACGGAAATTGCACGCCCCAATATCCGGGCTGGCGGTGGGTGAATTCCACTTCGACGTAGCTGCCCTGATTGGCATTTGGGCGAACTTTCAAAACGCGACAAATGGAGTCCTGTTTCGTTTTGATATTGGTGAGGACGAGCATTTGGCTGACGTTTACGACCGTCGCCATTCTCAGGACGGCACCATGCGGAAAAACGATCATGGTGACGGTCTGCTCTTCAAAGGGTTCAGTCCGCGGGGCGGTACCGCGCGCGACTTCGATCACGCGAGAACCATGCACCTTGACGGCAACCTCAAGCGAAACAGCATCGGCCCGAAATGAAGAGGTGGGCTTGCTTTGCGTTCCCGTTGGGGCTGCCGGCATGCTGGCGACGGGACTTGTAGCTTCGACCGAATCTTTTATAAGTGGCGCCATCGTTCTATCCGGCAATTAGACCGTCTCCCTCAAGGATGTGGCTGCAGATGGTTTTCGCTGATATAAGCCGATTTTCGGCGCGGGTGACAAAGTGCGGCAATAGTACGTTGGTACTGCCTCAGAACATTTGCTTAATCGGCCAAGCCAGAGAAAACATAAGGCGAAAGCGGCGGCCCTGGTGGCGAAGTACCAGCATGGAAAAGAGCATGGAAAAGAGCAAGGAAGGGACTATCGGGATACGCCTGGAAGTAGGAGCGGTTGGAGAAAATTTCTCCCGAGAGCCCATTTACGTGAGCTCTCGGGAATTGGCACAGGCGTTGTCCGGCTTTTAGAACTGTTTATCCATAACGCCGAGCGTTACCGCCACTTTGTCCATCTCGATCACGAGAACGGTTGAGTTGTCGACCACGTAGTAGGCGAACGTGAACGACGCCGAGGTCGGTTTGGCCGTGGCGAGAGTGAGCGTCGCCCGTCCGAAACTGGATGGGGCGGCGATTGTGCTGTTGAAGAGAGGAACGTTGCTGAGAATGCTTCCTGTCTCATTGACGTCGAGGTAGCCGGTAAGGCCGGTGGTTCCAGCCGATGAGATGGATCCGTTGATATCCTGCTCACCGCTGGTCATTTGCCCCGTGGTGTTGATTCCGTATGTTCCGGAAGGAGCGCTGGTGGAAGATTGTAGAAATCCCATGCCGCTGCTGACCGGCACCACCTTGTCTACTTCCACCATTTCGAAAGAATTGGTCGAGGTGGGGTAGACCGCGTACATGAAGTTGATGCCCCCGGCGGCGAGCGTCAGGAGAATGCGATTCGACGTGGTGGCAGGACTGAGCGTGTATGTGGAACCCGATGATGCGATTTTCTCCGCGAGGTGAAGATTGGTGGCCTGCTCGTTAACGTCCTGAACACCACCGGAAATCGTTCCGGTGCCGGAGGCAGTAAAGACGCCACCCGCTGCATAGGGCCCGCCCGACTCCGCTCCCGCCACTGTGAAGGCATAGTTTCCATTCAGGTTGGCGAGTGTGATGGAGTTGGGCGCGCTGAACGCGTCTCCTGCAAGAGCGGGCATGCTGCCGTTATCAATTTCCACGAGTTTGAAATGCGTGCTGTCAATGATGTAGAAAGCGAACGTCAGGGTGCCGGTGCCCGGAACCGTGCTGATCAGTTCCAGCGTTCCGCGACCGGTGGCGCCGTCGATTGAAAAAATGTTTCCGTGCAGCGACACGTCGGCTTGCGTAATGGTGCCGGCGTCGTTTACATCCTGAATCGCAAAATTTACCGGAAATGTTCCGGCGCCGTCCGATAAAAACCTGCCGGCAATCGCCATCGGCGAGCCGCTCGAATCGATTCCGCTGATTCCGAACGAATAATTATTTGCGATCGCGCTCACCGAGAAATCCGCAGGATTGGCTTTATCGATCGTTCCGCTGCCGGTGGCATTGCTGTCAAACCGCACGAGCAAAGCGTGCGTTTCAGATATCAGCGTCACCTGCCACGTGACGGTGCCGAGCCCGGTGGTGACCGTCGCAATCGCCCGGCCGTCAGGTCCGACCGAAAAGCTTCCTCCGTTGATCGGATTTTCCAGGATCCCACTCGCGCTGTTTACATCCTCCACTCCGCTGGTAATAACGCCCGATCCGTTCACGGTGAAGTTGCCAGCCACAGCGAGAAAGCCGCCGGCATCTTCGCCTGTGTAGGAAAAAGTGTATTGACCGGACAAAGTTGCGGCTGAGAAAACGATCGTGACCGTGGCCGTGCCCGAACCAGCTGCAGAGAGCGCCGAAACTGTGACTGTGCCACCCGGCGGAGGGGTGCGCGGAGCGGTGTAATTT
>Ga0306921_10004585_pt1 | contig 14220 bp, 15 predicted proteins | sample sta12Cox44000080_FD_203760 | JGI IMG/M metagenome (GOLD analysis project Ga0306921, IMG submission 203760) | Lab enrichment of tropical soil microbial communities from Luquillo Experimental Forest, Puerto Rico - statoxic.12C.oxic.44.000.080 (v2)... | ecosystem: Environmental > Terrestrial >... | reverse complement strand
CATCGAAGGGGATCTGGAAATCCCTAAACACTTGGCGCGCAGAGTCCACGAACTCTATTTCACGCCGCAACACCACGAATTTGAGGCTCGAACGATGTGGAGCTTGTCGAACGCTTTCACTTCGGCCCTTAAGGAACTTGACCCCATTCCGCAGTTCCGAGCGACGGCGAAGCTCGCTCTCGCCGGTGCTCGTAGCGAGACTCCCTCGCAGTTCAGAACCGATCATTACTAAACAGGCTCCCGGCGTGGCGTTTTGCCCCTCAATGGCGGTTCTTCCAGCGAGATTAAGCGCAGATCGAAGCGGAAAGGCTCTGGTTCCGCAAACGCGATTCGCGCAAAGTCAGGGTGGGCGGGGTTCAGAACGTAATTCCGCTCGCGCACAATTACCGAAGGGACGGAAAGAATGGCTGATCGTTGGCTCTCGACCCAGGCGTCTCCAACACGCCTCGTAGCAGTCTGCTCCGCCGGGATTAACGTCGACCACGCCTCCGGCAGATCCGCATCAACAATTCTCTCGACCGGCATGTTATCTGGGATGTCGGCCGAGCCCAAGAAATATTTGTCAGGCAATACGCCGGACAAATGGACAAGAACCTCAAGCACCGCCAGCGACCGGTTTTCGCTCAGGTAGAGCACGCGGATTCCTTTTGAATTCCACCGCCCACCAGCGCGCCGGGCGCCTTCACCGTCATACGGCAGATAAGTGCTCCGGCACAATCGGAACGCACGCATTAACCAAGGACACCGGATTCAATTCGCGTCAGGACCTCGTCGGCCTCCTGAAAGCCTTCCTCCGTGGCGGTGGCTTCCAAGGGCGTGCGGCCGTTGAGGGAGGGATTTGGACTCTGCAGCCAAGCTAAAGCTTTCTCTTGGTTTGCGAAAACCTCACCAGCATGCACGGAAAGCATGATGAATCGGCTGGGCGGTGGCGTCTGAACTTCGCGACTTGACGGCGTTGTCGCCAATCTTGTGAACCTCTTCTTAAACTATACGCCCTTTCCCCCATGCTCCGCGGAAGCAGGGCAGCCTCGGCGTTCGCGCGCGGTCCCCGTTTTCCTGAGGCTTTCTTTGCCATCCATCGCGGCCCTCCTGGATCGCAGAACGATGATGCCATGGTCAAAGGACGGATGGCGCGTCATCCAGGAGCAATTCAGACAGAGCACAAGTACGACATAGCGACTACACGTCCAAGTGGCTTTTCCCAACACGTCACGGGCCTGGAATACGGTCCTGTGAATCTATCCGGCGAAGGAATGTTCCTGCCGGTGCGAGCCACGGAAACGGCGCGTGACGGAAAGCGGTTGTTGCGCAACGAGATTACGTTCCAGGACTGCCGCAAGTTCTCCGCGAACTCGAAAGTGACCTTCGGACCGGAGCAGCGCTGATATTTCGGTACCCTGAGGGCATGAGACCCGCGCTCTGGCTCGCGACCCTCAGCTTGAGTCTCTTCGCCCGCGCCGAGACCGGGCCGCAACCTCCCTGCGGCGGCGATCCCTCTCCGGCGGTCCCCAGCTCGGACGCTGAGCCCGCCGTCAAAACCTGGGACCACGCCGACTGGGATCCGCCCGCGTGCGTCACGTGGTCCGCCTCATCCTCGTCCACACTGGTCGCGACAGCGGCACGCTTCAGGAACGTCTCCGGCACCGAAGGACTCCGGCGACGGATCGGCGCGGTATCGGCGCTTACGGGCTTGCTCAACTGGTCTACCACCAGCAAACGTTGGCAGGCGCTCATCGTCGAGGCGCACGCCGCGACTGCCGCGTCCGGCGACCAACGCCGCGGCGACTTGTCGCTCGACGAAATAACCGAAGGCCGAACCCTGTACCTCCACCAAGAGGACAACCTGCTCGGTAAGGCCGTGTACCGCTTACGAATCATCTGGGCTTCCGCAGATCACCTCGTCTTTTCCACGGACAACGGCAGCGCCGTGGAATCTCTCGCGATCCCTTTGTTCCACCCCGGCGAGCTCGAATCGATCACGTTCCTCAAGCGGGAAGCAAACCCCTCGTCAAGCAACGTCTGGCGTTACTACAGCCTGGTGCGGATGAGGGGACTTGGCACAACTCTGCTGTCCGGGCGTCAGGCATCTCTTATAAACCGCGCCGTGGCACTCTACCGTTACATGGCGGGAATACCGCCGGACAAAGAGCCGCCGGCTGCGCGATAAAGATCGCGTTTCACTTCGCCGCGGCAGCGGGTTTTCGCACCAATCCCAACATTCCCCACTCGTCGGACATCGAAACACGGCCGTGGCCGAGGGGTGGTTTTAGTTCCTCGAATTGAAACTTGACCTCCGTTGCCCGCACAGTCGCCAGGGCATGCCCGAAAAACCAGCCGCCCTCGTACGCCACCTCCGCCGGGCGCAGGTGCCCTCCCGCGCTGGGCATCGAGATGTAGTCGATTCCTTCGAGCGAGAACCGCAGAAGCTGATGGACGTGTCCGGCGATCACGTATTGCACACCATAACGGCGTGCAATACGGTGCAGGGGAAAACCCGTATTCCGCAGGGCCACGCTCACCAGCCAGGACGGCCGGTGCGAGAGGATCATCTTCACCGGCTGCGATTCGTGCGCCTGCAGATCTTCTTCCAGGAACGTCAGCTCCTCCGGCGCGAGCTCGTCGGACCGGCTCTTGTCCAGGATCGTGACGTGCGTCGGACCGCGATCGAAGCTGTAATGCCGCGGATGTCCGGCGTGCTGGCGGAACAGGCGCTCCGAGGCCTCAGACCAGATGTCGTGATTGCCGGGCGGGAGATACAGCGGAAATCGGCGGTATGGTTTGAGGATGCTTTCCACTTCCTGCCACTCCGTCTGTGCCGTGCCGTCATGCATCCCCTCGATCGTGTCGCCCACGGTGACGACGAAAGCCGGATCTTCCGCGGCTACTTCCTTCCAGACCTGTTCATAGACGTCCGGCTGGACGTCGCCGGTGCGGTCGCCGAGGATCGCGAAGCGAAGAGACTCCGCCTGCGGCGCCGCGGCGCTTCTGAACAACAACAGCCCCAGCGCGGCGACGGCAAGGAACGCCACTCCGCCCGCGCTAAGAATCGAGCGCATCTTTTCTTAGCTTACCGAGTCTCGGCTTACCTGGGAGGCTTCGCCACCTCGAGGAAGGAGTCGCGTCGGACACCACGCCCGGCGATACTGGAGGACCGCACAATGCCGTAACGGCTCTCGCCACTGCCGACTTGCCCTTCTGCGAAAGCCAGGGGGGAGTGAACGCCGTGTAACTCAGTTAGGCGGCTCCGAGTCTTCCTGGTATTCACCTTCGAGAGAACGTTTTGGGTTTGCGCTCGCGATGACCGCCTGGCCGAGAGACGGCCTTCCCTCTCACTTCAGACACGCCGTTAGTTGCCGAAGCCAGTGATATAGCCCACCCTCGAAGCTTGCTGTGAGGCCATCAATCTGCCCATAGCGGCCAAAACCGTCCATGTAAACCTCGTGGGTGCTGCCATCGACGAGTCTAAAGGAAACGCTCCACCGCAAATCTGCCGGTCCCGAAAATGCTCTCACTGTGGTGCGTTTGAGGGCAGATAAGAGGGCCGCGGATTCGCCAGAGTTGCTAAGCTCTCGTACGCTGACTTTATACCGATACTCATTGAGCATGCGTTCTGGTGTTACCCTTGCGTCGTAAATGATATAGGTCGGAATATAAAACACATCGAGGGATTGAACATTACCTGACTCAACCTGCATGACAAGCTTGGACAAGACTGCCGACAACGACTTGGTACTGGGGCCAGGATTAGCCGCTCAGGCTGCGCAAAGCAATGGGCGGTTAGAGAACACGCCAACACAATATTGCTATATGTGAACATGGTCGATAACACCTTTTTCAATGCATGATTGGTGACAGGACATTAAAATTGCCGGGAAAGTCGTGCTCGGTCCGAACACATTCTCCAAGCGCTCTTGCTGCGCTACGCTCCGGTCCAGTGATGACCCTCCTCTCCTCGGGTGTGTCATAGGGGGGACCGATCGGTCGCAGTGAAGCCGTGGGTCCGGCTGCATGCGCCAGCTTATAGCCGAGTCGGAGCGCGGGAGACATTGTCCCGCCGGTATTACAAGTCGCAGCGTTACGCTATTACCGACTCCTTGATCTCGCCGTCCCGGCCCTCCAATTTGCGCTCTACAATAAGACGCAAGAAACTGCTGGCCCCCCTCCGCGTCGGCGAAAGCGGAGCTGCCCAGAATGCGATCGAGTTGTGGGCGTACGCGCTGTGCGTCCACGGCCGGTATTCTCGTTATGTTATGACCGACCCGGTCCTACTCGCTGGCATTAGGAAATATCGTCTCAAGCGTGTTTGCGCCGGTGCTCGCGAAGCAGTCGAAGTCCTTCTCGCTGGTCGATGCGATTTCGGTCGGCGTGTACCGGATGCCACAGAACTTCGCGCCCATGTGCCGAATTTTGGCGCCGTTCGGAAATTGACCGACGTCAGCGCGAAGATGATCATCTATCAGGCGCTCATCGAACGCGAACTGGAACCATATCCATGAAGATGCAGCTCCAAACTGCGACTTTATAGTTGAGTGAATCCAATCAGGTTGCCTTAAGGACATTTGGCGATGAATCACACGAACCAGGCGCATCATTATTCCAGCCGTTGCACATCCTGGTGACAGCATGTCCAATCACGGAAGCCACGACCGCTACGCCGGTCCCTCCGTGGCGATGTTTCGCGACCAAGGTTTGGCCACCTCCGCGCTCATGATTCCTGTTGTCTTCTGGTCGGACGAGTCAGCCAATGACGCCACGACAGGAACTTTAGACCCGTTGCCTCGACCAAATGGCCCACCTCAAGAATTGCAATTTTTGAACCCGATTCTTGCATCATCGCCGCCTTCGCGAGGGAGTCGCCCATGTAACACGTTGAAGAGGGGCGTCTTGTAGATCGGAGTTGGGAAAGCTGACGCGCTGATCCTTATCCTCACCTAGCGAAGAGGCTACAGAGACCTCTAAGGTCTTTGCTTACAGGGGATTGGAGCCACCCGCCGGGATTGAACCGGCGACCTGCTGATTACGAATTTCTCATTCATAGGCTATGCTGTTGATTCTTCATTCGGCCAGACATGGGACCTGTTGGCCTATTCGGCGTGGCGGGCGCTTATTGAACCCGATTTTGAACCCAACTCTAGACTGTCGATGTCTTCCGCGTTTCCGCTCCTCGCAGCCAGTAGGAGCGTTCATCCGCGGGATATACTGAGAGTGAACTCGATGACGATCCCCGCTAGATACGCGGATTTCGCACCGGGACACGGGTCCTTGCGTCTCCTCGCGAGGCCTTTAGAATAAAGCTGTCATCAGTTGTGAGCAGCACGTCAACCCGCGCTGCTGCCGCACAAGCCAGGTGCAACGCCAGGTTCCCAGATTTCCTCTCCGGGTCCGGATTTCTATCGATCTCGTCGGCCAGGGCATCGCTGGAAATCCATTGAACGATCCCGTCGCGAACCAGTTTGAGAATTCGCTCCACGGCCCCGGCTTCTTCGCGAATCCGAGGTTGGTTCTGATCCTCCGTGAGGCGATTCAAACAGGCGTCGAGGTATATCTTCATGCTTCTCGGACATTATCTGCGATGTCTTTGAGAGGTTATCATGGTAGCTTCCGTGATCGATCCAACGCCAGGACTTTTCGAACGTATTCCGCGCGGATTATTCGGCCCTCTGGGCGATCCGTATGCCGAACTTTACTGGGAGCTTCTCTCGACGCTTTACACGTGCGAATTCGAGCGGGAACCTTTCACCGTAGTGCGTCCGGTAGCGATCGAGATTGCTGAAAATGCGATACGGAGTTCGAGTCTCTGGACGGAGCAGCGAGCAGATCTCGAAGAGCTCGCGCGCGAAGAAGTCGGTCTGGAATCTCATGAAGACCGCGAGAGAGGGCTGGAGCCGGACCGTCCAGATGAAAGCACGTTGGTGCGGGCACTGGCGCGGCGGCTAACGACCCGCCTGGAGCGAAGCGGCTGGATTCATTTCCAATATCGCTCCGGCCAGGGCGAGATCATGAGCTTCCACCCGTACGCTGCCCGGATTTTGGAGACATTGTTGCGGGTTGCCCGCGACGAGGAGCCAATCTTCCAGGGCCTCGTCCATTCGATAGCAGCGCTCCTCGACCCCAAAGCGTTCGCGCAACGTCCTGGCGTGTCACTCACCGAGGCAAAGCGCAACACCCTGGAGCTGGCCCGTGAGCTGAAGATCCTGGAAAGGAACATCCATCTCTTTACGCAGCGTCTTCTCGACCAGGCGAATACCGCCGCCACGATACTGGCCGAGGGTATCGACCGCTATGAGCACGCCATCCTTGCGAACTATCATCGCCTGAAGACGATTGACAATGTCTACCGTCAGCGCTCTGCGATTCTGGATCGCCTCGCGGCGATCGAACGCGATGAACAAGCACTAGAATCAGCCGCAGAGTGGTATGGTATGCAGCACAGTATGGAAAGAGCCCGAGCAAGAGCCGCCGTCGGAGCAGACCTTCACCTGTTACGATCGCATTTCGACGCCATACCGGATCTGGTTTCAGAAATCGATGCGCGAAACGCTCGCTTCTCTGGGGTTGCATTGCGGAAGCTGCGCTACCTGCTTCGCCAGGATCGTAGGACGGAAACACAATTGGAATTCATCGTAGGCGCACTCGCTTGTGCTGAGGCACCGGAGCTAGAATTCGACGTGTATCGCTGCGAACTCCTCTCCGACAATTTTCTGTATACACCACCTACCAGGCGGCCGAAGACCGAGCCTCAAGTCTTGGCGGTCCCGGCCGGCATCGACCGGGAGAAGGTCTACCAGGATGCGGCGTCGCGGGTTCAGCGGCTGTTCGCGCGCCGGCGCGTCGAGGAGTTTGTGCGCCAATTCCTCGGGGCGCGAAGTTCCGCGTCACTCGACGAACTGCCTGTGACTGACGATCGGGACTACGTCCGCCTTCTTTATGCGGTCGGGTACGGGATGGACGGCTCCGCGTCGTTCCATTTCGATCCGGATACGGGACGCCTCAATCAAGGACCGTACGGGTATCCGGCCGGCCGGCTTGCCCGAAGCCGCAAGCGAAGGGCAAGCCGGGATAACAGCCCATGGATTTTATCGAAGACTACCCAAACTTAGAGGCCGCTCAGAGAGACCACTTTCAGCACGTGGTCACGCGCCTGCTGTCCGGCGCGGTGTTGAGTCCGGGTTCGCCCCTCAAAGTCGACCCCGACTGGCGATTCGCGGAGCGCTACCGCGATTTGATCGATTCGTACCTGCGTGTGGGGGGCTGGCGGCTCGATATCGACCTGGGGCTGCGGATGGCGCGCGCCGTGCACGAGGCGGGAATCCAACGAGTGCGCTTAACAAAATTAGAGAGCCTGGTGCTGTGCGCTCTGCGCCTGTATTATCACGAGCAAATGCGGCTGGCCAGCGACCAGGAACGCTGTGAGATCTCGGTGGGCGATCTACGCGAGCGGCTGATTCAAGCGGGAAAGCCCGCGGCGCAGCTTTCTCCAAGAGCGATGGTGCAGGCACTGCGAAGGCTCGCGCGCCATTCGCTGGTGCGGATCGAACGCGGATTCGACGCCCAGGACCACGAGAGCATTATCGTCGAGGCCCTGGTCGAGAAGGTGCTGCCGGCGGACAAAATCAGCGATATCGAGCAGAAGATCAGGACTTACACCGCCACGCAAGCTAAACGAGATGCGCAAGAGGACTCCGTGCTCGCTCCAACGGAAGAAGAGGAGGCCGGCGAATGAGGCGGCTGAAAGCGGTGCGGCTGGTGCAGTGGTATCACTTTCAGGACCAGGTATTCCCGATCGGCGCGAACTGCTTATTAGTCGGCGATAACGGCTGCGGCAAAACGACCGTTCTCGATGCCGTTCAGATCGCGTTGGTGGCTGATGCCGGTGAAGCCCTGTTTAACCGCGCCGCCAATGAGAAAAGCCGCCGTACACTGCATGGCTACGTCCGCTGGAAACTGGGGTCGGAGGATGAGTCTCGTCCCGGCCTAGTCCGTTTCGGACGGGGCGCATGCACATCGTACGTTCTTCTTCAATTCGCCGACGAGCGGGACAGCTCCGCGGCCTTCACCTGCGGGGTTGGATTCGAAGCCAATGAAACCGATACGGAAGTCGCCAAGGTCTACTTTTTGGTGCCGGGCGCCGGGGTGGCTGATTTGGAAGTCGTCATGGAGTCCAAGAACGGCGCTGCGACCCGAATCGTGCGGCCCTTGCGGGATTTCAAGCACTGCCTTCGCCAAACAGGCGGGCGCCACTGGCCGGATGCGGGAAGTTATCGCGAAGAGGTGCGGCACCGGCTGGGAGTTCTGCCGGAACAATTCCATCGCCTGCTGGTGAAGGCGCTGGCATTCAAGCCGATCGGGCAGGTGCGCCAGTTCGTCTTCGAGTACCTGCTGGACCCCCGCCCCGTCGACACGACGGCCCTGCAGTCGAATCTCGAGCACTACAAACAGCTCGAAGGAGAAGCCAAAGAAGCCGAGAAACGCATCGCCGAACTCGAGGAGGTGTTGGCGGAAGGAGAACGGATTGAATCCGAGCGCCGGACGGTGGAGAGCCATCGTTATCTCGAGTTGCGCGCCGAGTTTGAGCGCGCCGCGAGTGAAGTGGATCGTGTTGAGGCACGCATCGCCGAGGTGCGAGCATCTCTCAGCACTCTGCGAGCAGAAGATGAATCGGTCCAGCGGCAATTAGCAGATAGCGCCGGTGACTTAGAGCGCATCATCCGGCAGTTGGAGGCTCATGAGAGCTATCGCCAGCTTATCGATATCGAGCGCGAGCTGAACGATATCGAGCAAAAGATCCAGGAGGCCGGTGATGCGGATATCGAGGCCCGGAAACTTCTCGCCGGGCAGCAAAGCGGCCTCGAGGCACTGCTCTCGGAGCGGGCACGCGCAGTCCGGCGGTTGCGGCCCGCGCTGTTCGAGCGCGATGACTTATTCGGCGCGGAGGAAGCACCCGAGGTGGTGGAGAGGCTGCGAACGCTGCTTGCGGCGGAGGGGATGTTGGCGGGAAGGGATCTGGCCACGTGGGAAAGAAGACTGGATCGCGCAGCGGACCGGGCGCGTGAATTGCGGCTGACCCTGGATCGGGAATTAGACGTGATGAAGGCGGAGGGAGCGGCGCTCCAGCAGGAGCAGCGGTTGCTCGATGCCGGCCGGCTTCAGTATCCCGTGGGGCCGGCAGCCTTGCTGCATTTGCTTTCGGCCCGTCTTAAGGGACGGCGCGAACCCAAGCCGCTTTGCGAGCTCATCGAAGTTCCCAATCCCCGCTGGCGCGATGCCGTGGAAGGTTACCTGAGCACGCGGCGCTTTGACGTGATTATCGCGCCGGAAGATTACCCGCGGGCCCTGAATTTGTACGAACGTTACAAGAGAAACTACGGCTTGCCTGGACGGGGCGAGGTTTTCGTTTCGGGCGTGGGGCTTGTAGACATTGAAAAACTGTTGAACTTCGCGCCGCGTCCCGCCGCGCGCTCGTTGGCCGAACAGATCGAGACCGGGGATGCGTACGCGCGCGCGTACTGCGACTTCGTGCTGGGTGAAGTCATTTGCGTGGACGACGAGCAATCGTTGCGCAAACACAAGGCCGCCATCACGGATTCGGTCATGGTGTATCGGAATCACGTGGCCCGGCAGACACCGAAAGAAATATTTTCGCGGCATTATATCGGCGAAGCGGCTTTGCGGCGCCGGACGGAAGAGATTGCCAATCGGCTGGCCGTCTTGCACGAATCGATCGTAGAGACCGCGCAAGCACAGACGTGGCTCAAGGATGTGGTCGGCCTGTTAGATCGCTCGCGGGCGGAGGGCCGCCGCCTGGGGGACGTGATTGCACGCGCCTCGGGTCTGGCGGTTTTCAAGGTCAGGGCGCAAAAGCTTCGCGAGCAAAAAGACCGCATCAAGCGCGACGACATACGGGAACTCGAGAGGACGCGTGACGGGCTGAGGGAGACTCAGCGAGGTCTGAATCAGCAGCTCAGGGAGCTGGTAGACCGCGAGGGCCAAAAGAAGAACGAACTCGAGAGCCTGGCTGAGCAGTTGGAAGCTTCGAGCACCAGCCGGCAGCTCGCTCAAGAGTCGCTGGAGCAATTCGCATCGAGTCTCGACGAGCAGACGCGCGAAAGTTATACGCAGCGCTACGCACGGGAACGCCAAGACCGCAGTCCCCCCGAGATCCACGAAGTTTTCGAGCGGCAGCGCCGTATCATCGAAACACGGATTCAAAACCTGGTGCAACGCCTGGTCGAGCTCAAGACGCGCTATGTGGAGCGCCGGGGGTTGTCCGCCAAAGTCGAAGGTCCGGGATTCGAAGAATTCTGTTTGGAACTTGGATTATGGCGGGACAGCCGCCTTCCGGAATATCGCGAGAAGATCTCCGAAAGCAAGTCCAAGGCGCTGCAACAACTCACGGAAGACATTATCTTCCGGTTGCGGGAGCATCTGTTGCAGGTGCGCCGCCAAATCGACGAATTGAATCGGGCATTGCGCGACGTTCCATTCGGGTCCGAGCGTTACCAGTTCACGGTGGAAGTGGACCCCGATCATAAAGAGTTTTACGACCTAGTCATGGATGCCGGCCGGTTCGGAAAAGAATCGCTGTTCGGAGAAGAGGCGCTAACCGCTCCCGAGGTCAAGAGCACCCTGGAGCACCTCTTGGACCGCCTGGTGGAATCGGAGGCGCGCGAAGTCAAGACGGAGCTGGAGGCCAGAGCCGATTATCGCGAGTATTTCCGCTACGATTTGAAAATCCTGCATGCCGACGGCGGCTTTTCATTGTATGACAGAGTGTCGGGCGACAAGTCCGGCGGAGAGACGCAGACTCCCTACTACATCGCGATACTGGCGTCGATGTACCGCATGTATCGGAGCCGTGCGATCGGGGAAGGGCCGGTATGCGGCGTGGTGCTGCTGGATGAAGCCTTCGGAAAAATGGATGAAGCCAGGATCGGCGCCACGCTCACGTATGCCAGGAGGCTGGGGCTGCAACTGGTCCTGGCTACGCCTAAGGAACGGAGCGAGCTGGTTGCGCCGTATGTGGAGCGAACGCTGCTGATTCACAAGGAGCCGGTTAGCGGCATACCCGAGGTGTTCGATTTTACGAAGGAGTTTGCGGCCGATGCTGCCGTTTCAGCGACAGGCGCGGACGGAGATCCTGACGCGCTTGCTGGACGCGTACGAACGTAGTTCCTCCTTAGGATCGCACGGCCCGTGGCGGCGGGATATGATCCTGAAATTGGATCACGCTGCATTTCCGGATGCTTTTGCCCCCGACGGACGTGGCCGGCGTGCCGAACTGCTGGCGGAGGCTGTGGACCTGGAGCGGGAAAGAGCCGTCAGAATCGGCAGGCATGTCCGCGGACCCCTCGTTGGGGAACCGAAAGAACTACGGATCGGAGCAGCCGAAGTGAATCAGGCGTACGCTTTGGCGGCAGCTTTCGGCTATGAACCGCTCGCTACAGGGTTGGGCCGGATCGAATGTCATGCGCGGAGTCTCGCCTCCGCCACGGAATCGCAATTCGCCCAATCATTCCTGGAGAGTTTTGCGGACGGATTGCGATCCGGGGACGTGTCCGCGATCGGTATGGGCCGTTCGAAGTTCAAGGAGGAGTGGCGGGCTCTGGCTCCGGCCATGACCGCCGCACTGGCATTGCTGCACGGCGTCACGCCGGCCTGGGAGCGGGTGATCAGTGAGAGGCTGTTTCGCGACTCCAAGTTGTTAGGACGCATACGGCATCATGTCATCAATCTGCTGGTGCGCATCGATCCGCGATGGGATGGTATCCCCTCGGACGAAGCGAGCGATCTGCTGGAAGCGTACGGTGTGCGGCGCAAGCCCGGACTACTTAGATGCGCGGGCGCGGCTGCAATTCGAGTGAGTGGTCGAGACTATATGCTGGAGGACTTCACTCCGACGGCGCATCTGCCAGACGCGTGGTCTGATGCTTGGGTCGAGGCGATGGCCAGCTCCGGCGTGCAACTGATCACCACGATCGAAAATGAGTATCCCTTTCTCTCCTACGTCGAGGAAGCCGGCGGGCCGCGGAGCTTGGGCGCGCGGGGCGAGGTCGCCGTCTATACGGCGGGCTTTCCCACGCCCGCGTTGGTGGCCGCTCTGGTGGCGCTGAGCGAGCGAGTTCCCGGCTTGGAAATTCGGCATTGGGGTGACGCGGACGTCGGAGGTCTGCGCATCTGGTGGTTCCTGCGTTGCCATCTCGATCGGCCGGTCTCGTTCTTCCGCACAACAGCGGCATGGGTCGAGTCCGAGATACCTCGAGGCGGCAGACCGTTGACGGCTCCGGAAGTAGAAGCCCTTCACCGGTTGAAATCGCAGGTCAGCCGGGTTGTCGGGGAGGACACTCAGTGCGCAAGCGAACTCATCGATAAACTGGTGAATCACGGAATCCGGATTGAGCAGGAGCGTTTTTGAGCAGACAACAGCGTCGAACCCGTCACTGCTGACAGAAAACAAATGGCTTACGCATTTGTTTCCTGGAAGTGGGCGATATGTCTCATTTGCTTGTTCTGGTTTTGACACAGCCCACACAAGACCTTCAAAAGATCAACTTCCCTGTGCCAAAACCCGAGAGAGTCGGCACCCTGAAGTACTTGAGAATATGGAGCCACCCGCCGGGATTGAACCGGCGACCTGCTGATTACGAATTTCGCTATCAATGCCTATGCTATTGATTCTTAATTTGGCCTGACATTGCCTTCGTCGGCATATTCGGCGTGGGCGCTAGTTGAACCCGATTTTGAACCCAAGCTTTGCTCCACGGGTCGATCACTTCAAGGAGCAGCACTCGAAGCGCAGGTCGACCAACAGTCGCTAGGGACCGATCGCTACGCCGGTTCGAGGTGCCGAAATTGCCACGATGCCGCACATAACAAGTTTTCCCCCTTCAGCCCTGCGATCGTTGCCAGGTCAGGTAGGCTAGACCAGTTCGATTGTGACGCGACGACCTACAATTGCCGCCGCTCGCTGTAGGCTCGACAGCGTGATGTCGTCTTTTGCACTGAGGAGCCGGTCAACCTGCGTGCGGCTTGTCTTCAACAGCGCGGCCATTTTGTTTTTCGAAAGTTTTTTCTTCTTCATGGCCTCGGCAAGCTGCCAGGCTACGACTTCCTTGACCGCTTGCGTTTGCGCGTCCTCGAAAATGCCCTCCTCCTTGAGGAAGTCATCGACGCTCGAACCCATGTGTTTCTTGCTCATTGCTCCAACTCCTTCTTCCGCTTCCGCGCCAGCGCTAGATCCTCATCTGGCGTGGCCCGGCTCTTCTTAATGAACCCGTGCAGCGCGACCAGGTGCTCACGGTAAAGGCAAATCAACACGCGGGCGGTGCGTTTCGTCGGCAGGTCCGTCCGAATTTCCCATAGGCCACCACCCATGGCGCGACACAGCGGCATTCCCACCGGCCATCGCCATTGCGCTCGCAACATGTCCTTGCCTATTGCGTGCCGTTCCTCTTCCGGCAAGTCCTTCAACCACTCCCGCACCGGCTCGCTTCCCACGAGCGTACGAAAAAAGATCAGCGGGATTTTCCGAGGCTGAGGGTCATCCGCCATCCTGTACCTTACTTAGTACATTGTACCTTAAATTGTGCAGCAGGGTTGGAGGTTGCTGCCTGTCTGGGCGTCAGCAGGGGATGGGCTTAGGATACGGACACGAAGAAGCCATTTCTGTCCTGCGTCCTATTCGGAGAATAAAATCCTTGAATCAATTGTTGAGGCAGACGCGATCAACTGCTATTTCGGCGTCCTCAGCACGCCACCCCGATGTGTCGCTGCATCGAGTGAGCTGCGGCGAACTCTGGGCGCCTCACCAAGCTTATACGCTACAGGTCAGTCGTTGGCCGGTGATCCGACCACAGGCCAACGAGGCTACAGGATGGAGGTGCAGAAGGGAGCGGTGCATGTCGGTCTCGGGATGGCGGCTCGTGGGGAAATCTGGGCCTCGAACACGTCTGAGACCCATGAACCCAATTGAACCCGAACTTTGCTGGCCTCCTCGGCGCTCGCAACCTAAGTAATTGAATTCATGAGGCGTGTTGCGAGCTCAACTCTCAATGACGTGCTGATCAAAATCCGCGCTGCCAATTCTTTGGTTGCCTGAGTAAGTTGGTATGATTCAACAATATGGAGCCACCCGCCGGGATTGAACCGGCGACCTGCTGATTACGAATCAGCCGCTCTACCAGCTGAGCTAGGGTGGCCCGCCTTTTGTTGTCAGCAACTTAC
>Ga0306921_10004583_pt1 | contig 14222 bp, 18 predicted proteins | sample sta12Cox44000080_FD_203760 | JGI IMG/M metagenome (GOLD analysis project Ga0306921, IMG submission 203760) | Lab enrichment of tropical soil microbial communities from Luquillo Experimental Forest, Puerto Rico - statoxic.12C.oxic.44.000.080 (v2)... | ecosystem: Environmental > Terrestrial >... | reverse complement strand
CTTTCTTGTGGAACCACGATGGAGCCGGACTTGTCCTCCTGGCGAGCCTCGTTTATTTGCTCGGCTGCTTTGGAGCCACCATGGTCTTGAATGTACCGCTCAACAATCAGCTTGCATCAATCGCAGATCCCGCAGAGGCAATTGCGTTCTGGCCGCGATATCTCAAGGCATGGATCATGTGGAACCATCTCCGCGCCGTTGCAGCGGCCTTGTCAGCCGTACTTTTTACTGCTGCACTGTGCCGAAGCTGATGTTCATGTTTCCGAATTTGTGCTAGCTTGACGCAGTGGAGATGCGCTTCGGTTGCGCGCACCGGGCTTGTTTCGACATCGATGACCCCCGATCACGGAACACCCGGCAACGGCCTCCTATTGTTCTTCCGTGTCGATGATTTCGACCTGGCGCCCTGGCGCTTCAAAGGGCACGCTCTCTCGCCAGTTGTCTCGAAGAGGAGCCACACCACAATTCGAACACTCGAACGAAGGAGTTTCGCTCCGAGATCCGGACGGATATTACGTTACGATCAGTCCGCTCTGGGGGCTAAAATGCGAACCATCTGCAACGCCGACTGCAGCAGATCATCACATGAATTAGGGGCGACTGAGATGGACCGACCCGGAGACCACTGGCGCTCGCCTGACCGAACACAAGGAGCATATAAACATGAAGCCAAAGAACACGATCTGCCTCTGGTTCGACAAGGACGCGCTTGAGGCGGCACGCTTCTACGCTGCCACATTCCCGGACAGTAAAGTGACCGCTGTTCGCAATGCGCCCGGTGACTATCCGAGCGGCAAGGAGGGTGATGTGCTGACGGTGGAGTTCACCGTTGTTGGCATTCCCTGTCTCGGTCTCAACGGCGGCCCGGTGTTCAGGCACAGCGAGGCCTTTTCCTTCCAGATCGCGACGGAAAATCAGGAAGAGACGGACCGCTATTGGAACGCGATCGTCCGCAATGGGGGCGTGGAAAGCCAGTGCGGTTGGTGCAAGGACCGCTGGGGCCTCTCCTGGCAGATCACCCCACGCGCGCTAACCGACGCGCTTGCGGCGGGTGGAGGTGAGGCCAAGCGTGCCTTCGAGGCGATGATGACGATGAAGAAGATCGACATCGCCACGATTGAGGCAGCGCGGCGAGGCTGACACAGAAGAGTTGGCTCCGAAAAAAATTGAAAAACGACTTGCGGACGTTGCGGAGGAGGAGGAATGGGCAGCCTCGACGTTCAACCACTACCGCTCTGAGGTCCCTTAGCTATCGCTTGGGAATTTTGAAATCGAAAAGTCGCGACGAATCCGGCACGATGAGAACGGACGCCATTGGTTCGATGATGCTATAGTAGATGCGAAGATAAAGAATTTTCATTGGCACGACTTGCGTCTTACACTTTCGAGCCGACTGCGAATGAAAGGAACGCCACTCGAGGCTATTGCCGATCTTCTAGGGCACAAGAGTTTAGCGATGACTAGGCGGTAGGCACATCTCGGTCCGATCAAGTTGCATGCGGTGGTGTCATTGCTGAAACCAAGTGACCCCACAAGTGACCGAGCAGACAGGTCAAACGGCGGCCACCTCGCAAGTCATTGTACACTAAGTAGTTTAGGGGCGTAGCTCAGTGGTAGAGCAGCGGCCTTTTAAGCCGAAGGTCGTGGGTTCGATCCCCACCGCCCCTACCATACAACTAGTTGACACTGCTGGACTTCCTTTCAGAATTGGCCACATCTGGACACAAAATCCTCGCTACTCTCTCGGCTGCATCGCGCTGCTCTGAACCGAGCACGTGAAGGTAGTAACGCGACGTAGTGCTCGCGTCCGCGTGCCGCAACTGAGTCTGAGCAACTTTCAACGATGCTCCGCTTGAATGCAGTAGGCTCCCGTGTCCATGCCGGAATGCGTGCATCCCACAGCGAGGAATCGAAAGCGCGTCCAAAATCGGCCAGAGCCGATGTTGCACGACCTTGTTTTCACTGTAAGGATTGCCCCGGAGATTGCAGAACAGTAAGCGCTTTTCGTTGGGACGCCACGCAGCAAGATAGTTTGTCAGCACTTCGGCCAACGGCCCAGGCATCGGCACCGTCGCCACACTGCGACTGCTCTTCGGCGAGATGAGATGGCTGTACCAAGCCGAGCGTCGTACAAAAATCAACCGCTGCTCGAAGTCCAAGTCATCAATCGAGAGTCCGAGAACTTCGCCCGGTCTAAGCCCTGTCATGGCAGCCAGCGCGAAGATTGTGCGCCATGGCTCCGAAGCAAGCGCGAGAATCGAACGCACCTGCTCCGCCGTAAAAAACCGGCCCGGCTTACCCGGCTTAGAGCATGGAATCACAAGGTCACTTTGCTGGAATCCCGCGACTGCGTAGCCCCACTTGCGCGCCATCTTGAGAACAGATGCGAGAGTACCGAGCACGTTTAGAACCGTGTGGCGACTCCGGCCCTTCGCCAGCTTGCCGACGAACGCCTGCACTTGCTCCTGCCCCATCTCGTCCAGCCTCATACGACCGAAGGCTGGGACCAGATGAAAACGCAGATGCGAGGCCATGACCTTGGCTGTTGAAGGTTTCAACAGATTCATCACCTGATTCGTCCAACTAAGAGCGAACTCCGCGAACGTTGCTCGCTTCACTGGCCGATAGTCAAGACGGTTGACGCCAGCAAGAAACGATGTAGCTTCCCGCTCCGCCAATCGCTTCGTTGGAAATTCTCCCACCGTGCCTAGAAACGTAGTTCGCTGCTCTCTCCTCGTGGTTCCGTCAGCGAGCACAACATCTTCCCGCCAGCGGACCTCCCAACGATTCCCTCTACGGCGAATACTCCCTTTCTGGAAACGTCGGCGAGCCATTTTCACCTCTGGCCCGCTGAGCCGTTGCCCTTGCGGGGGCAGCGTAGCACAGTTAGATGTTATAGAAACGCCGTCATTGAGTCCGCAGTGCACCTCAGGCCTGAGGAAAGGAAGCTCGGGCCTGGATGAGAGTGAGGAATCGGCCGGACTTTCTGCGCGGGATTGATTCTCTGCGGGTACCAGAGACACCTCGCCGTCGCTTCCGCCGCTGGGTACGCCACTCGCGAATTGTTCCAGCGTCTGCGTCATGGCGGCCCCGCACCTGTCGTGACACTCACATTTCCAAGAAGCCTTTGCTGCCGCTGCCACCCTCCAAAATCCTTCGAACCCATACGCATCAACTCATTCAGGCTAATCCAACGCGGGTCCTTTAACTCCTCAAGCGGAGAGCCGCAATCGGGACACTTGTCATACGGAGCGAGAATGGTCGGAGGAACCTTGGGATCACTTGGAGGGTTATAGAACGCGCCGACTGTGTGGAAGCGCTTGACTGTGTAAAACGCCTTTTCTAGAGAGGCGAGACGTTCTGGAGATGCCGAGAAATATTTCCAGGATGCGGCTGGATACTTGATGGCATGGCGTAGTGCATGTCGAAAGCTCCTTGCTGCCTTGACGGAAACAATTGCGTATTCACCTACAACCTTTGACCATAACGCCGACGCTTCGCGGTTCTTTTGCTCGATCCAAGGCCCGCAGAATACCGCGTGGGCATGCAAGTTTGTGTTGCCTGGCCCGAACTCCGCTGACCAGGCAGCACCCCATTCTCCCTTTGTCCATTTGTTCTGTCGCGCGAGCCGAGTGAAGAATCGCCGAATAGCTCGATTAAACCAACGCACTTTCTCCGCGCTCGGCATCTGACCGTCGTTACGAATCGTAAAGTCAATCTTAGCTATGACCCGTCGTGGGCACTTCCCCTTTACCGGCCATTCCGGAACAAGACGGCAGGCAACTGAATCGAGCCTACCTACAGCATCGTAGAAAAGCTCTTCGTAAACATACGACATGCAGAGTGGACAGAATCGAAGGCCGCAACGAAAGATGTGATGCCAAGTGTGGCCGCGTTCCTTGCACCGTCGCGCCCAGCCGATCCGTGAACACTGCGCCTGTCTCACGGCACCGGATGACATCCCGGCGCCCCACATCTCAACCGCTTTACTAAGCATCGCGCGATCCTGCCAAACGTTTTCCCCTAGTCGAACCAGCTCTTCCCCACTCTCCACTCTCGGCGGCATGCTTTTTGCCCGCTGCAAATCCGTCAGTGCACGGCGCTTTCGTTTCGTGACCGTTTTGCGCGGTCGTCTGGAATACGTACGCTCCAGCACACCACGCTCTCGCCAGCGGTCTAAACGGCCGCGCCATACTTCTGCGCCTGTCGCACCTGGTATGGAGCGAGAGGCGAGTGCGACCTCCATCGCTGCGCTCTCGACAATCATTGCCGCGCGTTCAGATTCAGACTGGAGGGTCGATTTCACAGTTAGCTCTTACTCTTCAAGTAAAGAAAACCGCTCGCTGCGTTCCGGCTCACATGCGGTCGCCAATTGCGCAGATGCCGCACGATTGGTTGCCTCGATTGCACGAAGCCGCCGATGCGTTACTTCCAGGTTGGCAAGGAGTCGGGCGCGGTACTCGTGTGTTGACTGACTATGCTGAGTGCCCGGCTTCGCCGGACCAGGGGCAGCCCCTACGCTCGCTTGAAACCGTGGGCCGCTTCGCGGCCCACTCTCGCGAGCTACCCCCGAAGAAAAATCCGCGACGATCCGAAGTGCATCGCTAAAGGTACATTTCTCGGCAAGCATCACAAAAGCAAACAAGTCGCCTCCCTGCTGACAACCGAAACAGTTCCAGATTTTTTTCTCTGGCTCGATATAGCAAGATGCATGGCGTTCCGCGTGGAAGGGGCAGCGACCAAGATACTGCCGACCGGAGCGGCGCAACCGCATGTAGCGCGATGCGATGGCAGGAAAATCCGCTCGCTTTTTTACTTGGCGTGCATCAAGCAAAGGGTGCGGCGAAGAAGTCGCGCTCATCGTGTGCATACCTCACTTTTGCGGAACCGACCGCAGAGCGCAGCATTTGCGGCAAGAGCAACTCTCACCCTCTCGCGGGATCAAAGCGCGCGGCACCGGCGGATTGCCGTTGGCGTCTGGAACGTACTCGATAGGTTCAGGCGGAATGATTCCCTTGCGCGGAGAGATGTAACCAGCAAGCCAGATCACCTTAGCCCGCGCTTCTTCTTCCGCTTTGCTTTTCCTCCCCCGGCGCGCTCGATGTGGTTGAGGCGTTGCTCTGGAAAGGGAACTGTGTTTATATGGCATTGTCGTTACCATCCCGTGTTTTTCTTTGGCCCGGTTCGCGCCAGCGGATCGGGCCAGAACTTTTTAGGGAGCCTGACGGCGCATCCGCTGAGAAGCCTCACGGATGAGGCGCCGAAGCCCAGGTTTTAGCTCCCTCGGCGTTCTGGGACTCCTCACCGCCGCACGCCATCCTTTAACCCTGAGCGCCAGATTCGTCTTGATTGTTCGGCCGGCCATCGCACCTCCTTGCAGTAGCCTTGCGTAGTACCAGTCTGTCTCAGCTACAATGACCCTCGAAGTTTTTGGTGTGAATTTCAGAAATGAAGCGCGGCCCCAAAGAGGTCCCTATTGGCATGCTCATCGTGTGGGAATACAGCTGGTATCGCGTTTTCTACGATCTGGCTTTTGGCATTCCTGCCCGGAGGGGAATCGATAGCACGTGGGAGCCACCGCGTCCGCCGCGACTCTCAGAATTCAATGCGGAGCAGGTCAAGGCGTGGAACCGGGAAATGAGAGAGAGAGAATGGCGGGAGGTAAGGACACCGTTCCGGACCAAAGGAAAACCGGCTGAACCGGAAGTATGGGAGCAACTCAAACTAGCTCGCACGGCCAATCAGATTCGAAAGGCATGTGATGCTTCTACCTTCTGGCTGAATTCTAGGGCGAGTCCGTATCCGTTTGTGGCTGACTTGCGCACCAATGCTTCAGCGTTTCTTCGCGGCAAACAATATCGCTGCCCAAACTCGAACCGCCCTTCCAGCGAAAAGAAACTCATAGGCCACTTCGCCAGAGTGATGGCCGGAATCACGGTAGGCATCTCGGCAGCACGGGCGATTGATCGCCTGAGGCTGGTTCCTCGTCGCAAAAACCGAAGGGTTCGAGTGCGCCGTTAGTTAGGTCACTGCCGGGCCGAATCTACGGGTGAGGCCGAGACGCCCTCTAGATTTGCTGCACAATTGCTGGATCCAGCCCGCTCAAATACCCGTCGGTTTCAAGGTCCATACTCAAGGGCACCCATCAGCCAGGGGGTGCAAAAGCGGGAACCTGCGCGGTGAATCTCTTTCAGGCTCAATTGGTAGGAAGTACCCTAAGGACAATGGCAACAGTCCCGCAGGTACCGGTGGCTAGTGCAAGCGGCGAAGCCTTCCTGTCGTATTACTATCGCGCCAGATACTACGATCCGCAGGACGGAAGATTCCTCGCAGAGGACCCGTTAGAGTTCATCGGTGGTGATCTAGACCTTTATGCCTACGTCTGGGATAACCCAACAAATCTCGTCGATCCCTCAGGAAGGTGGGGCTTTGGCGGCGTGGTGGGGGGCTCTGCGGGAGCTGGATTGGGAGTGGGTGCAGTAGCAACCGGTAGTGCCGGAGCAGGAGTATTTGGCGGTAAAGGCGGAGGAGATTGTAGCTGCCCGAACAGCGGCCAAAACAGTCCTGTCACCACCGGAGGTTTCGCAAGTGGAGGAGCCTTTGCGGGAGTCGGGCCTCACGGGCCTCGCTATCCCGATCCTCCCGGCTCACGAAGTTCGAACAGCGGTTACGTCCTGGGCTACGGAGCGAGTGTCGGTGCCGGCTTGTTCGGGACGAACGCAAAGAGCGTTTGTGACTTGAGTGGTCCGTTCAAAACTCTGACGATCGGCGCTGGCGTGCTTCTAGGCGGCGAGGTAACGATAGCGTGGTCTGGCGGGACGTATTACGTGTCCGCATCAGTCACAGCCTCGCCTCTACCAGTGCCATCCGCAATGGGTTCGTTGATTAACACGAACACAGGCGTCAAACCGTTTAGCGGGAGTCACTGTGGTTGCAAATAGCGGGATGTCTGATTTGCTGTGGGCGTTTATTGCAATCCTCGTAGCTCTTGCAGTAGTTCTGGGCGTGGTCTATGGTCTCAAGCACGCATTCAGCTACAGGATCAAGGATTCGAAGTTAAGCATCGTAATGCTAGGCCTAACTGTCCAACGGGTGGGCTTCTCGGATATCGAGCGTGTTGAAGTCGTTCCGTTCGCCGCTTTGCTGCCATTCAGTGGTTCTTTTCGTTGCGACGTCTTCCTTTCTTGGAAGTGGTGCGGTTATCGCAAAAGACTTGTGCTGATTACAAGACGGGCGGGACTCGTCAAACGGATCATCATCAGTCCCGAAGAACCTGAACGTTTCACAACTCTGCTCAAGGTGGCGTCGCCTGAAGCTGCAGGACGAGAGAGCGCAAGGCGACCTGCTTCGGCAAACGGGCCAAAGTAACCTATGTCTCCAAAAGCGCTGGAAGCCAGCTCGATTGCGAGAGGATACGACGCGAACGGCAACGCCGCTTCCAAAACCGACTTCCCCGGGTACGACCAATTAGGAGCGGCTAGCCCGCAATCTATTTCCTCTCGCGCAGGAGGGCAGCCATGAGACGCGGATTGCGGCGACCGTGAAGCACGGCTATCACGAGGAGCGGCTCTTCGTCTGGCGCGTAAGCAATCAGAAAGTCGCGAACGGGATGAAAGCGCAATGGCCGCGAGGTAAGGTCCGCACGGATGTGTCCGATTCGAGGAAAAGCGGCGAGCGAGTGCATACCTTCACGGATTTCCTTAAGAACGTGGTCCGCCGCTTCGAGGTTGTCTGCAGCGATGAATTCCCAGATTTCTTCGAGATCAACGAGCGCTTCTGGATGGAGGACAAAGCCGCTCATGAGCGGCGGCGTTCTTCACTTTTGGCACGGATGCGGTTTAATGCCTCTTCCCCGTCGATGGCCTTCACCTGGCCGCTCTTGATCTCGTCATAGCGGCTATCAAGCATCTTGCGTGTTTGCGCGAGTTCCGCAAGGTAGCCGGCCATGGCGTCTTCAACTAGATCGTCCGGGGCGCGACCAGTCGTTGCGGAAAGGTCCTTGAGCCGGGCCTCCGTCTCCGGTTTGAGGTGCACTACCATAGGAATCAGTGTAGATATGCCAAGAGAAGCTGTCAAAGCCATTGTGCCGTGGCCTATCAGAACAAACTGGGCGGCTTGCCAGCAGGAGAACCCGTCCCTCCCGGGACTTGAAACCGGCCTCTATTACTATCGCGCCAGATACTATGAATCCAACCACGGGTCGGTTCCTGCGTGAAGATCCGCTACGGTTTCGAGGTGGGGACATCGATCTCTATCGGTACGTTTGGAATTCCACAGCTGATTACAGAGATCCCGTGGGCTTGTTGGGAGTCGGGATGTCATTCGGAGGCGGCGCCTTTGCAGGAGCCGGACCCGGCCTCGGTGCGGGCGTTACCGGCTCAGTCGGCGCTTTCTATTTTGGACGCATAGAAGACTCCGGCGCTTATTGGAGTGAATCGGCATTTGCCGGGACGAACGGTACATGCAAGAGCTACGATGGTAATCAAACAGGTGGTTTATCCTTCGGAGCCGGCCCCGGCGTGGCATTCACAAATGCAAATTCGATTCAAGAAGTGTCGGGCCCATTCAACAAACACAACTTATGCGCTAGGCGTTCTGCAGATCGACTTCGCGTATTCGCCTGACAATGGAATCTGGACTCTAAATATTTCAATATTTCTCCAGGATTGGGCCTCGGTTTCTCGAAGAACGTAACAAACACCATAACGAGTCCGACGTCGCCCTTGCAGGGCTGTGGGTGCAGCAAGTGAACGGCGCGTAGGAAAGGCGGTTGAATAGTTTGGTGATTACCCATGACAGTTGTTTTTGCTGAATTGCTGCCCATCAAGGCTTGGAGAGTTCAGTCGTGGACGAAACATATCGAGCTATTAAGTATATGCTTGAGCACGATCCGAGCGTAATTGTAGGCTTACTACTCATCGGATTGGCATCTTTCCTATTCATGCAGATTCAGCTGAGAATGCTTAAACTGGGGTACAAGTCATACACTTTCTTCAGATTGAGCCCGACGTCGAAAAACGGCTGGGACATGCCCGCTGAATACCTAAGAGTTAGGGGCAAGCAGGGATGGTCACCGTGGCCGGTTTATCTACTCTGGCCTACCTTACTCGGCGGTCTCGCGGCCCTAGTATTTGGGATGTTCAGACTCTAGATAACGGGTCGGGAAACCTGGGAGCGAAGTCTCGGGCGAGCCACTTGAGCTCAAGGGATGCGCTGAACTCGGGTACTAACCGTCCCGTCTTCAAGTTGGAGTGGCGCGAGCTGACGAAAATGATTGTGGAAAACAATAGGACTACTCGCCGGCTTCCTGCCTAGTCGTGCCTGCGGTCAGTCAGACATCAGGTTGCGTACTCAATGAATGCCGCGCGAGTCCTTGCTGTCTTACTAACCTCCTCGGAAGCGTGCGCACGGCTCAGGCTCCAGGCGGAAATGAGTGCAAACGGTCGTCAGTCTGTTCTCGAAGTCCCACGCGTGCGTCGTCGTTCCCGACGAATTCACCATCGTCTGCGTGTTCCCGTTGTAATCGAATGCCATCACTTTGGGGTTGCAGATTTGCTGAGCTTGGTTACTCTGTCGATTGCGCTGTCCGCTTGTGCCCTGATGCCGTCGATTTCGTACATATTACCGCTAGAATCTATGTACGCCGGTCCCTCTACCTTCGTGGCAAGACGCTTAGCCAATTGGTATTCTCGCAGAGAGTCCGCCCAGTACTTCTCACCCTCAAGGATGTACCCAAACTCAAAGTGACCCAGAGGATTGTTAGCGTCTTTTTCGAGCCAATCAAGTAATACGCGACGCTGCTCTGAATGCATCCCCTTTCTCTTGTAAATGGCATACAACGTGGAATAGTTGATCGGGTCTGAAGGATCCAACGCAGTGGCCAATTTGATTTCCTTCACAGCGTTTTCGAAATCGCCGAGGGCATTGTACGCAACTCCAGCTTGGTTGTGCCAGAAAGCTGATTTTGGGTTCTTCTCGATACCAGCTTTGGCTTTCGCTAATTCAGCACTCCAGTCTGTGCTGACCTTTTGCTGTGCCAAGCTCGGACGCGAAGGCGCAACTGAACATAGTGCACAAATGAAAACCAGCATGACACTTTTAGTCCAGTCCATCAGGGTTCACCTCAAGGCGCAGGTGGTGCGCAAGTGCATTTAGTATTGCTCGCATCGGGGTTCATGCCGACGTTCCAGCCGCCCACTTGGACGGCTGCTCCCGTTGTCTGTGCGGTCTGAGTAGGTATGATCGGGAGACCCGGAACATCTACGTGCCACTGTTTCAATTTGTCGCGAGTTTGGCGCTCCCGATGCGATCCGGTACAGTCTTGACACTCAAACCATGCTTCTTCTGTGACGTTTTCGCGATAGAACTTCCTTATTCGCGTATGATTGGCAAACCAGTCGCAGATACAACTGATAACAGGCCCTTCAGCGCCACCTGAAAAGTCCCAACCATTGGGTTTGGGTTGCCAATCAAGACCAACTTGGACGGTCAAATAAGGTTGGAGCGGACCCCCTCTCATCTGGGGTATTTCCTGCCACGGGGTTACCTGTTTGCACTTCAGTCCTAAAGGATCGAGGTAGTCCAATGGCTGATTCTTCACGTATTTGTAAAAATGAACACCGGCGTTGAATCCCGCCGGGTCCTCAGTCAACAATCGGCCGATGGAGGGATCGTAGTATCTGGCGCGGTAGTAATAGGCGGTGGTTTCGGCATGTAGCTCGCCAGGATCTGTGTTGGAGTCCCTTCGGTAGGGTTCTAGCATAAGCAATGTGTGACGAAGGTCCATTCTCCACTTCAGGTGAAGTTCTCGCGGGTAAATTCGGGCCTGGCTAGATGCGACTTGTAACTTCGGTCAGGCGTGGTCCACCCCCCAGAGTTTTGGGCCACCTCCTTTGTCTCGCCCCACCAAGATCCTGCAATCGGGAAGAGACTTTTTGAGGAAAGCCGCCCCTTCTGGAGTGACCTCTGTCCAATACAGGTCGAGCAACACTAGGCCCTTTAATGATGCGAGGCGCACCAGCGACTTGTCTGTGATTCGGCATGATCGCAGTGAAAGGCTCGTGAGCCGTTGGCCTGTCCGGAGCGCTTCCGTCACGACGACTTCCACTCCTCTATCTGAAATTTGGCTGTTTGGAACCGTCAAGGACTGGAGAGAAACGCAAGAACCTACTCCCTCCAGCGCCTTGTCACCTATCGAGCACTGGCCCAAGTCCACCGCCTTAAGATTTGCCATGGTCCAGATGGCCTGAACGCCTCGATCAGTTATCTTCGATTGCGTCAAATGAAGGTCCTCCAGTTGTTTGAGGCTGGTGAGGAGCGCGACGCAGCTATCATCCACGCTAGGCCCCGAAAGGAAAAGCGACTTGAGATTCGGAAACTGTGAAATCCAAGAGAAGTCAGGAACGTCCAACGGTGTGTTGGATAGCCTCAGATGCTCAAGCCTCTTCATCTGGCCTAAAGCACGGATTTGCTCTACTTGAATTCCGTCACAGGAAATGATTGTGACACGGTTCGGTTCGAGCGAAATCAACTCTGTAAAATTTGTTCTGACTAGTTTCTTCTCAGAAAACGTAATTCCGTTGGCCAGCAGACGCGGTGGTAAAAGCTGAATCTTGCTGAAATCATCGCACAACTCTTGGCTCACATCAAGGAAGAGCTTTGCGCCCGTAGGAACCGAGATAGTCCCCTGAGCATCGAAAAGTCGTGGACTACCTGGCTCATTTGGTGCGTAGGCTGTGATCCTTCCCAGAGAATATCCCGTCGGCAGAACAAAAGTTTCCAATTCAGAATTCATAGATGGTCAGAGAGCCGCCAGCACGAGCCCAATGCCGATGACGATGATGACTATCACACCACCGACGCCCGTTGAAGTAGGCCCCGCGGGTGCTCTCTTTAGATTTGGATCGCGCCCCGCAGGTGGCACCGGAAATTCATAGGGCTCATGCTCGGGTTTTTTGTCGCATTCCGGATCTGTGTCCCGGCACCGTTCCATAGTTTCTAATTCATTTTCGATCCGTTGTAGGTGCCCCGGATCACCAGCTAACGCACGCATATTGGGATCAGGGTGGTTGGCATAAAACTGAATTTCTGCCTCTCGCGTCACTACGGATTCCTCGAGGTTGGCAAAATCTAAGGCAATATTGCGGCCCTTTCTGCACAAAGGATCGAGGTTACCCTCAAGCTTTCTCCTGCCGGGAAGTACCGAACTTGCGACCATTACAGCAGCCGGACCTGAAGGAAAGTAGCCGCTAGCATCCCTCCAAAACACGGGGCTATTGTCAACGTAGCGATAGAAATTCACACCTGCCATGAATCCAATCGGGTCTTCACTCAGGAACCTTCCTGCAGCCGGATCGTAGTATCTGGCGCGATAGTACAATGCGGGCCAGCCAGGGCTAACCTTGTGGGTTTGTAGGGCCGTTCCCATCATCTTAATTGTACGTCGCGACAACGACGCAGGAAGGGGCGTTCAACCGATGGGTTGCTTGGTGTTAAATCCGGGCCGATGGATGCGTACGAGTGTGCACCTGCTTTAGCTTTCGGATCGAGACGTGAGTGTAAATTTGCGTTGTGTCCAACCGTGCGTGTCCAAGCATTTCCTGGATAAAGCGCGTGTCCGCCCCGTTTTCCAGCATATGCGTCGCCATCGTGTGACGAAAGACATGACATGCACCATTTTTTCCGATGTTGGCCGCACAAATGTACTTTCTTACCAGCCAACTCAGATGGTTTGGTGTGAACGGCTTCCCTGAGGACGTTAAAAAGATAGTGTCGCAAGCTGTACTGCTCGTAAAAACCGGACGAGCCTCGACCAAGTACCTGTCGAGCCAATGGCGCGCGCGTTCTCCGAAGGGTACGACTCTGTCTTTTCTTCCCTTGCCCTCTCGAATCGTTAGCACACCTAGATTCCTGTCCAAATCAAAAAGACCGAGTCCCAAAAGTTCCATTCGCCGCGTTCCAGTTGAATAAAACATTTCCAAAATCGCTCGGTCCCTTAGGCCAGTAGGCTTTTCGACATCGGGTTGCTGCAAGACAAGTTCTGCTTGCTCCTTCGTTAACACCGTAGGCAGCCTAAAGGGGATTCGCGGCAGCTCAAGTTCTGCCGTCGGGTCAATCGATACAAAGTGCCGTCGTTCCATCCAACCGAACCACACCTTGATCAACGATAGCCGTGAGCGTTGGCTGGAAAGCGCTAATGGACGTCCATTCTTCTTCCGGTAAAAATACAAATGCTGCTGATATCGCTCAAGAAGGCTTTCTGTGACGGCTGATGGGTTCCTCGTTCCGGTCCGCGTGCACCACCTCACGAACATGCGAAGAATTACCTTGCGAACCCGTAAGGTATTCTCAGAAAAACCCTTCACCGCGAGAAACAGCAGAAAATCATTCAAGAGGTTGGCGAGGGATTTCGGACGAATTAGCGAAACGTTTTTTTCTCATAACACCTCCAAGGAGAGGCAATTGTCCTGCGACGCAAACTGGTTGGCTGACCTAATACCTGGGGTCGTAGGGTCATTCCAAAAATTGATCTGATACGTGTTCCTAGGGGGTAGCCGAATTTGTCCCGAATGAATACCAACAATCGATTGAGGGAGTATTCCGTACCCTGCGGAACACTGATCTGCTGATCTACCGGGTGAAGTGCGATAGCTCCTGGATCATGGCTCAAGTATCGATTAACGCAGCCGCCGGAGTCGATCCATCCCTCTTCCGCTAATTTTGTACTTCAGCGTACCAGACAGAGAACTCCTCTCCAGTAGTCCAAATCTCCACAACCTCTTAAGGTAAGTCCAAGCAGCTCGCCGCGGCATAAAATCCAGCCTATCGGCTACTTCAGCGGCTCCAAACCATGCTCCAGGCGCAAACGCAAATACATTTAGTGTGCGAATTTTGAGCTTGTTGGCTATTCCGATGAAGCCGATCAGCATTCCGATTGATCGCGATCAGTGTTCCGGGCTTGATCCGATCAGCGGTCGGAGCGAAGCGACGCTGGCGGTTGCATTGTGCGGAAAGTGATCGCGATGGTCAAGATTGTTGTTGTTGAGGCTGTGCGAAAAGTGGAAATCCCGCGCCGTTTTGCGGGATTTCCAAGCGGAGTGGGAACCCCGCTTTTGGGGGTTTCCACGGAGCGGCTTTTCCACAGCTTTTGGCGCCGGCCGATCTTTTTTCAAAAAACTTCGCGCCAGGATCGTCTAGGAGCGACGATCGGCGACGCCGTCGAC
>Ga0306921_10004579_pt1 | contig 14232 bp, 10 predicted proteins | sample sta12Cox44000080_FD_203760 | JGI IMG/M metagenome (GOLD analysis project Ga0306921, IMG submission 203760) | Lab enrichment of tropical soil microbial communities from Luquillo Experimental Forest, Puerto Rico - statoxic.12C.oxic.44.000.080 (v2)... | ecosystem: Environmental > Terrestrial >... | reverse complement strand
GACGATGAGGACGAACGCGATGGATCGGCCCGTGCAAGTAGCCGCTAAAAAAAAGCAATCCATCAACAGCAGTTGTGTTGGCTCTGTGCTACGCTTTCCGCGCAAATGAAGCTGGCCTTGCGCATCGGCGTTCTCGCAGCAGCGGCCTTCGTGGTGTCGATACTAATCTGGCAGGGGGTCGCGGCACAGGGTGCGCCTGATCCGCTCCGACCAAACACCAGTTCAACCGTTGCTTTTTTAGATATTGGAGTTCTCGTCTTTCGCGAGGGCTTGGAATGCATCCTGGTGCTGGCAGCCATCACGGCAAGCATGACCGGTCCTAAGCGCGCGCACCGCCGACCAGTCGCTTTTGGTGCCGCCTTCGCATTTGTTGCCACCCTGATTACGTGGTGTATCGCGGTCCGGATCGTTGGCTCACTGAGCGATAATATGTCAGCGCTCGACCTTCAAGCTGCCACCGGCTTGCTGGCCATTGTTGTTCTGCTGGTCATCATGAATTGGTTCTTTCATAAAATTTACTGGGGCGGTTGGATTCGCGCCCATAATCGCCGGCGCAAAGCCTTGCTCGAAAACGCGCGCGCAGCGGAGATTTCACAGAAACGTCTCTGGTGGGGATTGATCTTGCTTGGGTTCACCTCGCTGTATCGAGAAGGCTTTGAAGTTGTGCTTTTCCTGCAGAGCTATCATTTGCGACTCGGCGGTGGGGTTGTCCTGAAAGGCGCGTTGTTGGGCCTTGTGCTAACGGGCATGGTGGCCGTGCTCACATTTGTTCTTCAGCAGCGTCTGCCGTATCGGAAAATGCTAATCACAACCGGCATTCTGCTGGGCGTAGTGCTGCTTGTGATGGTCGGCGAGCAGGCTCAGGAAATGCAGTTGGCGAAATGGATTCCAACTACGCCGATCGCGTTTCTTGAAACGTACATCCCGGGATGGATGGGACTCTGGTTCGCCGTTTTTCCAACAGTTGAAACGCTTGTGGCACAACTCATCGCAGCAGTGCTGGTCATCGGATCGTACTTTGCTGCGAGGCGATTTGGCGGTGGCCCAACGGATGGCGCCGCCGTTGAAGCTCACGCGCCGAGCATGGCTGCAATCAACGCGTAGGCCCGGCGAGCAGGAGCGCGGAATTGTAGTGTCCGCTGTCCTCAGCGGATTTTCGCGCAGCACCACATCCGAACTGCGCTGAGGACAGCGCACTCTACAGCTGAAATGCATTCAACCGAAATCCAGTTGAACGAAATAGAAAGCTTTACACTCTATAGGCCGATGATTTCCTCGCATTACCGCGTTTCTGCCCTGGTTGGATTTCTTTTAGCTGTTTTCATTTCACCAGCTTCCGTCCAATCCGCTGGTTCCCCTACGCCAACGCCGCCCGGAATAATCGACGAAAAGTTGTTCAATGGCATGCATTGGCGACAGGTCGGTCCGTTCCGTGGTGGGCGCGCGCTCGCAATCGAAGGTGTCGTAGGCGAGCCGGACACTTATTATTTCGGCGCGGTTGCCGGCGGGGTTTGGAAGACGACTGACGGCGGCGCAAATTGGACCCCGCTTTTTGATAAAGCACCGATTTCTTCCATCGGCGCGATTGCGGTAGCGCCATCAGATCACAACGTGATTTATGTCGGCACAGGCGAAGCGGCGATTCGCGGCAACGCGACATACGGCACCGGAGTTTTCAAATCCATCGATGGTGGCAAAACCTGGGAGAACGTCGGTTTGAAAGATACGCACCAGATCGGCGCGCTCATTGTCGATCCGAGAAATGAGAATGTGGTCCTCGTAGCGGCGTTGGGTCATGCATTTGGCCCGAACCAGGAGCGCGGAATTTTCCGCACAACCGACGGCGGCAAAACCTGGACGAAAGTTTTGTCCAAAGATGAAAACACAGGCGGCATCGACATCGTATTCGATCCGCATAACCCCAACATCGTGTTCGCGTCGCTTTGGCAGGCGCGGCGGCAGCCGTGGTTTTTCTCCAGTGGTGGTCCGGGCAGCGGATTGTATCGATCGGAAGACAACGGCGTAACCTGGAAACGCCTGGAGGGGAATGGTCTCCCCGATGGAATTCTCGGTAGGATCGGCGTCGCGGTTTCCGGAGCCGATTCTAATCGCGTCTATGCGATCATCGAGGCGAAGGATGGTGGCCTCTACCGCTCCGATGACGCTGGCCAGCATTGGACGCGAATAAATGACGATGGCCGATTTCGTCAGCGTGCCTGGTATTTCAGCAAAGTTTACGCGGATCCAAAATCGGCAGACACTGTTTACCTGCTAAACACCGGCCTTTTTAAATCGGTGGATGGCGGAAAGACATTCAACCTCATGCCTGCAAGGCACGGGGATCATCACGGACTTTGGATCGATCCAACCAACCCCAACCGAATCGCCAATGTGAGTGACGGCGGCGCAACGATTTCCATTGATGGCGGCAAGACTTGGACAACGCAACACAACCAGCCGACTGCGCAATTTTATCATGTCGCTGTGGACAACGCCTTCCCGTACCACATTTATGGCGCGCAACAGGACAATTCGAATGTAGCGATTGCGAGCCGCACCGACTCAGGAGTGATTGGTCGGGAGAATTGGTTCGAGGCTGGCGGCGGTGAATGCGGGTTCGTCGTGCCTGATCCACGCGACTGGCACATCATCTACTCAAACAACGAAGGTTTCATTAACCGCTACGACAAGAACAAAGAGGAAGTACAAGACGTCAGTCCGATGCCACTCGATAACGCCGGTCATGGCGCCGTCGATTTGACGCATCGTTTTCAGTGGGTTTCGCCGCTCATGCTTTCGCCGCATAACCCGGACGTGCTCTATACCGCAGGGGAGAGCGTTTTCAAATCAACGGACGACGGACATAGTTGGACGCAGATTAGCGGCGACCTTACCCGCAACGACAAATCAAAACAGCAACCAAGCGGCGGCCCGCTAACAAACGACATCACGTCGGTCGAGTACTACGACACCGTATTTGCATTGGCGGAGTCGCCAGTAAACAAGGGCACGCTTTGGGCAGGCACAGATGACGGGCTTGTTCATGTTACGACCGATGACGGCCAGCACTGGTCAAAAGAGACGCCGAAGATGCCGGAATGGAGCACCGTCAGCATCATCGACCCGTCGCCGCACGACGCGAATACAGCATACGTAGCGGTGGATCGCCATAAGCTCGACGATTTCAAACCGTACATTTTCAAAACGACAGATCTCGGAAAAAATTGGAGCGCAATCACTTCTGGAATTCCCGATGGCGCATACGTGCACGCGGTGCGCGAAGATCCCAAACGCAAAGGTTTGCTCTACGCAGGAACTGAGCTCGGCGTTTTCGTCTCCTTTGATGACGGTGCGCACTGGCAGCCGTTGCAGCTGAATCTGCCGGTAACACCGATACACGATCTGATCGTCAAAGATGATGACCTGGTGGTCGCGACGCACGGGCGCTCGTTCTGGGTGCTCGATAATTTGACGCCGCTTCGGCAACTCAATGCGCAATCGGCAGCGGACGTAATTCTGTATCAACCGCAGACCGCGTTGCGTTTGCATTACCCGGAGGAATTCGACAAACGACAGCCGGTAGGTGATAACCCGCCGGCTGGCGCGATGATCGACTACTATTTGAAGACCGCGCCGAAAGAAGAAGTCTCACTCGATATTCTCGACAGTTCCGGCAAAGTCGTTAGGCACTTTTCCAGTAAAGAGAAAAAGGAAGCGGAGCAACCGGCCGAATGGCCGGATCGCGTTGAGCGGGTGAAGACAATTCCTGCCAAAGAAGGAATGAACCGGTTCGCATGGGACCTGCGTTATGATGATCCGATTCAGATCCCGGGCGCATTCTATTCGAGCACGGGACCAAAAGGCCCATTGGCGTTGCCGGGCGATTACCAGGTGAAATTAACTGTTGGCGGCAAATCGCAGACTGCTCCGCTTCATTTGGCGATCGATCCGCGAAACAAAGGACAGGAAACAGCGTTGCAAAAGCAATTCACTTTGACCACGCAAGTGAACGATCGCATTTCGCAACTGCACCAGGCCGTCAATGAAATTCGCGATTTGCGATCGCAGATCCAGAACCTGCACAAACGTTTCGGTGACGACCCGCGCTTGAAACCGGCACTCGCGGCAGCGGACGATCTCGATCATAAAATGTCTGAAGTCGAGCAGAAGCTCATTCAAGTAAATATGAAAGGATCAGAAGCGAATCTCGCTTTCCCGAACATGCTGAACGAGCGGTTCGACACGTTTAGTCACATCGTTGACTCGGCCGACAAGGAACCAACCAAACCGCAGCTCGACGTGTTTCAAATGTTGAGCAGCCAGCTTGAAAATCAGTTAAACAAATGGGCACAGCTCAAAGAGCAGGACGTCGCTAAGGTTAGCGAATTAGTTAAGGAAGCGAACTTGCCGGCGCTAATCATCACGGAAAAGAAAACCGGTTAAGGTCGATCGCGTTGTCCCCAACGCGATCCCAGATAGTGACGGCGGGAGTTGTGAAGATTAACATCGTGTTCGGAGAACCCGATCCACCATGATGATTGACAGAGCCGTAATTCTTGCGGCAGGCCGCGGCACGCGGATGCGCGAGCTTACCGCGGACCTTCCCAAACCGATGATCCAAGTGCGCGGAAAACCGGTGTTACAGCACATCGTTGAAGGACTGCGCGACGCCGGGATCGGCGATTGTCTTATTGTGGTCGGCTATCGCGCTGATGCTGTGAGGGACTTTTTCAGTGACGGTTCACGCTACAATGTTGCCATTCAGTACAAAACCCAAACAGTGCAGGATGGAACAGGGCGCGTTGTCGAGCTCGCTCAGGACTTCGTCGAGAATCGTCCGTTCATTTTGGCCTATGGCGACATTTTGGTTGACCCGTCGAACTACAAACGCTTGGTCGATCTTCCGGACGATGTCGAAGCGCTCTTGACGGTCACGCGGGATGAAGACGTTAGCAAAGGCGGCGCGGTTTTCGTGAACGGACAAATGGAGCTCGTCGACATCCGCGAGAAAGTCCAGGCTGTAGCCGGCATCGGCGATGCCGGCAACCGCGATCACCGATCGCGGCTACAACCTTGGTATAACGCCGGGCTTTACGCATTTCGCACAAGCATTTTCGATTTCACTGCAAAATTGAAACCGTCCCCACGCGGCGAATACGAACTGACCGATGCGATTCGCGACCTCGCTCAGTCCCGCAAAAAAGTAAAAGCGCTCGAGCTCACCGGCGAATGGGCAGACGTGCGCGATCCCGAAATCCTCGTGAAGTTAAATGCGCGGGTGTAGGGCGATTGTCAGACGCCGAACCGCTGTACCCAAGCGCTCATGGTTGCAGGCCGATCTCTTTTAGTAAGGCGGGAAATCGAGTATCAGCACGCAAGTCGTCCAAACCGGCGCAGACGCAATACTCGCGGAGATACACGATCGGGGCATTTTCGTCTTCCAAGCCTCGCTTGAAACAAGCGAAGGCTTCGTCGTGATTCCCTAAACTTGCATGAACGAAGCCTAGACAAACGGGGTAGACATTCATCCGCTTTCCGAGTTCGCCCAAGTCTGCGAGAATCTGTTGAGCTTCGACTTTTTGGCCTAATCGGCCAAGCAGGCATCCAAGGTCGGCTAACTGAATAGGACCGAGTTTCGGACAGTACAGGTGAAAAACCGGAAATGAGTTCTCAATGACGAGAAGTTACTATAAGAAGCTCCACAGTCGTAGTTCTCGCTAGCTACGACACCCTAACGAAAGCGCTAATAAACAAGCGCAAAGAGTTCAGCGCGTTTGCTCCGCAGTCTCCGTGGGCGGTTCTTCGCCGATCTCTTCTTCGATTTCGCGCCGCCACTGGTGTGAGATCCAGGGGCGCAGGAATCCGTAAAGCAGATACGCGAGGAACAGGACAGCCGGCATCCATTCGTAGTTCATCGCTGTAATCACGAGCAATACGCTGATGATCAGAAATCGCGGGATCGATTTGGTCGTCTTCCAGTCGACCGCCTTAAAGCTTGGATATCTGAACCCGCTAAACATCATGAACGAAAGAAAAAGCATGAGCGGCGGCAGAACGAATTTCCAGTTGCCGAGATGGCGCTCGCTCTCCGTCATCCAGAGCATGAAGAGGGTCAACGATGCGATCAGCCCCGCGGCAGCGGGAATCGGGAAGCCCTTGAATTCTTTCTCTGCTCCGGCGTGGTTCGCGGCAACAACGTTAAATCGCGCCAACCGAAGGGCGCCGCACGCCAGATAAACAAAAGCAATCACCCAGCCCGTGCGCGGAAACTCCTGGAGGACGATTCGATAAACCAGAAGCGCGGGCGCAACACCAAATGAGACGATGTCGGCGAGCGAATCGAATTCGCGTCCAAACGCATTGTCGTGACCACCGAGCCGCGCCAGGCGTCCATCGAGAAAGTCGAAGACGAACGCGCCGAGGATAAACCAAATCGCCAAGTGAAAAAGATCGCTGGCTACATCAGGGTTTGAAACCTGAAGCAATGCGCCCTGCAAAATTTTCAACGCCGCCGCAAATCCGCAAAAGAGATTGCCGGCCGTCATGAGATTCGGCAGCAGATATATTTTCGGAGGTTGCTCGTTCATGAACGATCCAGGTCGTGTTCGGTTCGTCTTGTACGCTCGTTCGGCGCCTCTCCCTTCTCAAGGGAGAGGGTTGGGGTGAGGGTCCGCTTGCGGGAAACCCATTCTAAGATCCCCTCACCTCAATCCTCTCCCCTTCGTCAACGGGAGAGGCGGACGTGATCTAGCCTAAATATTCGGTTCCTCAATGTTGTGCAAGCCGCGCGACAATTGTCGAGCCACCGAGAACGTGGTCGCCCACTTTCACAAGCACTTCAGCATTGAGTGGCAAATATAATTCCGTTCGCGAGCCGAAGCGAATCATCCCGAAACGTTCGCCTTTTTTTAATTCGTCGCCGACGTTCGCCCACGCCACGATGCGTCTTGCGATTGCGCCGGTGATTTGCCGCACCACAATCGTGACACGCGGGTTCTCAAACGCCCACGTCATTGATTCATTTTTCTCGGAACAATCCGGCCGACGCGCGTCTACAAAAAGCCCCGGCCTGTGCTGGCGGTAGACGACACGGCCGTCGATCGGAGCACGATTGGTATGCACGTCGAAGATCGACAAAAAAATTCCGACGCGGCGCGTTTTGTTTTTCAGCACTTCTTTTTCATCCAGCTCTACGATGTCCATCACTGTGCCATCCGCAGCGGCAACGATTACATTTGGATCGGCGGGTGCCGCCCGCTCGGGATCACGGAAAAACGCGATAGTGCACAAACAGATCAGCACAAAAAACCAAAATGCCCATGCCGAAAAGAACCCAAAAACAATCGCGAGCACGGCAAGAAAAGCCAAAATCCAGCGTGCTTCACAGAGGGCTTGGAGGCGCATAAAAGAGCCTATTTTCAGAGGCCGAAAACGGCTGGTCAAGACGGTAGAATTGATGGAGGAGACTTTTTGGCTTGAACCACAATATAGTGGGTCCGGTACCTTCAGCGGGATCAATTAGTAGTGCAAACAACCCGCTCTAATTCACGAGATTATTTGTTGTTTCAAAGGCTTTTTCGGCTATCCTCTTTATCCGGGGTGTCTGGCCCCGCTTTTATGGCGCAAGTTCAAGAGGAAATTCTGGTCGAAAAAGTTATTACCGGAATTGCCTCAACGCAAAAATACGACGCGGCGCAGATCGACAAGCTCGAAGGTCTCGAGGCAGTCCGCAAACGGCCGGGAATGTTCATTGGAGACCCGGATGAACGCGGATTGCATCACTTGGTTTACGAAGTTCTCGATAATTCGATCGACGAACATCTCGCTGGATTTTGCACAAGGATCGAAGTGGTCATCCACGTCGATGGATCGATCTCGGTGCGGGACAACGGCCGCGGCATTCCGGTGGATATTCATCCGAAATGGAAGATGCCGGCCATTGAGTTGGTGCTGACAAATCTGCATGCCGGCGGAAAATTCGGACAGGGCGCTTACAAGTATTCGGGCGGACTGCACGGCGTCGGCGCGAAGTGCACAAATGCGCTTTCGGAATGGTTCAAGGCCGAGGTCTCGCGCGAGGGCAAGGTTTATCACATGGCCTTCGCCAAAGGTAAAACGACGGACAAACTCACCGTAATTGGCGAAGTTAAAAACAAGAAGACCACGGGAACGCTCATCACGTTCCTGCCTGACCCCACGATTTTCACGCTCACCACCGAGTTCAAGTTTGAACGACTGGCGACGCGCCTGCGCGAGTTGGCATTTTTGAATCCCGGTCTGGAGATCACACTGACCGATGAACGCGTCGACCCCCCGAAGAAGGAGCGATTTTATTACAAACACGGGATCGAAGAGTTCGTTAGGCAACTGGGCGAAAACAAACAGGTCCTGCATCCCAAGCCGGTCGTGATCGCGCGACAGCGGGACGAAGTTTTTGTCGATGTCGTGCTCCAGTACAACGACAGCTACAACGATCAGATTTTGCCGTTCGCAAATTCGATTGCGAACCCTGACGGAGGAACGCATCTGACTGGATTCCGCACTGCACTCACAAGGGCGATCAATCAGTACGCAAAACAAAACAGCCTTCTCAAGGACAAGGACCCGTCCATTTCCGGAGACGACGTGCGCGAGGGATTGATCGCCGTTCTGAGCGTTAAGCTGCCGAATCCGCGCTTTGAATCGCAGACCAAGGTGAAGCTCGTCAACACGGAGATCGACGGAATCGTAAACTCGGCCGTGTACGATGGGTTGATGACTCATTTCGATAAAAACCCGCCGATCGCGCGCCGTATTTTCGAGAAAGTGCTTACGGCGGCGCGAGCGCGCGAGGCTGCCCGCAAGGCGAGAGAAACTATTCGCAAAGGAGCGCTGACCGGCGGCGGTTTGCCCGGAAAATTGGCCGATTGCTCCGAACGCGATCCGGAATTGACCGAGCTCTACATTGTCGAAGGCGACTCAGCGGGTGGCTCGGCGAAACAGGGACGCGACCGACGCTACCAGGCGATCCTTCCAATCCGCGGCAAACTCATCAACGTTGAGAAAGCCCGCGAAGACCAGTTTCTCAAAAACGCTGAGATCCAGGCGATGATCACAGCGATTGGCGCCGGAATTGGCAAATCGAAAGAAGAGAGCAATGGCAAGGACGAAGGCGTGTTCAATATGGCAAAGCTCCGTTACGGCCGCATCATCATCATGACGGACGCCGACGTGGATGGCTCGCACATTCGCACTTTGCTGCTGACCTTTTTCTTCCGGCAGATGACCGATTTGGTCCGCGCAGGAAAAATTTACATCGCGCAACCGCCGCTTTATCAGATCAAACGCAAGAAGCGCGAGGAATATGTCGAAGACGACGCCCGCCTTAATAAAATTCTCATTTCACTCGGCGCAGAGGACGTACGGCTGAAAAATCTTGCCGACAAGAAGGAATTCACTGCAGCGCAACTGAAGGACATTCTCGAATCGCTCGAGAAACTCGCAAAGTTAAGCGAAGCAGTGCGCCGCCACGGCGGCGATTTCGAGACCTACCTTGCTCACCGCAGTTCCAGGTCGGGCAAGCTCCCCAATTATCTGGTGAAGGTGCGCGACGGGAACGAGGAAAGCGCACATTATTTTCACGACGAGAAAGCGGTTCGCAAATTTCATCAGGAAAATCTCGATCTCAACTTGTTCGACACGCAGATCGGGCAGGAGTTGCTCCCGTTAGGCGAGGTGCCGGCGCGAGGGGATGGAACACGCCGACGTGGCAGGTTGGTCGAATTACACGAATCCGCGGCGATCGAAAAAATCATCGCCGAACTGGCTCGCAAAGGTTTGAAGGTCGATCATTACGCGACCAGCGATCGGCCGATCTTCGAGTTGATCGAAGGTGAAGGCGAGAAATCGATTTCGCATCCACTGTTTTCCATTCCGGAAATCCTGCAAAAGATCTTGGAGATTGGCCGTCGCGGAGTGCAGATCAAACGTTTCAAAGGTCTCGGCGAGATGAATGCCAAGGAATTGTTCGAGACCACAATGAATCCCGAGAAACGCAAACTGCTGAAGGTTGACCTGAATGAGGACAACGCTGTGGACGCGGACAAAATGTTCACGATTCTGATGGGCGACGTCGTCGAGCCTCGCCGACAATTCATCGAAGATAACGCGCTAAATGTGCGCAATCTCGACGTATAGACGAGATGGGAGGCTTGTTTCATAAGCTGCGTCATCCGCGGCGCTGTTATGTGGTCTGCACGATTCCTCGTTCGGGGAGCAATTTGCTCACGGACGGATTGCGTGACACGCGTCGAGCAGGCATGCCTAAACAATTTTTTCTGCCGAAGGCGGAATCGCGTTATGCCGCCGAGCTCGGGATTGATTCGGCTGCTGATTACGCCGCTTACGTGCGCGCTATCGTGAACACAAATGTAACCCGGAACGAGATGTTCGGTTTCAAACTGATGAGCTGGTATCTGGAAGATTTCCTCGTTCCTCTGCGAAAGGCACACGGTTTTGGAAATCCCAGCGATCTGGAGGTGTTGTGCAGCGCTTTCCCACGTCTTCGCTTTGTCAGAATCGTGCGACGTCACAAATTGCGCCAGGCACTGTCCACGGCTCGCGCACTTCAGACAGGGCTTTGGAAAGTGCAGGACGGCAAAGGCATTCTGCGGGAACCGCAGTTTGATCCGGATCTAATCGAGCAGTCACTGCACGAAGCCGAACGGCAGGAGAAAATCTGGGACGATTTCTTCCAACGGATCGGAATCAAACCGTTCGAAGTGGAGTATGAAAAGCTCTGCCAGGATTATGAAACAACAATTCGGGCAGTGCTAAACTTTCTTAGAATCAAACTTCAGGCTGGTGCGCGCGTCGGTCCACCTGTGACAACCCGGCAAGCCGATGAGATTTCGCGCATGTGGGAGGAGCGCTTCATAGCCGAGCGCCCTTCGGCATACTCGCCAGCTTCTGGCTAAAGCAAGTCATGTTGAATCCAAACGAAAAAATAGAGCCCATAAATGTAGCCGAGGAAGTATCGCGATCATTTCTCGATTACTCGATGTCGGTCATCATTTCTCGCGCATTGCCGGATGCGCGCGACGGACTCAAGCCATCGCAGCGGAGGATTCTCTACGCGATGCACGACTTGTCGCTTTTCCCGGGACGGCAGCACCGTAAATGCGCGAAGATCTGCGGCGACACCAGCGGTAACTATCACCCGCACGGCGAAGCGGTGATTTACCCCACGCTGGTCCACATGGCGCAAGCGTGGGCGATGCGCGAACCGCTGATCGACGGTCAAGGGAATTTCGGATCCGTCGAAGGCGATCCGCCAGCGGCGATGCGCTACACCGAGGCGCGCATGACCCATCTCGGCGCGGCGTTAATGACCGACATGGATAAGGACACAGTCGATTTCGTGCCGAATTACGACGAAACGCGCACCGAGCCAACAGTCTTCCCTGCAGCATTTCCGAACCTGCTCGTCAACGGCGCAACGGGAATCGCTGTTGGGATGGCGACTAATATTCCGCCGCACAATTTGAGCGAAGTCATCGATGGTATCTGTGCACAAATCGATAATCCCGACATCACGCTGGGCGAGCTGATGCAGCACGTGAAGGGTCCGGATTTCCCCACCGGCTGCGTAATCTGCGGGGTGAACGGGATCCGCCAGTATTTTGAGACCGGGCGAGGCAGCATCAAAGTGCGCGGCAAAGCGGGCGTGGAAGAACTCAAGGGCGGTCGTGAACAAATCGTGATCACACAAATTCCTTATGGCGTGAACCGCGCCACCTTGGTTGAGCGCATCGCGCAGTTAGTAAACGAAAAAGTCCTTACCGACATCAGCTACGTCGGTGATCAATCCGATGAGAACACACGCGTCGTGATCGAACTCAAACGCGACGCGAATCCGAAAGTCATCATTGCCAATCTTTACAAGCACACCGCGCTGGAGAGTTCATTTCCGGCCACAATGCTGGCGATCGATCATGGGCGGCCGAAGCTGCTGCCGCTTAAGGACGCCAACGCGCTCTATATCGATCATCGCCGAGAAGTGGTGCTGCGCCGCACGCGATACGAACTGCGCAAGGCCGAAGAGCGCGCCGAAACGCTCGAAGGTTATCTCATCGCGCTCGCCAATCTCGATGAATTCCTACGCATCATTCGGGGATCAGCTAATCGCGACGAAGCGCGAGTGAAACTGCTCGCATTTGAATTTACGAAACGCCAGGTCGAACAACTCGGAATCCTGATTCGCAATCCTGCGCGCCTGACTGAAGGCCGCTACGCGTTTAGCGAACAACAGGCGGACGAAATCCTGAACCTGCGTTTGTATCAGCTGACCGGACTGGAGCGCGAGAAAATCGTCAACGAATACAAGGAGCTCGTCGAGACGATCAAAGATTTATGCGACATTCTCGCCAAAGAGCAGCGCGTGTTCACCATCATCAAAAAAGAACTGCGCGAAATCCGCGACAAGTACGGCTCCCCTCGCCTGACGGAAATTGCTCCCGACGAAGCCGAGATCAATGTGGAAGACCTTATCGCCAATGAGGGTTGCATCATCAGCATCACCCACGGCGGCTTCATCAAGCGCACAGCCGTGAGCGCATTCCGCGCTCAGCGGCGCGGCGGCAAAGGCGTCATCGGCATGCAAACGCGCGAAGGCGCCACCGATGAGGAGGAAGGCGATTTCGTTGAGCATCTTTTTGCCGCCACCACACACGATTACCTGATGTTCTTCACGGCCACAGGACGCGCTTACGTGGAAAAGGTTTACGAAATTCCCGAAATGGGACGCGCGGCGAAAGGGCGTTCGATCGCGAACATCCTTGAGCTTAAACCCAACGAAAAGATCGCAGCCACGATTCGCGTCCAATCTAAGAAATCAGGCACTGGGCCGAATGCTGTCGATCAAACGTGGGATGAAAATCTCCATATCGTGTTCGCGACACAATCCGGCATCGTCAAAAAATCGAATCTATCCGATTACGCGAACGTCCGCCGCGGCGGCATTATCGCCATTCAAATCGAAGAGGGCGACCGCCTGATCGACGCGAAACTAACGAATGGCAACAACGAGATCGTCCTCATCACTACCAAGGGAATGAGCCTGCGTTTCCACGAAGAACAATTGCGCGATCAAGGCCGCAACACCGTTGGAGTTTGGGGAATTCGCCCGGAGAAAAAAGATCACGTCGTTGCCATAGCCATCGTTGATCCAGACGCCATGCTGTTGGTGGCCGGCGAAAACGGAATTGGGAAGCGCACGCCGTTCGACGAATACCGACGTCAGTCCCGCGGCGGCAAAGGCATCATTACGATGAAAGCCGGTGAGAAAACCGGCGACGTCGTTGGCGCATTAACCGTGCGAGAATCCGACGAGATCATGTTGATAACCAACAAAGGCCAGCTTGTCCGGACCCGCGTCAAAGAAATTCGAGTCGTGGGGCGAAATACAATCGGCGTTAAGCTGATGGATCTACGCAATGGCGAAACGCTTCAGGCCATCGCGCCGGTAGTGAGTCAGGCAGAGGAAGAACAAGCGCAAAGCACGGAAGCGCCCGCCCAAAAATCCTGAGCGCCTCACGACTGTAGCAAACGGTTCGCCGTAGAACGAATCCGTCCTGTGTGCAGACCTGCGGCGGTGGAATTCAGTGCTGCTTCTTTGAAATGCGGAGACGGCCACAGGGCCGTGCCTACAACAGACGAACCTGCGACCGGCCTTGGCAATCAGTAGCCGCCGCTCATGTGCGTCGTTGTAGTCGTCGTTTGTGTTGGCGGTGGCGGCGCTGTCGTGACCGTGGTTTGACGCGTTGTGGTCGTGCTCGTCTCCGGCGTGCTCGAGCACGAAACGAGCGTCAGACCTGCGATCGCTACGACACCGCTCAATAACATTGCTTTTTTCATAGCGTGAATGGTTTGTTCAAAACCAATTCGTCACAAGTTGCGTCCGCAGATGTATTAGGGCGCAGAATTCTTCTTTTAAAAAAGCGCTAAATCCGGTACTCTCTTGTCGTGCGTCTTACCCGCGGAGCGTTGCTTGTTCTGCTCGCGCTCGTCGTCACGTCCAGAACAGTCGCCGCGGGCGACTGGCCGGAAAATTACATAGTCCAGGAGCATTCCGAATCGCCTAATGGCCATTACGGCGTCCTTGTCTTGTCACAGCAAGCTGCGATCGACCAGGATAAAACCGATGGGAACACCACGTATTTAGCAAATTTGCAGACGCGAAAGACATTGGGCGAG
>Ga0306921_10004578_pt1 | contig 14234 bp, 12 predicted proteins | sample sta12Cox44000080_FD_203760 | JGI IMG/M metagenome (GOLD analysis project Ga0306921, IMG submission 203760) | Lab enrichment of tropical soil microbial communities from Luquillo Experimental Forest, Puerto Rico - statoxic.12C.oxic.44.000.080 (v2)... | ecosystem: Environmental > Terrestrial >... | reverse complement strand
GTAGAGGCATAGCCGAGTGCACACCGAATTTGCGCGCCGCATACGATGCCGCCGACACCACGCCACGCTCATTTCGCCTTCCGCCCACGACGACGGCCTTGCCTTTCAGCGACGGGTCGAACAGCTCTTCGACCGACACGAAGAACGCGTCCATGTCGACATGGAAGATGGTGCGTTGGGAGTCTGCCATGCTGACGCGATTTTATTCCAGTGTGCTGGGTCCCGCGCCAGCACTGGTTGCAACTTTCGGAGGTACCCAAAGGGAGCACGAACCCAATTGAATTCGCGTCCCCGGTTTCGTAAGCTCGCATCGTACTTACTATGAGGCGCCAACGGGGGTCCCTATGAGTCACACGACGGCGGCACCAACTCGCACATACGGCTATTTTCTCGACGGTAACTGGATCAGCAGCGGCCGCGAAGCTGTCGTGAAATCACCATATAACCGCAGTGTCGTCGCGATCGTCTACGAAGCTGACAAGGATGCCGTAGGGCAGGCAATCAGTAGCGCGGTGCGCAGCTTTCGCACTACGCGCAAGATGTCCTCATATCAGCGTGCCAGCATCCTGCACAAGATAGCCGACGGAATCAAGGCACAGCGTGAGCAGTTTGCCCGTACTATCTGCCTCGAGGCTGGCAAGCCGATCAAGACCGCGCGCATTGAAGTCGATCGTGGCATCTGTACCTTTCGGGTCGCGGCGGAAGAGGCAACCCGCATCTACGGTGAATATATTCCGCTCGACACACTGGAATCTTCCTCCGGACGCTGGGGTCTGGTACGCCGCCTCCCGCTAGGGCCAGTGTTCGCCATCACGCCATTCAACTTTCCCCTGAATCTGGTGGCACATAAGATCGCCCCTGCCATTGCCGCTGGTTGCCCGCTTATTTTGAAGCCAGCTCCGCAGACGCCTGTCACGTCGCTCATGCTCTCTGAGATCGTCAACGAAGCCGGATGGCCAGAGGGCGCGCTGGCGGTGATGCCGCTGTCGAACGACAACGCCAGCCTGCTGGTCGGCGACGAACGCATCAAGCTGCTGACCTTCACCGGCAGTGCCGCGGTGGGTTGGCAATTGAAGAATCGCGCCGGAAAGAAGCGCGTGACGCTGGAACTCGGGGGCAACGCCGGTGTAATCGTCCACAGCGACGCCGATCTCGGTTACGCGGCGCGGCGGTGTGTGGTCGGTGGTTTCTCCTACGGCGGCCAGACCTGCATTTCAGTGCAGCGTATCCTGGTCCACCGAGGCACCTTCAGCGAATTCACCAGCCTGCTGGTCGAAGGCGTCAGCAAGCTGAAGATCGGCGACCCGATGGACGAAAGCACTGATGTACCTCCGTTGATCCGGGAGCAGGACGCCATTCGCGCAACCGAATGGATCGACGAAGCCGTGGCGGACGGCGCCAAGTTGCTTTGCGGAGGCAAGCGGTACGGCTCTGTGGTCGAACCTGCCGTACTTACGGGCACCAAACCCGAAATGCGAGTCAACTGCGCCGAGATTTTCGCCCCGGTTGTGACCGTGGAACCCTACGATGAATTCCTCGATGCAGTGAACCGGATCAACGATTCGCCCTACGGCCTGCAGGCAGGAGTATTTACTGGCGAAGCCAGACGCATTCAGACGGCCTTCGAGGAGCTGGAGGTGGGCGCTGTGGTCTTTGGCGACGTGCCTAGCTTCCGTGTGGATCATATGCCGTATGGTGGCGTCAAGGATTCAGGCCTGGGACGTGAGGGGCTGCGCTACTCCATCGAAGACATGACCGAACGCAAGCTGATGGTCATGGCATTGCACTGAGTCGGCGAGCAGGAATAACCCCGGGGCTAGCGGTGTGCAGGACACCCCTGCTACAAATGTGGCGGGTTTAGCCAAATTCAGTGATCCCTGATTTCTGAAGGGCTGATCCGGCTCGACAAGCCCACATCTTCCAGCAAACACTACTGAATTGCAGGCAAGTCAGTGAGCCCGCGGGATGAACCCTTCCGGAACATGGCTGGCGGGCGGAGGTTCTCGGCAATGATGCTTGCCCTCTCCACTGGTCGGCGACCTCCAGTCGATAACCTAATTAACGCCCGTCCCCGTCACCTACAGGACGCAATTGGGCGTGAGGCTACCGCCAAAGGGAAAACCAGGCTGGTGGAGTTCCTCGCGATAACCTGACCTAAGAACAGCTTCGTCACATATTCGTTGGCACCTGCATTCAAAAGCACAGGAAATCTCCGGGATCTCTCGTCACCATCATCACGCAAATGCGGCACTAGGTGGGCTCGGAGCGAAGGCGCGTCAGCCGCTCCAAACCGTCTATTTCGGGCATATTCCAGTCCCGCAATACCAGATCGATGCTGTCCTGTGACTGCAGCCGCTTTCAGGCCTCGCTGCCATTGCTCGCCTCGAGGACTTCGAAGCCCTGGTGGAGAGGATTCTCAACGAGTCCGAACCAATCGCTCTGAGTCATGTTCTGAGTCGTATGCAACCCGGGCTCGCCTATCAACCTTTGCCTGCTATTGCAGGCAGAACCTCAGTTACTCACATCGTCGAGAAAGCAGTGGAGCTCGAACGGGCTGGTGAAGAGATCACGATCAAAAAGCATAACGCGGTAGGGAAACTACGAAAGGACGACATGGTTGGATATGAATCGAAATCTCAACTTAAGCCTGGCCAGGCTATGGCTGACTGACACCCGGGGTGTCAAAGGTGCCGACTTCTGTGGGCTCGCTTGCCTCAGAGCCTCGGGAATTCTGCATCCCACCGCCGGCTCCCATGAACTGGCTCAGGATGTCGACCGCAGGGCTGGAGTAAGTGGTTCCAGAATACTTGTCGAAGACTACAACATGCAGGACAGGCTGACGTTCTTCAATGGGATCGATCATGCCAGCTTCTTTCAAGGGGAGCATGTAACTACGGACCCAGGCATATTGCGTCTTGGTCAGACCTCGCCGTGACAAGTCGACAGTGACTCCCGTCAAGTGCGTCGAAGCCGTCTCGCCAACCTCCGGCGCCGCATAGCGGTTGTGCCGGCGCAGTTGCCGCTGTTGTTCCGCCGTGCGCACCAGCGAGTTCACCTGAATCGGGATCTGGAACTGGTTGTAAAACGCCTGGCTGAAATTGTCCAAAAAATCCCGGGTCCAGGGTCGGCAGTAGCGGCGATTGTCGGGCAAGTTGTCGGCAATTTTCAGGGCGGCAGACTCGCTCACTGGAACCAACTCCTGCGACACCTCATAACGGGTGAGTTCTTCGTCGTCGACAATTCGAGGTAGCTGCAGTCTGTCAAGCTCAATGTTTTGCTGCACCAGCAAATCGTGTGACCCGGGAAACAAGGGGTTCCACCTGATGAAGCGCAGGGAGCGATGGGTAGTCAATGGGGTGGCCCGGTGAGTATGGCGAACGGCTTTATTATGCGTGACAGCGTGGGAGGATGCTGCAGCAAGCCCGACGATTGTGCCAAGCGCACACAGCAGCGCGCCGCGGCTCCATCGCGCACCCCGCGAAATGGAAATCTCGAGATTTCGATCAAAAATATGGTTACTTATCGACGCCGGCACTGTCTCAGATCTCTCGGGAAATCTTCGTCGTGCTACAAAGCTTTTTGCATTAGATCACAGAAACGCAGTTCCACCAAGCGTTTCCGGATCGCGAAGCTCCCGCTGAAGCTACGATGCCGGGGCGGCATTCAGGGTGGCTCCCGGAACTCTCTGTTTCGTAAAGCGGTCGTACGGGGTGCCCCGCTGCACAGCTGTCATTGCGCGGGTACGCCTCCTAATTCCGGGTTGGGTTCGCGTCTGCTTCTGACTCCGGTCTCACCGTGCGGGTGCATCGTCACAAGAACGGCCCAGAGAAGATCAACGAACAGTGCTGCCAGGACAGCTGTGCCCGGCGACCTTTGGCCCAACCGTTCGCAACGAAGCCCACAGTGATTTGACCTACGAGCATGCATCGCCGCTGAGGCCGGCGACGCGGCGACATGAACCGATGCACTGAACCGAAGGCGGGACTCCTCAACCGCGATAGATCATCTCTGTGATAGTGCAGTCATCGCTAAGCGGGGTGCCACCGCGGAACTCCGTCACTGCGCGTTCGATCGCTGCCAGGCCCTCGGCACAGCAAGCTTCAAGCCGCTCGGTCGAGAAGAATTCGCCGGTCGCGTTCTCGGCCTCGGTGACGCCATCGGTCACCAGGACCAACCGATCGCCTGCCTGCAATTGCACGTTCATGACTTGAAAGTCGGCCGCCGGGATCAGGCCAACGGGCAGATTGCCACCGTCCAGCGTTCGCACCTGGTGGCCTGAGACCACAGTGGGCGGCACGTGTCCACAGTTCATCAATTCCAGCTGACCATCATGCGCCATGCGCGCCACGACCAGCGTGGCGTACTTTTGGCCACCAACCTTGTCGCACAGGAAGCGATTCACCGCCGAAATCATTTCCGGCAAGGACGAATCCCGCGCCAACTGCGAATACAGCATGCCCTGCAGGATCGACGCTACCACGGCCGCCGACACGCCCTTACCGGATACATCGGCCACGATCAGCGAAAGTCCTTTCTCGGTGTAGACGACATCGAAGAAGTCCCCTCCAATGTCCTTACAGGCATAGCTGACGGCATTCACTTTGGCATAGGGAACGTCGGGCACAGTCACGGTCATCAGGCGCTGCTGGATATCAGCCGCGATCTCCAACTCCTGGCGGTAGCGCTTGGCCGCATCTTCCGCCTGCACAAGAGCGGCATTCTCCACCAGTGTCGCCGCTCCATTTGCGATCGTGCGCAAAATATCATGGCTGACGGTGGAGAGCTTGCCGGAAAGAAACTGGGCGTCGAGATACAGAACGCCCTGGACATCGGAATCTCCCGGCTTGGTCTGCTCCTTTGGCTTTTCCCCGATCACCGTCTTGCGCAACGGAATGCAGATAACGCTGTGCAGATTGTGCGCGATCACGCTTTCCCGGCCAGCGAGCATGCCCGTAGCATCGGTGTCGGTCACCAGAAATTCCGAGGCACTCTGAGCCGCTTCCCGCAGCACCGACCGAGAAATGGTGCTGTCATCCTCGATTTTGTCTCCGGCTTTCGATCGGCCCGCCGCCAGCTGCAGATCACCATTAGGCTGACGCAGGAAGACAAAGCCGCGCTCGGCGTGGGTGAGCCGCAACGACGCTTCCAGCAGGGTTTGCAGAACATCCTCCAGCACGCCGCTGGTGTTCAGCTTGCGCGCGGCCTCCAGAAAGACGTTGAGCATCTCGAGATCAGAGCCGGCTCCGCTGGGCGGCTTCCAGGTGGAAAACTGGCTGAGGAACTGTTGCGCGGCACTGGAGACCGAACGATCGGGACTGAACAGGACATAGGCAGCGCCTTGCACGCCAAATTCGACGTGATCATTGCGCACCAGTTTGCGCCGGTTGATCCTCTCTCCGTTCACGAAGGTGCCGTGCCGGCTGCCCTCGTCCGCGATGTAGACGCCGTCGTTTTCGCGCAGAAATTGTGCGTGTTCACGTGACACACGCGGGTCCGTCATCACCAAATCACGGTCGGCTCGCCGCCCGATGGTGTAAGGAAAGTGATCCAGGATCAGCGTGCGACGGTCGCCTCCATCGACTACCACCAGCAGCAAGGGGTCACTGCCGGGCGAATCGATCCGCCTCCACACTCCTGTGGCGCCCATACCTGGTTCTTGCCCTCCCGTGCCTGACTTACCTTCAAGGTTTTGCATAGGAATATATTCCGTGCTCTGATCCGGCAGCTAGTGTACTGCCGTTTTCGCCATGCGAAAACCCGGATTCCTGCTATTCTCCCCCAGGCCACGTTCCCGCACGCACCAGCATACGGCGACCCTCTCAACGGTTTCGTGACAGCCAGCGCCCGATGCTCAGAATGCAGTTCATCCCCACATCTTCGCTTGGTGCCGCTATGGATTCACCGCGATTCCTCGCCAAATGCCTCGATTCCAGCGTAAACTGTTGTCACCCGTAGCCCCTGGCTGTTTCCGTGCTTCCATATCGATGCACGAGGAGATCTTCCGTGAAAGCAGTCGCTCCCGTCGTGGTGGGTTTTGCTGCCCTGGTCCTTCTGTCACTGTTCGCCTCGGCGCAGATACCGCAACTGACACCCTTCTCCGCCGATATGTCATTCAGTGCTGCAGGCCGAAATAGCAGCCCGGCCCGTGATATGGACGGAAAGATTTACGTCTCGCAGGAAGCCCTGCGCTCCGACATGCAAGCTGGCCCCCGCGGCGAAAGTATCTTCATCGTCAATTTCCCAACCAAGACAAGCTACATTGTGATGCCGCAACAGCGCATGTATATCGAACGTAAGGCAAGCGACATGGCGCCTGGTATGGGACGTAACCCCATAGCTGACTTGAAGCCTGTAGATCCGAACAACCCGTGCTCTGCTCGCGATGGCGCGACCTGCAAGCAGGTCGGAACGGAGGTCATCAACGGACGCAGCTGTGATCACTGGGAAATCACCGATAAGAACGGTACTGTCTCCAATGTGTGGATCGACCAGAAGTTGCGCTTTCCCATCAAGACCGTCTCGCAGGGAAGCACCCTCGAGCTGAGCAATGTCAAGGAAGGAGCGCAGGACCCCGGTCTGTTTCAAGTTCCCGACGGCTATACCAAGATGGATATCAGCAACATGATGCGCGGCACAGGTGGCCCGCCGCAGCAGTGATCTTGGGGAACCCTATGTTGCCCGGCGGCGGAAAACTCCGCCGCCTTTTCTCTTGCGGCAACCAGATCGGCGCCAGCCTTCCCTTAGTATGCTGTGCCGTTTGAACGAAAAAATCGATATTCTACTGGACAAAATTGCGTTTAGTGCTTGCCAATCGCCCTTCTCCTTCATAGGATGGAGTTCGTAAGATAGCGCCACGTGGGGGAGAGCATGAACCGTCGCAAGTTCATCGGGGTAACCGCGGGAGGTCTTGCGGCAAGCTTGGTAAGTCGCGCCAATTTACTACGTGCGGTGGCCAAGCCAGCTACGCCGGGGGATCATCTTCAACCGGATTACCTGTTGGCAACTCCCGGAGTTCCCCCCCAGCCTTACCAGTTTCCCAAAGACTTCTACTGGGGGTCGGCGACAGCGTCTTACCAGGTTGAGGGTGCGTGGAAGGAGGATGGCAAAGGCGAATCCGTCTGGGACAGGTTCGCGCACACTACGGGCAAGATTAAGGGCGCCGCCACAGGCGATGTGGCCTGCAACTCGTACTACCTATATAAACAAGACGTTGCCCTGATGAAGCAACTGAACCTGAAGAGCAGCCGCTTCTCCATTGCGTGGCCGCGCATTCAACCGTCGGGAACCGGCCCCGCCAACCAGAAAGGTCTCGACTATTACAAAGGCGTGCTGGACGAGCTCCACGCAGCCAATATTCGTCCCATGGTCACGCTGTACCACTGGGATCTGCCGCAGGCTCTGGAAGACCAAGGCGGCTGGCCCAATCGTGATACCGCAAACCGCTTCGCTGAGTACGTTAGCATTGTGGCGAAAGAACTCGGCGATCGTGCCGACGTATTCTGCGTTTTCAACGAGCCGAACATCTTCACCTGGCTGGGCTACGGAACGGGAGTTCACGCTCCCGGACGGACCGATTGGAACGCATTCCTCAAGGCGACTCACATCGTGAATCTTGCCCAAGGCATGGCATTTCGCGCCCTCAAAGCTGCCAATCCAAGGTCCCAGGTGAGTTCCGCCATCACCATGGCACACTGCCTTCCGCGAACAAATTCTGAGGCTGACAAAACTGCCGTCGAACGCTACGAGGCCTATCGTAATTTCTGGTTCCTTGAGCCGGCGCTGCATGGCCGGTATCCAAAACCGCTGGCGACGGATGAACTGTTGGCTGCGATGGGTGTTCGTCCGGAGGACATGAAAATTGCGCGAGCGCCATTTGACTACCTTGCAATCAGTTACTACCAGCGTGCCATCGTCTTCGACAGCGGTGATCCGGGCTTGGCCCGCCAGGGGACGCAGGAAGGCGAGCAGGGACCCAAGACCGAGAACGGGTGGGAAGTCTGGCCTGACGGCTTCTACAATCTGCTGATCAAGATTAACGGCATGTACAAGCCGAAGGCCATCGAGATCACCGAGAACGGCTCGGCGTACAACGATGTCCGCGACGAAGACGGAGACATTCCTGACGAACGTCGCATCAATTTCTTCCGTGCTTACCTTGGCGCCCTGGGACGCGCTCACCAGGCGGGCGTGCCCATCCGCGGCTATCACCACTGGAGCTTCATGGACAATTTCGAATGGGCCGAAGGCTACTCGCAACGCTTTGGTTTCGTCTTCGTCGACTTCCGCACTCTGAAGCGCTCGGTCAAGCGCTCAGGCGAGTGGTACGCGCAACTGGCTGCGACAGGCAAGGTGAGCTGATAGCAACAAGCGCAACGAGGCGACCAACCTAACTCCACCGCCCTCGCCGAAGATGAGCCAGGTCAATTACCGGCGAGGCAGCAGTCGATTTCACGCTTTAGACGGCACCTATTCGAGCTTGCTTCCCCATCGGCTCGAAGGACAAGCTGCGGCGGACAAGAACTACTTTGTCCTGCTTTTGATGATGTTTTCAAAACTGCAAGCATTACAACGATTGTGCATCGGACCGCAATCGATCGCGGGCGCTCTAATTCCCGTTCTTGGTCGGAACAAGATCTCCGTATCAGCTCATGTTTCAGATTTGGGGGAAGGATCGTGCCTCCAGACGCGAAACAGACCCCGACCACACGCTCAAGATCCTTGCTCAGAAGGGCGCTCAACCCTCCTGCCATGGAAAAGCCCAAACTCACAGGTATCGCCGACGAAGCATTCATGTGCGGATTAGAGAGGTCATTACCAGTCCGCATTCACGAAGAGCTGTTGGGACCGACTCTGTGAAAGTCGGATTCGCGCCGCGAGGCTCCCTAACCGCACGCAACCCGCTCTATGTTTCCAACTTACGGAAGCACAATCATCACTTCGGTTGACTTGATGAGAGCAGCAGCGATCTGCCCCTTCTTCAACCGCATCTCACGAACCGCGTCAGCAGTAACGATGGATGTGATGTGCTGCCCACCGACAGACAGCGTGACTTGAGCCATAAGACCACTAATCTTTACGTCAAGCACCCGCCCGATGAGCTGATTACGACCGCTAATTCTCCGGAAATTTTTCCGCCGGGTCCCACTTGGGGCTTTGGTGGCTGCGGCAGGCAGCAAACGATCAATCTCTGTTTCTGGAATACGATGGTGCCCCCCTTGGGTTCTTATCGTCTTCAGCTTCCCCCGATAGATCCACTGTTTCAATGACGGATAACTGATTCCAAGCACCTGTGCCGCATCGCGCGGCGTATATAACTTCGCATGCTCCATGTGTCCCGCCGTTTTGAGTGACACTTTTTTTGAGGACCCGTGCTTCCAGAAACACAGAGGATCTTACACCGGTTCGCGCTCTAACCCGGTCGCAACTTTATGCAAGCTAGAGCAATGTTCAGCCTGGAAGAAACGCACGTCTTCTCGCCAATGCTGTTGAACACAGCGCGTTTTGGTTATTCGCGCGCAGCTACTTCTTCACCGGTTGCAATCCTTTGCCGTATCAGGATCTTCCGCACGTCAGGAGCGGAACCATGCACGATTCTTAGCCGTGAATCGCAACCGCAAAATCTGTCACGCAGGTGCTGCGCCAGTTCAGGATTCTTCTCCATCGCGATAAGAGTACCGTCGCTGCGCAGCTGTTGCAGATTGTGCCGCGTGATCGTGCCTGCGCCTGGACCATATTCGACAACATGGCGGATCTCGCTCCCGTCCGCCAGACCCATCAGGCGGGAACAGAGGCTGTCTGAACTCGGCCAGACCGAGCCCGCATAGCCGGGTTTTTTAGAAACATGCGTACAAACATCATCAGGTCAGTCATTGCGATATACCCCTCATCTTGGCGTCGAATTCCAATCCCGGCGTGACGTGCGTCGGGGGATGCCTCCAAGTTCGTATTCATGCGGTGGCCAGGGCACGAGATTTACCTAACAGCCAGTCCGCCGTTGTTAACATGGGTAGCGGCTGCACGATCTGCGGCCGCACGATCACCGGCGCGCCTCCTTCGCTGGGGCGTAACGTGGTAGCAGCGACTGGCGTCACAGCGGTGCCGGCACAGCGGTCACGTGGAATCGTTGCACGACAGAAGCCACCGTCAACATTCGTTTCCGCCTCAGCAAACAATGCTCCGATGCAACGGCGTGGTCCGATGCCAAATGGCAAGTAGGCAAACTTGCGCAGCCCCTTGGTCAACTCCGCTGTCCAGCGTTCCGGCTGGAATTGTTCGGGTTCGGGATAACAGCGTGGATCGTGATGCACTGCCCAAATGTTCATCACCACGTTTCTGCCTTTGGGCACGCGGTAGCCGCCAAGCTCGACATCGCGGTCTGTCCTCCGTGTTGCATACCACGCAGGGGGGAAAAGCCGCAGTGATCCCTTTACCACCTGCTCGAGGTAGGTCAGCCGCGGCAGATCCTCGAACCGCACGGGGCGCCTTCAGCTTGCTGTCCAGAGTTCCGCCAGTCGCTGCTCCACGTCGGGATGCTGGGTCCGGCAATGCCATACCCACGCCAGGCCAATGGCGGTGGTTTCGTGACCTCAAAGAAGCAAGGTCGCAGCTTCGTCACAAAATAAGATCGTCACTGATGGGAGCGCCTGAGCGCTGCTCGTCCAGGAGCCTGGTAAGCAAGTCTGTCTTGCCGGTTGCGCCATGGGCGAGCTCCTCACGGCGCTCACGAACGATGTCGTCCACAATAGCGCGGATAGTTTTCACTGCGCGACGAATGGCACGATGGCTGCGCGTGGGAACCCAGTCCGGCACCAGAAAACACTGATTTGCCAGCACGATGAACTCGTCGAGGACAATGCTCAGGTTCTCCAACAGAATCTCCCGCCGGTCGTCGAGCTGTTTTCCCAGGAAGGATCAGCGGCCACATTCAGCGTCAGTACCATCATGTCGCGATAGATATCGTGGACTTCCGCGCCCGGCCAGCAACTCATCATGCCATCGATGTGGCGAGTGATGATGGGGCCATAGCCGGGCAGCCGCTCGCGGCTGAGGAGCGGCAGCAGAGGGTTGCGCTGGTGCCGCCAAAGCTCCCCTTCGCTGGTCGCCAGCCTGTCGCCCAGCAGCCTCTGCAGCATGTTCGACTTGGTGTAACCCTGGGCGTTGACCACCAACACGTCGGCAATCAGATCGGGATGGGCAACCAGGCAGCCGGGTTTCCCGACGTACTTGCAATAGGCGATATCGCCTACATCCTTGAGAGCTTCTTCGAAATAGAGCTTCCAGCTTCGCTTGCCCGAAAGGATCCCGAGGAAGCGGTGCCCCTTCGGCCGGGGAGGCAATTGACTTGGGATTTGAACTTTGCGGATGGCCTTCTTTATGGTGGCGACCGGGCAGTTCATGACGATTGAATCTCCTTTAGCAACCAGGACTCTTCTGAAATTCGAGCGGTGCACGTTCCCGTCGCTGCCAAGGCAGCCGGAAATCGGGCAAGCAGGGTGAGAGTACGGGCCGTGGGCGTGGCAAGTCTTTTGCTGGAAGTTAAGAAATGGTGGGAAATTTGTTAGGACTGAGGTTATGGTGCTGACAACACCGTTTGGCTGTGTCTTTTCAGCCGCTTACCAAGTACGCTATCGGAGGACTGCGCACGTGGAGATATTGGCTTTCGGCCGGAACCCGTCTTCGATGGCTTCCGCTTGAGTAATCGCACGCAAATGGGAGGCTTCAAGCCGTTCTCACCGGCATGGAAGCCGGCACACCTGCGGTGAGAAAAGTTGTAACGGTGGTCGGGTCCTCACTGGCAGGTAACTGATCACAGGTCCGGTGCGTGTGCCAATGGCGACATCTACACGGGGACCAGCTGCCTCTTTTTCCTGGTTCCTAAAAAATAGCCTGACTGTCGATCCTGCTCCCGTTCGTTCGACGTCGAAACAGAGCATGGACTCGGCTGGCTCACGCCACAGAGCAAAGTTCAACCTAGAGACACAAAGGGAGAAGAAGACAATGAGAGTAATGGTCATCGTGAAGGCAACAAGGAGTCGGAAGCGGGCGTTCTTCCCAGCAAGAAAATCCTCACCGAGATGGGTAAGTACAACGAACAGTTGGTGAAGGCCGGCATAATGCTCGCCGCCGAAGGTCTGCAGCCCACTTCGAAGGGTGCGCGCGTAAGGTTCTCGAAACCAGCGAACCGTGATCGACGGGCCCTTCGCCAAATCGAAAGAACTGATCGCTGGTTTCTGGCTGTGGCAGGTTAGATCGATGAACGAGGCGATCGAGTGGCTGAAACACGCTCCGTTTGACGGGGGACCGAGGTCGAAATCCGCCCGGTCTTCGAAGCAGACGACCTTGGCGCCGGGTACACACCTGAACTGAGGGCACAAGAGGAGCGCCTGCGCGCGGAAGTTCAGAAACGAAAAATTTCATGATAGGGCAGGGAACGTGTCAATCGGGCTGCTCTTCGTCCGACGGTCGAGTGGGTCAGGCAAAAGCAATTGACGTGTTCCGAGGTCAGGCTGTAACCGAAATCCTGGGAAAGGAATTGTCATGCGATTCATGATCATGGTTCATGCGAACAAGGATACGGAGGCTGGTATTTTGCCCAGCGAGGAACTCATTGCTCGTATGGCGAAATATCACGAGGAATTGGTGAGGGCCGGCGTACTGCTCGACGCTTCCGGGCTCCAGCCGACCTCGAAGGGTTTCCGTGTCAAGTACTCCGGCGGCAAGCGCAACGTGATCGACGGCCCTTTCGCTGAAGCCAAAGAGCTAATCGCCGGATACACATTGATCCAGGTGAAGTCTAGAAATGAGGCGCTCGAGTGGGCCAGGCGCTTCCCTTCTCCCTTCGGCGAAGAAGCAGACGGGGAGATCGAGGTTCGCCAGCTCTACGAACTGGACGACTTCGAACCCAGCAACGCGGTTGACCGCTTCCGTGAAATCGAAACTGCGATCAGGAAGTAATCGCGAGCAGGTTTGGATCGAGGCCTGAAAGCAGTACCGCTAGCTGTCAAGCTTTTTGGCTCGCGCTCTTAGCGCGCGCAACTCGTATCGGTCCGCAATCCGAACCCGGCCACCCTGCGAAAGGCATAAGGATGGCTCCCTGCTCGACACCGAACAGCCTTCCACGCGCGAACGGTGCCGGCGCGACCTTCCCAGAGGGAAGTTCACAATGACCGATGGACCGTTCTAGTTAGCGGGACGAAGGAACTGGTCGGCGGGTTTGCGCTTGATTCAGGCCAAGTCGTCGGAGGACGACGCAACCGAATACACGCAGCGCTTCTTCAAAGTTGCGGGAGAGGGGAGAGAGATTCGGCAGATATTTGAACCAGTGGAGGGCGCTGCACGGGCTCATGCTTCGCAGGTCAGTGGCCACGCGTACAAGCACGCGTAGGCCAGGCCCCTCATTGTTGAAGATGAGCTTCAACTTGCACGAATGAAGTGAACGTGGTGTGATCGGTGGCGTGACGGCTACTGACACCCATCGTGCGATTGATGCAGTGTGGAGGATCGAGTCACCCCGGCTGATCGCCGGGCTGACACGAATTGTTCGCGATGTCGGCCTAGCGGAAGATCTCGCACAGGATGCTCTCGTGGCTGCGCTCCAGCAGTGGCCGGAGTCGGGCATTCCGGACAACCCGGGCGCATGGCTCATGGCCGCAGCCAAACATCGTGCGATCGACTTCTTCCGGCGAAGCCAAAGGCTGGATCGCAAGCATGAGGAGCTGGGCCGCGAACTCGCGACCCGACAGTTGGCGGTGCCGGATTTTGACACAAATCTCGACGACAATATCGGCGACGATCTTCTGCGCCTCATATTTATCTCGTGTCATCCAGTGCTGTCGGCCGACGCACACGCTGCCCTCACACTTCGCCTGCTCGGGGGCTTGACCACCGAAGAGATAGCACGCGCCTTTCTGGTCGCAGAAACGACCATTGCCCAGCGCATTGTTCGCGCCAAGCGAACCCTGGCCGACGCGCGTGTCCCGTTCGAGGTCCCACGCGGAACCGAACTTGTGAAGCGACTGTCTTCCGTGCTCGAGGTCATCTACCTGATCTTCAACGAGGGATACACGGCAACCGCGGGCGACGACTGGATGCGGCCTGCGCTATGTGAGGATGCTCTCCGGCTGGGGCGCATGCTGGCCGAGCTTGCTCCGAATGAGCCCGAAGTTCATGGCTTGGTTGCGCTCATGGAAATCCAGGCGTCTCGGGCGAGGGCGCGCGTCGGTCCCGCGGGAGAA
>Ga0306921_10004577_pt1 | contig 14234 bp, 9 predicted proteins | sample sta12Cox44000080_FD_203760 | JGI IMG/M metagenome (GOLD analysis project Ga0306921, IMG submission 203760) | Lab enrichment of tropical soil microbial communities from Luquillo Experimental Forest, Puerto Rico - statoxic.12C.oxic.44.000.080 (v2)... | ecosystem: Environmental > Terrestrial > Soil... | reverse complement strand
GTCGGCGGGCGTGCGTGGATCGGCGAAAAGCAGATTCTGGATTCCCGAGCCGATGGCGCGCACCCCGAGATAGGTCCGGGGCTGCTGCTCGATCTTCATCATGGCAGACAGGTGGGGAAAGGTGTCGACGGCGCGCGCGAGGTTCTCGAGGGCAAACAGATCGTAGGGCGCGTACTCTCCGGCGAACTCCACGTAGTCGAACAAGCCAGAATGCCCAACCAGCTCAATGGTGGCGGGCCACGCGGAGTGGATGTGGGTGCCGAGGGTCGGCTTGCCTGCCCGCAGGAGCTCCCGGAGCTTATTGGGACGCATGCGTTCGATCTCCTTGTTCGGCCGGCGGGGGACCGAGCAGCCGCCGCGCCACGGTGAGCCGCAGGATCTCGGTGGTGCCCTCGGCGATTCGCCACGATCGAATGCGACGATACAGCCGCGCCAGAGGATGTCCCTCCACCACCGCGGCGCCGCCCGAGAGCTGCATCGCCCGATCCACGATGTGGGCGACCGTCTCCGTGGCCACGGCTTTGGCCATTGCCACCTCTACCTCGGCGCCATCGCCCGCCGCCGCCGCCCGAGCGGCCGCGTAGACGGCCGCGCGCGCCGCGAAGAGCTCCATCGCGCTCTGGCCGAGCATGGCCTGCACCTGCTCGCGCTCGCCCAGGGAGCCGCCGGTCCGGTGCGGACGGCGCGCCTGGGCGAGGGCGTGATCGAGCGTCCAGCGCGCGGCGCCGCAGGCGGTGGCCGCCACCCGCAAACGCAGCGCGGTGATGCTCTCGAGCGCGCGCGGCAGGCCTTGGCCGATCTCGCCGATGACATCGTCCATGGTCACGGCCACCTGCGCCAGCTCGAACTCGCCGTGGAGCGCGCCGTCGAGAGTACGGGTCTCTCGCCGCAGAATGACGCCGGGGGCATCGCGCCGCACCACGAAGACGGCGGTGCCGGTGGGACCGCCCGGATTGTCCGTCACCCGGGCGATGGCGACGAGCAGATCGGCCTGCGGCCCGCCCGTGACGAACGACTTCACCCCGGAGATCACGAAGCCGTTGCCGCGTCGCGCCGCCGTGGTGCGTGGCCCTTCCCGCCCGTCCGTGAAGGCGAGCGAGGCGGTGAGTTCGCCGCGAAGCACGGGCAGGAGGAATCGCTCGCGCTGCGCTCCCACGGCCAGCTTCAGCAGGCCGCCGTCACCTCCCAGGATGCAGTCGTGGAGAACGCACAGCGAGCGTGCGAGCTCCTCGTGGAGGGCGACCTGGCCGAGCGGCCCAAGTCCGCCGCCGCCCAGCTCCGTGGGCTGGAGGACCCGATAGAGCCCGAGTTCGGCGGAGCGCGTGCGGGCCCAGCGGCGAAGCGCGGGCGTGGCCTGCCCCTCCTCCCGCACGCCGTCGCGGCGCTCGGCGGGAAGGACCTCCGCCTCGAGGAAGCGCCGGAGTGTCTCCCGATGACCCTCGATGGCGGGAGCCAGTGGCTCGGAATCCACGAAGGTCTCAGCTCCGCGAGGCATCCGGCGCCAACGCGATGCAAGCGAAGGCGACTTTGGCCTTGGTCGGCACGCCGAAGCGCGCGGTGTGCCGCGCGGGCAGGCCGCCGGGAAAATGCTTCACGTACTCGGCGTTGATCTCGCGATAGTCGGCGGGATCTTGAATGAGCAGCGTCATCTGCACCACGCGATCCAGCGAGGAGCCCGCCGCGCGAAGGATCGCCGCCACGTTCTCGAGAGCCCAGCGCGTCTGCTCGGTGGTCGTGCCCTCGCGGGCGGTGCCGCCGATGTCGTTGCCGGCTCCCGTGCCCGACACGAACACGAGGCCGGCCGCGCGCGTGGCGCGGGAGAACGCCCCCGGAGCCGGCGCGTCGGGAGGGTTGAAGAACTCGATCATGGCTGGGGCCTCCTGTCGAAGTGGTGCGAGCACGTCCGCACCGGGGGAGTGTAGGCGGCGCCGGCGCGCCCCGTCAACGGCAGGTAGAGCCCTCTGCTATACTCGCGCGGTGTCCGATCCGATGGCGCCACTCGCAGATCTCATCGTCCTCGACTTCACCCGCGTGCTCGCCGGGCCGTATTGCACGCGTCTCTTGGCCGATCTCGGCGCGCGCGTGGTCAAGATCGAGCGCAAGGGCGGCGGCGACGACATGCGCAAGGGCCATCTCCAGCTCGACGCGAGCCGCGACGATCAGAGCACGTACTTCACGCGGATCAACGTGGGCAAGCAGAGCGTCGGCCTCGATCTCGGTCGGGCCGAGACACGCGAGATCGTCTGCGACCTCGCCCGGAAGTCCGACGTGGCCGTGGAGAACTTCGCCCCCGGGGTAGCCAAGCGCCTCGGCATCGACCACGACACCCTCGTCGCCGTGAAGCCGGATCTCGTCTACTGCTCCATCTCGGGCTTCGGACAGACGGGTCCCTGGCGGGAACGTCCCGCGTTCGCGCACATCATCCACGCCGCCTCCGGTCTCATGCATCTCGAGCAAGGTGATCTCGACGCCCCGCGCTCCGCGAACCTCCAAGCGGCCGACGTGCTCGCGGGCACGCACGCCTTCGGGGCCATCCTCGCCGCCCTGTGGCGGCGGCAGCGTACGGGCCAGGGCGCGCGGCTCGATGTCTCCATGCTGGAAGCGCTGGTGGCGGCCGATGACGTCTCCATCCCCGCGGGTCTGAATGGGGGCGAGAAGATGGGCGCGCCGCGCCCCGGGATGGGCGTCTACGAGATCGGCGGGCGCCACCTGGCGCTCCAGATCGTGGGCTCCATGGATCTGTGGCCGCGCCTCCTCGTTATGATGGACCGGCCCCAGCTCGCCGACGATCCACGCTTCGCCACGCCAGTTTTGCGACGCCAGCACTGGCCCGAGCTTCGCGATATCGTCGGCGCCTGGCTTCAGCGCTTCAAGACGGTGGACGAGGCGCTCGACGCGCTCAACATGGCGCGCATCCCCGCCGCCCCCGTGCTCGAGCCGCAGGAGGTCATCGCCCACCCGCACCTCCTCGCGCGCGGCGCCTTCCCAGAGGTGCCTCATCCCACCCGCGGCACGGTGCGGGTGACGGCGAGCCCCTATCACTGGGACGGCAACCCGGTCCATCCGGCGGCGGGCGCCCCCTATCGCGTGGGTGAGCACAGCCGGCTGGTGCTGCGTGACCTTCTGGGCTACGATGCCGCCCGTATCGACGCATTGATCAGGAGCGGCGCCGTCGAAGCGCCCTGATCGCCAACCCTTCGCGCGGGAGCGAACGTCCATGGCCCGGATGACCGGCGGCGAAGCCCTCGTAGCCTCTCTTCAGCGTGAAGGCGTGCACGTGGTTTTCGGCCTCCCCGGTGTGCAGCTCTACGGCGTCATGGCCGCCCTGCGTGACGAGGAGCGGATCCGCTTCATCACCACGCGCCACGAGCAGGCCACGAGCTACATGGCCGACGGCTACGCGCGCACGAGCGGCGATGTCGGTACCGCGCTCGTCGTCCCCGGCCCCGGCCTTCTGAATGCCTCTGCGGGACTCAGCACCGCGTATTCCGCCTCCTCGCCCGTGCTCATGCTCTGCGGCCAGATCCCACGCGAGCAGATCGGTAAGGACATCGGCCTCCTCCACGAAGTCAACGATCAGCTCGACTGCATCGCGCCGGTGACCAAGTGGCGACGCCGCGTGCTCCAGGTGCCAGACATCCCCGCCGCCGTGCGCGAGGCCTTCGTGCAGCTCCGGAGCGGCCGGCCGCGCCCCGTGGAGCTCGAGATGCCGCCCGAGACCATGGAGGAGGAAGGCGAGGTCGAGCTGCTCGAGCCCACCATGGTGACGCGCGCGGTCGCCTCCGCCGCCGATGTCAACCGCGCCGCCGAGCTCCTCCTCGCCGCGAAGCGGCCGCTCATCTACGCGGGCGGCGGCGTGAATCTCTCCGGGGCGCACGAAGCCCTCCATGCGGTGGCCGAGTATCTCCAAGCCGGCGTGGCCACCACCGCCGAGGGCAAGGGCGCGGTGAGCGATCACAGCGATCTCTCCCTCGGGGCCGCCTTCTTCCGCGAGTCGCCGCTCCGCGCTGCCATCCACGACGCCGACGTGGTGCTGGCCGTGGGCTCGCGGCTCGCCCTCGTCACCTTCGCGCCGGGGACGCAGATCATCCAGATCGATGCCGACCCGCAGGAGATCGGGCGCTCACACAAGCAGACGCTCGGGCTGGTGGGCGACGCGCGTGCCACCCTGGAGGCACTCCTGGAGAAGCTCCGGGCGGGCGCGCCACCACGCCCCTCGCGCAAGGCGGAGCGCGAGGCCCTGCGCGCACACATCGCCTCCCATCTCACGCAGGAGCCGCAGGCCTCGATCCTTAGGAGCCTGCGCGCGGGCTGCCCCGAGAACACCATCTTCATCGCAGGCATGACCCAGATCGGCTACTACTCGCGTCCGCTGTGGCCGACCTACCAGCCGCGGACCTATCTGTCGTCGTCCTACTCGGGCAATCTCGGCTACGAGTATCCCGTGGCCCTCGGCGCCAAGGTTGCGCGCCCGGATCAGCCGGTGGTCGCCACGGCGGGCGACGGTGGCTTCCTCTACAACGCCCAGGAAATGGCCACGGCCGCTCAGTACGGCATCAACGTGGTCTGCGTCGTCTTCAACGATCAGGCCTTCGGCAACGTCGCCCGCGATCTCGACGAGGATTGGGGCGGCCAGTACGGGGCGGCGTTGCAGAACCCCGACCTGATGAAGCTCGCGGAGGCCTTCGGTGTACACGGAATGCGTGCGAAGGAGTCGACGGAGGTGGGCCGCCTCGTCGGCCAAGCCCTCGAGATGAACCGACCCGTGCTCGTCGAGGTGCCGGTGGGACGGATGCCCCGGCCCGTGTTCTTCCCCGCGAGGAAGGCGCCGACCAAGTACCAGCGCTAGCCGCCCGGCTGTCAGCGGGCCGTCCAGCACCTGACATAAAACGTCGGTATCTGGACGCCCATCACTCTAAAATGTCAGACTGAGCGTCATACCGGCGATGATGCTCCCTTTCTTTTCGGACGGTTAGCCGGTGGCATTGATGTTGCTCTTAGTGCGACAGTCCTGGAGTGTCCAGCAGGTCCGACGATCTGTCGCACGCAAGGGAAAGGGGCTGCCGAATGGACGGGGATATCAAACGAGAGGCCGCGTTCACCGGCCAGAGGGTGAAGCAGAAGGTCATCTTCGCCCTCGCGCTCTGTTCGGTCATTCCCCTGCTCGTCCTGACCTACGTGATCCACGGTCACCTCATGCCCGGCATGGAGACGACGACCAAGGGCGTGGTCGAGGCAATCGCCATTCCCACGCTCGTTGCCTTCACCGGTCTCCTCATGGCAGGCGGCGGCTACGTGGTGTGGGACCTGGCGAGCGCGGTGTCGCGCACGGCCAGTCTGGTGGCGTCGGCGCAGCCCGCCGGCGATGCCGCGGGGCCGCGACACGATGAGATCGGCACGCTCATGGTCGCCTTCAACCGCATGATGGCCACCATCGAGCAGCAGGCGGACGAGATCAACCAGTTCCCCAAACGGCTCGAACAGCTCACGCGCCAGGCCTTCCGTGACGCGCTCACCGGGTTGCCCAATCGCGCGCTCTTCATGGATCGCCTCACCCACGGCCTCACGCGGGCCCGCCGTCGTCACGAGCACGTGGCCGTGCTCTTCCTCGACCTCGACCGCTTCAAGGTCATCAACGACACCCTCGGCCACACGGTGGGCGATCAGCTCCTCGTGGAAGTGAGCAACCGCCTCGGCTCCTCCCTGCGCCCGGGGGACACCGTGGCTCGACTGGGGGGGGACGAGTTCGGTCTCCTCCTGGAGGACGTGGCCGACGCGGAGTCGGCGGAGGCGGTCGCCGTGCGCATCGAGGAGGAGCTGGCCAGGCCCCTCCGCTTCGAGGGCCGCGAAGTATTCATCACAGCCTCCATCGGCATCGCGCTGACCTCGGAGCGCCTGGGCACACCCGAGGAAGTGCTCCGCGACGCCGATCTCGCCATGTATCACGCCAAGGCCAAGGGCAAGGCGCGCCACGAGATCTTCGAGGGCAGCATGAGCGCCCCGGCCCTCGATCGCATGGACCTCGAGATGGATCTGCGCTCGGCCATCACACGCCACGATTTTCGTCTGCACTATCAGCCCATCTTCCGTCTCGACACGGGCAAGATCACCGAGATGGAGGCGCTCATCCGGTGGCAGCACGAGAAGCGCGGCCTCCTCCAGCCCGACGCCTTCATCGGCCTCACCGAGGAGACGGGACTCATCGTGCCCATCGGACAATGGGTGCTCGCCGAGGCCTGCCGCCAGGCGCGCCAGTGGCAGATCGAGTATCCGCGGCATCCCGCCCTCGTCATGAGCGTCAACCTCTCCGCCAAGCAGTTCCAGAACCCGAACCTGGTCGCGGAGGTCGCCGACGCCCTCAACATGAGCGACCTCGATCCGAGCAGCCTCAAGCTCGAGATCACGGAGAGCGTGGTGATGCAGGACGCACCCGCCACCCTGGCCAAGCTACGGGAGCTCAAGGACCTGGGGGTGAAGCTCGCCATCGACGACTTCGGCACCGGATACTCGTCGCTCGGCTATCTCAAGCGCTTCCCCGTGGACACGCTGAAGATCGACCGCTCCTTCGTGAAGGGACTCACCCACGAGGGCGGCGACAGCGCCATCGTGCGCGCGGTGGTCACGGTGGCCAAGAGCCTCAACATGGACGTGACCGCGGAAGGCATCGAGACCGACCAGCAGCGGCTCGAGCTGAAGAACTTGGGTTGCGACCAGGGCCAGGGCTTCCTCTTTGCGCGGCCCGTGGCGCCCGAGCATCTCAAGCCGCTCCTCGCCATCTCGGTGAACGGCACCCTCGTCGGCGTTTAGCTCTCGAAGCTGACCCCCGGCCTGCCCCCGCTACTGTGAGGCGGGTGGTGCCGGGGGCGGGGGCGCGCTCCCCAGACCACGCTGAGTCGCATTCCGCGCCACCACTCTATCCCGCCACGAGACTGTGGTCCGCGGCTTCGACCACACGCAGAAGATACGGGTCTGGGGAGCGCGCCCCCGACACCACCCTTGAGGCAGAGACCTCAGCGAAAGGGACGAGTCCGCTGCACGCGCCCCGCGCCCACCCACCTCACTCTCGACGAGAACCGCCCGCGCTCACGCTCGTTCGGAGCCGAGGCGGTCAGTCGTAAGCGTGGGCGGCGCGCGCGATGGGCTGAGAGCGGCGGCGGACCTGGACCGCGGTGGCGATGGTGAGGAGCATGAAGGTCGCCGACGTGACGAAGACCATGCGCGGCTCGCCGTGATCGAGGAACCAGCCGAAGAGGAGCGGGGTGAGGCAGGAGCCGAGGTCGAGCCCCGAGTACACGAAGCCGTAGACCTTCCCCGAGGCACCGGGCGGCGTGGCCGCGCGCACGAGCATGTCGCGTGACGGCGAGATGGTACCGAGGCAGAAGCCCATGAGTGCCATCACGCCGGGCAGGAACGTGAGGGTGGGCGCCGCGCTCGCGATGATCAGGCTCAGGGAAGCACCGGCCACCAGGCCACAGGTCGCCACGAGATCGTGCCGGCGCGTGCGATCCGCCATGAACCCGCCCACGAGGATGCCGGTCGCGCTCCCGAGGAGGAAGGCGGTGAGGGCGCCCGTGGCTAGCCCGAGCGGCGCATCGAAGATTTGCACCATGGCCGAGACAGAGAAGGTCTGGATGCCGATGAGCGAGGTCGCGATGAAGGCGAAGAAGGCGAAGGCGGTGAGAATGGAGGGCGCGAGGAGCAGCTTGACGCTGGCGCCAAGCCCTGGCGCACTCGTGGCGCCGCGGAGCGCGGGCTCCACGCGATCGGCCAGCGTCGCGCCTTGGGTGGACAGCGCGACGGCCGCCGTCACGCCAACCGCGCCTACCGTGAGGAGCGAGCCACGCCAGCCGAGCGGACCGGCGAGCCCGACCACCACCGCGGGAGCCGCTGCCCAGCCCAGGTTTCCGCAGATCCCGTGAATGCCATAGGCGCGGCCGAGGCGCGCTGAGGACACGGAGGCGTTGAAGATCGAGTAGTCCGCGGGATGGAACACGCTGTTGCCGAAGCCGCCCAGGATGGACGCGACGGCGAGCGCCCAGTACGTCGAGGTGAGGCCGGCGAGGCCCATAGCCCCGGCGAGGAGGGCCATCCCCGCGGGAAGCACGCGACGGGCGCCCAGATGGTCGACGAGAAATCCCGACATGGTTTGGCCCACGCCCGAGGCCGCGTAGAACAGTCCCATGAGGAGGCCCAGCTCCGTGTAGGACACGCCGAAGTCCTCGCGGAGGAGGGGAAAGAGCGGCGGCAGCACGAGCTGGAAGAAGTGGCTGACGAAGTGGGCGGCGCTGACGAGAGAAATGATGCGCACGTCACGTCCCAAACTGCCGCGAACCGGCTCCGCTGCCGAGCGAATGCTCCACCTCCGCGTTACAGATCGACGCCCGGCCGGAGCCGGGCGCTCCTCCAGCGTAGCGCAGTGGGAAGCGGGGTGCGGCGGATTCTCGCCGCGTGGTACCATTCCGGAGTCTCGCACACCACGAGCGCTGCCTTCACGCGCCAGAACAGAAGGAGACCGTCATGCGGGCTGCCGTCCTCTACGAGCCGAACACGCCGCTTCAGGTCGTGGACCTCGAGCAGCAGGGACCGCAGGCGGGCGAGGCGCGCGTGCGCGTCAAGGCCGCCGGCGTCTGCCACAGCGACTGGCACATCATGAACGGCGACTGGCAGCTCCCCTTGCCCATGGTCCTCGGCCACGAGGCGGCGGGCATCGTGGAGGACGTGGCGCCTGGGGTGAAGCACATGAAGCCAGGCGATCACGTGATCTTCTCCTTCCGTCCGCAATGCGGGCGCTGCCTCTACTGCTCGCTCGGCCGCTCCATACTCTGCGATGGGCACAAGTCCGTGCGCTGGGCCATGCTCGATGGCAGCCATCGCCTGCGCCACAAGGGCCAGAACGTAAACCAGATGGCGCGCATCGGCACCTTCTCCGAGGCGGTGGTATGTCCCGCCGAGATGCTGGTGCCCATCCGGAAGGAGATGCCGTGGCCGCAGGCGGCTCTCGTGGGCTGTTGCGTTCCCACCGGCGTGGGCGCCGTCACCTCGTGCGCGCGAGTGGAGGCGGGCGCCTCCGTGCTCGTGATCGGCTGCGGCGGTGTCGGCCTCAACGTGGTGCAGGGCGCACGGCTGGCCGGGGCAGGGATGATCGTGGCCTGCGATCTTCTCGACAGCAAGCTCGGCTATGCCAAGGAGTTTGGGGCGACCCACACCTTCAATGGGAAGCAGGACAACATCGTGGAGCGGGTGCGCGAGCTTACGGACGGGCGCGGGGTCGATTATGCCTTCGACGCCATCGGCGGCGAGCAGACCACGCTGCAGATCCTTGACGCCATCCGTCCCGGCGGGGTCGCCGTCATCGTGGGCATGGCCGCCATGGCCGTGCGCGCGCCCATCACGCCGTACGCCATGGCCCTCCAGGAGAAGACCCTCAAGGGCACTATGTACGGTTCCGTGCGCCCGCCCATCGACTTCCCGCGTCTCGTCGAGCTCTACCTCGACGGCCGACTCAAGCTCGACCAGCTCGTGAGCCGCACCTACACGCTCGATGAGATCAACGACGGCTTCCAGGCGCTCACCTCGGGCCAGGTCGCCCGCGGCGTGGTGGTCTTCAACTAGTGCTGGGCCAACGTACTTCGCCAGATCGACTCAGCCCTCGCTTCGCCGCAGAGCGGCTCAGCTCGAACTGCCACGTTCTCGGTCGGCCGCAGCCCTCAACGTACACGCACGTCCGCCTCGGGCTGCAGCCTCCCTCGGGCCTCGTCTGGCTCGCAATTTCGTCCAGCCCTCTGCGGGATCACTCGCCGTATAACCAAGACTCGTTGGAGGCGCACTAGATATGGCTCCGCGAACGATCTACGAGGCGCCGCGCCCCGCCGCCGCGCCTGGCGAAGAGGTCTACACGAGCAGCTGCGCCCACAACTGTGGTGGGCGCTGTGTGGTCAACGCGCACGTGAAGGACGGCACCATCGTGCGCATCAGCACCGACCCGCGGCGGTGGACACCCGAGATGCCACCGCTCACCGCCTGCGTGCGCGGCTTCGGCGCCGCCGAGCGCGTCAACCATCCCGACCGGCTGCGTTATCCGCTGCGTCGAGTCGGTCCGAAGGGATCGGGCGAGTTCGAGCGCATCAGCTGGGACGATGCCCTCGACGAGGTGGCGGTTCAGATGCGGCGCATCCGGGATACGTACGGTCCCGCCGCCATCCTCGACTGCTCGCGAAGCGGCAGCACGGCCGTCGTGCACAATCGCGCAGTGGTGCAGCGATTGCTCCATCTCTTCGGTGGCTGCACGGAGCTCTGGTCGAATCTCTCCAACGAGGCGGAGATCTTCGCCCTCCGCCACACGTATGGTTCCAGGGCCGAAGCCAAATCCTCGGGTCGCGAGCCCACGGACTACGTCAATTCGCGTCTCATGATCCTCTGGGGCTGGAGCCCGGGCGACGGAACCTTCGGCACGAACAATCCGCAGTATCTCCACTGGGCGCACGAGCGCGGGGTGCGGATCGTCACCGTCGATCCGCGCGCCACCCGGACGAGCCACAAGCTGGCCGACGAGCACGTGCCCATCCGGCCGGGCGCGGACGCCGCGATGTTGATCGCCATGGCCCAAGTCATCGTGAGCGAGAATCTCCACGACCAGGCCTTCCTCGATCGCCTCGTGCTGGGGTTCGACGAGGGGCATCTGCCCGCCGGCGCGCCGGCCGGCTCGTCGTATCGCTCCTATCTCCTCGGCCTCTCGGACGGCGTCATGAAGACTCCGGAGTGGGCGGAGCCTCTCACCGGCGTTCCCGCCGCCACCATCCGGCGGCTCGCGCGCGAGTTCGCCACCCTCAAGCCCGCCGCGCTCCACTGCGGCTATGCGCCGGGGCGCACGGCGTACGGCGAGCAGTTCCACCGCGCCGCCTACGCGCTGTGCGCCATCACGGGCAACATCGGCATTGCGGGCGGCAACTCCGGGTGCAGCAACGGCACCGGTTTTCAAGGCATCAAGCGCCAGGGAGCATCCGCGAATCCCGCCAACGCCCGCGTCGCCTCCACGCTGCTCGCGGACCTGCTCGAGCGCGGGCGCGCCGGCGGCTACCCGGCGGACATCAAGATGGTGTACTCGGCGTGCGGCGACCTCGCGAACCAATGCCCGAACGTCAACAAGATCACGGCCGGGCTCAGCCAGCTCGAGTTCATGGTCGCCCACGATCACTTCCTCACCCCGACGGCGCGCTACGCGGACATCGTACTGCCCGCCACCACGTTCTGGGAGCGGAGCGACATGCACACGCCCTGGAGCGGGGCCGGCCACTACGTGATCTTCATGCAGCAGGCCATCCCGCCCATGTACGAATGCCGCAACGACGTGGACATTTGCGCCGATCTCGCCACGCGTCTGGGGCTCGAGGGCTACAAGCGCCCGCCGGATCTGGAGTGGCTGCGTGAAGTGTGCGAGGACACCGACATCGACGACTTCGATGCCTTCCGAAAGCAGGGGCTGGCGCGGCTCCCCGCCCCCGACGATCCAGTGGCCTTCGCCAAGGAGGTACGGGATCCCGAGCGGCATCCGTTCTCGACGCCGTCGGGAAAGATCGAGATCTACTCGACCACCCTCGCGGCCAAGCCCGACTTCTACGGCCTCGGGAAGATCCCGGCCATTCCCACGTGGATCCCGCCGCATGCGGGCGATCCCCGGCATCCATTGGAGCTGATCTCGCCCAAGTCGCGGGCGCGCACGCATTCGACCCACGACAATCAGCCGATCCTCTCGCGCGCGGACCGGCAGGACGTGTGGATCCATCCCGCCGACGCCGCGGCCCGCGGGATCGTGGACGGCCAGCCCGTGCGCGTCTTCAACGACCGCGGTGCCACCGTCCTTCCCGCCCACGTCACCGAGCGCATCGCGCGCGGCGTGGTGTCCATCAAGGAAGGCGCCTGGTTCACCCCTAACGCCGTGGGCGACGACACGCGCGGCTGCGCCAACGTGCTCACGGAAGACCGCGCGACGCCCGCGGGCGCGCCCACCTACAACACCTGCCTGGTCGAGATCGCTCCCGCTTGACCCACCCCCTGCGCGAGCCCACACGAGCATGAGCGACGACGCTGCCATCGAAGCCCGGGTCGCCCAGGCCCTCGAGGGCCTGGGCGCGACCTGGGAGCTGATGCGCATCGATCCCGACTTCGCCGACACCGCGGCCTTTTGCGAGAAGTACGACGTTCCCCTCGATCACTCGGGCAACACCATCATCGTCGCCTCCAAGAAGGAGCCGAAGAAGTACTGTGCGTGCCTCGTCCTCGCCACCACCCGCCTCGACGTGAACCACGCCGTACGGCGTCTCCTCGAGGCCTCGCGCGTGTCCTTCGCCACCGCGGAGGAGACGCAGGCGCTGACCGGCATGATGATCGGCGGCGTCACCCTACTCGCCCTCCCTCCCGATCTCCCTCTCTACGTGGACGACCGCGTCATGGCCCTCGACTACGTCATCCTGGGCGGGGGCAGCCGCTCCTCGAAGATCAAAGTCGGCCCCGAAGCGCTGCGGAAGCTGCCCGGCTTCACCGTGGTGCCCGGGCTCGCGCAGGCGAACGCGTGAAGATCGGGGTCAACCTCATCAACTTTGGTCCCGGCGCCGAGCCCGGCGCCTTCGCGCGCTGGGCCGAAGTGGTCGAGGACCTCGGCTACCACCTGCTCATGACCTCCGACCACGTGGCCATCACGCCGGACGTAGCGGGACGCTATCCCGCGCCGTTTTACGAGCCCTTGACCATGCTGGGCTGGCTCGCGGGGGTGACCAAGCGGATCGAGCTCGGCACCACCGTCATCGTCGTGCCGTATCGTCATCCCCTGGAGACGGCGCGGGCCACCGCGGTGGTGGATCAGCTCTCGGGCGGCCGCTTCATTTTCGGCGTGGGAGTGGGCTGGGCGAAGCAGGAGTTCGAGGCCATCGGTGTGCCCTTTGAGAAGCGCGGCGCGCTGACCGACGACTATCTCCAAGCGATCAAGGCATGCTGGACGCAGAGCATCGCGAGTTACCAGGGGCGCTTCGTGAGCTTCCGCGACATCCACACCTCGCCGCGGCCCGTGCGGCCCACCGGCCCCCCCATCTGGGTCGGCGGCTCGAGCGATGCCGCGCTCCGCCGCGCCGTCCGATTCGGCGAGGCGTGGCATCCCATTCGGAGCCGCGTCGACTGGCTGCGCGACGTCGGCCTGCCCAAGCTCCGCGAGATCGCCCAGCGCGAGGGCCGGAGCGTGCCGCCGCTCTGCCCTCGCATCATCTTCAACCTGACGGACAGCCCCCTGCCCGAGGACACGCGCGTGGCGGGCTCGGGCAGCCTCGCCCAGGTGCGCGGCGATCTCCGCGCGCTCGAGGCCATGGGCGCACCGTACGTGATCCTCGACACCTTCACGGGCAATGTCGAGGCCACGCGTGATCCCGAGCCGACCTGGCGGATGCTGGAGGCGGCGGCCGAGCGCCTCGTGAATCTCGATCGCCGGACCGTCCGCTGATGGGGGGCGTGCTGCTCGCCATCGGCCTGGTCCTGGCCTCCGGCGCGGAAGCGGGAGCGGAGGGAATCATGGTCACTCTCGGCACGGCCACTCCGGGCGGAGGTTTTCCCGTCTACGGGGACGCCCTCGCCCAGGTCATCAACGAGGTCGATCCCGCCCTCGAGATGCGCACCCGCAACACCAAGGGCTCGACGGAAAACGTGCCGCTCCTCGAGGCGGGCCAACTCGACCTCGCGCTGGTCCAGGGTGAGGTTGCCCACGAGGCGTTGTCCGGCGTGGGACGCGCGCCGAGCAAGCTCCTGATCTTCACCGCGATGTACACCACGCCGGGCATGTTCGTGGTGCGGGGCGATCAGCCCATGCGGAGCATCGCCGATCTCAAGGGCAAGCCCGTGGTGTGGGGGGCGCGCGGCTCTGGGCTCGTGGTGCTCGCCCGCTACGTCCTGGACGGCCTCGGCCTCGACATGGAGCGCGATTTCCAGTCGAGCTATCTCGATCGCGCAGGCGACGGACCCGCCATGGTGCAGGACGGGCGCGCGGCCGCGTTGTGGGGCGGCGGCACGGGCTGGCCGGGCTTCACCACGGTGGCGCGCGGGCCGCAGGGCGCGCGCTTCATCGCGCCGAGCGCCGAGGAGCGCGCCCGCATCCAAGCCAAGCACCCTTTTCTCAAGACCATGTCGATTCCCGCCGGCAGCTATCCTGGCCAGAGTGAGCCCATCGTCTCCGTGGGCTCGTGGAGCTTCGTCCT